>Ga0265798_10004826_pt1 | contig 18436 bp, 19 predicted proteins | sample P3T30metagenome_FD_192430 | JGI IMG/M metagenome (GOLD analysis project Ga0265798, IMG submission 192430) | Plant litter microbial communities from East Loma Ridge, Irvine, California - P3 T30 | ecosystem: Environmental > Terrestrial > Plant litter > Unclassified | place: USA: California... | reverse complement strand
GACGATCGACACCTCCTTCGCGATGGCCGAGCTGTCCCTCTTCCCCGCCCTGCGCGCGGCCGGGCCCGGCGACATCGTGGTGGCCGATGGAACGAGCTGCCGTCACCAGATCCACGACGGCCTCGGCCTGCGCGCGGAACACGTGGCCCGCCTCCTCGATGACGCGCTCGTGCATGCCCCGCCGCCTCGACACTGAATTGCCGGGCACCTACACATGCACATAGGTTGCTTTGACCGTGCGTGCACCGTGGGCCCATGAACAAGATCGACCCCGGCATCGGGATCAGCCGCCGCTATCTTCACGACGAGGTGGCGGACCGGATGCGCGAACTGATCCGCTCCGGAGAGATGGAGCCGAAGGCGCGGATCAACGAAGGCGAACTGACGGAGCGTTTCGGGATCTCGCGCACGCCCCTGCGAGAGGCGATCAAGATCCTCGCGACCGAGGGCTTGCTCGAACTCCTCCCCAACCGCGGGGCGCGCGTCGCCAGCATCTCAGAGACCGAACTCGAGGAGATGATGGAGGTGATCGCCGGGCTCGAAGCCACTGCGGGCGATCTCGCCTGCCGGACGATCTCGGATTCCGAGATCGACGCGATCGAGGCCGACCACGAAGCGATGGTGGCGGCCTGGAAGGCGGGTGACGAGGCTGGATATTTCAGCCGCAACCGGCAGATCCACGAAGGCATCATGGCGGCGAGCCGCAACACCGTCCTCGCCAACATCTACGAGAGCCTGTCCGGCCGGATCCAGCGATCGCGCTACTCCGCCCGGCAGACCCCGGACCAGTGGTCCCGGGCCGTCTCGGAGCACGAGCGCATGATCGCGTTGCTGCGCGCCCGGGACGGCACCGCCCTCGCGACCCTGATGCGCGAGCACATCCGCGGGAAAAAGTCCGTGATCGCAGCCAATTACGGGGTGGTCGAGGTCGACTGAGCCGTCATCTCGAACCAGAACGAGGCGCCCGGGGTGCGGGAATCGTTGGGATAGAGGAACGGTATGTCGGGCCCCGGCCCGCGGGCGGCGAAGACCGCCTCCACCCGGGCGCTCGTCGCCGGATCCTGGCAGAGATACATCACCGGGGCGGTCACCCGGAACGGCGGCGCCCCGCACATCAGCATGGCGGCGAGCAGGTACTGCTCGTTGTACAGTCGGCAGTTCCACGCGGCCGGGTAGTCGTCCGGGATGAAGATGTCGTGGATCTGCACGATCACGCCCGGGGCGAGCCGGGGCATGACTTCGAAGAAGAACACCGTCACGTCGGAATTGGCGAAGGATCTGTGTGATCCGTCGAAGAAAACGATGTCCCCGGCGCGCAACTCTTCGAAGATCCGGAGGTCGCAGCCTTCGAGGGGCGTGCGAAGCGTCGTGTCGCAGAGCGCATCGATCTCGCGGCGGGGCATCGGGTCGATCGAGGTGATCGCGGTCGGCAATGCCAGCGCATCGATCGTGTAGCGGGCAAAGCACGTGGAGCAGCCGGACCCGATCTCGAGGTAGCGGGCCGGCCGCTTCCAGGCGAGCATCGTCATCAGGGCGGCCGCGTCGAGGGCCGTGAACCAGGTGTTGTTCCAGTGCGGCGTCGCCGGATCGCCGATGGCGGGATCGTGGGGGACGCTGTGGAGCAGGTCGGCCTGCGCTTCCAATGCCGTCAGGAACGCGTCGTAGGCTGCGCTCTCCCGGGCCAGGACCGATCGGAGCTGGCCGTGTGGCGCGCTTCCGGGCGTCCAGCGGGAGGACGGCACCACCGGGTGGTAATCGTGGACCGTATGGCTCCAGCGGAACGGCTCGGTGCTCGCCCGGAAGATGTCGAGTCCGGCCCGGCGCCCGGCGCTTCTCACGATGTCCTTCAGCATGACCTTCCCCGATTTCTCGGGACGAACATGCCGATAGCTCCACTTCTAGTCGAGTCGGATCGGCAAGCTAAGCAATCCTCGCCGGGGTTTACGGTTAAGCTGTCCCCCCGGCACGCTCAGGCGGCGCTCGGCGTCCGGAGTCCGGCCAACAGATCTGTGAAGCGGTCGCCCTGGACGATGACGTGGCTGCGCAGGGCTTCGGCCGCCGCGACTTCGTCGCCGGCCATGATCGCGGCCACGATCCCCTCATGCTCGGCCAACGATTGCGGAAGCCGCTGCCGGACCCGTAGTTGCAACCTGCGGTAGGGCGCAAGCCGACGGTGCAGCGATAGGGCCTGCTCGGCCAGGAAGGCGTTGCGGCTCGCCCGGTAGACCACCGTATGGAACACGTAATTCTCGGCGTAGTAGCTCTCGGTATCTTCCTGGGCCATCGCTGCCTTGCAGCCGGCGAGCGCCGCCTGCAGGGCCTCCGAATCCTCGGGGACCAGGCGCCGGGCGGCGAGACGGCCGCAGGCCGCCTCGATCTCCGCCATGGCCTCGAACATCGCAAGCAGGAGATATGGCTCCGGCGCGCTCACGATGGCGCCCCGCCGCGGCTTGGCCTGGACCAGGCCGGTCGCCGCCAGTTGCAGCAACGCCTCCCGGATCGGCGTGCGCGAGACGCCGAAGCGCAAAGCCAGCTGGTTCTCATCGAGGCGCGACCCGAGCGCGAGATCGCCCGAGACGATCTCGTCCTCGATCCGCTGCCTCAGGCGCTGGGCGTGACTCATCCCTCCGGTCCCTCTGCGCCGACCATGGACGCTGCCTGCTTCGGCTTCCTGAAACACCGGCCGACGTTCCGCCAGTCACATATGCTTCAGTGTTGACAAAATATACAAGAGCGTCTTTCGTGCATACAAGCGCAGCATATCAGTATTGCGACGCACAAAATTGATGCCGCCAAGTGTGCGGTGCGGGAGAACGCCATGACGCCAACACGTCGTTCGCTGGTTGCAGCCGCCCTCGCGGCGCCCGCCATCCTGAGATTCGGCCTCGGCGCCGCGCAAGCCGCGACCGTGCTGAAGCTGTCCCACCAGTTCCCGGGCGGGACCATCGACGAGGGCGATTTCCGGGACCGGATGTGCCGAAAATTCGCCCAGGCGGTCGGCGAGCGCTCGAAGGGCGCGCTGGAGGTTCAGGTCTATCCGGGCTCCTCCCTGATGAAGACGAACGCCCAGTTCGGCGCCATGCGCAAGGGCGCGCTCGACATGTCGCTCTACCCGAGCCCCTACGCGGGCGGCGAGATCGCGGAGCTGAACATCGGCCTGATGCCGGCGCTCGTGACCTCCTACGCGCAGGCTCTCGCATGGAAGTCGGCGCCGGTGGGCCGCAAGCTCACAGAGCTGCTGGAGTCCAAGGGGATCGTGCTGGTCTCCTGGGTCTGGCAGGCCGGCGGTGTCGCCAGCCGCGAGCGGGGGCTGATCGCGCCGGCCGACGCCAAGGGCATGAAGGTCCGCGGCGGCTCCCGCGAGATGGACCTGATGATGAAGCAGGCCGGTGCCGCCACCCTGTCGATCCCGTCGAACGAGTCCTACGCTGCGATGCAGACCGGGGCCTGTGACGCGGTGATCACCTCGTCCACCAGCCTGATCTCGTTCCGCCTGGAGGAGCTCGCGAAGGCGCTGACCTCGGGCCGTGAGCGCTCCTACTGGTTCATGCTCGAGCCGATCATGATGTCCAAGACGGTGTTCTCCGGCCTGCCGAAGGACCAGCAGGACCTGATCATGGCTGTCGGTGCCGAGCTCGAATCCTTCGGGCAGGCCGGCGCGAAGGAGGATGACACCCGGGTGGAGGCGATCTTCTCCAAGGCCGGCGCCAAGGTCTCGCAGCTCGACGAGCAGTCGCTGAGCCAGTGGCGCGAACTCGCCCGGGAGACCGCCTGGAAGGACTATGCCGGCCGCAACGCGAGCTGCGCGGAGTTGCTGAAGCTGGCGGAGCAGGTCGCGTGAGCCACGGCTTCGACGCCGCCACCGCGATCCCGGACGGCAAGGGCGCAGAGGAGCCGCGCCTTCCCGGCCTGCTCGGCCTGTTCGACCGGGCGCTGCGCGGCATCAACCGCGTGATCTTCGGCCTCGGCGGCCTCTGCCTCGTCGGCGCCTGCCTAGTGCTGAGCCACAGCGTCGTTGTCCGCTACCTCCTGAAGGAGCCCACCGACTGGCAGGACGAGATGGCGGTCTTCCTGATCGTCGGGGCGACCTTCTTCTCCGCCGCCGGGGTCCAGGCCAAGCGCGGTCACGTCGCGATCGAGGCGCTGACCGGGCTGCTGCCGCCGGCGGTCAACCGGGTCCGGCTGCTGCTGGTAGACGTGATCAGCCTGATGTTCTGCCTGTTCTTCGCCTGGAAGAGCTGGTCCCTCGACCACGAGGCCTGGGTCGACGGCCAGACCTCGCAATCGACCTGGGGGCCCCCGCTCTGGATCCCCTACACGCTGATGGCCGCCGGCATGAGCCTGCTGTGCCTGCAATTCGTCCTGCAGATCGCCGAGGCTCTGCTCTACGGGCCGCGGGCGGCGGGCTGGGCCAAGCCGAAGATCGGCATCGGCGCCGACGTCAACAAGGATATGCGCGACGCGCCCGCGGTCACCCCGCAGGGGCCCGATCCGATGGGCCGGACGGTCGACGCGAGGGTCAAGTGATGAGCACGGCGGCGATCGGCTTCCTGTATGCGGGAGCCACCCTCGGGGCGATGCTGTCGGGCATCCCCATCGCGTTCGCGCTCGGCGCGGTGGCGCTGGCCTTCATGGTCGCGTTCATGCCGAGCGCCTCCCTCGATACGGTCGCGCAGAACGTCTACGAGGAGATGGCCTCGATCACCCTGCTGTCGATCCCGCTGTTCATCCTGAAGGGCGCGGCGATCGGGCGGTCCCGGGCGGGCCAGGACCTCTATTCGGCGATGCATGCCTGGATGCATCGCATCCCCGGCGGCCTCGGCATCGCCAACGTCTTCGCCTGCGCGTTGTTCGCCGCCATGGCGGGCTCGAGCCCGGCGACCTGCTCGGCAATCGGCTCCGCCGGCATTCCGGAGATGCGCAAGCGCGGGTACTCGCCGGGCTTCGCCGCCGGGATCATCGCGGCCGGCGGGACCCTCGGGATCCTGCTGCCGCCCTCGATCACCATGATCCTGTACGCGGTCGCCTCGGAGCAATCCCTCGGGCGCCTGTTCCTGGCCGGGATCGGACCGGGGCTGTTGCTGGTCGCCCTGTTCGCCAGTTGGGCGATGTACCGGTTCCGGTCGGAATTCACCGCCGCCAAGGCGGTGCTGGAGCGCGGCGGACCGGCCTCGCCGATCCTGGCCGACGAACAATACAGCATGGCCCAGCGCTTCTCGACGTTGCCGCGGGTGCTGCCGTTCGTGGTCCTGCTCACCGGCGTGATGGTGGCGCTCTACGGCGGCTACGCCACGCCCTCGGAGACGGCCGGTCTCGGCGGCCTGCTGGCGCTCGGCCTGATCGCCGCGATCTACGGCGTGTGGCGGTTCCGGGACGTCAGCCCGATCCTGATCGCGACGTTGCGGGAATCGACCATGCTGATGCTGATCATCGGCATGTCGCTGCTCTACGCCTACGTGATGAGCTACCTGCACCTGTCGCAATCGGCCGCGGCCGCGATCGTGGCGATGCAGCTCTCGCCCTGGGTGCTGCTGGTGACGATCCTCGGCCTGGTGATCGTGCTCGGCTTCTTCCTGCCGCCGGTCTCGATCATCCTGATGACCGCCCCGATCATCCTGCCGCCCCTCAAGGCCGCGGGCTTCGACCTGGTGTGGTTCGGAGTGGTGATGACCATCACCATGGAGATGGGGCTGATCCACCCGCCGGTGGGCCTCAACATCTTCGTCATCAAGAACATCGCCCCCGACATCCCGCTCTCGGACATCATCTGGGGCACCCTGCCCTTCGTGATCCTGATGGCGGCGGCGATCCTGATCCTGTGCCTGGTGCCGGGGATCGCCATGTGGCTGCCGGACCTGCTCCTCGCTACGACGCGGTAGCGCCGGACTTCCCAACAAACGGCGGTGCCGGTAACCTTCGCTGTGTGACCGGCGCCGCTGCCCTATCTATTCGAGATGACCGACCTTCAGACCATCCAGATGCTGCACACGGCGAACGTGATCGCCGAGGACGAGATCGACGCCAGCGTCGAGGCGTTCCTCGCCGGGGCGGTGGGCGAGCCCTACCGGTTCCGCAGCGGCCACCGGCTGAACCTCGTCAAGGCGGTGCGCAGCCATCCCGGTGCCCAGGAATTCGTCGGGCGCGCCAATGTCGGCACGCAGTTGAAGCGGCCCTTCGTGCGGGCGGCGATCCTGCAGGCACGACCGTTGAAGGGGTGAAGGCGGGGCGGCGGGTCCCGAGCGTGTTCGAGGAGGCTGTGCCGGCCCGCTCAGGTCATCCTGAAGGACTTCCCGCTAAGAGCGCGTAAGATTCGGGGGGATGAGCCAAAGATCGTGGTGGGGCTCTTCTCCCGTGCGCGCAGGCGGATCCGCCGCTCGGGCCGGGCAATACGGGGGCGGGATGGAACGTGGGTCCCCTCGCCCGCACGGAGAAGGCCGCGCGTGGCGGCCCAAAGAGGCCGAGTTTTAGGACGTCGCGTTGTTCGGGATGAGGGATCCCGCACCGGTTTCCGGTGCGCAAGCCCGTGGGCGACCGCACCGAAACGCGGTGCACGGTCGGTTAAAAACCCTCGAAATCCGATCTCGCCAGACGTGGTTTTTAAGTCTGGCAACGCTGCCGGCATCGCGCGTTGTACAATGCCGACACGCGCGAACCGATCCGCTTGAATTCAGCGTCCCTCGGACTTCTTAACGGCCGCCGAGACGGGGTTCTTCTGCGACGGGGCCGCCGCATTCATCTTCGGCACCGCCTTCTTGGGCTTCTTCGTCTCACGATTGCTACGCTGCTTCTCGGAGGCCATGGTGTCGATCCTTCGGTTCGAGGCGGGTGACGTGACGGCGCGGTCGCGGCAGCGATGGCCTACGGTTTGACATGCGCGATGAAGCGCCCGCGGGCCCAGAGCTCGATGCGGTGACCGTCTAGCAGGGTGGTGGCGTGGCGCTCGGCCGCGTCGTCATCCAGGGCGTCCACCGGGACGGTCGAACGGACGCTGCCATTCGGGGAGAACCGGTAGGCCTGGTAGGTCGTCGGCGCACCGGACGGGGTGGCCGGGAATACGAGGAGGTTTGCCATGTCTTCGTCCGCCGATCACAGGCGGGGACATGCCGTCCTCAGTCACCGGAGCCTGTTGCCGCTCTTCCGGTAATGCAATGAGCCTGCGCCCAAACCGCCGCAAAAGATAGTCGCTTCGCGGCGGCGCATCCCGATTCAGCGCGGAGTTGGCTGCAGGTCAAACTGCAGCGCTTTCCCCGCCACGCCCGCATCCTCTATGAACGGCGACGCGGGTGTTCCGGATGCTTCGCTGATCTATCGGCCGCCCTCGCCACGGCCTGCGTTACCCGAAGGACACCTTCATGAGTCTTGAGACGGTCCGCGCGTTCTTCGCCGACAAGGCGCCCGACATCGCGGTCATCGAGCTGTCCACCCGCACTGCGACCGTGGCGGAAGCCGCCGCCGGCCACGGGGTCGCCCCGGCTCAGATCGCCAAGACGCTCTCGATCCGCATCGGCGATCAGGTCGCCTTGGTGGTGACCCGCGGCGACGCGCGCCTCGACAACAGGAAGGCGAAGGCCGTGTTCGGTGGCAAGGTCCGGATGCTCGATCTCGGCGAGGTCGAAGCGCTCACGGGCCACCCGGTCGGCGGGGTCTGCCCGTTCGGGCTGGCCGCGCCGCTGCCGGTCTATTGCGACGTCTCGCTCCGGGCCTTCGACGAGGTCGTCCCGGCGGCCGGCAGCACGAACAGCGCCGTGCGCATCACCCCCGGCCGCATGGCCGAATTGACCGGGGCCGTCTGGGTCGATGTCTGCCAGGAGCCCGGGTGAGCGAAGGGCTCAACGGCCGCTCCATTCCGGCGTGCGCTTGCCCAGGAACGCCTCCATGCCCTCCCGAAAATCCCGGCTCATGTAGCACAGCAGGATCAGGTCATCGCCGGGATGCGGCGCGCCGTCGGCGGTCGGCTCCTCCTCGGCGAGGCGGCGCAGGCCTTCCTTGGTGGCCTGCATGGTGAGCGGCGCGTGGCCGGCGAGCAGCTGTGCCAGGGCGTCGACGCGGTCGGTCAGCGCCGCGCGGTCGTCCACCACCTCGCCGACGAGGCCGATGGACAGCGCCTCCTCGGCGCCCACGAGGCGTGCGGTGAAGATGATGTCCTTCACCCGCGCCGGACCGATCAGCCCCGAGAGCCGCTTGAGATTACCCTGGCTGAGGCAGTTGCCGAGGGTTCGGGCGATGGGGAAGCCGAATCGGGCGTCGCGCGTGGCGATCCGCAGGTCGCAGGCCGCCGCTATGGCGGCGCCACCACCCGTGCAGGCGCCGGCGATCGCCGCGATGGTCGGCACCCGCAGCCGTTCCAGGGCGCCGAGCACCCGGTCCATGAAGCGCTCGTAGCCCAGCGCGTCCTCGGCGGTCTCGAAGCTGCGGAACTGGGCGATGTCGGTGCCGGCCGCGAAGGCCTTGTCGCCGGCACCGGTGATGATCAGCGCCTTCACGGCCGGATCGGCGGCGATCGCATCGCAACAGGTGATCAGCCCCTGGTACATCGCGAAGGTCAGCGCGTTTCGCGCCTGCGGCCGATTGAGGACGATCCGGGCGATCCCGGCCGCGTCGGTGGTGAACAGCAGCTCGTCGGTGGCGGGCGTGGCACTCATCGCTGCGTCTCCGGGTCGGGGAGGATTCAGGCCGCGGTCTCGCGGACCACGCCCCTGTCGATCAGGCCGTCGATCTCGGCGGCGGTGTAGCCCGCCTCGCCCAGGATCGCTCGGGAATGCTCGCCGAGCAACGGCGCAGGTCCGTGGACCCGACCGGGCGTGTCGGAAAACTTCACCGGCAGACCGAGCGTCTTCATGCGGCCGACCCGGCTGTGCTCGACCTCCACCACCATCTCGCGGGCGAGCGTCTGCGGGTCCCGGTGCATGGCGTTGACGTCGAGCACCGGCCCCGCCGGGACGCCCCCGGCTTCGAGGCGTCCGAGCCAGACCTCCGACGTCTCCGCGGAAAAGATCGGCGCCAGGGTGGCGGCGAGTTCGTGGCGGTTGGCCATGCGGTCGCGGTTGAGGGCGAAGCGCGGATCCTCGGCCAGGGCCTCGGCGTCGATCGCCTTGAGCATCCGCAGCCAGTTGGTCTGGTTGGCCGCCCCGATGGTGATCCATCCGTCGGCGGTCGCGAACGCCTCGTAGGGGGCGTTCAGCGGATGGGCCGAGCCCATCGGCCCCGGGGCGATCCCGGTGGCCATGGCGATGGCCGACTGCCAGTAAGTGTGGGTGATCCCGGCCTCGAACAGCGAGGTGTCGACCGCTTGGCCCCGTCCGGTCTTCAGCCGGTGCACATAGGCCGCGAGCACGCCCATGGCGGCCAGGATCCCGGCGGTGATGTCGGTCACCGGCGGTCCGCATTTCATCGGCGGCCGGCCGGGGCCCTCCCCGGTCACCGACATCAGACCGCTCATCCCTTGCGCGACCAAGTCGAACCCGGCGCGGTCGGCATAGGGTCCAGTGCGGCCGAAGCCCGAGAGCGAGCAGTAGACCAGTGCGGGAAACTCCTGCCGCAGGGTGTCGTAGCCAATGCCGAGGCGCTCCATGGTGCCGCCGCGGTAATTCTCGATCAGCGCGTCGGCCGTCCCGAGCAGCCGGCGCAGCACCGCCAAGCCGTCCGGGTTCTTGAGATCGAGGCTCAGCCCGCGCTTGCCGCGGTTCATCATCATGTAGGCGGCGCTCTCGCCCTCGAGCGCCGGGGGGACGGTGCGGCGGGTGTCGTCGCCGTCCATCTTCTCGACCTTGATGACCTCCGCGCCCATGTCGGCGAGCATCAGGCCGCAGACTGGGCCGGCCATGATGTGAGCCAGCTCGATCACCCGCATGCCGGCGAGCGGCCCGGACCGTCCGGTCGTCTCCACCATCGCGGCGCTACTCCCCGGCCGGCGCGGGCGCCACGGGACCCACCGGCCCGGTGACGGGGTCCACGAACTCGCGCTCGGGATGCATCGTGAAGGCGAGGGCCGCCCCGAGCAGGCAGAGACCGACCGAGCCCACGAACGGCAATGTCCAGCTCCCGGTCAGGTCGACGATGAGCCCGAACACGATCGGTGAGACGATCGCCGCAATGGCCGACCCGGTGTTCATCAGCCCGCTGGCGGTGCCGGCATATTTCGGCGCGATGTCCATCGGCACCGACCAGATCGGGCCGATCACCAGCTCGGCGAAGAAGAAGCCGGAGGACAGCAGCAGCGCCACCAGGGTCAGGTCGCGGGTGAGGAACACGCCCGCCAGGCTCGCGGCCGCGCCGAGGAAGCCGACCACGATCACCGACAGGCGGGCGAGCTTCACGTTGCCGGTGCGATGGAGGATCGAGTCGCTCAGCATGCCGCCGACCGTATCGCCGACGACGCCGGCGAAGAAGACCCCCGACGCGAACAGGGCCGAGTTCTTCAGGTCAAGGCCGTAATTCTCCTTGAAGAAGCTCGGAAGCCAGCCGAGGAACAGCCACAGGGTCCAGCCGTAGCAGAAATACGTGATCGTCACCGGCAGCATGCGCCGGGCAAGCGGTCCCCACGGCACCGATTGCTTCGCGCCGACCTTGCGCGGCGGCGGCAGCGCGTCGAGTTCATCGGCGGTGATCTTCGGGTGATCGGACGGATCGTCTCGGAAATACAGGTACCAGATTACCACCCATACGAAGCTGATCCCGCCCAGGATCACGAAGCTGGTGCGCCATCCGAAATGGTACATCAGGAACGCCACGATCGGCGGCGCCACGGCGTTGCCGAGCCGGGCGAAGGCGTGGGTGATGCCCTGCGCGAAGCCGCGCCGGCCCGGCGCGGTCCAGTTCTGCATGGCCCGGGTTGCGGTCGGGAAGGTCGCGCCCTCACCGAAGCCGAGCAGTACGCGGGCCAGGAACAGGCTGACGATGCCGCCGACCAAACCGGTCAGGATCGTGGCCGAGGCCCAGACCAGACCGCAGACCAGCAGCGTGCGCCGCGCCCCGAACTTATCGCCGACGGAGCCGCCGATCACCTGGAAGATCGCGTACGGGTAGGCGAAGGCCGACAGGATCAGACCGAAGTCGGTCTTCGACATGCCGAATTCGCGGATGATCTCGGCGCCGGCGGTCGCGATGTTCACGCGGTCCAGATACGTGATGAAATACATCACGCAGAGCAGGCCGAGCACGGCGTTGGTGGCGCTGACGCGCTTCAACATCGACCATTCCTCCCTCGGAAACGCCGCGTTTCGCGGTCGCCTCGCGCCCCGTCCGGAGGGACGTGCGCATTTTGGTATTCGTTATTCAAACGCCTCTTGCACCGGAAGGCAACCATGCGTCGAGGGGACCCAGCACGAATTCAATTTGAGCGCCTCGAACGAAAAACGGGAGCCTTGCGGCTCCCGTTGGACGTTTGCGGGTCTGGATCGTGTCGGTTCCGTCAAACCGTCGCTGGCTGGAGCTGACCGGTCTCCGCCTCGCCGCCCAGCGCCTTGCCGCGCGGACCGACCCAGCTACCGACCCACTTGCGCTGCCACAGCATCAGGCATCCGAGCACCGCGGTCGTGAACACCGCGTAGCCGACGAAGCCGAGTGAGAACGAGCCGGTGTACTGCTTCGAGAGGCCCATGACGTTCGGCAGGATCGCGCCGCCCAGCGCCCCGACCTCGCCGATCATCGAGCCTGCGACGGCGGTGTTGGCCGGCCAGCGCAGGGGCACGAGCTGGAACAGGGCGCCGTTGCCGGCACCGAGCGCCGCGAAGCAGAGCATGAACAGCAGCGTGGTCACGGCGAGCGAGGGCGTCGCCATCAGCGACAGGAAGGTCGCGATCGCCGCGAGCAGCACCACCGACAGGACCGCGATCCCGCCCATCCGGTCGGCGTAATACCCGCCGACGATCCGGATGCCCGAGCCCATGAAGGCCGCCAGCATGGTCAGGCGGCCGGCCTCCACCTTGGTCACCGAGAACTGCTCATAGAAGAAGGTCGGCAGGAAGTTCGACAGGCCGACGAAGCCCCCGAAGGTGATCACGTAGATCAGCGAGAACGCCCAGCCGTCCTTGGTGAACAAGCAGGAGACGTGCTCCTTGAACGACTGGTGCGCGGTATCCGGCGGCTCCTTGGCGAACACGATCATGACCGCGAGCGGGATCAGCATCACCACGCCCGCGAAGGCGTAAGTGGTCTGCCAGCCGTAGGCCTGCGCCAGCGGCGGGGCGAACAGCACGGCCAGCACGGTTCCGGAATTGCCGGCCCCCGCAATGCCCATCGCCAAGCCCTTGTGCTCAGCCGGGAACCAGCCCGAGCCGAGGGACAGAGCCACGCCGAAGGAGGCGCCCGCGATGCCGAGCAGCACGCCCATGGCGAGCACATCGTTATACGAGGAGACTGCGAAGAAGCCGTAGGCCATCGCCATCATGATCACGGTCATCTCCGTGATCGCAGCGTTCTTCCGGCCGATATACTGGGCGAGGATTCCGAGTGGGAAGCGCATCAGCGCGCCGGCCAAGATCGGGAGCGAGATCATGAACCCGGTCTGGGCCGGCGTCAGCTTGTAGGTCTCGGTGATGAACGGGCCCATGGCGCCGTTCAGGACCCAGATGGCGAAGCAGAAATCGAAGTAGAGGAACGCCGCAAACAGTGTCGGGGGGTGACCCGACTTCATCGCCGTCTTGAAGCTGGCCATAGCTGGTGCTCGTCTAAGTGAGGCGAACCGCTACGCGGTCGCTCATGCCGGGGATCCGGACTCACACCGTCCGCTGTTTGGAGCGTCGTTGCTCCGCCGCCGCAGCAGGGCGCGGCGCTTCGGCAATGCAGCATGCGTGCCAAATTTTTAGGGGGCGCCATAGGGTTTTTGAGATCGCTCTGCCAGTACGGCCTTCAATCGGCCCACGCCGTCGTTCAAACCGCAGCGAAGCTCACCAGCGCGATCCCGGACCGGGGTGTTTTCCTCGGTTGCTTCGCCGCGCTTGCACTGACAGGCGAGACGCAGCTGGCCCCACGCCACCCGGGATGAGGTGGCGTGGGGCGCTATGCGCGAACGAGACTTTGCGTGCTGTCACGACCGTCCGGCAACGCATCCGACCTAAAAAAACCCGATCTCGGCCGGCGGCAGCATTGGCGTCGATCCGGGCAACCCTGCCCCGGAATCGTGCGATCCGCGAAACTGCGCGCCTCAGCGGTGCCCCCTCAACGGCACGAAACGACGGTACGGACGATCCAACCCTCCTGGGGCACCCAGAACTTGCGACGGGCGCGGCCGCACTCGCGCTCGGGCTGGGTCCCCGACGTCCAGGTCCCGGCCGGCTCGGCGACCTTGGTCGGCTCCGCCGTCGCGGCCCGGCGGGCCTGCGCGCTCGGTCCGACAACCAGGGCCGCAACCAGAATTGTAGCGCTCACCAAAACACGCGCGTGCACAACCAAGACCCTTCGCCCGACGAAAATGCCGGTGGCTGGCATCAACCGGAGGTTGCTGACCGGCGCAAGGCCGGTGCCGCTCGGAACCGGATTCGTCCCGCCCGTTCCTGCATCAGGGTGAACGGAGGGGTAGGCGGTTGAGGCAGGAACGCAACACAAGTGCGGAGAAGTACACGCGGCGACAGCAGACTTCACCCGGTGAGGACGCATGCAACTTGGCGATGCCGCAGGATCTTTGCTAAGGCCTGGAATGAGCTTGGCTTTGTATTCGTGCTGGCCTGCTCGATCGCGCGCCGCCGCACGCTCCCGGTGACGCCGCGCCATCCAGGGAAAACCGCGCCATGTCCGCCCCGTTCCGCCGCCTGTTCCTGGCCGGCTTCACCGTCCTCGCGCTCGCCTCGACTGCCCAAGCCCAAGGTCGCGGCCCGGTCGCCGAATCCGGGATCGATGGGTTCGGCGATGACGGACAGCTCTATCAGGACCAGAACGGCGCGTTCTACGTCCGCCGCGGCGACCGCTACCTGCCCTATACCGGCCGCCCGCCGGTGGTCCGCCCGGCTCCTCAGGCCGCCCCGGCGCCGCAGGCAGCCCCGGTCTACGCTCCGGATTTCGACGATCCGACCGCGCCGCCCCGGCGCGCCGCCGGAACGCCACCGGCCGAGGGTCTCTCCCCGATCGAGGCGGCCAAGGCGAAGGCCGTGCTGCGCGCGCCCGACGACGGTCCGATCGACTACGCCAAGGCGTATGGGCCGATCCCGGACGACGTATTCCCGGTCCAGGCCTTCAACTACAAGAAGATGAACCCGGCCTACCTCCGGCAGGAGATCGCCTATAACGGCCCCTACGAGCCGGGCACGATCATCGTGGACCCGCGGGCCCACCAACTTACCCTGGTCGAGCAGGGCGGCCGCGCCCGCCGCTACGGCGTCGGCGTCGGCAAGCAGGGCTTCTCGTGGTCCGGCACCGCCACGGTCAATTCCAAGCAGGCCTGGCCGGATTGGTACCCGCCCAAGGAGATGATCGCCCGCAGCCCGAAGCTCGCCAGCGAGGTCGACAAGCTGCAGAGCGGCCTCGGCGTCGCGGGCGGCCTGCGCAACCCGCTGGGCGCGCGCGCCATGTATCTCTGGCAGGGCAACAAAGACACGCTGTTCCGCATCCACGGCACCCTCGAGCCGTTCTCGATCGGCAAGAGCGTGTCCTCGGGCTGCATCCGGATGATCAACCAGGACGCGATCGACCTGTTCAGCCGGGTCAACGTCGGCTCGAAGGTCGTCGTCCTGAACTGATTTTTTCGGATTTGGGGGGCAGCGTCAGGCCAGGGTGCGGCGGTGCTCCCCCAGGATCCGCCGGACCGTGCCGGCCTCCGAGCGGTAGACCACCGTCTCGGTCTGGATCCGGTCGGGCCGGAAGCGGACGCCGCGGAGCAGCGCGCCGTCGGTCACGCCTGTGGCGGCCACGATCACGTCGCCGCTGGCGAGATCCACCAGATCGTATTTCCGGTTGAGGTCGTCGATGCCCATCTCGGCAGCGCGGCGGCGGCGCTCGGCCGTGTCCAGGATCAGCCGTCCCTGCATCTGGCCGCCGATGCACCGCATGGCTGCAGCCGCCAGCACCCCCTCGGGGGCGGCACCGGTGCCGAGATAGATGTCGATGCCGGTCTCGCCCGGGCTCGCCGTGAAGATGATGCCGGCGATGTCGCCGTCCGAGATCAGCCGCACCGCGGCGCCCGCGGCGCGGACTTCCGCGATCAAGCCCGCATGCCGGGGGCGGTCGAGGATCAGCGCGGTGATCTGATCGGGATCGACGCCCTTGGCCCGGGCCAGCGCCGCGATGTTGTCGGCGGGGCTGGCGTCGAGATCGACCAGACCGGGCCGGTATCCGGGGCCGATGGCGATCTTCTGCATGTAGACGTCGGGGGCGGCCAGCAGCGAGCCGCGCTCGGCCATGGCCATCACGGCGATCGCACCCGGCATGTCCTTGGCGCAGAGGGTCGTGCCCTCGAGGGGATCGACCGCGATGTCGACCTCGGGCCCCTCCCCCTGGCCGAGCTGCTCGCCGATGAACAGCATCGGAGCCTGGTCACGCTCGCCTTCACCGATCACCACCGTCCCGCGGATCGGCAGGCTGTTGAGCTCCGCCCGCATCGCGTCGACAGCGGCTTGATCGGCGGCCTTCTCGTCGCCCTTGCCCCGCAGCCGGGCCGCCGCGATGGCGGCACGCTCCGTGACGCGGGCGAGTTCGAGGGCGAGCGTGCGCGGAACGCCACGCGGTTCGGACTTGGGGGCCACGGCCATCGCTTCCTGCCTCTGTCCAGGTCCGATCTTGAAGTCGGATCCCGGTTTGATCGTCGTCGACCAACGCCTGTCAGCCTACGCGCGCCGCGAAAGTATCACCTATCTTGCATCAACATTGCGGCATATGCCGAGACTTTGTGCACTCTTATTCACGCTCGATGCGGATGACCTGCGGCGGCTCGGCCAGCAGGCCGTCGGCGCCGATCGCGTCGAGTGCATCGCGGATGTTGCCCTCGGTGGCCGCGTAGGTGATCAGCACCAGCGGCACCGGCCGGCCCGAACGCCCGCGGGGATCCGTCCCGGCGCTCTCGGTGCGGCGCTGCAGGATGCTCTCCAGCGAGATCTCCCGCTCGGCCATCCGCTGGGCCACGCCGGCGGCGACACCGGGGCGATCGTGTACGGTCAGCCGGATGTAATAGCCGCCCTCGTGCCGCTGCATCTCGACCCGCTCGCTGGCGCGCATCGACGCCGCCGGCACCCCGAAGGTCGGGCGGACGATGCCGCGCGCCACGTCGGCGATGTCGGCGACCACTGCGGAGGCCGTCGCCTCGCCGCCGGCGCCCGGGCCGATCAGCGTCAGTTCACCGACCGCGTCGGCGTCGATCGTGACCGCGTTGGTCACGCCCATCACCTGGGCGATCGCGGAGGATTTGGGGACCATGGTCGGGTGGACGCGCTGCTCGATCCCGGCCTCGGAGGCCTGGGCGACGCCGAGCAACTTGATCCGGTAGCCGAGCTCGTCGGCCATGCGCAGGTCGAGGGGCTGCACCCGAGAGATGCCCTCCACCGACACGCCGTCCGCGTCGATGACGGTGCCGTAGGCGAGGCTCGTCAGGATCGCGAGCTTGTGGGCGGTATCGAAGCCCTCGACGTCGAAGGTCGGGTCCGCCTCGGCGTAGCCCAGCGCCTGCGCGTCCTTGAGACAGGCCTCGAAAGTCAGGCCCTCGCGCTCCATGCGGCTGAGGATGTAGTTGCAGGTGCCGTTGAGGATCCCGTAGACGCGCGCCACGGCGTTGCCGGGCAGGCCCTCGCGGAGGGTCTTGATCACCGGGATACCGCCGGCTACCGCGGCTTCGTAGGCGAGCGCGACGCCGTTCGTCTCGGCGAGCGCCGCCAGCGCCGCGCCGTGTCGGGCGAGCAGAGCCTTGTTGGCGGTCACCACGGTCTTGCCGGCCTGCAACGCCGCCTCGACCACGGCCTTGGCAGGCCCCTCGGCGCCACCGATCAGCTCGACCACGCAGTCGATCTCGCCGGAGCGGGCGAGCGCCACCGGATCGTCGAACCAGGTCACGCCGGCCAGGTCGAGGCCACGGTCGCGGGTCCGGTCACGGGACGACACCGCGGCGACGCGGATGTCAAGGCCGGAGGCGGTCAAGGTGTCATGGCGGCGGGCGATCATCCGGACGACGGACGCGCCGACGGTGCCGAGCCCGGCGACGCCGATGCGGTAGCTCACTGTCATGATTCCTTCCGTGCACGGGACTCGCGATGAGCCGGGTCACCGATGCGGCGCATCTGTGCAAGAATTCCGTCCGGCCCGCAACAAAACCGCCCGCGCCCTCATTCGACCGCGTCGCGGTGCCGGACCGCCGTGACGACCAGGGCGTAGAGGACGACGGCATTGAGTACGTGCCAGAGCGCGTGCGTGCCGGTCGGCAGCGCCGCGCAGACGGATCGGTCGAGGGTGCGGGCGGTCAGCGAGACCAGGAACAGCACGCCGATCTCCGTGAGCCGCCGGCCGGTGCCGACGAAGCGGTGCTCCGGCCGATCGAGCGCCGCCACGGTGAACAGGGCGAGCGCCGCGGGCACATAGTCGATCGATCCGTTGGTCAGGGCGGAGATATCGGACCCGCTCAGCCCGTCGAGGGTGGGGACAAGGGTGAAGCTGAACAGGACGAAGCCCGCAGTCGCCGCCTCCACCCGGATGCGCGGCAGCCGCAGGATGCGATGGAGCGCCAGCGCCAGGTAGGCGACGATGAACAGCGTGATCGGGATGATGTCGGCATACATCGCCCAGGTCACCGCCAGGGTGTGGAACAGGAACGATCCGCATCCGACGACGGCGATCAGCCCGGCCAGTCCCAGGCACGCGCGGTCCGGCGTCCTCGCGGCGCGGGCCCGGCGCGCCGCGGCCGCGGCGGCCAGCAGGAAGGCGGCGTTCGACGCCGCGTTGACCGGCTCGGCCCAGACCTCCGGCCCGGTCCGCTCGCAGTAAGCCATGACCGGCTCGAACCACCCCATCGTCATCCTGGCGTCTATATCGCCCCGATCTTGCGCCGCCATGGCCTTGTCAGCGCGGCGCGAAGCGCGGATGACGCTTCAGCCGCTCCGGGACCAACTTTGGCGGCGAGCGCTCCAGACGGCGACCGGGAAGCGAGGCGATGCGGATCACGACCTGGAACGTCAACTCGATCAAGCAGAGGCTGCCGCATCTGCTCGGCTTCCTCGACGAGGCGAAGCCCGACGTGGTCTGCCTGCAGGAGCTGAAATGCCAGGACGAGGCGTTCCCGCGTGCCGAAGTCGAGGGTGCCGGGTACGCGGTCGAGACGCTGGGCCAGAAGGCCTATAACGGCGTGGCGCTGCTGGTTCGGGCGCCGCTCGAGATAAGCGAGATCCGGCGCGGACTTCCCGGCGACGAATCCGATGAGCAATCGCGCTACATCGAGGCGCTGATCTCCGGCGCCGAGACCAGACCGGTGCGGGTCGCCTCGATCTACCTGCCGAACGGCAATCCGGTCGACAGCCCGAAATACCCC
>Ga0265798_10004824_pt1 | contig 18438 bp, 14 predicted proteins | sample P3T30metagenome_FD_192430 | JGI IMG/M metagenome (GOLD analysis project Ga0265798, IMG submission 192430) | Plant litter microbial communities from East Loma Ridge, Irvine, California - P3 T30 | ecosystem: Environmental > Terrestrial > Plant litter > Unclassified | place: USA: California... | reverse complement strand
GGCTCTACGTGCTTATTCCATTGGCCTGGGGTCTGGGGCGCAGCCAAGGCAGCCTAGGGCTGCTGCGCCGCTACCCCAGCCAAGTGCTGCTGGCAGTTGGTGTTGGGGTGGCCGTGCTCAGCTTGCAGTTTGTGTACTGGCACACCGTGAGCGGGCACTGGGTGGTCGATAGCTATCCGGGCGAGTTTTTCGACTTCTGGCACCCGCATATACTAGAGGGGCTGTTCAGTTTCCGCAAGGGCTGGCTGCTTTACACCCCCCTCATGGGCCTGGCCCTGGCTGGCACCTGGTGGTTGAGGCGCTACGTGCCGGCAGCCCTAGGGCCGGTGCTAGTGCTGCTGCCGGTGTTGCTGTGGGTCACGTTTAGCTGGGAGCAGTGGTGGTATGGTGGGGGCTTTGGCGCACGGCCCCTCATCAGTGTTTACCCTCTGCTAGCTCTACCGCTGGCCTCGGTACTAGCGGCGGCTGCCGGCTGGGGCGGCTGGCGCTGGGTAGGCCTGCGGGGCTTGGTCGTGGCGGGCATCGTCCTCAACCTCTGGCAGAGCTGGCAGTGGAACGGGGGCATACTAGAGTCAGAGCGCGAAACACGGGAGTTATACTTCCAGCGCTTCTTTTGGCGTAATTTTCCTGATTAATAGGAAGATGATATATAATATGGTTATACTTTTAGATTGATTATGGTGGTACAAAACAGACAGCCCGGTCAGCGAAAAAATGCTAACCGGGCTGTCTGTTAGTAAAACTAAAAATTACTTCTTAGCCATCGTGCGTTGGTTCCACGTGTTGGAACCCCAGCGAGCTATTCCTTTCTGATAAATGACTAGGTTGCCATCGCTCTGCATAACGAGGCGGCTACCTACCTGCCTCCAGGTGTTCGAACTGAACCGGGCTGACCCGTTATTGTCGTACGCTACAAAGTTGCCGTCATGTTGCATCACCGCGCGATTGATGCTCATCCCCCACGTTCCAGCAGTCCAAATACCCTGGTTATTTCCATTATAGATTACAAGGTTGCCATCGCCTTGTAGTACCAGTTTGTAGCGGCCATTGGAAGAAATGAGTGCATCGCCGACATTAAGTTGCTCTCCCTCATACAGCACATCTCTGGTAGGCGAGAAGGGGTATGTTTGCCCGACAAATGACTTATCGGTGTTCGATAGAGCCGTGTTGAAAGGCGTACTATAGCCATTTAAAGTTAGCTGCGCGGGGAAAGAGTACAACATGATGGACTCTTGGTCAAAGCTGGTAAAATTAGTAGTGTTGCTACTAGCTAAGTTCAGCACTTGTTGATCTACCTGCTGCGCAGGCCATCCTTGCGTCCGGGCATAGTAATCGTACACCGCTGGCCTATTCCACTGAATACCGCCTGTAGGGTTTTGGTGCTCGTGCCCAAGGCCTAATGCGTGGCCGAATTCGTGTAAAGTGACGCGTTGAATCTCCTGGTCCGAGGTATAAGCATCAAACCACCCGAAGTTCATGGTAGGATTGGCGGCAGCGATGAGGCGGCAGTCCTTCCCGACATAGGACCACGAGCCACCATCATTGTTCCACTTGAACGCGATACGAATATCTGCCTCTTCCCAAGTATTGACATAGCTGTAGTGCACATTAGCATGCTGCATCCACTGGTTGGCCACCGTCTTTACCTTGTTTTGCAGGGTTGGGTCGCCGTTCATAAACTTGATGCGGATATTTTCCCCCATCTGCCAAAAGGATGCGCGCTCCCCGAAGGCAGTCGTCCTTTGACCAGCTGCCGAATCGCCTTTTGCTTCGGCATGTAGCACCGTACATAAATGCGGGTCAGTGTTGTTGAGGCCAACAGGCTGTGGGGTATCCGTCGTGTCTAGGTCCTTTTTGGAACATGAGGTAACTGCTAGGCAGCCAACAGACAGCGTTAGGAGTAAAAATTTGTTCAGCATGGTTTGGAATTGGAAAAGAGTAAGGAAACTAGGGTGGTAAATGAGGAAAGGAAGTCTTATGTGGCCCGAGGAATTATGAGCAAATGACTACTGCTAACAGTAAAGGCTAAAGGACATAGTGCTTCATTTTCAGACATTACCTCTATGCTGTTTCCATAGTACTTATTATAGATTTCATAAAGTCCGCATAATCACTTCATTATTTGCTCATACTAGTTACTGAACAGTAGCATGTAATAATTCAATTATTAGATGTTTTAACATACCATGAAGCAAGTATTTTACGACATTACTTAGTCGCTTTTGCAGCGCTGACTCGTGATAAAAAATACCCCTTGCTTACCTGCCGCTAGGGTACCGCATAGTGCAATCGGGCATTAAGTACTAGCCAAACTCAACACACTCACTAGATTTGGCATACCCCCATAGCAAAAAGCCTCGGCTCGCCAGGCAGGGCGGGCGTGAGCTTGGTGAATGCGGGGAATTGAGTCCCTGACTTCCAACTAGCGTAGCCTTGGCGGTTGTCGCTCAGCCGGTAAACCGCCCGCAGGTTGGCGCGGAAGCTAGCCGTACTCAGGTCTAGTTCCGCGCCAACAAAGGCATACTGGCTCAGATATTGTGGAATGGTTGCCATATCAGCAACTAGGCTATGCTGATGGTATCAACGCGGAAATACTTGCCCTGCGTGACGTTCACAAAGCGCAGGCTCTAATGTTGCGCAGCGGCTCCTAAATCTGTTTCATGCGTGACTAACACATAGTTGCCACCATTGCTGGCAAAAGTCGCTGTAGCATCGAAGGCGTCTACTATCTGGCCGTCTACGACCACGTTCACCATGCCCGCGTCGAGGCGGGTCAGGTAAGTAAGCGAAGCTATGCTGCCATACCATTGACCGATGCCGATATAAGCGCCCGCTCTAATGCTTTCTGCCGAATGGTTATTACTGTAGGTAACGCCATCAGCAGTTCGTGGGGATAAAAGGCAGCGTCGGTTTGGTCGGCCGGGAATAGCGGCGGCGAAAGCGTAACCCGTAGGTCGGTTTCATCCATCGTGGCAGGGGCTATAATGCCAGCAGGCCCCGTGCCGCCACTGCCACTATTCAGGAAGTCGATAAACCAGTTGACAGACGAGCCATCCAACTGTATCTGAAGCTTCGCTGAAGCGCCAGGATTTAATCTACGTGTACCCTAGACAAAAGAAAAGGCCGTCTTCAGTTAAGAAGACGGCCTTTTTAGTAGCGGGGACTGGACTCTAACCAGTGACCTTTGGGTTATGAGCCCAACGAGCTACCAACTGCTCCACCCCGCATTGTTTGGGAGTGCAAAGGTAGGATGAAATTCTGTAATGGCAAGGTGCTTAGCAAAAAAATCACTGCTGTTAGCATTTCTACCTGATTAACAGAGGCTTTATTTTTTTTACCAAGTTCAAGCCAATACATCACTAGGCGCGGTCACTGGTAGTCTTCACCAGGTTGATGCCGGCAAAAAAGAAGATAAGGCCGACGGCAAAGGGCACAATAGAATTCATTTTGCCTAGGTGCAGACCACCCATGCCTAAGAAGCCCAGGGCCCCGAGGATGATGCCAATGATGCCGAGCACGGTGAGAATGCTGCCGAAAGTGCGTTTCTGGTTCATGTAATGAAGAAATGAAAGGTGTTAAAAGGAAAGTGTGGATAAGCCGAAAGCGGCAATAGGCCTGATACGGATGTTCCAGTTAAAAGTGCTGGGTTAGCGCTGCTACTGTGCGGCTAAGCGCCCTGACCCTTACCTAGGACCTATGTCCTTGGGCCACGCCGACCACAGCTAGCGCACCTTGGGCACTGGCGGGCAACCGAGCTAGCAGCCAGCTTTCTTAGCAATATTTGCTAAGGATTTTTTACTTTACCTGGTATGTCGCCCAAACGCCCGGCCGCGCTGGCTTTCATCTTCGTCACGATTCTCATCGATGTTATCGGGCTGGGGGTTATCATTCCGGTGCTGCCCACGCTCATCGAGCAGCTCACGGGCGAGGGCGTAAGCCGGGCCTCGCAATACGCGGGGTGGCTATCATTTGCCTACGCGGTGGCGCAGTTCTTTTTTGCGCCGGTGATAGGGGGCTTGTCTGACCGCTATGGGCGGCGTCCGGTGCTGCTGGCCTCGCTGCTGGGGCTGGGGTGCGACTATATTTTTCTGGCCCTGGCGCCGACCATTGCCTGGCTGTTTGTGGGGCGCATCATAGCGGGCATCACGGGGGCCAGCTTCACTACGGCCACGGCCTACATCGCCGACGTGAGCACGCCCGAAAAGCGCGCTCAGAATTTTGGGCTGGTGGGCGCGGCCTTCGGGCTGGGCTTCATCATCGGGCCGGTCCTAGGTGGCCTATTTGCGCACTTTGGGCCGCGGGTGCCTTTCGTGGTGGCCGCGGTGCTGAGTTTGTGCAACTTCCTCTACGGCTTCTTTCTGGTGCCCGAGTCGCTGCCCACCAGCCAGCGGCGGCCCTTCGAGTGGGCGCGGGCCAATGCCGTGTCTTCGCTGCTGCGCCTAGGTAAGTACCCGGCTATCATCAGCCTGGTAGTGGCACTGGTGCTGCTGTACTTGGCTGGCTCGGCCACGCAGTCGGTCTGGACGTTCTACTCTATCCTGAAATTCAATTGGGATGAAAAGCTCATCGGCTACTCGCTGGGTGCAGTGGGCCTGGGGGCGCTCATTGTGCAGGGTGGCTTGGTGCGCGTGCTCATCCCGAAGCTCGGCACGGCCCGGGCCATTACCCTAGGGCTGCTGTTCTATGTGGTTGGCTTTGTGCTGTATGCGTTTGCTTCGCAGGGCTGGATGATGTTTGCCATCACAGGTATTTACTGCTTGGGTGGGCTGGCGGGGCCGGCACTACAGGGATGTATTTCGGGGCAGGTGCCGGCTTCCGAACAGGGCGAGCTGCAAGGCGCGCTCACCTCACTTATCAGCGCCACGGGCGTGGTGGGGCCACTGTTCATGACCAATTTGTTTGCGGCGTTCACGAGCCCGACGGCGCCGGTTTACTTCCCGGGGGCACCCTTCCTGACTGGGGCCGTCCTGACGCTGCTGGCGCTGCTAGTAGCCGCGGGCACCCTGCGCCGGCTGCCCGCCGATGTGGCCGTGGTGGTGCCAAGCCCAGCCGAAGCACACGGCTAAGTATAAACATTTTAAAATTAAAAAGCCCTTGCCATGCGTGGCAAGGGCTTTTTTGTATTCCACGCTCTTGGGCGACCATAACCTTTTATCGATTATTTACGAAATATTCGTAGTATTACGAAATAATCGTAAATAGCCTTATGGAACGCCTTACCCAACCCGAAGAAGATGCCCTGCGGGCGCTCTGGCGCACTGGCCCCGGCTTTGTGAAAGACGTGCTCGAACACCTGCCCGAGCCGCGCCCGCCCTACACCACCCTCGCCTCGACACTGCGCAACCTAGAACGCAAAGCCTACGCCAGCGCCGAAAAGCTGGGCAACTCGTTCCGCTACACACCGCTGGTGAGCGCCGAGGACTACCAGCGCCGCTCGCTGGGCGCGCTGGTGCGCGAGCACTTCCGCGACTCTTACAAAGAGCTGGTTTCCTTCTTCGCAAAAGAAGAAAAAGTCAGCGCCGCTGATTTGCAAGAGATTATCAAGCTCATCGAAAACCAAAAGCCCGAGTAGGTCATGGAAGCCGTACTGCTGTATCTCTTGAAAGCCAACGTAGTGCTGGCGCTCTTCGCGGCGGCGTACTATGGGTTGCTGCGCCGGCTCACGTTCTTTGGGCTGAACCGGGTGTACCTGCTAGGGGCGCTGGTTTTTGCGGCGGTGTACCCAGCCCTGCCCGTGCCCGCGCTGCTGCCCGCCGTGGCCCTGCCTACGTTACCCACCGCGAACTTGGTGGTGGCCAGCGCCAGCACAGTCGCAGCGGAAGGCCCGCAACTGGCTCCCTTCTTCAACTGGCAGCTGCTGGCGTTGGGTGCCTATGCCCTAGGTGCGGGGATGCTGCTGTTGCGGCTACTTGGGCAGTTGCTTAGCTTGGCCATGGTGCGGCGGCGCACGCAGCCCGCGGTAGTACTGGGCCAGCGTGTGCGCCGGCTGGCCGGCGAGGGTGGGCCCTTCTCTTTTGGCTCCGATATCTACTTAAGCAACAGCATACTGCTTGATGCTAAGCACCTGCCAGCCGCCCTGCGCCACGAGCAGGCCCACGTGCGCCAGGGGCACACCCTCGATGTGCTGCTAGCGCAGGTAGCCGCGGCCCTGGCCTGGCCCAACCCCGCGGCCTGGCTGCTGCGCCGCGCCGTGCTCGACAACCTCGAATACTTGGCCGACCACGCCGCCCTGCAAACCGGCCTCGACCGCCGCGCCTACCAATACAGCCTGCTGCACCAGCAGCCCGGGGGTGTGCCGGCCCCCGCACTAGCCTTTCATTTCTCTTTTCTCACTCTCAAAAACCGCATCACCATGCTAAACAAACCAGCTTCCCGTGCTTACCAACTTGGCCGCTACCTGCTGGCCGCCCCCCTCGTAATGGCGCTGGCCCTCGGCTACTCGGCGGCTCACGCCCAGGTGGCACCCACTCCGGCCCCAGCCGAAAAGCCTATCCCACAAGATGTAGTGTACTACCTCGACGGGCAGAAGGCTGATAAGACTATGTTGGATAAGACTAAACTCGACCCAGAGAAAATCGGCACTATGCAAATACTGAAGGGCGAACAGCAACAACAAATTTTTGGGACTAACTCAGCCGGCGGCACGATCGTCGTCACGACCATAGCTAACGCTAACTCACCTGCCGTATTGGCTCTTAATAAGCGCATTGCAGCGGTAGCGCCGATGGTAGGGCCTACGCCCGAGCAGTCGGCTGGCATGGAGGCAGTGAAAGCCTATATGACCAAAAACTATCCGACCGCCAAGCTACAGATGGTAGGCCCGGCTAAGAACCAACCTGGTCGCTACCACACCATTTTTGAGCAGGATGGCAAACGCCTGCAGCTCTTTTTTGATGGTCAGGGCAACCCTGTAAAGGAATAAACATTCCGCGCCTTTGGCAACTGCTATAGCCATTAAAAAAAGCAGCTAGGTTTCGACTTGCAAGTCAGGGTTCGCACCCAAAATACAGGTTGCTGGCGCAAACGCAGGCTTACTTCCTCCTTCTTCTTTTTTCAAACTTTGCCATGCCAAATTTCCCAAATAATATACCTATTTACAAGCAGTTAGGCTTTATCGTAGCACTGGCGCTGGGCCTGAATAGCTGCGAGCAGCAGCAGGCTAAGCCGGTTTCGACGGCGCCCCTTCCGCAGATGCAGGCGGCCCGCTACTACTTGAACACGCAGCCTTCAACCAAGGAGGTCATCGAGCAGCTCGACCCCCAAACCATAACCCGCCTAGACGTACTGGACGACCAGCAAGCGGCTACCTACGCCCAGGATATCAGCGTGAAACGGGTAATACTGGCGCAAACCCGATAGCCTGACGCAACAGCGGCGGCCGGGTAGGGCACGGGCGCAAGCCCGTGCCCTACCCGGCCGTTTCGCGTCGCTGGCTTAGCGGATGTAACTTGTTGCGGCGGGCCTATTTTGCTTTGCTCAATTAACAATGGTAGCGTCTGCGCTGGCTGTAGCAATTCAGGTGATGGGGGCAACTTGCCTTAGTTGGCTTCAGAGGCGGCCTATGGTGGGAACACCTAACTACCAGACTCTTCGGGGCGCCTTGGTGCGCGGCGGGCTAGCACTACTATTTATATTCAGTGGCCTTGCGGCACGCGCCCAGGCCTACCTCAACCTAGGGCTGGAGCCCCGCGCCAACCACGGCCAGCCGCTGGCGCTGTGGGCACAAACCATACCGCCGGGTGGGCGAGCGGTATTTGATAGTGCGGTGTATCGGCAGGGGAGAGGCAGCCTGCGGCTAGAGCTGCCCGCCGCAGCGGAGCCCCGCACCGCTTATTTCTCCACCAGCCTGGTGCCCCTCGACTCGCTACGGGGGCAACTCGTGACGGTGAGCGTGTGGGTGCGCACGCAGGGCTGGCGGGGTACCATTCGGCTTAATGCTAGCAACACGGCCACGACCATTGCGGGCCTCACAAGCCAATCGGCTTTCGCCATCGATTCGCTGCACAATGCTGACTGGCACCGCCTGGCACTGCAGCTGCCAGTGCGCGCGGTGGCCTATAGCTTCGATATGAATATACAGCTGCGCGGCAGTGGCCGGGTGTGGCTCGACGACCTGCAGCTGAGCGTGCGCGGCCGCCCGCTGCCCGAGCTGCCCGTGCCAGCCACCGCTGCCCTGTTGCTGCCAGCGACGGAGGTCCTTACCACCAACTGGGATTTTGAGCGGCGCTTGCCCCGCCTAGGTGGGCCTAACCCGCCCGGCGCCACGGTCGCCCTCGATAGCGCAAGTCCGCAGCATGGCCGCCGCTACCTGCGCTTGGTGCCAGCTAGTATGCCCGGTAAAAAGGCTCCTGCTGCCTACCTAGGAGCCTTGCGGTTAATGCCCACCCAAGGTGGCCAGCGGCTTCGGGTGATGGGCTACTGGCGGCGGCCTACTGGCGGCCCTAACGCGGGGCCCGCCCCTAGTTTTAGCTATCGGCTGCTCTCTTTTATACCGCGCCCCGACGGCGGCACCTGGAAGCCAGACACCCTAAGCACGACCAGCAACCTGCCCACGCCCGGGCCGCAATGGACGAGCTTTGCCTTTGAGGTGCCGTTGCAAGGGCTATTCAGCCGCAGCACCGACCCAGCTCATCTAGGGGCCTTCGCCCTGAGCGTGGTGCTGCCCACGCCGGGCACGCTGGAGCTCGACAACCTCACGTTTGCGCTGGATGGCAAGCCTTACGTGCCCACCGGCCCGCCCACGCCACCTCCGCCCACAGCCGCCGAGCAAGCCTGGCTGCGTACTGTGCTCAAGCCCTTGCGCCTAGCCACGCCCGCCACGGCGGGCCCCGATCTGGCAGCCCTCGGCACTCTTCCAGGTCCGGCGCGACTGGTGGGCCTGGGCGAAGTCACGCATGGTTCACAGGAAGTTTTTAGTCTGAATGCTCGCATTAGCCAATACTTGATTGAGCAAAAAGGCTTTAGTGGCTTATTGCTCGCAGCTAGCCCAGCCGGCTGCGCCGCCCTGAATGACTACCTGCGCACTGGCCAGGGCGACCCGGCCCACCTACTGGCCGCGCTGGATGGCTGGCACACGCCCGCCGTGCTCGCCCTCGTGCGCAGCTTGCGCACCTACCAGCAGGCCCACCCCGGCACGCCGCTGCTGCTAGCGGGCATCGAGATACGGCAGCCCGAACAAGCCCTGGCCTACCTAGGGCAGCTAGTGGAGGCCAAAGACGACTTTGCGCAGCCGCGCCTGCGGCAGCTAACTCAGCTGCTAGCCACCTACCGCCACTCCTCGGCCGAAGAGCTGGATTTGCGCCAGCACCCCGACCAGCCGCGCGACTCCCTGCTGGTGCCCCTGCGCCGCCTGCTGGGCGAGTTGGCCGCTGGCTTCGACGCCCGCGCCAAGCTGGGCCAGCCCACGAGCTTGCAGCTGCTGGCCCGCCAGCGCTACTACCTGCGCCTAGTAGAGCAAGGCGCTACTTGGCGGCGGCTCGACCTGGGGGTAGCTGAAAATTACCGCCAAGCCTGCTTAGCCGAAAACGCCCACTACCTAAGCCAACAGGCCGGCGGCAAGCTGCTGCTGTGGGCCAATAACCGCAACGTGGCCAAGTTTATCGCCCCCGAAGAGCGCCCGATGGGCGAGTGGCTGCGCGCCACCCTAGGGCCGGGCTACCTGGCGTTGGGTATGGTACTGGGGCAGGGCAGCTTTGCGGCACAAGAGCCTACCGGCCGCTGGGCCACGGCCTCGCTGGCGGCCGTACGGCCCGGCTCGTATGAGGCGTGGCTGCGCACAGGGCCAGCTACGTATTGGTTGGGCCTGAATAAATTGGAACTGACTGAAGACAATGCCTGGCTGTTTCAAAGCCAGCTGCTGCACGATATCGGGTATGCCGATGCGCACAACCAGTACATGCTGCACAGCCTGCGCGGCGAGTTCGACGCCGTGCTGTTTATTCGCGACTCGACGCCCGCGCCGCACTTGCCCCGGCCCTAGGTGCACGGGCAGCGAACCAGTCGTGGCCCCGGCGGCGTTGGCGGACTAGGCGTAACTTGTTGCGGCGGACCTAGGGCGGCCCGCGCCCGGCCTATTTTGCTTTGCTTATGACGATGGTAGCGTCTTCTCCGGCTGCGGCAGCTGGGGCTTCTTCGGCTAATTACCCAGCTTTTGCCCAGGTGCGGGCCGAGTTGGAAGCCTACAAACGCAAGTTTTACCTCAGCCTGCTAGTGCGCGGCGGGCTGGTGGCCGCGGCGCTGCTGCTGAGCTTGTTCGTACTCTTCAACACCCTCGAGTACTTCCTGTACCTGCCCACGGCCGTGCGCGCCGTGCTGCTGTTCAGCTTCTTGGCCCTGGCCGTGTATGCGGTAGGGCGCTGGCTGTGGCAGCCCCTAGCGGCCCTCACCAACCTGCGCCGCTTGCTGAGCGATGAGCAGGCCGCCCGGCAGGTAGGCGAGCTGTTTCCGCAGGTGCAAGACCGCTTGCTCAACGCCTTGCAGCTGCAAGGCCAGGCCCGTGACAACGAGCTGCTGCTGGCCAGCCTGGAGCAGCGCGCCGCCCAGCTCCAGGGCGTGTCATTTGCCCAGGGCATCGACCTAGGGCAGCAAAGCCGGCCCCTGTGGAAGTATGTGCTGCCGCCGCTGGCCGTGCTGCTGCTGGCGTCGGTGTTCTATCCGGCCTTTATCACGCAGGGTACTAGCCGCATCTGGCACTACCAGCGCCAGTATTTGCGGCCCGCACCATTTGACTTTGTCTTGAAAAATAAAGAACTGCGCGTATTTAAGGGCGAAAATTTTACCCTCGACGTAGCCGTGACGGGCCAAGCCCTGCCTGCCAGCGTGAGCCTGCTCACCGATGGTACCGAGCGGCCGCTAGCCAAGGTCACCGGCCAGGCCGATGCCTTTCGCTACACCTTCGAGCAGCCTACCCAGGATGTAACGTTTCAACTCAATGGGGCAGGCTTCGTATCGCCCGAATACCACCTGACGGTGGTGGAGCGGCCCGATTTGCGCGACTTCGCGGTGCAGGTAACGTACCCCGCCTACACCGGCCGGGCAACCGAAACCATCCGTAACGGCGGTAACCTCACCGTGCCCGAGGGCAGCCAGCTGCGCTGGCAGTTCAGCACGGCGGCCACCGAGGCGCTAAGCTTGGTGTTTGACCAACCGGCCGAAACCGTGCCGGCCACCCGCTCGGGCGAGAGCTTCGTAGCCGAGCGCCGGGTGCTGCGCTCGCAGCCCTACCAAGTGCGCCTGCAAAATGCCGCCAGCCTCAACCGCGACCCCATCAATTACCAGCTCACGGTGGTGCCCGATGCGCCGCCTACGCTCACGGTCGAGGCTTTTTCGGATACGACTTCGCTGCGCTACCTGGCCCTAGGTGGCAGTGCGCAAGATGATTATGGCCTTACGGCCCTGCGGCTGCACTACCAGATGCAGCGGGGCGGTAACAAAGGCGGTGGGTATGTGAGCCGCTCCCTAGGTCTGCCCAGCGGTGCGGGCGGCACTTACTCCTATACCTGGAACCTAGCGCCGCTGAACCTGCGGCCTGGCGACCGGCTCCAGTACTTTGTGGAGGCCGTGGACAATGACGGTATTCACGGACCCAAGAGCACGCGCTCGCGGCCGCTGGAATTCCGCCTGCCTAGCACCCGCGAGCTCGACAAGCAGCTGGCCTCGCAGGCCAATTCGGTTGCGAGCCAGCTAAGCTCGGCTGCCAAGCAAAGCAAGCATCTCGAGCGCGAGCTGGCCCAAAGCCAGGACAAGCTCAAGACCAAGCGCGAGATGAGCTACCAGGACCGCAAGCAGCTCGAAAACATGCTCGACCAGAAGTCCCAGCTCGACCAGCAGGTGCAAGCCATGCAGCAGAAGTTTGAGCAGTTGCAACAGCAGCAAAACCAGCTCAGTCCCAAGAGCGAGGAGCTGGCCAAGAAGGCCGAGGAACTCAAAAAGCTCATGAACGACCTGCTCGACCCCGAAACCAAGAAGCTTTACGAGAAGCTGCAAAAGCTGCTGGAGCAGCAAAAGCAGCCCGACGCGGAGATGCAGAAGCTGCTTCAGCAGCTCGAAAACAAGGAAAACACCTTGCAAAAGGAGCTGGACCGCGCCCTCGAAATGTTCAAGCAAATGCAGTTTGAGCAGAAGGCCGAGCAGACCGCCGACCGCTTGGAGCAGCTAGCCAAGGAAGAAGAAAAGCTAGCCGATAAAACGGCTCAGAACGACAAAAACAACCCCGACAACAAGCTCAGCAACGAGCAGCAGAAGGCCGAAAACCAAAAGCTAGCCCAGGAGCAGGCCGAGAAGCGCCAGGAGTTTGAAGACCTCAAAAAGGACCTGCAAGACCTGAAGCAGCAGGACAAGGAAATGGGCGACCAAAACGGCATGGACGAGCAAAAGCCCGACCAGCAGCAAACCGACCAAGACATGCAGGAAGGCGAGCAGCAGCTGAATAAAAACCAGAACCAGAAAGCCAGCCAGAGCCAAAAAGCCGCCGCCCAGCGAATGAAGAAAATGGCCCAGAAGATGAAGGACCAGATGAGCGACGACGAGGAGCAGAAGGCCAAGCAAAACATCGACGACCTGCGCGACATCCTGGATAACCTCGTCACGCTCAGCTTCGACCAGGAAAAGCTCATGAAGGATTTCCGCGTCGTGGACCAGACCGACCCGCGCTTTGTACAGCTGGGCCAAACCCAGCGCAAGCTGCGCGACGATGCCCAGATTATTCAAGACTCGCTCTACGCCCTGGCCAAGCGCGAGCCCAAGATTCAGAGCTTCGTGACCCGTGAGGTAGGCGAGATGAACGGCCGCATGGACGAGTCTTTCACGCACATCAAGCAGCGCGACGTACCTAGGGCCACCGCCACCCAGCAACAGGCCATGACCAGCATCAACAACTTGGCCCTGATGCTCTCGGACGCCTTGCAGCAGATGCAGAACGAGATGCAGCAGATGCAGCGACCAAGCCAGCAGAGCGGCAGCGGCAAGCCCGGTAAGAAGAAAGGCAAGGGCGGCTCGCCTGCTCCCGGCAGCCTTAGCAAAATGCAGCAGCAGCTCAACCAGCAGATTCAGCAGCTTTCGCAGAGCGGCAAAACCGGCCGTGCCCTTTCGCAGGAGCTCGCCAAGCTGGCGGGCCAGCAGCAGATGCTACGCCAAGCCATGCAGCAGCTCGACCGTGGGCAGCCCGGCAAAGACGGCAAACCCGGCGGCGGCAAGGAGGGCAAAGATGGGAAAGACGGCCCCGGCGGAAAAGAGGGCAAGGAGGGTAAAGACGGCCAGGGCGGCAACGCTGGCGAGATGAAAAAGCTGATGGAACAAACCGAGACCGACCTTGTGAACAAGCGCCTTACCGAGCAAACTATTCAGCGTCAGCAACAGATTCTTACGCGTATGCTCGAAGCCGAAAAGTCGGCCCGCGAGCGCGACCAGGATACCAAGCGCGAAGCCCAGACTGCCCAAAACCATCCGCCGGTTTTCCCACCTGCCTTCGACAAGTACAAGGGAGCTGCTAAAACCCAGCAAACCGACCTGTTACGCCGGGCGCAGCCTACGTTCACTCCGTATTATCAACAGAAGGTGACCGAGTATTTCCAAAAAAATAAGTAGTTGCCGCGTAACCCTTCCCGCAAGGCTTCGTAAGGAGCGAATCGTACTCATGAAATTCAGGCAAGGCTGCACGTAAGTGGTTGTAAAACCCCGTAGTACGCTCTGCCTGAATTTTGCACGTATTACCCTATTTTTGCCGTTCTTATTTCCGCGCTGCCTTTACTATCCTTTCGCTACCGCTTATGAAGCAGGTTAAAATTCAGATTCCGTCGCTTGTGGAAAACATCCGCGTCGTGGAGAGCTTCATTGACAACTCCAAAGACACGTTCCACATTGAGGACGACATCTACGGCAATATTATGGTAGCTGTCACGGAGGCTGTTAACAACGCCATCCGCCACGGCAACAAGTTCGACAAGGACAAAAACGTGTACCTGTCGCTGTACGTGAGCGCCAACCAATTGAAGTTTGAGATTGAGGACGAAGGGACCGGCTTCGACTTCAATAACCTCGACGACCCAACGGCCCCCGAAAACCTGGAAAACCCTGGTGGTCGCGGCATCTTCCTCATTCGCCACTTGGCCGATGAGGTAGAATTCAGCAAAGACGGCCGCCGCGTCGAGCTCACGTTTGCCCTCACGCCCGGCGTCGAGTCGCCTGCCGCCAGCACCACCTCTTCCGAAGCCGCGGCCGCATGAGCAACGCCCTCGCTACCGGTGTTCGCTACTTTGAGGCGCCCGGCATAGAGTTCGTAGTAGAAGACGTGCCGGAATTTGGCTTGCACGACGCCGAAGACCTCGTAGCGTGGATTGAGCGCATTGCGGCGGTGCACGAGTATCGCATTGCGCAGCTGACGTTTATCTTTTGCTCCGACGACTACCTGCACAAGCTGAATGTGGAGTACCTCAACCACGACACGCTCACCGACATTATCACCTTCGATAATGCTGATGATTCGGAAGTGCTTGAAGGCGATATCTTCATCAGCGTAGAGCGAGTGGCTGACAATGCGAAGGACTTGGACATCAGTTTCCGCGACGAGCTGCACCGCGTCATGATTCATGGCGTGCTGCACCTCCTAGGTTACCACGACAAGGACCTGCTGAGCCAAACGGCTATGCGCCGCAAGGAAGATTATTGCTTGTCGCTGCGCGGGTTCTAAGTGTGCTTTAGCAGGTTAGCCCTGGCTTTTCCGGTTGTATGACTTCCGCGTCTTCGCTTTCCAGCATACCCGGCGACGTGCTGGACTACTACCTGGGCCTGGGCTACTACCGGATGAACCAGCACCTGTTTACCTGCCGGTTTTTGCCGGTGGGGCCGCGTATTTATACCGTGCACTGGCTACGCCTGGTAGTGCCGCAGGTGCAGTACGGCAGCAAGCCACGCCGGCTGCTGCGGCTCAATGCACAGTTTGAGGTGGCCGTAAAGCCTTTCCGCCTCACGGCGGAATATGAGGCGCTGTACGCTCGCTACCACGCCTCTATCAATTTCGACGCCTCGCCTTCCCTGGCCGAGTTGCTACTGGCAGGGGCTACTCATTCGGTATTCGACACCTACATTATCGAGGTGCGCGATGGCGACCAGCTCATTGCGGGCGGCATCTTCGACCGGGGCACTACTACCATCGCGGGCATCGTCAATTTCTACGACCCCGACTATCGCAAGCACAGCCTAGGAAAGTATTTATTGCTACTCAAAACAGAATATGCTCGGGAGCAACAGCTAGCCTATTATTATCCTGGCTACCTCGTACACGGCTACCCTAAGTTCGACTACAAGCTGTTTGCCAGCCCTGAAGCTACCGAGGTATTCGATTTTCAGAATAGCGAGTGGTTGCCTTTTTCCTGGGAGCTAGTGGCCCGGCAGTCAGCTATTTTGCTACCCAACTGGCTACCGAATAACTGGTTGGGAGAAGCGGAGTAAGCTTATTATCTATGGGTTTTTAACTGAGCTCAATGGCTGGTACATTCACTGTTGATGATTCTTTCTGCATCACCGGGCGTGGCCTAGTGCTGGTGGGTAGCTTTAGCGGGTGGATAGCTCCGGGCTATGTATTGGTTTTCGATGATGTTCAGTGGAGAATTAAGGGTGTTGATTTTGTTAATCTAGATAATCGCCAGGAAAAGCTAGGACTATGGGTTGACACTCATCCTGCTACCTATCAGGAGCTAATGCAACGTGGCATTATTGGGGCTACAGCACAACTAGTTGCACCTTAACTCCTAACTTTTACCATGCCCCAACTCGTCCGCACGACTTCCGAAAACCTGGATTTCCGGACTCTCGTGCAGCTACTCGACCAGGACCTGGCCACTCGCGATGGTGCCGAGCACGGCTTCTATGCGCAGTACAACACCATTGCCCAGCTCAACCACGTGGTAGTAGCCTACTTAGAGAGCGAGCCCGTGGGCTGCGGTGCCTTCAAGCCCTACGCCCCTGCTACTGTAGAGATAAAGCGCATGTTTGTGCAGCCAGCGTACCGCGGGCAGGGCGTGGCGCAGGCCGTGCTGGCCGAGCTAGAAAAGTGGGCCGCCGAACTGGGCTACGCTAGCTGCGTGCTCGAAACCGGCAAGCGACAGCCCGAAGCCATCGGGCTCTACGAGCGTAGCGGCTACGGGCGCATTCCCAATTATGGGCAGTACACGGGTATTGCGAACAGTGTGTGCCTGCAAAAGACCCTAGGCGAGCGCAAAAAGTAAAAGGACCGGCGCTAATCGTTTTGTGGCGAACTTTGTAGCTAGTTTTTGTTGTCGTGCTGGTTACTAGTTTGAGCACGACCACCATTTAGCGCTATTTCTTATGTTCTCCGATACTGAATATGACCTCATTGTAGTAGGGGCTGGCCATGCGGGCTGCGAGGCTGCGGCCGCCGCAGCCAACCTAGGCTCGAAGGTGCTGCTCGTGACGATGAACATGAACACCATCGCCCAGATGTCGTGCAACCCAGCCATGGGCGGTGTGGCTAAGGGCCAGATAGTGCGCGAGATAGACGCCCTAGGTGGTCAGTCGGGTCTCATCACCGACCGCACGATGATTCAGTTTCGGATGCTAAACCGCTCGAAGGGCCCCGCCATGTGGAGCCCACGCGCGCAAAGCGACCGCATGCGCTTTGCCGAGGAGTGGCGCCTGACCCTAGAGCAAACGCCGAATGTGGACTTCTGGCAGGAAGGCGTGACCGGCCTGCTCATCGAAAACGACGCCTGCGTAGGCGTGCGCACCGCCCTAGGTATCGAATTTCGGAGCAAAACGGTGGTGCTCACCAATGGCACTTTCCTCAACGGCCTCATTCACATCGGCGAAAAGAACTTCGGGGGTGGCCGCGCCGCTGAGAAAAACAGCCACGGCATCACCGAGCAACTAGTGGAGTTGGGCTTCGAGGCTGGTCGCATGAAAACCGGCACGCCGCCCCGCGTGGATGGCCGCTCGCTCGACTACTCCAAAATGGAAGTGCAGGATGGCGACGCCAACCCGAGCCGCTTCTCGTACCTCGACACGCCGGCCCTCACCAAGCAGCGCCCGTGCTACATCACGTACACCAACGAGCGGGTGCACGAGATTTTGAAAGAAGGCTTCGAGAAGTCGCCCATGTTCCAGGGTCGCATCAAGGGCCTAGGGCCGCGCTACTGCCCAAGCGTGGAAGACAAAATCAACCGCTTTGCGGACAAGGACCGGCACCAGATTTTTGTGGAGCCCGAGGGCTGGAACACGGTGGAGTGCTACATCAACGGCTTCAGCAGCTCGCTGCCTGAAGATGTGCAGTACCGCGCCTTGCGCGAAATCGCGGGTTTTGAAAAGGCCAAGATGTTCCGGCCGGGCTACGCGATTGAGTACGACTTCTTCCCGCCCACGCAGCTGACCAATACGCTGGAGACGAAGCCCGTGCGCAACCTCTGGCTGGCTGGCCAAATCAACGGCACCACCGGCTACGAAGAAGCGGCGTGCCAGGGCCTGATGGCTGGCATCAACGCCCACCAACGCGCCCACGACAAGCCCGCCTTCACGCTCAAGCGCGATGAGGCGTACATCGGCGTGCTCATCGACGACCTTATCAACAAAGGCACTGAGGAGCCCTACCGCATGTTTACGAGCCGCGCCGAGCACCGCATCTTGCTGCGCCAAGACAACGCCGACCTGCGCCTGACCCCCATGGCCCACGCCCTAGGCCTGGCCAGTGACGAGCGCCTGGCTCGCGTGCGCCAGAAGGAAGCCGACACGGCCGCCGTGCTCACAGTGCTGGAGAAATTCGGCATCGAGCCTGCGACTATCAACAGCTTCTTGGCAGAGCGCGGCTCGGCCGAGATTCACGAGAAAACGCGTGCCCTCAACCTGCTGCGCCGCCCCAACATCGAGTTGAACGACCTAGCCGCCACGCTGCCCGAGCTAGCCGAAAAGCTGACATCTTTTAGCACCGAAGCACAGGAGCAGGCTATCATCCAGACCAAGTACGAGACGTATTTGCAGAAGGAGCAGCAGCAAGCCCAGCGCATGCGCGAGCTAGAAGACTTCCATATCCAAGGCCGCCTGAACTACGGTGCTATGCCGGCCCTCAGCCACGAGGCGCGCGAAAAGCTGCTCAAGATTCAGCCCGAAACCCTAGGCCAAGCTTCGCGCATCAGCGGCGTGAGCCCGGCCGACGTGTCGGTGCTGATGGTATACCTAGGCAGGTGATTTTTTAAGTTAAGAGTCAAGAGTTAAGAGTTAGAAGCTACGCGTGAAGCCTGCTTTTAACTCTTGACTCTTGACTCTTAACTCTTAACTTAATACTTAGGAGTGACTGAATTACTAGAACGCTGCCCGGTGTGCGGGAGTACCGACCTGCGTGAGAAGCTGCAAGTACAAGACAAGTCGGTAAGCCAGGAAACGTTTACTATTGTGCAGTGCCAGGCCTGCGAGTTTCAGTTTACTAATCCCCGG
>Ga0265798_10004823_pt1 | contig 18439 bp, 10 predicted proteins | sample P3T30metagenome_FD_192430 | JGI IMG/M metagenome (GOLD analysis project Ga0265798, IMG submission 192430) | Plant litter microbial communities from East Loma Ridge, Irvine, California - P3 T30 | ecosystem: Environmental > Terrestrial > Plant litter > Unclassified | place: USA: California... | reverse complement strand
ATATCCCACCATTTGGTAATTTTATAGTTTGCCGAAACTTCAAAACCAAAAGCCGTATTGTTGTTAAAGTTGGCATAGCTCATAATCTGGTCCTGGGTGTTCTCGGTATTTTCATCCGGGTATAGCACGCGGCTTATCTCGTCGTTAATAAGCCTGTAAAACACACCCCCGGTAATAGACGACCCTTTGCCGAACATCCTGGTATAGTTAACTTCTACGCTGTTGGTAAACTGCGGCTCAAGGTACTGGTTACCTAACGATGTTACAAGCGGGGTAGAGAACTCCCTTATAGGCTTAGTCTGCTCAAGGCTTGGCCTGTCAACACGGCGGCTGTAGCTAAACTGTAGCGTGTTGTTATCGTTAAGGCTATAGGTAACGTATGCCGAAGGGTATACGGTAAAATATTTGTTCTGAAAGGTAACCTCGCCACGGTTAAAGTTGGCATCCGATTTATAATGCTCAAAACGCACACCACCCTGGTAACTGAACTTACCAAATTTTTGACCGAACGTAGCATAAGCCGAGTAGATATCGATGTCATAAGTATACACCGAATTTTGCAGCGCCGGGTTGGTAACGTTAGGGTTGGTAGTGTTATAGGTATTGTCGCTGCGTATTAAACGCGACTCAGCGCCAAGCTCTAAGGTTGATTTATCATCAAGCGGGTTAATGTAATCAAGATTAAGCGTGGTGTTTTGCCTTTTGTCTAAAATGTTGTCATTGTAAGCATTGGCAACATCGCCCGTAAGGGTGTTAAAGTCAGCGTCCTGTGTTTGCTTGTAGTCGTTATAGTTACCCTCAAAATCAAGCGTATGGCCTTCCTTCTCAAACTTATGCTTATAGGCTAAGTTGTAGGTATTGTTGCGGTTATCAGTATCGTATTCAGATAACTGAGTAATGTTTGGCAATCCGGCGCTTAACGGGTAGTTAATGTAAGTATCTACATTACCAATGCCGTTAGTATAATTTTGATTGGTGTAAACCGATATGGTGTTGTTATCGTTAAGGTAATAGTCTAAACCTATTTTACCAAGGTACGACTCGTTATCGTTTACAATATCAAGCGATTGTAATGAGCTGATAGCATCGGTCCTGATAACTTCGCCGCTGTTAAAATTTTTACCGAAGTTGCTTCCGCCGTTAGCAAAAAAGTTAACCTTTCCGGTGCGGTAGTTCATATCCAGCGAGTTGTTAAATTTAGGCGTTTGTCCAAAAGTAATACCGCTGTTAAAGCTTCCGTTAAAACCGTCGTTGGCGTTTTTGTTCAGTATAATATTAATGATACCGCTCATACCCTCAGGGTTGTACTTGGCGCTTGGGTTGGTAATCAGCTCAATTTTCTTTATGGATGTGCTTGGTATCTGCTTAAGCAATTGGGCAGGGTCAATACTTGTAGGGCGGCCATCTACCAGTACCCTAACGTTTTGGTTACCGCGAAGCGATATCTTTCCATCCTGGTCTACGTTAACCGATGGTATGTTGTTCATGATCTCGCTGGCCGTACCACCGGCAGTGGTTAGGTCGCGCCCTACGGTAATTACCTTACGGTCCAGCTTTTGCTCTATGGTGCTTGTTTCTTTTACAATGTTTACCTCGTCCAGTGTGGTGGCTTCCTCGGCAATAACAACATTGCCCAGCGAAAAGTCTTTTTTAGTATCAGATAAGCTTACTGCGGTTACAACCGTTTTGTAGCCCATAAACTGAATCTCTACGCTATAGTTTTTAAGGGCAAGCTTGTTTATATTAAACGCACCGTTATCATCGGTAATGCCGCCTGTAACAACTTTACCGGCTTCTTTAATAACAATGTTTACGTAAGGCAGGGGTTCTTTAGTGGTTTTGTCGGTTACTTTCCCGGAGATGCTACCCTGAGTTTGGGCAGTAAGTGTCATGATGCTTCCTAAAAGGAGCATAACAAGTAGTTTAAGTTTCATTGTAAATTTAATTATACCTGCCCTACAGCGTGTGTACCTTAGGGCAGGCTTATTGATTGATGATATGCATAAGACCACTATCAATACAATTTGTTACAAAATTTTTTAAATATTTTTTTATTGATGATGATTAGCATCGGTAATTTTTTGAAACGCAAGGGAGTAAGTGGGCTTTTTCTTTTGTCTTGAAACAAAAGAAACAAAAATTCAAGGCTCCAACTCCTTATGCTGCAAAATATAAGTTTCGGCTAAACGATTTGAACTCGCTACGCTCAAACAGCAAATCGTTCTTAACGCCTCAATTTATATTTTTTGCTTACACAACGGAGTTTAATGCCTTAGCTTCACTCAGATGGTTTAGCAATGCGATTACCGGGATTGAGTGTGGCTCGCTCCCCTCTCCTTTGGAGAGGGGTTGGGGGTGAGGACTATTGCAGCTACCATTAAATAAATTTCTGTTCCAAGCTCCCCTCTCCTTCGGAGAGGGGTTGGGGGTGAGGTCCTAAAAATCAACCGCTTCACGCCAATTTAATTAACAAATTATTTAAAGTTTTTACTGCTTACACCTTACCGAAATATCGTTATCTTTGCACGCTTAAAAAAATATAACAATGGCATTACCTCAATTACTTACCCTTCACGTACAAAAAGCTGTAGAAGCTTTGTTTGGTATATCTGTAGACAAGATAGAGCTACAGGCTACCCGGAAGGAATTTGAGGGTGATATTACCATGGTAATTTTCCCGCTTTTAAAGGTGGTAAAAAGCAACCCGGCTGAGCTTGGAAACAAGATTGGCCAGTACCTTACAGAGAACACCAATATCGTAAGCCGCTACAATGTAGTTTCCGGCTTTTTAAATATAGTGATCAGCGATGGTTACTACAAAGATTTCTTTAACCAGATAAAAGATGATTCGCATTTCGGAACCGTGCAGCCACAAGAAGGCGGCAAGGCCGTAATGGTAGAATATGCATCGCCTAATACAAACAAACCGCTGCACTTAGGCCACGTGCGTAATGTGCTGCTAGGTTACTCAGTAGCTAATATCGTAAAGGCGGCGGGTAACAAAGTATATAAAACCCAGGTGGTGAATGACAGGGGTATCCACATCTGTAAAAGCATGCTGGCGTGGGAGAAATTCGGTAATGGAGAAACTCCTGATAGCACCGGCCTTAAAGGCGATAAGCTGGTAGGTAAGTATTATGTGGAGTTTGATAAAGTATATAAAGAACAAATAAGCCAGTTAGTTGCCAATGGTACAACCGAAGACGACGCGAAAAAAACTGCGCCTATTATGGTAGAAGCCCAGGCCATGCTCCTTAAATGGGAAGCAGGCGACGAAGCCGTACGAACATTATGGGCAACCATGAACGGCTGGGTATATAAAGGATTTGAAGAAACCTATGCTAATATAGGCGTAGACTTTGATAAAAATTACTACGAAAGCAATACCTATTTATTGGGTAAAGATGTTGTAGAGCAGGGCCTTGCCAGCGGTGTTTTCTTTAAAAAGGAAGACGGCTCGGTTTGGATAGACCTTACCGAAGACGGCCTTGATGAAAAACTGGTGCTTCGTAAAGATGGTACATCGGTATACATGACCCAGGATATTGGCACTGCCATACAGCGTGTTAAAGATTTTCCTGATGTTGGCGGTATGGTATACACCGTGGGTAACGAGCAGGATTACCACTTTAAAGTGCTGTTCCTTATCCTTAAAAAGCTTGGCTTCGACTGGGCGGCAAACCTGTACCACCTTTCGTATGGCATGGTAGACCTGCCATCGGGTAAAATGAAAAGCCGTGAAGGTACCGTGGTTGATGCCGACGACCTGATGGCCGACATGACCGATACCGCCCGAAAAATTGCCGAAGAGAACGGCAAGCTGGAAGGCCTTGAAGCTGAAGAAAAAGAAAGGCTTTACAAGCTTATTGGCCTTGGTGCCCTTAAATACTATATCCTTAAGGTAGACCCTAAAAAGCGCATACTGTTTAACCCGGAAGAATCGGTAGATTTTGCGGGTAATACGGGTCCGTTTATTCAATATACCTACGCAAGGATACAGTCACTGTTGCGCCGTGCCGATTTTGATATTTCGGTTACGCTTGCCGCAGAAAAGATTGACCTGCACGAAAAAGAAAAAGAGCTTATAAAACTGGTTTCAGAATATCCTGCTGTAATTCAGGATGCTGCTGCCAGCCACAGTCCGGCACTTATTGCCAATTATGTATACGAACTGGTGCGCGGGTACAACTCGTTTTACCAAACCGTACCGGTATTGGGTACCGAGGTGCTAAACGAAAAAATATTCAGGATACAGCTATCCAAAAAAGTAGGCGAAACCATTAAATCGGCGTTTGGGCTGCTGGGTATCGGCGTGCCAGACCGTATGTAATTTTACAAACAACACACCTCTCCCGTGAGCCAGGATAAACCTTATTTTTTTCAGTCGTTTGCCATTGTGGTGCTATCTATAGCGGCATTAATTGGCTTTAAGCAGTTTTTGCCCAAAAAGATATTTACCGAAACTGCCGGCACTAAAAACGTGGTGGTAGACAGCCTTATGCTCGAAGCGGCAGAGGGTGCGGGCAATGCCCCGGCTGAGAAAGATACGCTATCCAATACCAAAATATCGTTTACGGCTACCAACGGGGTAAAGTTTCCCGCCGAAACGTTTGAAGACTATAAAGGCTTTCAGCACCTGGTGGCGTTTTACGAAAAACTTCTTCAGTTAGAGAAATCACAGCAGGGTAACGTGCGCATCGCTTATTTTGGCGACTCCATGACCGATGGTGATATGATCGTGAAAGACCTGCGCAGCAGCCTGCAAAACCGCTTTGGCGGAGAAGGAGTGGGCTTTGTAAATATAACATCAGAGTCGGCGCCATCGCGCAGTACGTTAAGCCACTCGTTTTCGGGCAACTGGAAAACACAGTCCTACCTTAACGTAAAAAATCCGCGTAAGCCCTTTGGTATCAACGGGCATGTGTTCTTTACAAAGCGCGACACTGTTAACCCGGTTTGGGTAAAATATAAAGCCAGTAAGCTAAGCCACCTTTCAAGCCTTAATAATGCTACCCTGTTTTACGGCAGGAGCGGCAACACCCAGGCAAAAGTGCAGTTTATAGTAGGGGCCGATACGCTTAACAAAAAGCTAAACGCCGGCAGCATTTTAAACACGGTGGCTGTTAATGGTGGCGACGTAAAAGCGTTTAAAGCTAATTTTATAGCAGCCGACTCAATACCGTTTTACGGCTTTAATTTTGATGATGGCCGCGGCGTGCACGTAGATAACTTTTCTAACCGTGGTAACTCCGGTTTGCCTATAGCTACCTTCAATACCAATTTAATGAAGGCCTTTAACGATAAACTGGGTTACGACCTTATTGTGCTGCATTACGGTACTAACGTGCTTAATTACGGCTCGCTAAACTACACCTGGTACGAAAAGAAAATGACAAAAGTGGTGGCGCATTTAAGGGAATGTTTCCCTGGTGTGGCCATACTTATTATTTCTACTGCCGATAAAAGCAGTAAATACGGCACTGAGATGAAAACCGACTCGGCCGTGGTGCCGCTTACCCTGGCACAAAAACGCTATGCGGTGCAAACTGAATCGGGCTACGTAAACCTGTATACCCTTATGGGCGGCAATGGCTCTATGGTACGATGGGTTGAGGATGTTCCGGCATATGCCAATAAAGATTATACCCACTTTAATTTTAGGGGTTCTAAAAAAATATCCGACCTTATATACAACCAGTTAAATAATGGTTACGAAAAATACAAAGCCCTTCGTGGGGGTAAACCACTGCCTAAGGACACTAAGGTAGAAACGCCGGTGCCTGTATTGCAACCGGTGCCGGTAAAACCGCTTATAAACAAACCAGCCGCCGATAGTTTTAAACCAGCCGCGCAGCCTGTTAAAAAACCGGTGCAGCCTGCTGTTGTAAAACCGGCTAAACCTACAACAGTGCCTCAAAATAAAGAGGTTAAGGTTAAACCCTTACAACCGGTAACGGCTCCTGTTATAAAAGATACCACCAATGCGCAATAAAGCACTAACCCTTTTACTGTTTTTGCTTGTTTTTGCCCGTGGCTTTGCACAGGTAGACTCTACCGATGTGTATACTAACGAAGCCCTTATAGATACCGTTGCCGTTGATACTATTGAGATAGTAGGCGCTAACGTTATTACAAACTCATCGGCCCTTAACCTGTTTTTTGAAAAGCTGTATTTAATGGAGCAGCAAAAGGCGGGCAAGGTTAATATTGTGCATATTGGCGACAGCCACATCCAGGCCGACCTGATGACTAATTGTATACGCAAGCGCCTTCAGGAAAAGTACGGCAATGCCGGGGCGGGGTTTATTTTTCCGCATCAGCTGGCAAAAACCAACGGTACGTATAACGTCCGCTTTAAAAGCAACGCCTCATGGGCAGCACGCCGCAACATTTTTACAATAGAAAATGGCATGCCCGTAGGCCTTAGTGGCATAGCGCTTAAAACCCGTGAAAATTTTGCTGTAGAGTTGGATGTAAGGGATAGCTCCTACCGGTTTAACACCATAAAGATCATTACGCCTAAAAACACATCGCTGTTTGATGTGGCCACCAGCTCTAAAACCATAGTGCTGGAAAGTACTGTGCCTAAAAAAATAACCCACCGCATAAAAAGCGGCGAAGTGTTGGGTAGTATTGCTAACAAATACGGAATTACGATAACGCAGCTTAAACAGGCAAACGGCTTAAAGAATAATAACATTCGCGCTGGTAAAACGCTTAAGATACCTACTAACGAACTGCAAAAGAAAGAAGTAAAACGATCGGAATTTATCCCGCTTGCGCTGGAGGCCGATTCGCTTTCGCATTTTTACCATTCTGATACCGCACTTGATAAAATATACCTGCTTCCTAACAAGGAAGAAAAAGAAGTTAACCTGAGCGGCCTGGTGCTGGAAAATGATGCTCCCGGTATCCTGTACCACAGCATAGGCGTAAACGGTGCAAAAGCATCCGATTATAATAAATATCCGCTGTTCTTTGAGCAGCTCCCGGCCCTTGTACCCGATCTTGTTATTGTGTCGCTTGGCACTAACGAGTCGTTTGATAAAATGGCGTCGCCCGATTTTATGGTGCAGCTTAACCAGTTCCTTGCAAATGTTAAGGCCAAAAACCCCGATGCCTGCATACTGGTAATGACGCCACCGCCATCACTTTTCAGGAGAAAATACCCCAATACATTCGCCGCATCCTACGCTAAAAGCATCGTAATGCAGGAAACCGACCTTAATTATGCGTCGTGGGACCTGTATACCGAAATGGGTGGGCTGTATGGCGTTAACCGCAATGCAGCGCGCGGACTAATGGCCGGAGATAAGGTGCACTACAGCAAGGACGGCTACGAAAAACAGGGAAAACTTTTTGCCGAATCGTTTATTAAGGCATACGATAATTTTAAAACCAACAGGAAGTAATGCAGCTTACAGATTTAGTGCCGCAAATTACAAATGAAAATTTGAGGGAATGGTTTTTATACAACGCTAAAGAACCTATGCTGTTTAGCACAGTAAAGTTTTTACGGCTGTTTATTATATTTTATGCCATCTACATACTTATACGGGGGCATTTTAAGGCAAGGATATTTTTTACCGCTGCCTTTTCGCTCTATTTTTATTACCTGTGCAGCGAGCGCTATTTTGTGCTGCTCGTGTTTTCATCGGTAGTAGATTATACCCTGAGCTACTTTCTGTATCGTGAAACCCGCCCCATACCGCGTAAAATATACCTGTGGTTCAGCGTTATTGTAAACCTTACCTTTTTAGGGTATTTTAAATACACCGGCTTTATTTTAGATAGTGCCCACACGCTTTTCGGGATCGATTATTCTATAGGCAGGGTACTGCTGCCGGTGGGTATTTCGTTTTATACATTCCAGTCAATAAGCTATATTATAGAAATTTACCGTAAAGAAATAACCCCTGCAAAAGACTATCTGGATTACCTGTTTTTTGTGTCGTTCTTTCCGCAATTAGTAGCCGGCCCTATAGTACGCGCTAAAGATTTTATTCCGCAAATTTACGCCAAGCTACAGCTTACCAAAGCCGATGTTAGCAACGCCCTGTTCCTTATCATTGGAGGGCTTATCAAAAAAACGGTAATATCCGATTATATTTCCCTCAATTTTGTAGACCGTGTTTTTGATGCACCAAGCAGCTACACCGCCTTTGAGAACCTTATGGCGGCCTACGGCTACACCATACAGATATATTGCGACTTTTCGGGCTATAGTGATATGGCCATAGGTATTGCCATGCTGTTGGGCTTTAAATTGCCCACTAACTTCCGTACGCCTTATAAGTCGGCATCTATTACCGAGTTTTGGAGAAGGTGGCACATATCGTTATCCACTTGGTTAAAAGATTTTTTATACATATCTGTAGGGGGTAACAGGCACGGCTCGTTTGCAGGTTTCCTGTTCCCGGCATTGTTCTTTTTCGGGCTGATAGTATGGGGAATCAACTTTGCACCTACAAGCAACATTCCGCTAATAATAAGCGTAACGGGGCTTGTGGTATTTACGCTAACGTTCCTGCTTTCTAAAGATCGCGAAAAAACCATGTTTACCAATGTAAACCTGTTAACCACCATGTTATTGGGTGGCTTGTGGCATGGGGCCAGCCTTAGGTTTATTGTTTGGGGTGCATTGCACGGTATTGCCCTTGCTGTACACAAAATATGGCTGGAATTCTTTCCTGATAGAAAAGAAGGTAAACCGGGAGTATTTGGCAGCATCTGGAAGGTTGTAGCTATACTGCTAACGTTTCACTTTGTGGCATTTTGCTGGATATTCTTCCGCGCAAAAGACTTTGCCAATGCGTTAGAGCTTATCAATAACATTCGCGCCATAACTTTTGACCCTAACCAATGGCAAACTATTATAATGGGCTACAAAAATGTATTTATCCTAATGGGTATAGGGTACGTATGGCACTTTTTACCCGAAAATTTCTCCAACAATTTAAGGCAGTCGTTCTTTCATATGCCATTGGTGCTTAAAGCGGTTATCTTTGGGTTGGTAATGTGGCTGGTATATGCAGCGGCATCGGCAGGGCCGCAACCGTTTATTTACTTTCAGTTTTAAATATAACTTTTTACTTTTAATTAGTGTTTTTGTGTAAAAACAAACGTATGTTATTGGCGCGTAGCTTTTTTATTGAAAATATTTCAGTAAATTGCCGCCATTAACAATCGATTTTTATGAAAAAAACACTACTACTGTTTTCTTTATGCGCTTCAATGCTTGGTTTTAAAGCACATGCGCAGGAACCTTATACACTTAACGTTTTCAATCAGGCCGTATACTACGGCATGTATGAGGCTACCGTAAACGAGCCAATACCTGATGGTGCCATTCGCCACAGTAACTCATCGTATGCTAAAAAGCTAACGGCAGAGCAATTAAACTCGTTTGGTAACCAGCTTACCATGACGGTAACACTAAACCCGTTGTGTGATAACTACGACAGGATAGGTAAAGTAAACCTTGTACTTGTGCCTGCCGGTGCAACATCTTACGGTTATGATGATGCAAACATTTCAAGAATAGAGATTGGACGTTTTATTACTCCTTTTATGGATATGACCGTTACCGATCCTAACGCTGTACCTTATGTGTATGATGTTGATAACCTTACACAATTATTTCATGATACTACGCTAACCGCAGAATATGACTTTTGGGTAGAGCTTGAAGTTTACGGTTACCAGGGCGGTCCTGGCCAGGGTGGTGCTGCGGTAGAGATACCGGGCTGTGCAGGCAGGAATGATGTATACATGGGATCTTTAAAGTTTGAATCTACTACAGATACTACCATTGCGTTAGGGCAAAACTTTTTTACACCGCTTATTACCAACTATGAGCTAAAAAAATACGCTTACCCAACTAATACCGATGTAGAAGGCGAAACTACTAAAACAGTTACATTTACGCTTGAGGAAGCTGTTCCTAATGCTAAATTTTACCTTATAACATCTAACCATGGCTCTAACAATGGTGGCGAAGAATACATAAGGAGATGGCATTATGTTTACCTTGACGATGAGCAGGTAAGCAGCTACAGGCCGGGTGGGGTATCTTGTGTACCTTTCTTCCAGTACAATACACAGCCAAGCTGTATTTATTATGACTGTTCTCAAAACCCATCACCTCCAAGGCCTGATACTAACGCTGCATGGAGCTGGAACAACTGGTGCCCGGGCGATAAAATACCTACAAGGGTAATAGAGCTTGGTGATCTTGAAGCAGGCGAACACAGCTTTAAAATTGATGTGCCTGCCGCACAATTTGTTGATGATCAGGGTTATTTCCCAATGTCAGTTTACCTACAAGGCTATACGCAAACGTTAGGTGTTAAAAATGTTGCTGCTACTAACTTTAGCATTACGCCAAACCCCGTATCAGATGTAGCTACTATTACAACTAACGGACAGGAAGTAAGATCGGTTGCTGTGGTTAACACTCTTGGCCAAACGGTTTGGAACGGCACTACCGATAAAGTAAGTCTTACTTCGCTGCAAAACGGTATTTACATGGTTAATGTAGAGTTTACTAACGGCCAGACTGCAACTCAAAAAGTGATTAAAAACTAAGTATTTAGTTTACTGATAGATGAAAAATCCGCCCATTGTGGCGGTTTTTTTTGCTTTAAATATTCTGTGTGTATACTAAAAACTGAATTTTATTAAAGCATTTGGGGTACGCTCCAGCGAATAGGTATTAACCACCTCTACGCCATCGCCAGTCCTGTTTATACGGTAGTAGCGATTGATGATGTTTTGCCTGTTAAAAATATTTTGTACGGCTACACCAACCTGCATGCTAACTTTTTTAGGCAGTTGCCAGGTATACGAGGCAGAGAAATTTACCTGGAAAAAGTTAGCGATGTTTTCTGAATTTGGGTAGGTGTAGACAACCGATGGTGTACCTGCATTGCTAAAGGTAGGGCTATTTATAAGCGGCGCCGTATACGGTTTACCGGTATAAAATTTAGAACCTAATGCAATTTTTAAGCGATCCCACTCATAAATAACCGCGCTGTTTACAACATGGCTCAGCTCAAAACTACTGGGAAATCTGTACGGCTCAAGACCCTTAAAGCGGTAGTTATTATTGTTCCAGGAATAGCTAAGCCACGCATAGATATGTTTAAACTGCTTTTGTACTAAAAACTCGGTGCCATAAACGGTATAATTTCCCGGTGCCTGTACCAGCTCCAGCTGATCCTGAAACGCCTGTCCAAAGGTGGTGATGCCGTTTACTTTTTTATAAAAATTATCAACAGTTACAAGCCATCCTCTATCTTTAAAGGTTGCCCCCACAGAAGCCTGGCTACTTTTTTGTACCGGTATATCTTTATCGTTAGCCAGTACCCAGCGGCGTTTTTCTATGCCTAAAAAGTCGCCCTGTAAATTTACTATTTGAGCTGCTGTCTGGCTTTTGCGCTCACCAAGCAACTCCAGTTTCCACTTGTCGTTAAAAGTATAATTAACTACCAGGCGGGGTTCAAAGTACAGCATGGTAAAATCCTCAATATAATTGGCGCGAAGGCCTGCACGGGCATATAAAGGACTTTCGGCAGGGGTAAATTCCACCTCGCCTATAAGGGCATGGGTACGCACTACCTCTTTTACATTACGGCTGTAATCAGGCTGGTTAACCCTGTCGATATTTTCGTTGCCAATTTCATTAAATTGGTAGCCGCTGTGCAGGGTAAAGTTTTGATTAAGTTTTAAATTATCAGATATCCTTAAGCCGGTATCTAAAATATTATTTTCCTGTTGGGTAATCTGGTTGTATTCTATCGATGCATTTTTACCGTCTACCTTATAGTAGGAGGCATAAATACCTGCTTCGCTGCTATGGTTTTCATTCCATTGTGTACGCCAGGTAACTGTGCCTCCTAAGGTAAGCTGGTTTAAAGTGCTCATTTGGGTTACCACATTGGTTTCGGTAATAGTGCCCTGTGTAAAATTGAGCTTGTTGCCTATACCAATAACATCGGCATAAAGATCGTGTTTGGTGCCAATTTTTTGGTGGTATTGGGTAGTGAAATCATAAAAGTAAAACTCTTTATCACTTTTATAATTTACATCGGTACTGTTATCCAGTCCGGTAACGATAGTGTTCTGAAAGATTCGTTTAGAGTATTTGCTGTAGGCAGGAAAATCCAATACATCAGTAAACGAACGCCGTGCCGAAACCTCAAAATTAGCTTTTTCAGATGCTTTTATCTTGGTGTAAAAGTCGGCACTTATCATGTTGCTGCCTATGCTCGTGGTGCCGCTGCCAATATCTTTAGGGCGAGAAGAAATATCTACCGCGCTCGATACGCTCTCGCCATAAAAGGCAGATGTGCCATTTTTAGCGATCTTAATATCGTGCGCCAGGTTAGGGCTTAACGCCGATATGAGCCCAAAAAAGTGCCCGGTTTGGAACAGGCGTATGCCATTCCACATAAAAAGGTTTTGGTCGTGCGTGCCACCGCGCACGTTTATGTTGCTCACCGTTTCATCGGTACTGTTAATGCCCGGCAACTGTTGCATGGCCTGCAGCACATCGGGTTCTATAAGGCCGGGAAGTATGCCGAACTTTCTGGGCTTAATGGCATAGCTGCCGTCTTTTTTCTTTGATATACCTGTAGCAATGTAGCGCTCTGCTACTACTTCCTGCAACTGCGTAACCGCAATTTTAAGGATAATATGCAGGCAATCATCGTCGGGTGCTCCTGTAGGTTTTACACGGGCTTCATCATAACCCAAATGGGTTACGTAAACCGAATCTTTAAAAGCGGGGGGGAGTTCAAAATAACCGTCAATAGCGGTTACAATTTTCTTGTCACCTTGGTATACAATAACGGCATTGTCAATAGGCTGGCCAAACTCATCGGTAACATAAGCACATACGTGCCTGTCCTTAGGTTTAACCAAATTGGTAAAAACGATAATGTAGCGGTCTTTTTCTTTAAAATTTAAAAGGGTGCGGTTGGTAAGGTAAACCAGTTTGGCCTTAAGCGGGAGGTTTACATTGGGCGGAAAGATAGAGTGCCCTGCAACATCATTTTCAGAATAACTGAATTTTACGTTGTGCTGCTTTTCTATACCCGCCATTATTTTCTTAAGCTCAATACTTTTCAGTTCGTCCTGCCCGAGACATCGGGAGGCGAAAAAAAAAAATAAAAAAGCTAAAAAATAATGCCGGGTTTCAAACGTCATTCAGCGGTTAATATAATAGTGTCGCCGGTTTGCGTTGCCTGTAAGTGGTATATGGTACCTACTGTTTCCAGCGCGGTATTTATATCATTCATAGGCAGCGTTCCGGAGTATGGGCTTTTAGGTGTTATACCTTTAAGTGTAATTGTTTTGTTATACTGGCGCTCCAATTCTTCAATAACATCCGGCAGGTTAACTTTAGAGAATGATGTTTCATACTCCAGCCATCCCGGTGCGTCGCCTTCTTCGTTAGGTAATTGCAGGTTTTTGCCGTTTGCAAATCCTACGGTCATGCCTGGCGTTAGTATAATTTCCTCTTTATTGGCGGTTGTAACCCTAACCTTACCCTCGTAGCAGGTAACATCTAAGCGACCATTGCGGGCTTTTACATTAAACTGTGTGCCTACAACGGTAACAGTACCGTTAGGGGTAACCACATCAAATGTTTCGCCTTTAGCCACTTTAAAATAAGCTTCACCTTTAAGTTCTATCCTGCGGTTGGCAGCCCAGTTCCACTCTTTATATTCGGCCTCTGTTCCTGAGTTTAAAACAACCTGAGAGTTATCCGGCAGCAAAAAAGTTTCCCTTTTTGCGTTTTGTGCAAAATGCGAGGTAACATGCGTGCTTATAAAAAAGTAGGCAGCGCCAAGCGCCAAAACCAGCATTGCAGCAATGCGCGGCAGCCACGGGTTTAGTTGTCGTACCTTAACGGTATCGCGGTTTTTGCGGGCATCTATTTTTTGATAAAGAGAATCCATATCTGCCTGCGGCACTGTTAGCTGTGCCGAGAATTCTTTTATCTTACTATATGTGGCATAACCAGGTGATTGCTCAAACTCCTTCAGCTCCTTCTCATCCATTTCATTGTTTAGCCACCTTGCTAACGTAACATCGTCTTTCATTAGTAACCTGTTTTATAACCTTATAACAGTTATGTTTTTAAATACCCTACCTAATGTTGTCAATTTGTTTTCTAAGTTCCTGCAGGGCACCGTGTATACGCTTTTCTACCGCCTTAATGCTAATGCCTAATATTTCGGCAATTTCGTGGTATTTTTTACCGTCTATACGATGTAAAAGGAAAGCGCTTCGTTGGGCCTCGCTTAAACCGGCAATGGCATTTTGAAGCTTTACTTTAAACTGCTCCTCTTCCATAATAAACTCGGGGCTTTGGGTGTCGGTATGGCTGTGGTTGCTTTTTTTGCTGTACTCCAGTACCACTTTTTGGTGGGCTATCTGGTTAAGGGTGGTATTGTTTGCCACGGTGTACAAAAACGACTTGGCTTTTTCGGGTGGCACGCTGGCGCAGTTTTCCCATAGCTTTATAAAAGCCTCCTGGGTTACATCTTCGGCCTGCTCTTCGTTACCAAACTTATAGTACAGGTAATTGCGCAGGGATTTTGCATGGCTCCTGAAAAAATTGGCGAACGTAAGTTCTTCGCAAATGCCTGTAGGGATATCCGTTTTCATTTTGGCTTATAAAAAGGCTGTTAAATTATAAATTTTTTTGATTGCAACGCCTTTAAGCGATTTATTTTAATGAAAATGGATAATACGCATGCGTTACAGTTAAAATTCAAGGTAAAATTTTAACTAAATCCTAAATCGTTTGCGTTAAATACTAAATCATACAATATCTTTACTCGATTATAGTGAAAATCCAATTTAAAATTGTTTTTTTTGCATCAGGAAAACCCGATAGTAAGAATACCAAATTAAAAAACAAAAAACCTAACTTAACATCATGAAAAAATTAAACTTATTGGTAGCAGGCCTTGTGTGCTTTGCAACATTATCATGTTCAGACGATGATAAAACATCTGAAGTTGATAACACAAACGTTACTGCCGTAGAAAATGCCATGCAAACAGGCTCATGGAAAATTACATCGTTTATTGAAGAAGGTAACGACGAAACAGCCCATTTTACAGGTTATAATTTTACATTCTCTGAAAATGGAACGCTTAGGGCGGCTAACGGAACCACCACTATAAACGGAACCTGGAGCGTAACGCACAGTGACGATAGCAGCGATGATGACGATAGCAGCAGCCATGACGTAGATTTTAATATTGCTTTTGCAAACCCGGCTGAATTTACAGAGCTAAACGACGATTGGGATATACTGGAGCGTAATGGCAATACCCTTAAACTTATAGATGTTAGCGGTGGTAACGGCGGTACTGATTATCTTACGTTTACAAAAAATTAAAAATTAAGGTAGGGTTTTTTAATACATAGCTGTTTTATAAACAGAATGAAGAGATATTCCCCTGCTATGGGATAACAATATTTTGAAAAAGAAACTCCATTACTTGCATGATAAGCCGGCTCCTGAGCCGGCTTTATTTTTTTTACTTTTTGGGTAGGGTATTTTAAAAGTTGGTTGTTATACTACAAATCATCACACCAATCAATGAAGAGTTACATTAAAATAGGGATCTGTTTGCTGCTGGCATCGTTTATTGCGGTTGCCTGCCAAGACGATTCGGTTACCGAGAATAATAACGACGCTCTCGGGCTCACATCGCAGCTTACCGCTATTTTAACGGCACTTACGGCAAATGAGTCAACCGAAATTAACGCCATAGACAGTACGGCATGTTTTAATATCAAACTTCCGGTTGGAGTAGTTGCTAACGGACAGCAAATTACAGTATCATCTGAAAATGATTACGCTGCTGTTGAAGCCGTTTTTAACCAAAGTAATGATGATATAGATCAGCTTTCTTACGCATATCCTATAACAGTAGTGTATGCCAACTACAGCGAGTTTGAGGTAGGCAGTGAGCAGGAATACAATACCATATTAAATGCCTGCAACTTTAACCCGCAATATATTAGCAGCAATTGTGTGGCTATTAACTATCCTATAACGGTGTTAGGCTACAATAGCGGTTTCCAGATGGAAAATACCTACGAGCTTACCACCGATGCAGAGCTGTATAACATATTGCTTAACCTTTCGGCTAACGAATATTATGCTATAAGCTACCCTATAACGCTTACCTTAAACGGCCAGCAAACTGTAACAGTTAACAGCAATTCCGAATTAGAGCAGGCTATTGTAAACGGCGTTACTAACTGTAGCAATGAACCAACCGAACCTGTAGGTTGCCAAAATCCCGGAATACTTACACAAGGCCTTATACTATACATGCCGTTTAGCAATAACGTGTACGACCTTAAGGGTGCTACCGTAACCGCTCCCGCCGATACTACTTTTGTAGCCGATAGGAATAATAATGCTAAATGTGCTATTTCGTTTAATGGAAGCCAGTCACTTCAGGTAGCATCTACCGCAGCAAATGCCTTGGTAGATGGCGATGAATTAAGCATAAGCCTTTGGTTCAGGATGCAAAACACCACAGGTGGCGATTTTGAAGCGTTTTTCTCGAAAGGCAACAACAATGCAGCAGGATTTTATTTAGCTGTTTACGATGGTAATACGCCAATGTTTGGGTTAACGCCAAATGCACCTGCATACAACCAGGTGTGGGATTTGAACTGGAACCAGAACCCTGACTTATTGCAGGATACCACCAACTGGCACCACGTTGTTATTACCGTTAATGCTAATTATGAAGCTAAATTATACCGCGATGGTATATTACAAAATACTGAGGCTTTTGCTAATGCTTCTATTGGTGCTAACCCGTTAGCATATTTTATTGGGCAGGACTTTAACGGATACCTGGATGATCTTAGGGTATACAAAAAAGTACTTTCGGCGACAGAGGTACAAACCCTCTTTGAACTGGAAGGCGACTGCAATACGTGTTTAGAATAGTTGTGTTTTTTTTAAATATTCAAGTTTTTTTCCCAGAAAACCGGCTCTTTCCCAAGCCGGTTTTTATTTTTAAATTTTTTTACATTTCTCACGCAACCTTTTTATTTTCCTCCGACTAATAATAAATGACTTTCAAAATATAGTCAATAAGACATTAAAAGTATAGTTGTGTTTTTTTTTAAATATTCAAGTTTTCCTAAGAACCGGTCCCTCATCTGGCCGGTTTTTAAAAAATGTTTTTCTTTATGTGTTAAGCATTAATGGTTAGAATGCTTAAATGTGTGTTATAAAATACCGGTCCCTCATCTGGCCGGTTTTTTTGTGCCAAAAAATTAAGTCAAAAAATATTTTATAAGGTAGGGTTTGTAAGGCTTTGCTTGTTTATAATAAAAATGGGTAACCGGGAAATGTTTGTAATGGCCAAGTATAAAACGTTTCACAACCGGGCCTTTTTTTATAGTATTATATAGGTTTAAATTAGCTCCTTAACGGGAGCTGATTTTTTTATAGGGCTAACCCTCTAACTTCAAAATCAAATTCTTAAATTTGCACCTCTATAAAAAAGAAACCATAAATTATGTTTGATAATTTAAGCGATAAATTAGATAAGGCTTTTCATATCCTTAAAGGGCACGGAAAGATAACCGATGTAAACGTTGCCGACACCCTTAAAGAGGTGCGCCGCGCTTTACTTGATGCCGACGTTAACTTTAAGATTGCTAAAGACTTTACTACCCGCGTTAGGGATAAGGCCATAGGCGAAAATGTACTTACAACCCTGCAGCCGGGCCAGTTAATGGTTAAGATCGTTAAAGACGAGCTTACAGAGCTTATGGGTGGCGATGCTGCCGGTATAAACCTAAGCGGCACACCAACGGTAATTTTAATGTCGGGTTTACAGGGATCGGGTAAAACAACCTTCTCCGGTAAGCTTGCCAATTACCTTAAAACTAAAAAGAACAAAAAGCCATTATTGGTAGCGTGTGATATTTACCGCCCGGCGGCAATTAATCAGCTTCATGTAGTAGGTGGCCAGATAGGCGTAGAGGTTTATAGCGAAGAAGGCAACCGCAACCCGGTAGAAATTGCCCAAAATGCTATTAAGCATGCTAAAGCAAACGGCTTTAACGTAGTTATTGTAGATACCGCAGGCCGTTTAGCGGTTGATGAGGAAATGATGAACGAGATCGCTAACGTTCATAAAGCGATACAGCCGCAGGAAACCCTGTTTGTGGTAGATGCCATGACGGGCCAGGATGCCGTTAATACAGCTAAAGCGTTTAACGACAGGCTTGATTTTGATGGTGTTATCCTAACTAAATTAGATGGTGATACCCGTGGTGGTGCAGCCATCACCATAAAATCGGTTGTAAACAAGCCAATTAAATTTGTGGGTACGGGCGAAAAGATGGAAGCTATAGATGTTTTCTATCCGGCACGTAG
>Ga0265798_10004822_pt1 | contig 18441 bp, 14 predicted proteins | sample P3T30metagenome_FD_192430 | JGI IMG/M metagenome (GOLD analysis project Ga0265798, IMG submission 192430) | Plant litter microbial communities from East Loma Ridge, Irvine, California - P3 T30 | ecosystem: Environmental > Terrestrial > Plant litter > Unclassified | place: USA: California... | reverse complement strand
GCGCTTCTTGAGCACGTCGATCGCATGCACCGCCGAATTGCCGGTGGCAACCATCGGGTCGCACAGGATGAAGGTGCGGTCGACGGTGTCCGGCAGGCGCACCATGTACTCCACCGGCTCGTGGGTGGCCGGATCGCGGAACACGCCGATGTGGCCGACGCGCGCCGACGGCACCAGTTCCAGCAGGCCGTCGCTCATGCCGATACCGGCGCGCAGGATCGGCACCACCGCCAGCTTCTTGCCTGCGATCACCGGCGCATCGATCGTCACCAGCGGGGTCTGGATCGAGCGCGTAGTCAGCGGCAGGTCGCGCGTGATCTCGTAGCCCATCAGCAGCGTGATCTCGCGCAGCAGTTCGCGGAAAGTGCGGGTCGAGGTGTCATGCTCGCGCATATGCGACAGCTTGTGCTGGATCAGCGGGTGGTTCAGGATGTACAGGTTCGGGAAGCGCGGGTCTTGTTTCATGGCGGGATTCAAAGGATTCTGTGTGAAGCATGCAAGCGCGCATTATCCCAGCCGCGCGGCCGTTTGTCCCGGCCTGCACGAGAAAAAAATGGTAATCATGACACGAGAGCGCGCGCCAGGATCGCCTCCAGGTCGACACCGGCGGGCAACCGTCCGTAGGCACCGCCCACCGGCTGCAGGATGCGCGTGAGCAAGAATGCCTCGCCCACGCAGGGCGGCGAGTGGCGCAGCAATAGCGCGGCCTGCACCGCCACCACGATCTGTTCGGCCAGCAGCCGTGCACCGGCTTCGTCGGGCACGCGCGCAGCCAGGCCGTCCAGCAGCGCCGCCACGTGGCCGGCAAAGCGCTCATCCACCTCCGCCGCCGGCGCCAGCTCGGCCGCCAGCGTGGCGCGTGCAGCCTCCGGCGACTTGCCCAGCGCGCGCAGCAGATCCAGGCACATCACGTTGCTAGACCCTTCCCAGATCGAATTGACCGGCAGTTCGCGGTATAGCCGCGCCAGCGGGCCGTCCTCGACATAGCCGTTGCCACCCAGGACTTCCATCGCCTCGGCGCCGAAGCCGGGGCCGCGCTTGCAGATCCAGTACTTGCCGGCCGCTGTCAGGATGCGCCCCAGCAGCGCCTGGGACGGATCATTACCTTCGTCGAAGCAGCGCGCCAGGCGCAGGGCGAAGGCGGTGGCGGCCTCGGATTCCAGCGCCAGGTCGGCCAGCACGTTCTGCATCAAGGGCTGCTCGGCCAGCGGCCGGCCGAAGGCCATCCGTCCGCGCGCATGGTGCAGCGCGTGGCACAGGGCGGCGCGCATGATGCCGGCGCTGCCCAGCACGCAGTCGAGCCGGGTATGGCTGCCCATCTCGAGGATGGTCGGGATGCCGCGCCCCGGTTCGCCGACCATCCAGCCCAGCGCGCCGCAGAATTCGACCTCGGACGAGGCGTTCGAGCGGTTGCCCAGCTTGTCCTTCAGGCGCTGCACCCGCACCGCGTTGTGCCGGCCGTCGGCGAGGAAGCGCGGCACCAGGAAGCAGCTGAGCCCTTCGGCGCCTTCAGCGTCGCCGCGCGCCAGCACCAGGTGGGCGTCGGCCTGCGGCGCCGAATAGAACCATTTGTGGCCGACGATGCGCCAGGCGCCCTCGCCCGCCAGCCCCTCTTCGCCCGGGGACAGCGGCGTGGCGCGGGTGCTGTTGGCGCGCACATCGGAACCGCCCTGCTTCTCGGTCATGCCCATCCCGAGCAGGGCGCCGCGTTTCTGCGCCACCGGCAAGGGCCGCGGATCGTAGTCGCGCGACAGGATCCTGGGCAGCCAGGCCGCCGCCAGCCCAGGCGTGCGGCGCAGCGCCGGCACCGCGGCAAAGGTCATCGTCACCGGGCACTGGGCGCCATTCTCGGCCTGGCCGAACAGCAGGTATTGCGCCGCCCGCGCCACCTGGGCGCCGGGACGTGGATCGCTCCATGGTGCGCTATGCGCGCCGGCCTCGATCATCAGGGTCATCAGCGCGTGCCAGGCCGGGTGGAATTCGAGCTCGTCGATGCGGCGCCCGGCGCGGTCGAAACTCGTCAAGGTCGGGCCGTGGGCGTTGGCCAGCCGCGCCAGCTCCTGGACTTCGGCGCTGCCGAGCCTTGCGCCGAGCGCCTCCAGGCCGGCCGCGGCCCAGCCGCCGCCTTCGCGCAGCAGCGCCTCTTGCAGGACCGGATCGCAGGCATACAGGTTAATGCCAGTGAACGTCGGGGCCTGGTTCTCGACCTCGTGAGTGGCGAATCTGTCCATCTCGGCTCCTCTACGCATCTGCTTATTGTCAAATGTTGCATTGCGGCATCATAATTGCAGTTTATTATGTCGTTACAATCAAGAATAAGCGACAATACAACGTGACAATCTTGACCGCCCAACAAGGAGGTTAGCGCCAACATGCTTGCCGGGCAAGCAGGCTGCTCAGCCTCAACAAAGGGTGAAATCACCGCATGACTTGTGCTTTCTAATGCTTTGCGGAATTTTTCAGTGATAGAGTCATCGCTGGTTTGATAGACTTGCACGGATTCACATGTGACATTGGCATGACGTGCATTTGCCGCAACAAGAAAGCCCATAGACAACATGCACACCAGTTCTTCCGCCGCGCCCCCGCCCCAGCCGGCCGCTCCTGTGCACACTGCGGCCCTGCCCGCAGCGCTGCTCGACGGCTTGCTGGAAACGGCCGGCGACGCCGTGTTCCGCGTCGCGCCCGATGGCGCGATCCACGCGGCCGGCACGCGGGCGCAGCGCCTGTCGGGCTTCGAAGCCGGCTGCTCGCTGCTGTCGCTGGTGCACGAAATCGACCAGACGGCGCTGCGCAATGCGCTCGCCGGCGCCGCCGCCGGCCACGAGGCGGTGCTGGTCGAGACCCGCTTCCGCTCCGGCGAGCGCGACATCTGGTTCGAACTGCGGATCGCGCGCCTGGCCACCGGCGACGCGGCCCCACTGCTGGTGATCGGCCGCGACATGTCGGTCCAACATGCGACCGAAGAACGCCTGCGCCACATGGCGACCCACGACGCCCTGACCGAGCTGCCCAACCGGATCCTGCTGTCGGACCGGATCCGGATGGTGATTGCCAACGCGCGCCGCTCGGGCCACGGCTTCGCGGTCGCCGCCATTGGCCTGGACGGCTTTAAAAAGGTCAACGACGGCCTGGGCCATCCGCTGGGCGACACGGTGCTGCAGATGGCCGCCGTACGCCTGCGCCGCACCCTGCGCGACAGCGACACCCTGGCGCGGGTTGGCGGTGACGAATTCGTGGCGGTGCTGCCGGGGACCTTCACCGAGCCGCAGATCAAGCTCGTCACGGGGCGCCTGATGGCCACCCTGCAGTCGCCGTTCGAGGCCGGCGGCCACACGATCTACCTGGGCGCCTCGATCGGCGTGACGGTGTATCCGGACCATGCCGAAGACGAGGTGCGCCTGGTCACGCTGGCCGACGCCGCGCTGTCGCGCGCCAAAGAGACCGGCAAGGGCCGCGCCGTGGTCTACAGCCCCAGCGACCAGGGCCCGCCGCAACATGACATCTCGCTCGAAGCGGCCATGTTCAACGCCGTGCGCGAGGGCGAATTCCTGCTCTATTACCAGCCGATCGTCAACGCCCGCAGCCGCATCATCGAGGGCTTCGAGACGCTGATGCGCTGGAAGCACCCGACCCTGGGCATGGTGCCGCCGGTGCGCTTCATCCCGATCGCCGAGAACAACGGCCTGATCAACCTGCTCGGGGCCTGGGCCCTGAAGGCGGCCTGCATGCAGATCCGCCAGTTCCAGGAAGTGGCCGGGCGCGAGCTCTATATTTCGGTGAACATCAGCCCGCGCCAGTTCCGCAGCGACCGCTTCCTGACGGTGCTGGACGACGCGCTGTCGCTGTCCGGCCTCGACGGCCGCCAGCTGGTGCTCGAGATCACCGAGGGCACCCTGATGGTCGACCCGACCCACGCCGAGGACATCCTGGCCCAGATGGCCCTGCGCCATGCGCGCATCGCGATCGACGATTTCGGCACCGGCTACTCGTCGCTGGCCTACCTCAAGCGTTTCCCGATCTCGGTGCTCAAGATCGACCGCGCCTTCGTGAAGGACTTGCCGGCGTCGACCAAGGACGCCGCCATCTGCAACGCGATACTCGACCTGGCCAGGCACCTCTCCCTGTCGGTGGTGGCCGAAGGCGTCGAGACCGAGGAGCAGCTGGCCTGGCTGGACGACCAGGGCTGCCATTACGTCCAGGGCTACCTGACGGGCAAGCCGATGCCGGCCAATGTCGCCGTCACCGCCCTCAAGGAAAATCTCTACACCGCTCTGCTGCCGGCCGACCACCGGTCAGGAAAATCATGACCACACAAGCCACCACCCCGCACTCGGCGAAGTCGCAAGCCACCCTCGCCCTGCTGTGGGAGCGCATCCGGCGCCAGGGCGACATGCCGGGCTTCACCAAGGCCATCAACGCCATCCTGGCCTCGATGCGCGGCGAGGACGAGCGCGACTTCTCGATGACGCAGACGGTGCTGTCGGACCCGGTGCTGACCCAGAAGGTGCTGCGCCTGGCCAACAGCAGCATGTATGCGGCCTTCGGCCAGCACGTCAACACCATCTCCAAGGCGGTGCTGGTGCTGGGCACCGAATCGATCGGCCACCTGGCGCTGGGCCTGAAGCTGATCGAGGAGCTCAGCCGCAGCAGCCCGGACACCGAGGCCGCCCACGTCGAGATGGAAAAGGCAGTGCTGGCCGGGATGGTGGCGCAGCAGCTGGCGGCCGACGCCCGCTCGCGCGACCCGGAAGAAGCCGTGGTGTGCTCGATCCTGCATTCGCTGGGCCGCATGATGCTCACCTTCTACATGCCGGAACGCTGGGCGCGCATGCGCGAGGCGGCCGGCGAAGGCCGCGAAGAGCACGCCGCCCACGAGGTACTCGGCCTGTCGCTGGAAGAAGTGGGCCGCGCCACCGCCGCCCACTGGGGCCTGCCGCGCAACCTGGTGGCCGGCATGCGCCGGGTCGAGCCGGGCGAGCGCTTCGAAGGTTTCGCGCATGAGGACTGGCTGGCCGCGCTGGGCAGCATGTCGACCCAGGCCGCCGACGCCCTGTGGGCCGACGATGCGGCCGGCGCCGAGAAGGTCGCGCAACTGGCCGAAAGCTTCGCGCCGATGCTGGGCCTGCCGGCCAGCAGCATCCTGGCCTCGATCGACAAGGCCAAGGCGGAGGCGGCGTCCGACCTGTCGATCGCGCCGCTGGCCAAGCCGGCCGAAAAACGCGCGCAGCAGGCCGCCGCCACCAGGAAGCGCATCGCCGGCAACAAGATCCTGATGAGCGGCGTGGCCGATATGCGCGACGCCGGCGCCACTGCCACCGCCGGCCAGATGATCTCGATGGCGCTCGAGACGATGCACAAGGGCCTGTCGTTTACGCGCTCATTTGCTTTTCTTCGGAACCGGCGCGAAGGCCGCTATTCGGCGCGCCTGGGCCTGGGCGAGGACGTCAAGGCGCTGCTGCCGCACCTGGCGTTCGACGACGTCTACGAACCGAATGTGTTCCACGCCGCCCTGGGCAGCGACCGCGTGATCTTCATCGAGAATGCGCACGACACCAAGTTCGCCACCAAGCTGCCGGGCTGGTGGAAAGGCACGCTGGCCGAAGCGCGCTGCTTCGTGATCATTCCCTTGTCGGCCCACGGGCAGCCGGCGGGCTTCATCTATGGCGACTGGGACGACACCTTCCCGCAGGTGATCCTGAGCCAGACCGAGTTCTCGCTGCTGAACGACCTGCGCGCGCTGGTGGTGCGCACGGTCGAAAGGCGGCATCAGATGGAAGCGATCGTCACCCGCGTTTGACTGGGTGACACCGCAGCCCCGCCCCTTGCGTTAGCGTTCGCACGTCGTTCCCGCGAAGGCGGGAACCTAAGTCCTTCGCGCTGCCACGTTTGTTTGCGATTGTGGCCACGCATGCACACTTGGGTTCCCGCCTTCGCGGGAACGACGTTTTGGGGCCAACGATTACCGCTGGCCCTCGCGTTACGCTGGCCCCCGCGTTACTTCAACTTCGGCGTCGGCACCTGCACATCGCCGCACTGCGCCCGGTTCATCAGCGCGTGATCGATCAGCACCAGCGCCAGCATCGCCTCCGCGATCGGCGTCGCCCGGATGCCCACGCAGGGGTCGTGGCGGCCGAAGGTCTCGACCGTGGCCGGATTGCCGGCCTTGTCGATCGAGCGGCGCGGCACGCGGATCGAGGACGTCGGCTTGATCGCCAGCGAGACCGTGATGTCCTGGCCGGTCGAGATCCCGCCCAGCACCCCGCCCGCGTGGTTGCCGACGAAGCCTTCGAGGGTCAGCTCGTCGCCATGCTCCGATCCGCGCTGCGCCACCGAGGCGAAGCCGGCGCCGATCTCCACGCCCTTGACCGCGTTAATCCCCATCATCGCATAGGCGATCTCGGCGTCGAGCTTGTCGTAGATCGGCTGGCCCAGGCCCACCGGCACCTTGGAGGCCACCACGTCGATACGCGCGCCGATCGAGTCGCCGTCGCGGCGCAGCGCGTCCATCGCTTCTTCCATGCGCTGCAACAGGGCGGCGTCGCCGGTGGCGGCGAAGAAGGGATTGGCGTGCACGTGTTCCCAGCCCTCGAAGGGCACGGCGATATCGCCCAGCGCGCGCATATATCCCATGACTTCGGTGCCGTATTTTTCGCGCAGCCACTTCTTGGCCACGGCGCCGGCGCCGACCACCGGCGCGGTCAAGCGCGCCGATGAGCGGCCGCCGCCGCGCGGATCGCGCACCCCGTATTTATGCCAGTAGGTATAGTCTGCATGGCCGGGGCGGAAGCTCTCGGCGATATTGCCGTAGTCCTTGCTGCGCTGGTCTTCGTTGCGGATCAGGAGCGCGATCGGGGTGCCGGTGGTCACGCCCTGGTAGACGCCGGACAGGATCTCGACCCGGTCGGCCTCCTGGCGCTGCGTCACGTGGCGCGAGGTGCCGGGCTTGCGGCGGTCCAGCTCGGGCTGGATGTCGGCCTCGGAGAGGGTCATGCCGGGCGGGCAGCCGTCGATGACGCAGCCGATCGCGGGACCGTGCGATTCGCCGAAAGTGGTGACGGAAAACAGCTTGCCAAATGTATTGCCGGACATGGGAATGATGAGTTCGGATTGATCGAATTACCATTTTAACAGGCGATCTGGCAAGCAGAAACGAACATCGTACGATCGACTGTCGCAAATATGTTTCCCTGGAGATATATTTTCACAGGCGAGCCGGATCGGACCCTTTCCTTTTTACAATTGCATATATACTGAACTTATCCATGCCGAGCCAACTGGAGACGTAGCACATGCCAGCATCGATTACGCCCTCGGGACCACTGAAGGATGACCGCGTTACTGACGACCTCGTCTTTGCCGACGAAGCCGCCGCCGCCGCATCCGCGCGTCCAGCATGGCGAATCCTGGTGGTCGACGACGATGCCGACGTCCATTCGACCACTACCTTCGCACTCGGCAACGTCGAGATGCAGGGCCGCCCGCTGGTCTTCCTGCACGCTTATTCCGCCAACGAAGCCTTTGCGCTGCTCGCGCGTGAAAACGATATCGCCGTGGTCCTGCTGGACGTGGTGATGGAACGGGCCGACGCCGGCCTGCTGCTGGTGCGCCGCATCCGCGACGAGCTCGGCCTGCATGACGTGCGCATCATCCTGCGCACCGGCCAGCCCGGCTATGCGCCCGAGATGGACGCCATCCGCGGCTACGACATCAACGACTACCGTACCAAGTCCGAGCTGACCCGCACCAAGCTGTATACGACGGTGGCGGCGGCGATCCGTTCTTACCAGCAGATCCGCGCGCTCGACGCCAACCGCATTGGCATGGAGCGCATCGTCGCCGCCTGCGCCGAGCTGATGGCCCTGCACGGCGTGCGCGACGTGGCGTCCGGCATCCTGGCCCAGGCCGGGCGCCTGATCGGCCAGCCGCCCGAGGGCGTGCTGTGCACCCGCGACAGCGGCCATGGCCGCTCCGAAACCCTGCGCGCCGTCGCTGCCGCCGGCGCCTGCCGCAACCTCGACGGCCGCGAATTGAGCGGCCATTTCGCAGTGGCCGCCGAGCGCGCCCTGCAGCAGCGTCAATGCGGCGTCGAGGACGGCCTGCTGAATATGTACTTCCCGGGCAAGGCGGGCCGCGATTTCGTGGCCTGCATCCCGCTCGAACGCCCCATCGACGAGGTCGAACGGCGCCTGCTGAGCGTGTTTTGCGGCATGGTGGCGGTTTGCCTCGACAACTGCGAGCTGGTCACCAGCCTGAACAAGTCGGCCTTCCACGATCCGCTGACCGGCCTGCCGAACCGCACCCGCATGGTCGAGCTTCTCGACGCCATCCTGGCCGGCCCGCGCCGCGCCAGCTCGGTGCTGGCCCTGGTCGACCTCGACCATTTTGCCGAGACCAATGACGCGCTCGGCCACCATTTCGGCGACCTGCTGCTGGTGGCGGTCGGCCAGCGCCTGACGTCGCGCCTGGCCCCTGGCCTGGAGATCGGCCGCATCGGCGGCGACATCTTCTGCGTACTGGGTGAGGCGGACGCGGTGGAGCCGGCCCAGATCCAGGCCCTGTTCCGCGAGTCGTTCCGCATCGACGGCCAGGATGTGCAGGTGTCAGCGACGCTCGGCCTGGTGCGCCTGCCGGAACACGACGGCAGCGGCGCCGACGCCCTGAAGGATGCCGACATTGCGCTCAAGCGCGCCAAGTCGCAGCAGCGCGCCGGCCACTTCTATTTTTCGCGCAGCATGGGCGTCGAGATCCGCGAGCGGGTGCGTATGATGCACGCGCTGCGCAGCGGCTTCCAGCGCGGCCAGCTGTTCCTGCACTACCAGCCGCAGGTCGACCTGGCCACCAACCGTCCGTTCGGCGCCGAAGCGCTGCTGCGCTGGCGCCTGGATGATGGCCGCATGGTGCCGCCCGACCGTTTCATCCCGATCGCCGAGTACTCGGGCCTGATCGTCGAGATCGGCGAATGGGTGCTGCGCCAGGCCTGCGCCGAACTGATGCGCCTGCGCGCCGCCGGCCACCGCGATTTCACGATGTCGGTGAACGTCTCGCAGGTGCAGTTCCGGCATCCGCACTTCGTCGACATGCTGCGCCGCGCGCTGCTCGACACGGGCGCGCCGCCCGACTTCATCGAGCTCGAGATCACGGAATCGATGGCGATGGAAGAACCGGCGCTGCTGGTCGAGAAGCTGGCCCAGGTCAAGCGCACCGGCGTGTCGATCGCGATCGACGATTTCGGCACCGGCTTCTCGTCGCTGTCGCACCTGCAGCGCCTGCAGGTCGACCGGCTCAAGATCGACCGAACCTTCGTGACCGAAATCACCGGATCGGCGCGCGGCAGCAGCATCGCGCAGATGGTGGTGCAACTGGGGCGCAACCTGGGATTGTCGGTGATCGCCGAAGGGGTCGAGGACGAGCGCCAGGCCTCGATCCTGCGCCAGCTCGGCTGCCCGCTGGCGCAGGGCTTCCTGTATGCGCGGCCGCTGTCGCCGGAAGCGCTGCTGGAATGGCTGGCGGAGAAGCCGGCGACACGCGCGGCGTGAACGGTGCCGGGATCGGGATCGGGATCCGCATCGGCATCGGCATCGGCATCGGCATCGGCATCGATACGTCAACCAACGTCGTTCCCGCGAAGGCGGGAACCTAAGTTACTTCGCGCTGACGCGAGAACGAACGGAGCGTCAATGCGGACAAACTTGGGTTCCCGCCTTCGCGGGAACGACGTGCTTACGCTACTGGCTCAATCCGGCGCGTTCTGCTCCGCCGGCCAGTCGCGAATATACGCCTTGAGCATGCGGTTCTCGAAGCTTTGCGCCTCCAGCACCGCGCGCGCGACGTCGTAGAACGAGATCACGCCCAGCAGCGTGCGGGCGTCCATCACCGGCAGGTAGCGCGCGTGCTTCTCGAGCATGATGCGGCGCACCTCGTTGACTTCGGTGTCCGGGGTCACGGTGATCGGGCTGTCGTCCATGTGCCGGCGCACGGTGCCGGAACCGACCGCGCCGCCATTCGCGTGCAGCGCCTTGAGCACCTCGCGGAAGGTCAGCATGCCGACCAGGTCGCCGTACTCCATCACCACCAGCGAGCCGATATCGTTCTCGGACATCGTGGTCACCGCGTCGACCAGCGGCTGGTCAGGCGTTACGGTGTACAGGATATTGCCCTTCACTTGCAGGATTTCCGAAACTTTCATGTTCGCCACCCCCGCTTCGTCAATATTGCTGATACTGGATAAATTTGTATAAGGCATAACTCCGACTGTAGCCTATGCTCGCCAAAAAATCCAGCGTTGCGCTGCGTCATGGTGCGCACCTCGATACAAGATGGTGCAGCGCAGATTGCGCAAGCACCCATAACTGCTAGGATGCGCCATCCTCACCCTACGAGTCCAGCATGAGCGCCCCTCGACCTCCCGGTTTCGACACCCTGTCCCTGCATGCGGGCAGCGCCCCCGATCCTGCCACCGGCGCGCGCGCCACGCCGATCCATTTTACGTCGTCCTTCGCCTTCCGCGATTCCGACCATGGCGCCGCCCTCTTCAATATGGAACAGGCGGGACATGTGTATTCGCGCATCTCGAATCCGACCAACGCGGTGCTGGAAGAGCGCATCGCGGCGCTCGAAGGCGGCGTGGCCGGCATCGCCACCGCCAGCGGCCAGGCGGCGCTGCACCTTGGCTTGAGCACGCTGGCGGGCGCCGGCGACCATATCGTCGCTTCGCGCGCGCTGTACGGCGGCTCGCACAACCTGCTGGCGTACACGCTGCGCCGGTTCGGCGTAGAGACTACGTTCGTCGATCCGCGCGACCTCGATGCCTGGCGCGCAGCCATCCGGCCGACAACCCGGCTGCTGTTCGGCGAAACACTCGGCAATCCGGGACTCGACGTGCTCGACATCCCGGCGATCGCGCAACTCGCCCACGCGCACGACCTGCCGCTGATGGTCGACGCCACCTTCACTACCCCTTACCTGCAACGCCCCTTCGACCTGGGGGCCGACCTGCTGTTTCACTCCGCCACCAAATTCCTGTGCGGGCATGGCACCGCAATCGGCGGCCTGCTGGTCGATGGCGGCACCTTCGACTGGCAGGCGGCGCATGAGCGCAGCAGCCGCTTTGCCACCCTGTGCGAGCCGTATGACGGCTTTCACGGCATGGTGTTCAGCGAGGAGTCGACCGTCGGCGCCTTCGCCCTGCGCGCGCGGCGCGAAGGCTTGCGCGATTTCGGTGCGGCCATGAGCCCCCACAACGCCTTCGCCATCCTGCAGGGCATCGAGACGCTCGGCCTGCGCATGGAGCGCCACGTTGACAATACCCGGCGCGTGGTCGCGTTCCTCGCGGCGCAGCCGATGGTGGCCTCGGTGTCCTATCCCGAGCTCGACAGCCATCCGGACCGGCTGCTCGCGCGCCGCATCCTGCCGAAAGGCTGCGGCGCCGTCTTCACCTTCGAACTCAAAGGCGACCGCGCCGCCGGCCGCCGTTTCGCCGACGGCCTGCAAGTGTTCTCGCACCTGGCGAACGTGGGCGACGCCAAATCGCTCGTCATCCACCCTGCATCGACCACCCATTTCCGGGTGCCGGCCGCGCAACTGGCGGCCAGCGGCGTCAGCGAGGGAACACTGCGCCTGTCGGTCGGACTGGAAGACCCGGACGACCTGATCGACGATCTGAAGCGCGGCCTGAAGCTGGCCGCGAAGGGGGCATAAGATGCTGCTCACTGTCGACGCGCATGAGGTGTATTGCTATACCGGCGGCAAGGCCTTCGACCCCACGCTGCCGGTGATCGTGCTGCTGCACGGCGCCCAGAACGATCATTCGGTCTGGGCCCTGCAAAGCCGCGCCCTGGCCCATCGCGGCCATGCGGTGCTGGCGCCGGACCTGCCCGGCCATGGCCGCAGCGGCGGCGCGCCCTTGACCACGGTCGAAGCCATGGCCGCGTGGTTGATCGCGATGCTCGATGTGGCCGGCGCCGGCCGCGCAATGCTTGTCGGGCACAGCATGGGTTCGCTCATCGCGCTGGAGGCGGCCCACCTGGCGCCACAGCGCGTGAGCGGACTGGCCCTGCTGGGCGCCACCTATCCAATGAAAGTCTCCAATGCGCTGCTGGAGGCGGCGCGCCTTGAGCCGGACGCCGCCATCGACATGGTCGCCGCCTGGTCGCACGCTTCATGGCTGCCCGGCCCCTCGACCGCCGGCCCGGGCACGTCGGTGACCAACACGGCGCGGCGCCTGATGCAGCGCATGGCCGCGCGCGAGGCGCCGCAGTTATTCTTCACCGATTTCGCGGCCTGCAATGCGTATGCGAATGGCGAGATCGCCGCGGCCTCGATCACCTGCCCGACACTGTTCGTGCAGGGCCGCAAGGACATGATGACGCCGCCGCGCTCGGCCAAACTTCTGACCGGCGCCATCAAGCACGCCAGGGTCGTGGGCGTGGACGCCGGCCACGCAATGATGAGCGAAGCGCCGGAGGCCGTGCTCGATGCCATTATGCATACAGGGCAAGCTGGCTGATGTACCGGCACATGCTGGCCGCTGAGCTCAGCTGCTAGCGCGCGCTTCGATGTCCACCATCACCGCTTCTTCAGGATCGCCGAAATGCGCCGCCAGCGTCTGGTCCAATCCCGCCTCGACCGCCTCCTCGACCTGGCGCGCCAGGTCGCCGATGTCGAGCGCCAACGGGGTATCCGGCAGGCCGTCCTCGCGCTGCATGGCATCGGCCGCCGCGCAATCGAACACGAACAGGCGATAAACGTCGGCCAGGCGCAGGGTGCCTGGATCGGCCAGCAACACCCAGTTCTCCTGGCTGCCGCGGCGGTGGAAATGCCAGCCGATCCGCGCCGGGGCCTCGTCCTGCACGCGGCCGACCCAGCCCTCGGCCACCATGCGATCCAGCAGGCGACCCATCTCGTCGTAGCCGATGCGGGTGTGATCGCGGATCGTGCTGCTGGCCACCAGCGCGTTGCCGCTCAGCCTGGCGCTGCCATATAACATCTTGAGCACCGACATCGCATCGACGAAGGCCCCGCCGGGCGCCGGCTGGTACCACCAGCGCTCGTGCTTGACCACCGGCAGCGCCGCGCTCAAGACCGCGCCGACCAGCGTGATCATCCAGGTCACATAAATCCAGACCAGGAACAGCGGCAGCGCCGCCAGCGCGCCATAGATGATGGCGTAGGTCGGGAACTGGCGGATGAAGAGGCCAAAACCGCGCTTGGCGACCTCGAAGGCGATCGCCGCCGCCAGCGCGCCCCAGAAGGCGTCGCGCCAGGCCACCTTGCGGTTCGGCACCACGACATACAGCAGGGTGTAGCCGGCGGTGGTGACGGCCACCGAGGCCAGGGTGAAGAACACGGTACCGGGCAGCGATGCGTCGCGCTCCAGGCCGCCCGTCACGTCCACCAGCTGCGAGGTAAAGCTGATCGAGAGGCCGAACAGGACCGGCCCCAGGGTCAGCAGCGCCCAATACACCAGCAGGCGCTGCGGTAGCGGACGCGGCTGGCGCACGCTCCAGATCTGGTTGAACACGCGCTCGATCAGGCTCATCGTGGCGGCCGTGGTGAACAGCAGCGCCACCGCGCCGAGGGCCGACAGGCCCTTGGCCTTGTCGGCGAACTGGGTCAGGTTGCCGCTGATGGTGCTGGCGATCGCCTTGGGCATCAGGTTCTGCACGAACCAGGCGTCGATCATCTCGCGCACCTGGCCGAAGGCCGGGAACATCGTGAAGATGGCCAGCACGATCGTCAAGAGCGGCACCATGGCCAGGGTCGTGGTGAAGGTCAGGCTGCCCGCCACCTGGGGCAGGCGTTCTTCGCTGAGGCGGCGCGCGGCGAAGCGCACCAGGTCGCGCGCCTCCGGCCAGGTCAGGGCGCGTTCGGCGCTGCCGTTGACGAAGTCGCCGCCGGCGCGCGACAAACGGGTGACGGTCTTGTCCACGGTCTTGTTCAGCATGGTGTTGGATTCACCGGTTTCGTCATCGTCAGCGGCATGTCATTTCAACAAAGCACACTATAATACCAAGGATGAACCCGACCCCACTGAGCATCCTCGTCCTCTACTATTCGCGCCATGGCGCTACGCGCAAACTGGCCGAGCTGATCGCCCAGGGCGTCGACAGCGTGCCGGGGGCCGAAGCCCGGCTGCGCACCGTGCCGCCGGTGTCGTCGGTGGCCGAGGCGACCGCGCCCGGGATCCCCGACCAGGGCTCGCCCTACGTCGACCATGACGACCTGCGCGAATGCGCCGGCCTGGCGCTGGGCTCGCCCACGCGCTTCGGCAATATGGCGGCCAGCATGAAATACTTCCTCGACGGCACCGCGACCGAATGGGTCAATGGTACGCTGTCCGGCAAGCCGGCGGTGGTGTTCGCTTCCACCGGCAGCCTGCACGGCGGCCAGGAAGCGACCCTGCTGTCGATGATGATCCCCTTGCTGCACCACGGCATGATGGTAATGGGCCTGCCCTATACCCATCCTGAATTGATGAACACCGCCAGCGGCGGCAGCCCCTACGGCGCGACCCACTGGGCCGGCGTCGATGGCAAGCGCCCCGTCACCGAAGAAGAGCGTACGCTGACGATTGCGCTCGGTCGCCGCCTGGCAGAGGCGGCCCTGAAACTGCAGGGAAGCCGCTGATGGAAACAGGGAAAAAAGTCTTTCACGTGGGAGCGATCGCCAGCCTGATCTGGCTGATCGGGTGGCTGGTCGCCTGGGAAGCCTTCGTGGCGCCCCTGCAGCCCGGCAGCTGGCTGCTGGCCCTGAAAGCCTTGCCCCTGTTGTTGCCGCTGCGCGGCGTCATCAAGCGCGACCTGTACACACTGCAATGGTCGTCGATGCTGATCCTGATCTATTTTGCCGAAGGCATCGTGCGCGCCTGGGCCGACCAGAGCGCGGCCTCGCGCCACATGGCCATCGGCGAGATCGCCCTGGTCGTCGTGTACTACTTCTGCGCCCTGCTCTACCTGCGTCCCTACAAGAAAGAGGCCCAGCGCCTGGCCAAGGAGTTGCTGGACAAGGTCAAAGTGCCGCATGGCTGACGTGCATGGCCGACCCGCATGACTAACGACTTCCTGGCGCGCTGCCGCGCCATCGTCGGCGACGCCCACGTCATCACCGACGAAGCAACGATGGCGCCGTTCATGGCGGACTGGCGCGGCCGCTACAGCGGACGTGGTCAGGCCGTAATCCTGCCATCCGACACTGCGCAAGTAGCCGCCATTGTCACCGCCTGCGCCGCAGCGCGGGTGCCCATCGTCCCGCAAGGCGGCCGCACCGGCCTGGTCATGGGGAGCGTTCCCGACACCTCGGGCCAGGCCATCGTGCTGTCGCTGCGGCGCCTGAACCGCATCCGCGCCATCGATCCCGCCAACCGTACCATGACCGTGGAAGCGGGCTGCATCCTGGCCGACATCCAGGCCGCGGCCCTGGATACGGGAATGTTGTACCCGCTGTCGCTGGCGGCCGAAGGCAGTTGCACGATCGGCGGCAACCTGTCGACCAATGCCGGCGGCACCGCTGTTCTGCGCTATGGCAACACCCGCGAGCTGTGCCTGGGGCTGGAAGTTGTCAATGCCGGGGGCGAAGTCTGGGATGGCTTGCGCGGCCTGCGCAAGGACAATACCGGCTATGCCTTGCGCGAACTTTTTATTGGCGCCGAGGGCACGCTGGGCGTGATCACGGCGGCGGTGCTGAAACTGTATCCGGCCCCACGCGCCGCGCTCACCGCGCTGGTGGCGCTGGACTCGCCGCGCTACGCCGTCGAACTGCTGGGCCTGCTGCAGGCGCGCTGCGGGGCGGCGCTGACCGGCTTCGAGCTGATGTCGGCGTTCTGCCTGGACCTGGTCGCGGCGCAGTTTCCCGCCCTGCCGCGGCCGTTCGCGGACCGCCATCCGCAGTATGCGCTGGTCGAGCTGTCGAGCAATGAATCCGATGAACACGCCCATGGGCTGCTGGAGTCAGGCATCGGTGCGGCGCTGGAAGCAGGCGTCGCGCGCGATGCCGTCGTGGCGACCTCGAACCAGCAGGCCCTGGACCTGTGGCGGCTGCGCGAGCATATCCCGCTGGCGCAGGCGGCGGCCGGCAAGAACATCAAGCACGATATCTCGCTGCCGGTCTCGCGCATCCCCGACTTCATCGCGCGCGCCGACGCCGCGCTGGAACAGGCATTTCCCGGCTGCCAGCCGGTCACCTTCGGCCACCTGGGCGACGGCAACCTGCACTTCAATGTTGCGCCGCCAGTGGGGGTTGCATACGACGCTTTCCTGGCACACCAGGCGGCTGTCAACCGCATCGTGCACGACCTGGTGGCAGACTTCAGTGGCTCGATCTCGGCCGAACACGGCATCGGCATGCTCAAGCGCGAGGAACTGGCGCGCTACAAGTCGCCGGTCGAACTTGGCATGATGCGTGCCATCAAAGCCGCGCTCGACCCGCTCGGCATCATGAATCCCGGGAAGATACTATGACCGGGAGCCGCGCATGCTACGTCTATTGTCCATCGCGACCGCCTGCATCCTGTGCCAGGGGCAGGCCGCGGGCGCCATCTATAAATGCCATGAGGGTGGCCGCGTGACCTACGCCGACCGCCCCTGCCAGGGCGCCGGCAGCGGCGCCGAACTGCCGCTGCGCGCCGCGCCAGCGCCCGATCCCGAGACCCAGGCGCGCATGGCCCGTGCGCGCGACATGGCCGACGAGATCGACCAGCTGCGCGCCGAACAGGCGCTGCGCGAAGAACGCGACGGCGAGCGCGCCCGGCGCGCGGCGCTGGCCCTGCGCAAGCGCTGCGACAAGCTGCGCCTGCAGCGCCAGTGGCTCGAGGAAGACCTGGCGCGCACGCGCGGCGACGCCAAGGATGCGGCGCGGATCAAGGTGCGGCGCCAGGCCGAGACATTGGCGGTGGAATGCCCGGCCTGAGCCAGCTGTCACGCTGGTTGCTCCTGGGCGAGTGGCGCGCGCATCCGGTGCGGGCACTGGTCGCCATCGCGGCGATCGCGGTCGGGGTGGCGATGGGCTTTGCCATCCACCTGATCAACGCCGCCGCCTTCAACGAATTCTCCGCCGCCGTCAAGAGCCTGTCGGGCCAGGCCGACATACGGGTAGAGGGCCGCGAGCCGCTGTTTGACGAATCGGTCTACCCCTTTCTGGCGGAACACCCAGAAGTGGCGCTGGCCTCCCCCATCCTCGAGGTCCAGGCCGGCGTGCCGGGTTTTGATGGCCCGCTGCGCATCATCGGCATCGACCCTTTCCGCGCCGGCGCCATCTCGCCCGACCTGCTCGGGGTGACGGCCGAAGGCAATCGGCTCGACATCCTGGCCGACGACGCGCTGTTCCTGTCGCCGGCGGCCGAGGCCTGGCTCGGCAAGCGGCGCGGCAACACCCTGGTGCTGCGTGCCGGCACCGGCGACGTCGCCCTGCGCGTGGCCGGACCGGTGCAGCGCGCCCGCGCCGGCCAGCGCCTGGCGGTGATGGACATCGGCGCCGCCCAGTGGCGCCTCAACCGCCTTGGCCAGCTGTCGCGGGTCGACCTCAAATTGCGCGACGGCGTCGACCGCGCAGCCTTCCAGCGCGGGCTCGCCGCGCAGCTCGACAAGACCTGGCCGGGGCGCTTCACAGTCGGCCAGCCGAACGACGCCGACCAGGAAAGCCGCACCGCCAACATGAGCCGTGCCTACCGCGTCAACCTGACCGTGCTGGCGCTAGTGGCGCTGTTTACCGGCGCCTTCCTTGTGTTTTCGACGCAGGCGCTGTCGGTGATGCGCCGGCGCAGCCAGTTCGCGCTGCTGCGGGTGCTGGGCCTCGAGCGTGGCCAGCTGCTACGCCAGGTGCTGCTCGAAGGCGGCAGCCTGGGCGTGCTCGGCGCCCTGCTCGGCATCGGCGCCGGCTATGCGCTGGCCGCCGCCGCGCTGCATTTCTTTGGCGGCGACCTTGGCGCCGGCTACTTCCCCGGCATCCGCCCGCAAGTCGCGTTCACGCCGGGCGCCGCACTCGTGTTCTTCGCGCTGGGCCTGGGCGTGGCGCTACTCGGCTGCCTGGCGCCGGCCTGGGAGGCGGCGCGCGCGCGGCCGGCAGTGGCCATCAAGTCAGGCGCCGACGAGGCCCCGCTCACGCGCCTGGCGCGGGTCTGGCCGTCGCTGGTGTGCCTCGTGGTGGCGGCATTGTTCTCCCTTGCGCCGCCGGTGTTCGAACTGCCGCTGTTCGGCTATCTCGCCATCGCCCTGCTGCTGGTGGGCGGGATCGGCCTGATGCCGCGCTTCGCGGCGCTGACCTTCCGCGCGCTTGAAGCGCTGCTCGCGCGGCGCAATACCAGCCCCCCGGTGCTGGCGCTGTCGCTGGCGCGCCTGGCCAATGCGCCGGGCCAGGCCTCGATCGCGCTGGGCGGCATCCTGGCCAGCTTCAGCCTGATGGTGGCGATGGGGATCATGGTGTCGAGCTTCCGGGTCTCGGTCGACG
>Ga0265798_10004820_pt1 | contig 18442 bp, 14 predicted proteins | sample P3T30metagenome_FD_192430 | JGI IMG/M metagenome (GOLD analysis project Ga0265798, IMG submission 192430) | Plant litter microbial communities from East Loma Ridge, Irvine, California - P3 T30 | ecosystem: Environmental > Terrestrial > Plant litter > Unclassified | place: USA: California... | reverse complement strand
TGAGAAGCGATGTGATTCATTCGTACGCGATAACTTCTAACACCGAATTTGCGACAATGACGAACCATGTTTACAGTACACCTGCTAAGTTACCGTTTGTGTTATAGGGTCGCTCACCACCACAATTGTGTCTTGAATCTACCCCGGAACCGACCACACACTCTTGCATCCATCCACTCACCGATTCCCAAACTGCCACGCATTCCTACCCCCAAACCAATCCTCATCCGTCCCCTCTCTTTCCCTACACTTCTCGCATTCCAAATCCCCTACCACAATCCCACACCTACAAACATCCTCCTCATCAGACATCATCCTCGCCTCCAACCACCTCGCCAACCCCGGCTCCGCACTCCCCCCAACCTTCGCCACCTTCACGCCCCTCACACCCAGAAACAGCTTCAACACCGAACAATCCGCGCCGTCAAACATAGACTGCCAAACGCGAATCTCAAGATACTCAGCCCCGGAAAACGCAGCAGTCGCTTGCTCCGCGCTGAACCGCGGATCCGTGTCCAACCGAATCGTAAGTTGCCAGCGCCGAATCTTCGCAATCATGCTAGGGTACAGCACGGGTTTCGCAGACGAACTTAGATGCGGCAATGCCGACAGTAGCGAGGGGTGCGCGTGGAAGACATTTGGAGTGTAGAGCAAATCTACTGCTTCGGCGTGTGCTTTGCGGCAGCTTAGGAGTATGGCTGGGCAGAGGGCGGGCGGTTTAGGCGGGTAGAATGTTTGCGCGAGACCGAGAAATCGGGGCTTGGGTGTGTGGTCGCCGCGGTGGAATAGGTCTTTGGTGCTGGGCGCGGTGGGACAGAGGAGATCTTCGAAAATTTGGTTGCGTAGCTCGGCTGGGAGGCGGAAGAGGATGGATTGTTGTTGCTGGAGGATGGGGCCTTGCTTCTTCGGAATACTGGATGTGGTAGATTCTAAGGCGCTGTCGTGTTGTTCAACTTTCGCTGGCGACATTGGTAGGTTCCATGTTGCAGGTGGGATGCCGAAGGGATGGTGCGAAGCCGGGGCTGCTGGTGATTGATTCAAAGGCGTTTGGAAGTATGCTGCGTAGTGGTAGGTAGACATTGCTGCTACTACGCTTCGTATGCCGTTGACAAGACAGTGATTCGACCTCTACAATAGCGGATTGTTCTTTTGTGCTTCGAACTGCTTCGTCCTTCAATGCCCAAATTTGATCGGATGATGCACTTTGTATCGTGTAGGTAGCCGTGTTGAAATCTCGTTCCCTAGTTCACAAAATTTACACTTCACTCACTCTCTTGAAATATAGTGGGTAATAGGAAGCACGATGTAATCGAGCAGAAAGTCGCGCGACATCACTCAAAAGTGTTCGGCGATCATTTCCTTCCTCGGCCCGGATGACGATCCCGTCCTGATAAGGATGAGAATGGAGAGAAAGTGTCGCGACACATCACGCGAGTCAAGTTCCGACTGCACCCATTGTTGACTTTGATTCTGCTTTCCAGTGAAATCTCCATCGTGTCTGGCTCCACAGTCTGCTCATTGTCATCGAGAGCTGTACTTATCGCGAGGCTGCGCGGTCGCATCAATCCGAGAAGCAGGGTCCTAAACCAAGCTACCAATTCTGCCGTCTTCCGACGTCATTCGTGACCTCGTTATCAGTCGACATGAGCGGTGTGTGCTTGTTGCGCAACAGAGCCTAAGGCTTTGAGTAAATTGTTCATTCAATGCTCGATGCTTCGTGTCCTAAATGTACAGGTGGGTATATCATGTAGTCATCAAACATTACCTCCTTCCCTTCCCAACAGATGTCTCATGCCTAAGATGTAGTCATATCTCTTCTCTTTCTTCCAAATCATGCGTGTCTGTATTCCAGTTTTTCGGACATCCCTCGCACTGCGTCCGAAGCTCTCATCCATCTCAAACCACCATCCCAACAAGCCCAACCCCCAAAGCCGCAACGACACCTCTCACAACACCCGCAGTCTGTGACGCAGCAGCACCCAGCACGATCGTCACCGTCTTTCCCGTCTCGCCCGTCAATGTGCCCATGCCGATCTTCCCCTTGCCAGGTGTAGGGTATGTCGTAGTTGGTTTGTACCGAAGTGTGATGGTGACTGGGAGCCACGTCCGCGATGTACTGTCGAGCCAGGTCTCGACCCATTGAGTGGTGGTGTAGAAGCCAGCAGCGAGGTCTGGCGATGCTGTGACGGCGGGAGGTGTCGATACAGTAGTAGGAACTGCTTGAGTGAAGGCGGGAGGCGTTGATACAGTGGTAAGAACTGCTGGAGCGACAGCTAGTTCGCTCGACGGCTCGACGATCACGGGCGGGCCGACAGAGCTCGAGGAAGACGATACCGAGCTAGAAGCGGCAAGTGAAAGAGGCGCCGCGGGGTTTACTTGTTGATTCACAGGGACCGCAGGATCCGCCGGGCCCGCTACATTAAGAGTGCCATCATTCAGCGCGCCGGGCGCTGCATCAATCGGTACCAAGCGAAGCCTGCATCGCTCAACGTCAGCCTCTGCGCAAAATATCGGGCGAGAGATACATACTCGAGACTTCCAGACTGACTTGCAGAAGACGTCGCGACAGGATTTGGCGATGAAGGAGTAAATGCCGGGCTAGCGGTAGCATGTATTGCGTCGTCCACCTCTGCGTGTCGTCGAGCCGCTAGCACTGGTAGGCAAAGTGACAGAATCGTGATTATACGCATAGCGAACTGTGTTGAGCGCTAAATATGGAATTTAGACTGCCAATGAGGTCTGCACGAGAAGAAACCCTGCTAAGATGTCGCTAGAGGTGAGAGAGTCAGGTGAGGTGAGGTGTTCGAAGAGGCTGGGTGTTGAATGTCGCAGTCGAGAATGGATCTCGTACTACAGAAATCAGTTTGTCCCGTCGCGGAAAGAGCACATCGTGAAAGTTGCAACAACCACTCATGCTTTGCCGTGCTCTTGCCGTCTGAGTCTCGCTCGACCATCGACCTCGCATTTTAAGACGCGCGTTTCTATACTGTCACCTTACAGAACGCGTTGGATGCTGGGCACCTTCGACGAGATTGTTGCACGACCTCTCCCCGTTTCACGTCATCTCTCCCGTGCTACGTCGCCTACCGTAGCGTGCATACGAGCAAAGCTTGTGTTGTTGGGGTCACACAAATATCATCTTATTCCTGAACGGACTGGGATTATCTTCGGGCTCCACCTTCACGACACAAATGTATTTCCAGAATTATATTGTAATCATTTTACTATTTGCATTATGATATGTTCGAAGCCATCACGGCGTGTCCCTACCACGCTTCCATCGTCAGAAACCTTTGCCACAAAAGAAAAAGATTGACATGCCTGTCAAGTGTGATGCCAGCGCGCGCATCTGTCGCGCACGACAAAGAGCTGAAGTACAGTTGCCGACTGAACGGCCCGATGACAACAGGGGTATAGACAGAATGGACCGATTGGGCGTTATGCGGCAGTGCACCAGATGAACGTAGAATGCGTACCCAGAAAGGATAATCCAGCGCCAGGTGAATCCTGAGCGCCTTGAGCGCCTCGAATCGTGATCGAAACAATGGAAAGTGAAGTGTGCATTGCCAGAAAACGCCATCGCTTAGGTTGCGTGCTCGTAACTTCCAGCTATCACGGACTCTGATCCGTCGTATCGATAAATGCCATATCCAAGTCCAAGCTGGAGTAAAGGTGACTCGTGAAGTATTCGACTACATCGGACACCGAAGGTACTACCTAGTCAGCGTGCAGCTGAGCAATGTAACCAAGAGCGGACCAGCCAGGGAGAGCAAAGGCACACCAAAGATGTTCGCCGCGCTAGTTTTGTAAACAGTCTGACCAGGCGCCATATCTCCCTGCTGAGAGAAGAAGTACGTCTGCAGTCCGTCCTTGCCGATAGAGCTATCAGGCGCCCTGTCTTGCCCTGGTATGGCGCAGACCTTCGCGGCATCGTACTTGGGGCAACGTTCTCGGTATGCAGTTTTCGAGCGCGCGGTGTCGGTTGAGTTGAAGTAGGCTTTCATGTAGGAGATGGTCATGACGGTGTCGCTTGTAGGTGGGCCTGCAGACCATTTGGGATCGCCGTTGCTCCAGTGATTAAAGAAGATGGCGCCGCCCTCGACCGGGACGTGATCCGTGATATCGTACAGGAATTGTCCATCGATGTAGAACGCAACGCGATTCGCAGTCCAATCGAAGCGATACTCGTGGAAGTTATGGTCTGGACGGAATGGCAGCGGCTCCACTTTGAACCCAGACGTGCTCGAGGCATCGAAGCCACTCTTGATGGACTCTGGCGACTGCAACACAAGATTGACAGCGCCTCGCGACTCGTTAAATTGATGCGACAAAAACTCCATGTCGATCTCCTGCGAGTTGTTATGGTACTGTAAAGCGTTAGCGGCCGGCGCGAAGGATCATGTTGTAAGATTTTAGGCCAATCGTACAAAGAAGAAAGCGCCGCATGTCCCAGACGAATTCGACAACTTCATGCCTACGCGAAAGCTTCCCAGCAGCGCGTCGTCCCTCATCGTGACAATCTCTGCACCGCTGACATAATTACTGCCATTTTGTGCGCGCACCCAGAGCTCGAGCCCAGCATCGCCGCCGTGCTCGCTCGCGCCCGACCATCCCGAGCCCTTGAGAGGATTTGTGACGATATTGTTCAGCGAGAAGTCCTTGCCGTATGGTCCTCGCGCTGCGGCCTTGTCCATGGCGTAGACCTGCGGTTGCCAGCCATAGTTGCGGAGCTCTATTGATTCCGGCGACGATGTGTGGAGGAAGTCGTTCTCGAGGAGTTCGGTGAAGACGGCGTGGGATGGATCGCTGGTCTTGTTGAGTGAATAGCCGCATTCGCAGGCGGCATTGGCTAGAATCGCAATGGGTCAGCTCCATAACGGTAAGAAAGTGTAATCAGTCTAGAGAGGATCTACTCACCCAAGCGAGAAACGGCCAAAACAACCCATGGCAGCGCGCCTAATGTGGTATAACCCATGTCGGTGCAGGAATAGAGTGAGCGACTATGGTGAGGGTTTGCGTGAACAAAAGAGAAGAAGAGAAGTAAGTGCGACACAATGCTTCCACAGTTGTTCCCCAAGATTTGGCGCAGAGAGGGAGCACGTCGTTTAAGCATACAAGGATGCAAAGCTGCTGGGAGGACAAAGAGAGCGGGCGCCCCATCTGGTCCTGCCTGCTACTCACGCGCCCATTGTAGGAAGGAGAGACAAAGCCACGACTGCTATTCCTACCAAGAGTCGATGATCGCCTGTTAGAAATAATTCATGAGCATATACGTGGGGTGCTCAGTCGAAATTGGCGCGTGCCAGCGTCAGAACAAAGGTAAACATTCCCTAACACCAGGATCAGCGACGAATAGACAGCTCTCCTATCTTCAAACACGCGCTGCATGTACGCAGACGCAGGAACCCCTCATCACGGGACAAGAATGAACAAAGACTGGACCGTCAGAAGCTTACCTGGCGAGCCGCAGCGTTACACGACATGAACCTCCTTGAATGGCTGCACGCAAGGGATGCACGCGAGCAAACGGCCATTGTTCTTCGACATGGTAAACGGCACCAGGGCTCCGAAGCTCTTATATCTTTAAAGGTCTTGAGTTCGACGTCACTGGGTGGATCGCCAGTCTTGTCCTGCTTGAAATGGCGGATGCCCAGCCTTGCACAAGTTATCAACGACTCGTCATAAAAAATCGCGTCTTCAAAAGATCTGTTACTTCATGCCCCTAGACCTAACCGCTACATAAAGCAACGAAACTCAACGCCTCTTCCCAAACCCATGTGCCGCGAGTCGTGAATTTTGTCGAAATAAGTCGAAAATACCTACTTGCAACCTCACGCGCGCCCAAGACAAACCGCTGCTCAAGCCAAACACATTCGCAATTCCTGATCTCATCATCATTCGTAAAACTCATTAAAAGCCCTCCAAACCCCACACAATCAAAATCATCCCAGTTCATTTCGTAAAAATCAACGCGTATCGCTTCGCTTCGCTTTCATGTCGTGTAGGTAGGTATAGGTATAGGTACGGGGTATAGTTGTATCTCAAAAATCAATCATCACAAGAATCCAGATTCGGAGAGAAGCCTGCCACGCCCACCGTTAGTCTCAACCAAGCCATGCTTACGAAGAGTAAAAAAAGATTCCGGAGTGTTGTACCTTGCAATCTTCTCGTCCTCGCGCTCCCGAGGCTCCACCGACAAGCTCATCTCGTACATTTCGTGCACGTCGCCTGCGGATTGCATGTTGGTGAGGATGTAGTCTTGCAGCTCGGGGACGGGCTGCAGGGGATAAGGGACGTTTTGGTACTGCTGGATGTCGCGGATGACTTCGGCGGTTTTGGCGCGCTTGGCGAAGTTGATGAGGTTGGTCTTTTTGATCAGGGAGGGGATGCCGTCTTCGATGAAGGTTAGGTCCGTGAGGTACACGCCTGGCTATGCGTTAGCTTCTGTTTTGCGACAAGGACTGCGTGGCACTTACCAAAAAATGGTATGCACGGTGGGTTGGCTCGGTGGAGGGTGTCGCGGTATTCGGCAAAATTCTTGGTACTACCCATGAGCTTGCGCATGCTTTCCAGAACACCCATGGAGCGCTGGTTGACTGCGCTCCATGTTCGGTTCAGGCGGTGGATCGGTGCTGTTCCCAGAGCTGAGATGATGGAGGTTAGTGTCGAGAAGTTGTTCAATTGGCGGCATTTCTGTACCACATTAGCCGTGCATATTGCATCGCTCTCTTAGATACTGACATCTGCCACATTCACAAAGTGCTTTATTACAATCACTCTCCGCTTGACATCTTGTTGTGTGAGGATCATTTGTGCGACCCAGTTCGTCAATTGGTTGGAGTGCAGGATCAGTGCCTTGACGTTAGAAGCGGGATCTGGCTCCCCAGGCTGGAGCTTCTTCTGCCACGTCTTGTTGAGACACTCGGTTGGCTTGATCTTTCCATACAACCGCGATTCGATAATTGTGAGTTGACGAGCGAATTCCGTAGCGTCAATGTCAAGGAACTTGAGCTTCTTCATGTGCTTGGGAAGGATAGGTTGTGGCGTTTGTGCATTGAGTGTGAGGACGAGTCGTTTGGTAGGCATTTCAGGACCACGCGACCGTTGCTCGACCGAAGTCATCAAGGGTGCTGCTCCAGGGGTACTGGCAGTCGCGACGTGGTCTTTTGCAAAATTGTATACCCGTTGGATCAGTATCCTGGCTTCTTCGTCATTGCCCTCCATCCAGAAGTTGTCGAACCAACTCTTGAGGATATTGACGACACGGAACCTGATTGGCTTCTGCTTCTGTTCTACCCATGTCTGGTAGTCCGTTGGCTCGAGTCCGTGAGGTGGCTGTATGCTCCATCTCTTCACCAGCATTTCGAATAACTCAGAAGCAGTAGTGAACGATCGATATGTCAGGAGGAAAGTGTTGTTGAAAGCTGCGTCTAGACGATCGTGTCGCGTCAGTTGCTCCACGAGGCCTGCAAGAGTACCACCACGTAGTTGCGGAGGGGTTGACTTGTGATCGTACGAGATCTCGCCTTCGTGATCCAACTTTAGGAATTCGGGTGTCTCATCGACGACCACAGGTGGTTCTGGAGGGGGCATGACTGGCACTTCGCCAAAGAAATTCTTCAAGTTCTTGTTGTTGCCGACCGGCCTAGGATTGCGAATTTGCTGTACCATGCTTTCTTCAACCGGCGTGCCCCCGTTGAATGTATGGTTCTGCGGCACATCTTTAAGAAGTGGCCTCTCGCTTGCTGACGGTCCTCGTACATGCTGAGCCGCGACGTTCGATTCTGTATTCCTGCGTGGATCTGTGCGTGGAGTAATGTCCGCCAGAGGCACCGAGTCCGACAAATTTTGTAGAAGTCCGTATTGCTGCACAATAGTGCTCTCCAGTTCCCGGCACACTGATCTGACAGCATTGAGTCTGTCCTCAAGCGAATCACCGCGTAACTCTGCCCACTCGTCACCAAGCGGTGCCGCAACGCCTTGACAAACAACAACAAGCTCTGACACCATGTCGTATGTCTTCTGCTTATGGATGCTGAACTCGCTCAATTGGCTCGCTTGCATCGGCGTATTGAGCGATGCGAGGTTTATGGACTCGATCTGTGACAACCAGGGCTGAGTAGCTTTTAGCACCTTGGCCGCAGTGCTGCATACGTGTTCGCCAATCGCCCGATGCTTTTGGTGGGTTATGATGTGATCACGCACAACCAGCGTGTCGTCCAGACGCCGCAGGCAGTTCGTGACATTCTTCCTGATTTCGTCCAATCGTTCTAGTATGCGAGAGTCCAGCTTGACAATGGGCTCTACAAAGGACTCGTAGTCGTCCTGGTCGATGAAGGAAGTGGAGGAATTGGCGTCGCGCGGATCGGCGCCGTTGTGGTTCCAGTTGCCGCCGACACTGCTGCCAACTACGAATCCGGGCACAAGGCGAGGAATCTCTTCTCCGCGTTGTTGACGAGCCACTTCGACGAAGCCATAGACACCGTTCAGGACGCCGTCCGCTTCCTTCAGACACTTGGAGTACGAATCAGGAGGCGGGAAGTCGGATGCTGCAATGTGTGAGGACAGAACCAGTTTGGAGAAGCGAGACATTGTTTCGCGGAAGTGTGGGTAGAGAGCCTTGTTGGTGGAAATGATCGAGGGGTTGCCAGAGTGGTTGTCGGTGGTGCCAGAGCCTGCAGCGAGCAGTAGCCGTAGATGATCCGAGATGTCTTCGGCTTTTTTCACGAACTCTGACCGATCGCTGTTGTTGATAGCCTGCCTGTAGCGCTCAATGGCACGGCGCATGTCGTCCACCATCCGGTTCCAGGTCAGAGGAACCGGATTCACATCGTCGTAGAACCTCCGCGCCTGCGCAGAGGAGGCATGTGCGCCGCCAGCCGGGTTGTTCGCAAATGATGTGTCGGTGGTACCAATAGGAGGCATCGTGCCGGCCGAAAATGTGTCGTTGATGTGGTGAGAGCGTGAGGGGAAGCCCTGGCTCATCGACTCCATTGATGTTGCTGGAGACACGCCGTCAGAGAGTCGCTGTCGTCGGTGCTACATTGCATGATTAGCTCCCCTGAAATGATCGAAGGACACAATGCCTACCACTGAGCTGAAGGAGCCCTTCACGTTGGGTCCCTCGAAGTCGGATGCCGACGTTTCATCGTCGGAGGCGTAAGTGCTGTTACCAGACAGAACCTGCTCAGGCGGCGGCCGAGAGGATACGGGAATGTAGGCAGTCTGGCGGTCGCGTGGCCCGCTCTCGTTCGGCGAGGGTGACTCCAGCGGCAGCTCCATGGTGCTGACACCCGTCATGGTGTTGAAGTAGTACAACCTGCCATCTGGCGTCGCCTGGGGTATCCAGTAGGCCGCCTCTTCCTCTTTCTTGGGCTGCTCGTTGCGCTCGATGGGCAGGATCGTGTCGTTGCCGCTCAGCGACTCCGTGTCCGAGTTGGTGTAGTCGGTGCCGCCCAGCGACTGCGTGTCGCGCTCGTCCTCGGTGTCTCCGCCGTTCCTGTCGTCCTCGGGGTCGTCGCTCGGGCGCTGCACGACGGCGCAGTAGTTGCTCGGGAACCAGCCGCGGACGCCGTTGATGACTCCATCCCACCAGCCGCTCTCCAGCTGCGTGATGACCTGGATGATGTCGCCCTGCCGGAAGCTCAAGCTCGTGCGGTCGTCGGCGTCGTAGTCGTATAGAGCCCGCACGTACATGCCCCCGGGCGAGCTGCCATTGAAGCTGTTCATGGCGGACAAGGGAGGAGCGACTGTCGAGGTGTATCGTCTCGTGTGGGAAGGGACGGAAGCTCAAGAGGCAGGTGCTACCCTTCAGTCTTTACGGATGAAGCAGTCCTCGAGGCCGCCTGAGGGTGGGCAGCTGGCTGGTCTTACGAGTCGGACGCGTTGGCCCTTATTTGAGAGTCGATGTTGGCCAGGGTGGAGAGAGGGTCTCGCCGCTTGTGATTGGCCGAGGGCGCAAAGTGAGCAGCGTCTACACCATGGAGCAATGCCACAAATAGTTCTTGCACAGCAAGCACTGCAACAACAGTTCCGTCGAGAAGCTGGGAGTGTTGAGAGTGAAGAAATTGCGGCACGCTTTGCTGTAGGGCCAACTCTGGGGCCTCTGGCTGTGTTTTAGTCAAAGCCAAGGTGCGTCGTACCCTGTCTGCTCGTAAACCACGGCAGCCTTATTTAATCCTTAATGAACCCCAGTCTGGATCAACCTTGCCCTGCGCCTATCCCCAGACCATAGCCTACATAGAACTGCACCTGTGCCGATGATGTACAGACGCAATCTATCCGAATGGTGATCCGTGAAGGTAACACCAACTCGTCCATAGCAGCAGTCAAAGAACTCCCTCCCGTCTCAATCGCTTGCCCGGACCGTCAGCATGTTGGCAACTTGGATATGCAAGGAGAACCGTGCGACCCCACCATCATTGGCATTTTCCACAACTCGTGTGCCCATTCATCGGCTTTACATGCTTGAACCTGAGGCCATTTGGTACGTCTAGAAGCGTGCGTGACTCGCAGTGGATTCTTGGTACCCAACGGTGCTGCTAACGACTCGGAGTGAAGCTGGATAGCGAAGGCTGTCTACCACCATGTTGCTTGTACTTGAGACATTTCTCGGTCCGTTCTGCTGCCACACGGTGGTGAGGGGCACCGAGTGTCAAGAGCCTCGACCCGTGTTGCAGAAGATCTGCATAATGAGTTGGTGCAGCACATGCTGTAGTGAACAGCTCCAGGGTGATCTATGCTGTGCAGACTGCAGACTGCGAAAGGTAAGGTCTCCTTCTGCGCACCAAACCTGCATTGCACTCAATTATCCCAGGAACGGCACATGGAAGACTCGGTAGAAGGTGAACAAAAATCTCCTAGCGCTACACTTGTACCAGAAGTGCAAGACGGACTGCTGGGCGGATGCGGAAGGAGCATTCTTCGAACAAGCAGCGGAGGAGCGCTAATAGCTCGTGCTTCATCTTGCAACGAACAGATCAGATAGCAGATAGAACACACGTGGGAGTCGCAACTTCACACGTGGGGGTCCATTGACGACTGCTCAGATGTCACCGAGCAGATCTGGTTCGAACGGTGTGTGATCGACGAAGTTGCGTTGGAGATCCTTCGAAACGCGAACCGCGAACAAAGCCATCGCTCAACACCACGAAAAAGACCAGACAGCGTAACGCGTATGTGACCTGCCTTGCACGAAGCAGGATTCTTCGTGGAAGTGTCCAGCAAATTGTTGAGCTGACCTTCACCGCTGCGCAAGGTCTGCCTCAAGTGCTTCGTCTGAACTTCCTCAAAAAGCAACTGCAAGGCCACGGCCATGGTACGGAAAGCAGCCGCGAGCCGTGTCCCCAGCAGCGGTCGGACCACCATGCTCTCTCTGAGATGAAACCACGGGCCCGAAGCAGTCCTTATCCTTCTAAAGCATTACGAGATGTGCTCTAGCGCGGGGGTAATCAGCAGGAAAGCCATGCCCCTCTGTCATCGCAGTGGCTCTTGTTGTTGCGTTGCGAAATGAGGACATCGGTAGGAGTGTGCGATGTAGGAAATGCTCCGCAAAAAGTGAAGCTCAAGGACGACTTGTCAGTCGAAGAGTCTAAGCAAGAAGCCGTTAGCCTGCAGACCCACGTTCTTCAAGGATCTCTGAGAAGCGGGGCATATTTCGGGCTTTGGCTGTTATGATTGTTTGTGACTGGATATCATGGCAATTGGCATGTCATTCTACCGAGGCAACAAATGAGCGCGACTCTGCGGCTCAACTCCCTTGACAATAATTGAAGCGGTATCTTAACAGCCTCGAGGTCAAGACGGTGCGCCACTTCTTGCATGCTTAGCGACAGGTCTTCTGCAGCTGTGGACCGGTACTAAACAGAGTGGGTCCGGGGAACGGCATCCATGGCCCGGAGTTATGGATAGACTTTCAGGAACAAGTGCGCGATCGTCTCGAAGTTTTGTCAAAGTGCAGAGGGCTTTTCTGGTGTCGCAGTGTTCACGGAGCGTGTTGCCCCTATTCAACAACGTCAGACACGGACCAAGAGGGGTGTCACTCGTGTGTCTCTGTGTCCTGAGTCTACTGCTTCAGTATATTTGGTATGGCGTATGGTCGAATGGCAAGGCGGTGAGCGCTCGTATGCAGCTTCTGCATCTGATAAACGCGCCGTGTAGACTACCTCTTCAACAGGTAAAAGTAGTTGGCACGTTCTTACCGCTCTTTCTCGGTGCTGTGCGTCGACTGGTCGTTGGAGATGGGGGCTCCGCTGACAAGACGTGGTACGGCGAGCAGACGAGTGACAGCGAGGCGGAAGGTTGGACAGCGAAGTGACAGGCAAGCTTAGTTAGGTCTGGAGCTATCACTCCATCACGGTAGAGTGAGTGTCCGAAAAATATGGAAGTAAATGCTCCGAATGTTATTGTGAATGGTGATGACTGAGAGTAAAACCGGGCATCAGTTGGCATTCACCAAAGTCATCAATCACTGCATTTCCTTCAAACAGATACATCTCTTGGGACATCATCAGAGCGCCGCAAGAGATCAGAAGCGCCTCTGATGTAAAGTTAAGATTAGTTGCGGGCGTCAGTGAAGTGTAATTTAGGGGGGCTGGTGGAAGGTGCGCAACGTTAGCTCGAATGCGCCTGCTCACGTCTGCCCCTCTCGCCCCTCGATCCTGTCCTTAGACTCGCGACCGCGCAGCAGCAGCTCCTACGAATTCATCCCATCATCAACCGCGCTCTGCCTGCCATCGCGTGCTGCACACACTCACAGCACTATCGCTTACCTGTCCTTCGTAATGAGAGACGAGCAGCCGTATTGTTCACCCACCACCATCTGCACCGCCTGCGCGCTTTAACCTCCACGCCTCCCGAGGTCGCTGCATCACTGCGACTGCATCCGCCTCCACGCCCAACCCGCCCACATGGCCACCACCACCACACCCGCAGCCGCGCGCAAGCCGTCGACCGCTGAAAAGAAGTACAAGTGCCAGTACTGCAACCGCGCATTTAGCCGCAGCGAGCACCGCAGCCGCCATGAGCGCTCCCGTAAGTTGACTCCAGTGAAGTTCCGCGACGGAGCTCAATGATTTGGGCGGGGTGACACTTCGCGCGATGAGCGCGTTGCGGGGAACGACTTTCTGACTGCCCCGCAGACACCAAAGAGCGCCCGTTCAAGTGCCTGAAATGCAGGAGCACCTTTGTGCGGCGCGACCTGCTCCTCCGCCACGACAGAACGGTGCACGCCAAAGACAACTCTGCACCGCTGCCCAGCGAGCAGAAGCGCCGCGCGAGCAACAAGGCTGATGCCGGCTCCTCCAAGCAGGCCGCCGCCGCGCCCGTCGAGATGCCGCACCCGCACATGGACGACAACGAGGAGGACATGGTCGACGCCGACATCGAGGCCGCCGCCATGCTCATGACCGACTTCCACCACCGCGCCATGGCCAGCCAGGAGCCTGAGATGGTGCCCACCCACTCAGAGCAAATCATCTCGCCCGCCGGCCCATCCATGATGGAGCCCGTGGTGCCCTACACTGCTCCAGGTCAGAACATGCTGCCGCAGATGCCGTGGCGAGACTCAATGGTGCCACAGCCCGAGCCCAAGTCGCAGCCGGACGCCCACTCGGCCTTCCACGGCTCGAACCTGCTGCACTCGCACCACCCCCACCAGCTGCCCCCGATGATGGAGCGCACCATGTCGGGCAGTGACTCGCTCACCCCCGCCTTCCAGTCCATGAACGGCGGCAATGGGCTCGGAACGCCAGGCGCCCTGTCACCGTACCCGTCGATGCTGGGCCCCGTCTCGCCCGTCGACTACCGCAAGTCGCCCGGGCCCAGCCAGGCTCTGACAATGACACGCGCTCCCCAGCTGGAGTCGGATGAGCAGTGTGCGCGTATCTACGAGAACATCAAGCAGTACGACAGCGAGAACGCTCTCCTCGAGACCTTCCACCTGCCCAGCTTGAACACGTTGAACCGTCTGCTCAAGACTTACTTCGACCTCTTCCACCACCACCTGCCCTTTTTACACCCTGCAACGTTCAACCCAACCGAGGTGTCCGCGCCTCTGCTTCTGGCTGTGCTGTCAATTGGCGCTCTCTACATCTTCGACCAGGACCAGGCCTACATGCTGCACATTGGATCCAAGGTCCTTGTCAACCAGTTCTTGCAAAACAAGGAAAACTTCAGCTCGCGCAAATGCCCGCTGTGGACCATGCAGAGCACTCTGCTGAACATGATCTTCTCGAGCTGGAGCGGTGACCCCAAGGGCCTCGAATGGGCCTGCTCAATCAAGAGTCTTCTGGCTAATATGGTTGCTGGAAACCGATACGAGCTCAAGATTCGCGCCGAGGCTCGCGAGGGTGCTCAACCAAACCACGAGGAATGGGTGGTCGATGAGCAGTGTCGACGAACATACTATGCTGTGTACATCTTCTTTGGTCTGCTGACCCTGACGTACAACCACACACCAGCCATGGGGTTCAACGAGTTCGACACACTGGAGCTTCCCTCTTCTGAGACGCTTTGGACCATGGAGGTCTCGGACGAAGAGGCGTGGCGCGAAAGCGTCGCAGCATCGAAGATTATCACTTTCCGCCAAGCGCACGATAACCTTTTCCAAGGAGAGACTGCACGTTACAGCGCCTTCGCCACCCGTGTTATGATCAACGCGCTTTTCCTCGAGGTTTGGTATCACAAGCGCAGCCCTGAGGCTCTGCAGGATGTGGTTACAGAATATAAGCTGCGACTGGCCCTGGAGACTTGGGAAAAGTCGCTTGAGCTTTGCGAGCCGGAGACGGTAGTCGTCCAGTTGAGCGCTCCCCACAAGGGCCATCCCTTGATTTTCAACGCAATGGCACTCTATCGCAACACCCGTGCTCGTCTGGTCGTCGACCTGAAGTCGATTCAGGAAGCGCTTCGCTACCACGATTCTTACGAAGTTGCTGCGGCTATGACGAACGCTCGCGATAAGGTCGTGCGGTCGCCAGAGATGATCAAAGTCATTCAGGAGTGCTTCGATTGCATTGAGGTTGCGGCTGTCCAAGGCATCAGATGGGTTGCACGCACCTCAGCGACCAATTGGAGTATTGAGCACCCACTTACCGGCATGGATCTCATGGTCATTCTGACTCTGTGGCTATACCGCCTGGAACACGACGAGGAGCCAGCTACAGAAGAAGAGCTAGCGATGTACAACAAGCTTCGTAACCTGTTTGACGATGATTCCGTCGACGTGTATGGAGCGAAATTGAGCTCCACCGTTGCAAGGTTATGGGGTAGCATGATTGACGAAGTTGTCGTATGGGGGTATGTTGTCCTTCCCACTTCTCACCTACAACCTGCTAACGTGTCACAGCATCACAAAACTCATGGGCGAAGCTTTCAAGCTGCATTCGCAAGCTCTTGTCGGCTATGAAGATGCCATGTCGTCTCGATCGGGTTCAGCTTCACCATCAATGGCGGCTGGTGGTGTACAAGTCATGGAGATGCAGATGGCGTATTAGTGCGATCTTTTATTTCCTCTCCTTGATAGACTGTTCCCTTCTCTGTATTTCTCTAGTCATCTTTCGTTGTCTGGGAGCATGGCTCGGAGTTCAAGGTCTGCATCAATTTTAGGTGTGTCATTTTTTTCATATGTTTTCCAAGATCGAGTTGAACTGGCGCATTGGGGCGGTCTGGTTCAATCATCGTACACACCCGAGCTCGAGCTCTCCTTGTCTGCTCTCTGTAATACTCTTCTCGCTTCATACCCTTTCGCTGTTGTGGATCGACGTTGGTGGCTGGCCCCGAGCGCGTTACTTCAAATCGGTCCTGTCGCGAGCTGTAGCGCTGCTTTTGCTGGCTGCTAATACCTTCGACTGTTTCTTGTTCTTATACGTTCGGGTCTGGGCTCGGACTCGTACTGCATATACCATGAATATTGTGTTTCTTGCTTTGTCGCGGTAAGGGTTGAGGGGAGCCATGCACAGTGGGTAGATAGATTGATGAAAGTAGTAATATGAGAACCACCTCTTGAGGTACATAATATGCGTGTGCAATTACAGTGCGTAAGGCGTGGAATGTGAAGATCTCAGGTACTGCATGCTCGACAGTACAAAGTGCGCTAGTGGTAGTGTCGGAGTCCGTGCACGCGCTTCCCAAAATTTTGGATTGCTCGGGAAAAGTTCGACTTGAGCTCTCGCGCACCTCACCAACAGCTCCACGTCCTGCCACCACCCACGCCTTTCCCTGCTCTCGATTCAATTGCGCTACAAGACCCCTTCTAAAACTCTACCAGGCTAATTGACACCGCACAAAATGGGCAAAGACATCGAGGAGAAGAAGCTGAAGAAGGAGAAGAAGGACAAGAAGGAAAAGAAGGAAAAGCGCGCCGAGTCGGATGGCGTAAGCAAGAGCAAAAAGGACAAGAAGGAGAAGAAGGCCGACGTCGACATGGTCGATGCGCTCGAAGCAGAGCTCGAGAAAGAGCCCGAAGTCTCAATCCTCAACGTCGTAGACGGCGACGAGCCGCGCGGCGCACTCGTGCCCTTTGCATTCCCGCTCTCAGACGAGTCCAAAGAGGTCAAGAAGATTCTCAAGGCCGTCAAGAAGTGTACGTTACACCTGCACTCTCAACCTGCACAACCTCAAAACTTTGGTACTAACACAACCTACAGCCGCCAAAACCAAAACCCTCCGCCGCGGCGTCAAAGAAGTTGTCAAAGCGCTCCGCAAATCCGCCGCCACGACCCCCGACCCCAAGAACCCGCCCGCCATCGTCATCATCGCCGCCGACATTTCGCCCATGGACGTCATCTCGCACATCCCCGTGCTGTGCGAGGACCACGGCATACCCTACATCTACATCAAGTCGCGCGCACAGCTGGGCGAGGCGAGCGCGACCAAGAGGCCGACGAGCGTGGTCATGGTGAGCAAGGACCGTACGACGAAGAGTAGCAAGGATATTAAGGATGAGGATGTTGAGGAGTTTAAGGAGGTGTTTGGGGAGTTGCAGAAGGTTGTCGTTAAGGCGGGGCTGGGGGTGAGGAAGTAAGTGTGGGTGATGGATGAGGGAGAGTTGCTCATGACTTGTGTGTAAAATGGGATGAGAGGCGTTTGCGGCGTTTTGCGACAGTTGGGTACGATTCTACTCGAGGATATGCCTCCTGTTCTATGATTTCTACGGAAAGGGATGTATGTATATTCTAGTATATGCATGGGCCTCGAATGGGATACGTTGTGCATCTGCCCTTGATACTCTCAACACGTGATTGCTACCCTGACCACCTTAGCTTATCCACCTAGGTATGAAAACTGTGGTCCCAGCATGAACAAAAGCCTATTCGACGGTGGGCCTTCTCTTCTACAAAGCGGTCTAACAGCCCGCAATTTCGAGGCATCGATTTGCTTGTCTTGGCTCATTGTTGGCACTTCCTTCCCCAATTCCACTTTCGACAGGGAACGTGATGAAGTTTGAAGACACTGATGCGTTCCTCGAAGCCTATGGTCCCGCATTCGGTCGACATCAGCGTCAACACATTGCTTATCAACTTCAAGGTCTGTGATCGATCCAGTCGTCGCCATTTTCCCTTAACACGAATCACCTTTACACAAACCAAAGGAGGTATGGGAAATCGTATTTATGTATGAGGCCGTGGAAGCTTGGTGTAAGGCGAGTAACGGAGTACAACTAGAAGACGGAACGCTGGGAACACTCTTGCTATGACTCAATGATTACTTCTAGCTAGCTGGCATAAGGATCTTCATACCGTTCTCGAGGGTGTTCATGGGATGCTCCGCCATGTAGTAACTCGCCGAATAAAGGGGTGATATACTGCTAATCCAGGTGACGGCGTGCTTACCGCGAAGATGTTCTCATATGTCTCAATCTTTAATTATTGATGCGACTGAGTCACGTCTGCGTCCATTCGGACTTTGAAGCATGCTTCATCCACGGCGGATGTTAGCGGAAAAGGTGGGGGTTAAGTAGTTGTTTGTGAGGTCGTGAAGCTGGTTGTCTTTATTTAAAAAAAAAAGCTTTGCGACGTTCTGTCATATGATCTTACCTGTAATAAGACGCAAAGGGTAGACTTCTGACATGATGCTGTTCCTAAATCCTGAGTTGTGCTAAGCTTTTTCCCTTTGGAGGCGGCAATGGAGGCGGCAATGGAGGCGGCAATGGAGGCGGCAATGTGCTCATCTGCAATGTGCTCATCTCAAGTTTGGGTCCGACGCCTGTACCATGTTTCCCACACTACTCGGCCACACCTCAACCAAAAATAACCTTCTACACATCTTGTGCGCCCTTTATTAATGTTCACACTCACTAACTACCTGCACTTGAAAACTCATCAAAATCAACCCTCCACCGTAGTCACATTCAGATTACCCAAAATGTCCCCAATCCCCAAAGACATCAACACAAGTGCCCATCCTTTCAGCAATGGCACGGTCCTCATTATCCTCTTCCTCCTAT
>Ga0265798_10004819_pt1 | contig 18447 bp, 24 predicted proteins | sample P3T30metagenome_FD_192430 | JGI IMG/M metagenome (GOLD analysis project Ga0265798, IMG submission 192430) | Plant litter microbial communities from East Loma Ridge, Irvine, California - P3 T30 | ecosystem: Environmental > Terrestrial > Plant litter > Unclassified | place: USA: California... | reverse complement strand
CCGTCAGTTTCTCGGCCAAGAAACTGATGGGGGCGCGCTTAGGTAAAAAGGCGGGCAGCCCGGCTATCGGTGGGCGCTTTTCTGGCGCGCTGCCAGCCCTACATCTTGCAAGCGCTGGTACGTCGCCGCAAACGTCTCCAATTCCGGCTCCTCGGCTATGAAAGGAGACATAAACCGGACCTTGTAAATCGTTTTCTTGAGGGCCTCTTGGCCAATGTAAGAGAAAGGATGCGCGCCGATGGGGGTCATCACGAGGTAGTGGTCGGCGATGGCCGCTTGGATGGCGCGGTACTGGTAAACTGGTACCTGGGGCGGCCGCAGCCAGTACTCCCCAGGCACCAAAGAGCCCGTAGGCAGTACTTGGCCAGAGGTAGCCAGGTAGCAGGGCTTGGTGGTAGGTAAGGGGCTGATGCCCAGCAGTGGCTGGCGCAGCGCGGCCTCATGCTGAATGAGTACGGGGGTATGGTACGGCCAGATAGGGGTAGTCTTAATCTGCTGGAAGGCGGCACCCTGGGCGCGCAGGTATATTTTGGCAGCCTCTATATCGGCTAGCGCACAAAACAGCGTTTGCCGGGTGGGGTCCACATCCACTATGATATACAGCCCCACGGGGCAGTTGGCGCATAGGTGGCGGGCGTGGGAAGACTCGGCTTTTAAGAGCAGCGTGCCATAGGAGGGAGATTCTACCTGGCTAATGAGCGCCCAGCTCATGCTCACCCGCAAGGCATCGGGCAGGGAAAGGCCACCAGCCGCATACATGGCGGCGGGCTCCCCGCTGCTCACGCCCATCACGGCATCGGGCTCGATACCGTACGCACGCCACAGCTCTACCAGCGCCAGCTGCACCACGACCCCGAATTGTACCAACCGCCCCTCATCAGCGAGAAAAGAGGGGTCGCAGGAGCCTTCAAAGTAGGCGAGTAGAGCCTTGCCACCCAGTGACACCAGCACCCGTTCGCACTCTTGCACCGTAGCCCGAAACACTGGCTCCCGCGCATACAGGGCGCGCCCAAACCCGGGCCAGTAGGGCATGCGCCCCCCAAATACGAAGAGGTGGCGAGGCGGAAAAAGCTGCCAGAATTGCTTTCTAACGTTGAATAATCCCTGTTTTACAGCAGGGGGTAGGATGGTGGTAAGTTTTGCAGGTAAGGCGAGCCGCATGCAGAGCTGAATAAGGCAAAATAGGTAGCTGCAAAGGTCGCCACCAACCGAAAAAGATGGTATCGCATAAAGATGCGATACCACCCGCAGCCACGGAAAGGCTTAACTACTTGCTAATGAGAATGCTATTTCCAGGTGTTAATTTGGTGGGCTCAACTACCCTGCCCCTGCCTGAGCCCAGCAGGGCTCTAGCAGGGGCCCGCCTGGCGGCCTATACTCACAGCCCGCCACCCCCACGGCGCGTGGCTAGCCAAGCAGGAAGTGGGTACGTGCGTGGCGGGAAAATACAATCGGGGCCTGGGTGCTGAGCAGCCCAATGGCCAGCAGCTAGCCGACGGCCACCTGGGCCGGCTGGCCGGCACCTACCCGGCCCAGGTGCGTGTCCTTAAAGCTCGTGCCATACTTGAGGCCGTAGCCCAGCAGCCGGTCGAAGGAGCTGTGAAACAGCAGCACCGTGCCCATGAGCACCAGCAGGGGCTGGCCCACCAGCCCGCCGCCGAGCCCCACGGCCACCGCGAGCGCTTTGTGGTGGGCCAGGTTGTAGCAAGCGGCCCCCACGCGCGGCCCGGCCAGGTAGCCGAGCATGCTTAGGTCGGGCAGCAGAAAGCAGGTGGGCAGTACCCACCAGGCGTAGGGCAGGTGGGCAAATACGAACAAGGCGAGGAGCAGTTCGGCAAGTTCTTCGAGTTTGAGCAGCGATTTCATGGGCAGTGAGGAAGGAGCAGGTGATTAAGAACACTGCAAAATTCCGGCACCGCGCTGCCCGCCAACGATAACAAAAGCTAAGAAAAAGCGGGAGCCGCCTTAGCCCTCCCGCGCTACCCGTGCCCGAATACGGCTCAGCGACACGGGCGTCACGCCGAGGTAGTTGGCCACCAGGTGCTGCGGAATGCGCGTCAAAATCTTGGTTTTGCCACTCGCCAGCAGTGCCCGGTAGCGCTCCTCGGGAGAAAGCAGCAGGTGCTCGACCAGCCGGGCATCGGTGCCCAGCAGGTGGTACTCGGCCAGCAGCCGGCCAAAGCGCTCATACACGGGCCGTTCTTCGTAGAGCTGGCGCAGCACGGCGTAGTCGAACACGACCAGCTCGGTATCGACCAGGGCCTGAATGCTGAGCTGGCTCGGTTGCCCGGTCAGGCAGCCGGAGTAGTCGCCCAGCAAGTGGTTTTCAAAGAAGAAGTACGTGGTGCGCTCCTCCCCATCGGGGCGCGGGTAGTAGAGGCGGCAAGTGCCGCTGAGCAGCATAGCCAGCACCGGCGAATGCGCCCCGGCCTCCACAAAATGCGCCCCGCGGGCAAGGTGACGGACCCGCAGGGCCTCGGCCAGGGGCTGCCAGTCGGCATCCGTGAGCTGCGGCACAAAGCGGTGGAGGTAGGCGCGTAGCGGGTGCATAAAAAAAGTGGCGGCCAATACGGCGTGCTTGCCCCGGATGAGTAGCGTAAGCAGGCAGGCAGGAGGCCGCCCGAAGATAATGCCGTGCTCCCCCAAGGCCCGCGCACAGGGGTCGCCCAGCCAGCTACGGGGCCCAAATACAAGGGAGAGGCTGCGGTAAGCAGGCCTGCGGCAAGCTTGCAGCCAACCTTAGGCCCAAAAAAGCCCCGGCCGCAGGGCCGGGGCTTGGTAGTTAGCTTGCGCAGCGGCGTGCTACCGATACTGGCCAATGCCTATGCGGTAGCCCCACCAGTAGTTGGCCCCATCCGGGTCGCCGCCGTTGGCGGCATCCTGCTCGTTCTGGAGGGCTTCCTGGTACTCTACGGAAACCTGCGGGTTGCCTTTGCCCAACTGCTGCCCACGTGCCCGGCCATTGGCTAGCCCCGCCTGAAAGTTGGGGTCATCCGGAAAGGCATGCTTAACAACCGCAGCAGAATGACCAATTGTGGCGAAAGCCGTTTGGCTGGCGCCGGCCAGCAGCACTACGGCTGCCAGCACCATCTTCATCTTCTTCATAATGGGTTTGTTGTGGAAAAAGTAGGGACATCGCAACCCGGTCAGGAGTAACATCAGTAAACATACAACTGAATAAATTATTTTCACCTAGCACACTACGCCTGGTGCCCGCAGTTCGCGGGTAGCGTACTGCCGGCAATGGGCGAGCAGCTAGCAGTAGGTGGGGTGGTGGCCGGGGCTAGCACCTTGGTGGGCATAGGAGCCGCCCGGCTCACACCGGAGCCCGCTCTATCTTCGGCCCGATGAAACATGTTCTGTTACTTGGCTGCTTACTGAGCCTGGCAGCTGGGTGTGAGCAGCAGGCGGCCCCGCAGCAAGCTCCCAGCCAGCCAGCTCCCCACCCACCTGCCAAGCCCACCAAGCGGGTGGCCATCCCCGAAGGGGCCGTGCAAGGTGACTTTGACGGCGATGGTACCCCCGAATACGTGTGGCTGGTGCCCCCCAAGCTAGACTCGACCGAGGCAGACTGTGTGGGCGAGTGCACCAGCTACCTCACCAGCTCCAACCCGGCCCTGCGCCCCTACGGCCTGGCGTCGTCCATTGGCGGCACGCTGGCGGTTTATCACCACCTGGGCGCTGGGCGGCGCGACTACGTGGGCATTGCCCCGGCGTGGTTCATGGGCTGCTGGAGTAGCTACTTTGTGCTCACCTACCGGGCGGGCGGCTGGCAGCTAGGTGTAAAACCCTTTTCTACCCACTGCGACCAATGGGAAACCGATAGCATTCCGATTGCCCGTGACAGCGCCCACCCAGGCCACGTACTCATTCACTATACCGACATGGCCGCCGAGGATTTTGCAGTGAAAATCAAGTCGGTACCCCTGCACTAAGCCCCGCCCCGCGAGTAGCCCCGCCGCCCGCTCTTAGCTAGCCAGGGCTATAGTATGAGTACAAGCGGCCCCGCCAACGGCTCCCCAAACCGAAGCTTGGGAAGCCGTTGGCGGGGCCGCCGGATGAGCTTAGCGGGCCTTGGCGCTGGTTAGCTCCAGGTAGTAGGTGGTGTGCCCGGCGGGCGCCGCCGGCGGGTTGGGGTACGCTTTGTACGTGCCGCTAAACAGCACCTTCGCCCCTTCCTGGCGCAGGGCTTCGGGGAGGGTGCCGCACACCACTCCCACGCTCACCACATCTACCGTGCCGGCCTCGGGAGCCATAATCTTGTAGCGCTGTAGCGCCTGGTCGAAGGTGACCGTGCCCGCTACGTCGGCAACGGTGCGTACGGTGGTGCCGGCTTCGGCACAGGCTGTGGTGGCCGTGGTTTGCTCGGCGGGGCGGGTGCAGCCGCTCAGTACGCCGAGGGTTGCGGCGCTGGTCAGGGCCAGTAGCACGAGTGTCTTTGGCATAATAGGTAAGGGCTAGTTGCTTGTGGCCAGCAGGTGTTCGGCCTTGGCAAGCGTGCGCTGGTAGCTGGCTTTCTCCGCCGCGCTGATAAAGCCCTGCTGCCTAGCCAGCGTGGTGGCGGAGGCTCTGACCTCAGCCAGCTCCCCGTACAGGGTAGTGGCGATAGGCTGGGCAAGGGTTTGGGCTTTGGCGGCCTGCCCCAGCCGGGCCTGGAGCGTGGCGGCCCGGCGCCCGATGGCCTGCTGGTCTGCCTGGCTGACGCTGAGGCCGCTGGCGTCGCTGTGCGCCTCCAGCCCGGTGCCCTGCACCAAGCGTACAAGGGCGTCGGCGGCCGGTAGCTGGCCTTGTACCGCGGGGGCGCGAAACGACTGCACCAGCTTTTTGTCATACTGCACCGGGCAGCCGGCCTGGGCGCCAAGCGTGGTCAGCGACTGGGCCAGTGGGCCGGCGGCAAGGTGAAAAGTTGTGGGGGTGGGGTGGCAAGGCGCTTGCGCAAAGGCCATTGCGCTGAGCAGGGCAAGAGCACCTGCCAGGGTAGCTCTCGTGGCGGGGAGGTTCATGGGTTTTCCTAAGGTAGGGGGATGCGCCTACAACGAAAGGTAGTAGTCAAACAGTATGCCAGCAAGGCACTTGCGCGCCGTTTGTTTTGCCAAATAGTGGCGGCGGCCCTGGGTAAGCACTGGCCTTACCAGTCTCGCTAGCAACCAAAAAAACCGCCAACCCGAAGGCTGCCTGCGCGGTAGCCGTAGCGAGCATCCCCCCCAAGCTCCGCTAGGGCGCGGCTTTTTATTAGTCTTTCGTGGTTTCGTCCGGCGGGAGCTGAATGGCAGTTAGCCGCCACACCAGGCCATTGCGGCGCATGGCGAGGGCCACCGCCGGCTGGTGGGTAGCCTTATCGAGCACGCGCAGGGTATAGCGGTCAAGCGAGTTGTAGAAGCCTTCCACCGGCTACGAAAAGGCCTACCCTGCGCTGAAGGAGCGCGCCGTGAAAAACAATACGGTTTACATGGACCTAGCCCAGGAGCCGGCGGTATACGCCAACCGGGTAAGCGTCATGTATCACCTCTCCCCAAACTGCGAGCAGTTTATCGAAGAAAGAAGAGGTAGTAGCTTATCCTAGCAGCGAACTGAGAAAAATGCCCACCGCCATCCAGGTCCGGCGTTGCGTTTTTTGCGGCTATTATGGCCCCAGCAAGAAACCTGTCGCGCCCGCTAGAGTTGCTCACGCCAAGCCAGTGAGCCAGGCCATACTTCATAAGTAAGCAGGCGCAAAGCCAGCGTTTGCCCCACTAAAGAAGCCCCGCTGATTACTCGGCGGGGCTTCTCTGGCTTCTTTAATAGGGCAAACACTGAGCGGTATCGGCGCTAGTTGCCGAGCGTCACGGTGCCGTTGCTGGGGTCGTAAAACCCGTGGGCGGCAAACCGCCCGTTCGGGGTGCTCACGTCCACGCTGTACGGATAATTCGTGGTTGGGCACCCCACGCCAAACGTGAAGCCGTCGGGCGGCGTGATAGTCGTCACGATGGCCCAGCCCCGGCCCCGGCAGATAAGGCGGGCCTCCCGCTTGATGCGGTCCATGATGGCCTGCGATGGCGCCTCCTCCGTGCAGATGCCCCCGTCGCCAGGGCCACTGCCACCACCATCATCACCCGTGCCAATGGGCGCCTCATTATTAGCGCCGGCCGTGCGCGAGCTGACCGTGGGCGTGGGGGCATCCTGTTTTGAGCAAGCCGTGGCCAGGGTCAGCAAAACCCCCAGCGAGAGGGTAGAAACGAGTTTGAGCATAAAAAGTGGAAAAGGAGGGTAAGCTGCTGCCGCACCCGCGATAGCAGCCGTAAAGAACGCGGGCGACCAGCCGCCCCAAAAGGAAGAAAAGAGCTTTCGCGTGACAGTCCTCCGGCAGTATACTTAGAGGTGATAATCACTATAAAAAAAGCAATAGTGTAACTCAAGCTTGCTCTTCTTGGGCATAATGTGCAAATAACTACTTGCTGGATAGTGAGTAAATATAACGGGGGCGCCGTGCAGCCGGAGCAGCTTTTGTGACTTTAGGGCGTGGCAACGGCGGGCCAACCTCTGCCCAGCCCCAGCGCCCTCGGCCAGCGGGCCAACCATGCATAGGGGGGAGCAGGGCAAGTCGGGGATTGGCGGCCCGGGCAGTGCCGGGCGCGGCAGTAGCGTGCGGCGCAGGCCCAGGCCACCGATAGGCGTAGCGTGGTTGATTTAATCAGTATTAGACCCCGGGCAATCTAGGTTCAATACTGATTTATCTGTGATTAATACTGATTGCGAAGTGGCCCGGGCAACTTTATTGGCTAGCCGTCGATTCAACTAACATGCGGATTCTCATTACCATACTATCGGGGCTGCGAAGCCTGGCAACCCGCTTCTATGGCTGGGTAGACGTGCAGGGCGTGCCGCTGATGTTTCCGCTGTGTGAGGAAGAATGCCAGGTGCTGGAGCAAGCGGACGCGCTGCGAGAAAAGGCGCGGCAGACTGCCCGGTAATTAGGGGCGAAAATCACCAGGGCCGGCCCGGCTAGCCTTCAGCCGGCCTTAGGAAATTTGCTGGCCAGGGTGGTAGGGAAGGTGGCGACGGGCAGTTTGGTGCAGGTGGCTAGAGGGGCTTTGTGCCTGCCTGGGCCTGCTAAATGCGCCCGGTGCCCGCGAGCCACCGTGGTATCCTCACCGCCATGAAAAAACTCTTCTTGGGGGCGTGCCTGGGGGCATTGGCTTGGCAGCCAGTGCAGGCGCAGCCCGGTGGCGCGCAGCTAGTAATAGTGCGGTTTACGGAATACGCCTCTACGGTGTATGTAAGCGTGACGCAGGCCGATGGCCAGAGCGAGCAGTGGAAGTTTAACACGGGCAACACGGGCAAGCGGTTAGATGACTCTGGGCAGGGCTATTACAAGCTGCTGGCTGGCTTGTATCAACAAGGGTATCATTTGACCGCCACGGTAGAAGCAGCCACCAGCCGCACCACGATGGTGCTGGCTAAGGGCCAGTAGCAGTAGCCGCTCCTTGCAAATGAGGACCCGCCAGCGAGCGGCCGGCCCTCAGTGCCCGGCTCACGGCTGCTGCGCCCGAATGGTTACGGGTAGCGTAAAGCTCACGGCCACTGCCCGCCCACCTTGCCTGCCCGGCGTAAAGCGGGGCAGGTGGCGCACCGCTGCCACTACCGCCGAATCCGCGTCGGCCCGCAGGCCCTTTGCAATGCGCGGCTGGCTCACCGCGCCCGCCTTCGTGACTACAAACTGCACAAATACGCGGCCTTCCGGCGCCGCCGGGGGCACTACCAGGTACCGCTCTACGGCCGCCACAATCCCGGCCATGCTGCTGGCCTGCGGCAGCGTAGGCATCTGCTCCACGTAGGTATAGACGCGGCTGGAGTCTTCGGCCACAGTAGTCGCAAAGGGCTCATCAAGGGGTAGGGAGCAATAAGTGTACTGGTTTGGCCTGGTAGGCTGGGTAGCTGGCACTGGCTTCGGCACTACCACGGGCCTGCGGCGGCGCTTCTGCGGGGGGTGCGTTTGGGCCAGGGCTACGTTCCCGGCCAGCAGGAGTAGCAGGCCGCAGCAATAGGTAACTCTCACGGAGGTGGGGCGTTAGGGTAGGAGTGGGGCGCCCGCTAGTGTAGCCGCGCCAGCAGCTAGATGCCGGCCGCACGTAAACTCCACACCAGGCACGCCCGCAAGCCCACTAGCCGCCCGGGCGGCTAGTGGGCTTGCCGATGGTAGCCACCGCCTGCAACCATCGGCGCTGCGTATGGCTCACTTAGCTGTCACTATTCTCACGCCAATGATGAAGCATTATTTCCTCTTTTTGGCTGCCGGCCTCTTTCTGGTGGGTACGGCCCAGGCCCAGGTCACTTACAGCGTCGGCCCCCGGGTGGGGCTCAATGTTTCCTCGGTCCGGTTTCCGACGACCAACCGCGACGCGCCCGCGAGTCGCCCTGGGCTGGAAGCCGGGCTGACGGGTACGGCGCAGTTCGGTCATTTTGCTTTGCAGCCCAGCCTGCTGTTTTCTCAAAAAGGCTACCGCCACTTGGGCTACCTGCTGAATTTTGACCTGGTTACGCCTTATGAAGAAGATGTGCGCCTGCACTACCTGACGCTGCCCCTAAACCTGGCCTTCACCCTGGGGCGCGATGGGCAGGGGCTACAGGTGTTTGCCGGGCCGTACGCCAGCCTGCTCCTGGGGGGGAGCTACAGCCAGCGGATGAGGGGGCTCGACGGCGAAGCCACGGGCCAAGTAAAGGCAGCTAGCCGGGAGCCCGATACCGATAACCGGTACGTGCAGCGGTTTGACGGGGGCTTGCAAGCCGGCCTGGGCTACCGCCTGAAGGGCTTGCAACTGCAAGCCAGCTACAGCCTGGGCCTGCGTAGCCTAGGGGTGCCGTACCGGCCATACCGCCCCTCTGGCGGGTCGCTCTACGAAGAGGCCTTGCCTTACTACAATCAGGCCTTTCAAGTAGCCCTTAGCTACCTGTTTGCTGCCAAAAGCTGAGTTTCCGCTGCAGTTGGGAAATTAGGAACACTGGCAGGCAACGCTGGCGCGTCGCCGCAAACGTCTTTGGCCCCGGCCCCCCATAAGCCGCGCCCTGTCAAGCCGGGTGTTTCGGGGCCTCGTGGCCCCTGTAGGAAAAAGGATGGGCGCCCAAAGGCATTAGCCCGGCAAGTGTAGCAGGCAAGGCAACTGCGTAGCTGAATAGGAGGGAGGCAAGGCGCGGCTACCTGGGCAGCAAGAGGCTCCACTGGTTTCTTTTGATTCAATGCGGCCGGGGTAGCACAACTACGTGGCCCCGTAGCGCAGGCCCGCCCCAGGCCTGGGCCGCCGAGGCATGGGCGGGTGGCTACTCGCCTCCCTTTGCCAAACCCAACCGCTGCTGAAGGCACGGGTACGCCCCACAGGGTATTACTTTAAGAAGGAAAAAGTAGGACCTGGCTACGTCATATTCACCAGCAGGCATATCACAAATTTTGCGTGCCTTTCCTTGTGGAAACTTCTTGGTACACCGTGCTTTGCTCATACTACTCCCTGGCCGGAGTGGCGTGTTCAACCTCCTTCTTCCTTTTCCATGAAAAAGTCTTTTATGCTGTTAGCAGCCGCCACCATGCTGGCTAGTACCAGCGGTGCTACGCTGGCTGCCCCGCGCCCAGCGCCCCTCAAAAGCGAGGTGAAAAGGTATCCTTTGGAGGGCTATGACTATGGCTATGCCGCTGCCGGGCGCTACCTGAAGAACAACCCGACGGAGCAGCAGCTAAAGTTGGAGTGGCATAATGCGCTCTGCAATGTGGCTTCTTACGCTGGGTACGACCAGGGGCGCGCCGATTATTACCAAGGCTACGCCGACGGCCTGCACTACTTCGACAACGAAACTATTCCTTGCCGCTAGGCCGGTTTAGCCAGCCCCAAAACGCCCACTGCATACCGAGTGCAGTGGGCGTTTTGGGCTTAGTGCGGAGTTAAATTTTGATATAAAGTGCTCTTTGCCAAAGGTATTTGTTGAATAGCCAAACCGAAAGAAGCCAAAAGTGAGTGTGGCGGCGCAGCTTAGGCACAGCGCTTGCACTAGGCCGCTGACTATGAAAAAACTTTTGCTTGTAAGTGCGTGCCTGTGGGCCCTAGTAGCCCAGCCGGTGCGGGCGCACGCCGCTGAGCCCGACGTGGTGGTGGTGAAGGTGCTGGAGTCGCGGCTTGCCACGCACATCATGATTGTGCGCAGCTGGGGAATTCCTGAAGAGCTGAATATCACACCCAGCATAACTGGGAACGAAACAACGGTGGCGCTGGATATGGCCAAGGAAATTCAGAAGGTATTGGCCAAGCTGTACGCACAGGGCTATGCCATCACAAGCACGTTTAGCGGGGAGCGCGGCACAAGCACCTTAGTCTTGGTAAAGGCCCACTAAGCTGCGCCCGCTACCCCGCTAGCAAGGGCTGGCTACCCTCCGAGGTGCCCCACTTCATGCTCTTGCTACTACTCAACTCGCCCAAGGAAAACAAGGCCAGGCACTGCGTGCTAGCCTCAACGCCTTCTGCAATGCCAGCCCTTGTTGCCAGGCAATGGCGCTTTACCGGAGCCGCGCTGCCAGCCGGTAGCGCTTGGCCTGGCAGCACGCCCAGGCGCCGCCCGGTAGGCACCAGGGTAGGGCAGTAGGATAATGCCGCCGAATAAGCAGGATTATAACGGGGGTAAGCTATTGGACGTAAATAAATTATATTTTTTCGCTTTCCCCATGACTAGTTCTTATCTGCAAAGCCTTGGCTTTGTGCCTACTATCAAAAACGCGCAGCACGCCTTTACCAACGCCTGGCGCTTCCAGTATAACCACTTGGCGGCCGACGGCGCCACCCTGTTTATTGAGCGGCCGCTGGGCACCGAGGCGTGCCAGCTAAGCGAGCTGGAGGTGCCGCAATCCCCGCAGGATATATTTGCCCGCGTCGGCCTGAACGACCGGCCCGGCCTAGCCGCCGCCATGAAGGCCTTTTACGCAGCCCACGGCGGCATGGGCCGCCCACTCCCGGCCGTGGCCGACAGCGCCTTTCGGCCCTTGCGGCGCCAGCAGTAGCGCCTGCCAGCACCCTAGCAAGAAGCCTCGCCAAGCGGGGCTTTTTTGGTGCCAGTGCCCCTGGCCCACCGTTCCGTTTATTATCCCAGGGCTGGTGCCAAGGCCAAGCAGGTACTACGCAGTAAACGGGTGCTTGATGGGTGATGTCTGGTGTACAGGGGCTTAGTGCCGCTGGCTGTTTTGCCGGGGGGCGGGCTAGTCGCGTTGCCGGTATCTTAATAAGTAGCCGTTACGTATACTCACTGGTATATCCTACTTTTAACGCATGGAACAATTACGCTGCCTGCTGGACACCCCCGGCCTGCGCGTATCCTACGACACCGTTAATAGGTGGCTCTATAACCAGTGGCGGGGCCAGCACAATGAAGCCTCCATCAGGGAAGGAGCCGCTAGCGTATATGCCTGCCTGGCCCGTATGCCCTGCACCAAGCTGCTCAGCGACCACAGCGAAGTTATCGGCGATTGGCAGGGGGCGGCGCCGTGGGTGGGGCGGCAGTATTTCGACCGCCTCGCGGTGCGGGGCATCCGGTATTTTGCCTGGGTGTACGCGCCGGGCTACTACGACCGCGTGGCCATGGAGCGCTCGCGCTTTTTCAGTGCTCGCCCCGTGGTGGCTATTTTTCACGACGTGGCCTCGGCCTACGACTGGCTATGCTGGTGCCGCTAGCCTGCCTTTTGCTGCGCCGTGCGCAGCCACTGGCGCGCTTCTTCTAAGTCTCCGAACTGGTGCATGTGCAGTTGCCCGTGCAAACCCAGCGCCATCGCCTGCCCCGAGCTAGCGGCCAGCGCCTCGGGGCTCACTACATTGGCAAAATGCGTGAGGCCGGCGGCAATAGCACGCGGCGCCCAGTTGCGCACAATCCAGTCCACGGCGTGGTCCCAGGGGCCGGTAACCCGGCGGTTGTCATTGAGCAGGTACGCGCAGGTGTGCTCGGTGAGCGGCCCCAGGCAGGCATCGGCCCCCACAATGATGCCGGTATACGTCTGGTCGCCTAGCCATTCATTATAGACCCAATCATTGGCCTCGTCGTAAGAAATGCGCAAGTAAACGGTGCCAAAGCCGTTAAGAAGGTCAGTAGGCATGTTCTTAAAACAGGAAATAATGAGGCAAGCTACGGCCCCGCCCCCGGCTGCACAAAGGGCTACCTAGCCCGGCCAGCGACCAGCATGCCAGGGTAGCGTGTCGCGTTGGTTTACTACTAAGGAGGTAGTAAAGTTGCACAATATTGATTTTCAGTAAGCTAAAACGGTGGTTTCTTGGCCTTGAGCTACGCTCAGAAGACTCGTGCTTACCTTTACGCTACGTACCCTGCACTGCTCCCCCTTCTTTTTCTGCCTTGCCTTATGTCTGACTCGCTGCTCGACGCGAACCTCCAACACGTGCCCGACCCTTACCTGGGTGGCAGCTGGCGCGTAGTAGACCGCACCCTGAGTCGCGCCGACCCTACCACGGCCCTGGCCCAGGCGACGTACCTGCACCTGCAAGATGGCTACCTCCGCCTCGATACTTCGACGGAGCAAACGGCGGGCCACTGGTCTATCGAGCGCGACGCCCTGCTCAGCCGGCCCTACCTGCTTTTGCAACTGGCCAACGAAAGCGTGCGCGCCCTGGTGACGCGCCTGCGCCACTCGGCCGATGGCCACTACCGCGCCCTGGTGCTCTATTTTCAATCGGGCCTTGAGCTATTTCTGGTTCAGCCCTAACCCTGCTTTCCCTTTATGGCTGATTCTACTTCCACCATTGAGCGCTTGCAAACGGCCGTCGACGCGGCTGGCGTGGGCACCTGGGACCTGAATACCCGCACTGGCGAGCTGGTGTGGTCTACCCGCTGCAAGGAGATTTTTGGCCTGCCCGCCACGGCCGATGTCACCTACGAGTTTTTTCTGGAATGCGTGCACCCCGACGACCGTGCCCACACCCAAGCGGCGGTGCAACAGGCTCTTGACCCCGCCGGCGCCGGCACCTACGCCATCGACTACCGTACGCAGTGGCGTGCGCCCGGCGCGGTGCCCCGCTGGGCGCACGCCACTGGCCGCGCCTTTTTCGACGCTGGCCGCACCCACGCCCTGCGCTTTATCGGTACCATTACCGACATTACCGAGCAGAAAGCCAACCAGGAAACCCTGCGCCAGCGCGAGGCCGACCTCATCACGATGGCCGACAGCATCACGCAGCTGGCGTGGATTGCGGAGGCCAACGGGGCTATCAACTGGTACAACCGGCGCTGGTACGACTACACCGGCACTACCCTGGCCCAGATGCAGGGCTGGGGCTGGCAGCAGGTGCACCACCCCGACTACGTGCGCGGCGTGGCCGAGCGCCTGCAACACGCCTTTGCCACCGGCGAAGCCTGGGAAGATACCTTTCCGCTACGTGGCCGCGATGGCCTCTACCGCTGGTTTCTCTCCCGCGCCGTGCCCCTGCGCGATGAACAAGGCCAGGTGCTGCGCTGGTTTGGCACCAACACCGATGTGACGCAGATGCGCGAGCTGCAAGAGCGCTTGAGCCAGGCCTACGAAGACCTGGAAGTGAAAGTAACGTTCCGCAACCTGACCCTGGAGCACGAGGTGCAGCAACTAAGGGCGCAGCTCGACCTGGCTGGCGCGGGGGCGGGCGTACCCGTCGGCCCGCCGCCCAGCTGGCCAGTATAGCGATTAAGCCGAATTGGTACGGTATTTACGCACGCGCTAGTAAGGCCCCAGGAAAGCCCCACCTTACCGGGGCTTTCCTGGGGCCTTGCCGGCTCACGCCGCTAGCTGGCGGGCTCGCTACCAGGCGCAGTTTATTTTTGCAAGCTACTATATCAAGTAAACTAGTAGTGGCTACGTAGTTTCACCGAATATTACGCGTAACAAATACGGATTTTGCCAATAAGAATAGCTGCGCGTTACGTCGGCCCCGTAAGGGGTAGCTATGAATGACTTATCCTCGGACTTGGCCCGCCAGCAGCGGGCACTGGAGTGGGCTATTGCACTGGCGGCCGATGCCCAAAAGGCTCCCGGTGAGCAGCTGGCGCACTACCTGCACCGGCTGCCCGAGCCCCCACTGCCAGCCCAGGCGCCGGGCATCTACCATCTGCTGTACTGTAGCCAGGCCCGGCAGCCCTTTGGGGAAGAGCAGCTGGCCGACTTGCTGGAGCATTCCCTGGTAAACAATGGCCGCCAGCACATTACGGGCTTACTGTGCTACGGTAGCGGCCATTTTGTGCAGGTGCTGGAAGGAAAAGCGGAGGATGTGGAAGGGCTATTTGCCCGCATTGCTTGCGACCGTCGCCACCACCAAGTGCACGTACTGAGCCGGGGGGTGGGCCCCGCCCGCCGGTTTGCCGACTGGCGCATGGCGTTTGCCAAAAGCCAGTCGCAGGAGTTTTACTGGCTCATCACCTTCCTCGAAGCCCACCACCACCGCCTGCTCCTGCGCCAGATTCCCATCGCCGAGCCGGCCCTGACCCGGACACTTACTAGTTTCAGTACGGCCTGCGCCGGCTTTAGCGCTCATGCGTAGGGGTGGTTAGGGCCCTAGCCAACAAGAATAAGCAGTGCGTTGCGGGGCTAGCCCAGGAAGCGCAGCACGGCGTCGAGCACGAGCGCCGGCTTTTCCTCAAACAGATAGTGGCCGCTGTCCAGGATGCCGATTACCTGGGTGTCTTGCGCCAGCATGGGCAGGGTCATTTGCAGGTTTTCGTAGGCTACGTAGCTGCCGATGCCCAGCACGGGCATGGTCAACTGGGGATAGGCTTTGGCATCTGCCATATCTTGCCCAAATGCCTGGTACCAGCCATTGGCCGCCCGGATGTTTGCGGGCTCGTTATACACGGCCGCATACACGGCCCGGTCGAAAGCCGACATGCAGGTTTCGTCGAGCATCACGTACTGAAAAAGCCAATCGAGCAGGAAGTGAAAGCGGCCGGCCAGCAGCTGCTCAGGCAAGCCGGGCACCTGGTTGAAAGCCATCCACCAGAGGTACGGATGCTGGCCATTCATCTTGGGGGTGAAGGAGCCCGGCGCGGGCAGCAGCGACAGGTACATGAGGCCTTCGGTGGGGTGGGAGCCGTCGAGCACGAGGAGCTTTTCGGTAGCTTCGGGGTGGTTGGCAGCAAAGCTGATAGCCACCATGCCGCCGATGTCGTGGCCCATTACCGACACTTTTTCTAGGCCCAACTGCTGCACCAGTTCGTAAATATCCTGGGCCATCGTCTTCTTGTCGTAGCCCGCGCTGGGCTTATCAGAGCTGCCCATGCCCCTGATATCCACGATAATTACCCGGTAGTGCTGGGCTAGCCCAGCCGCAATAGGATGGTACGAGTACCAGGTTTGGGGCCAGCCGGGCAGGCACACCAGCGCCGGCCCGCTGCCGCCCGCCACGTAGTGCAGTTGCACGCCATTCACGGTGGCGTAGTGGTTGGTGAAGCCCGGAAAGCGCTTGATTAATTCCTCGTCGGTGTAAGCGGCGGGCAGGGGGGTGGTGGGGTGGTTAGGCATAGAATTAGGCTTGTAGCAGTTGGTGGGCGCTGGTCCAGGTGAGGTCGGAATAACGGGCGTTGTCGAGCGGCTTATTCTGCACGCTGAACATGCTGCGTACATATTGTAGTTGCTGCCAGTCGGCGTAGAGCTGGTGCTCGCCAGCCGGGTTAGCGGCGCGGGCCTGCGCAATGAGGGTCGCTAGGTCGGCGCGCGCGCCCAGCCGCACCACGTCAAACGTGCCCCGGCCGGCGGCCTCGGCGGTAGCGGCTAGCTCGTTGGGGCTGAGCTGAAAGCTGGCGATGCGCAGCAGCCGGGGCGTGGCGGCCTCCAGGGCGGCGGCGGCCGTAAAGGCGGCGGTGTCGTCCATCGTCGTGAAGTCGATTTTCCAATCAGCGTCTTCCCAGTAGCCCACCTGCTGCTGCTTAAAATCGAGCAGGGGAATGCCGTAGGTCAGCAGCTCGGCAAAGGCCCCGTTGAGGATGGAAGTAGCCGCGATTGGCGCCTGGTCGAGGTGGGCCTGAAACGTGCGCCGCAGGTCAAAATTGCGGTTTTCGCCAGCGGCCTGTTGGGTGTAGTCGCTGGAAAAATCTGACGGGATGAAGCGCGGCACCCCCGCTGCCACGGCCGCCGCCAGCAGCACCGACTGCCCCGCCACGATAACCTCGCGCAGCCCCGCCACCGCCGATACTACGCAGCCCATACCCAGGCAGGCTTGGGTAAGAGCGGCTACATCGGCTGGGTCAACGGGCAGTATCTCGGCCCCGAGGCTGGCCAGTGCGGCCACCTTGGCTGGGTCCGATTCGGCCCGTACTACCGCCCGGACGGTGGCCCCGCGCTGAAGCAGGGCCTTGATGATGCGGTGGCCAAGATTACCGGTGCCACCGGCTACTAAAATGTTCTTGTTCATAAGGCTTAGCCTGGGTGAGGCGCGGCGTGCTCGCCGCTTTAGGAAGAGCACAAAGGTCCTCCCGCACCCACCCGGCTGTCTGCCCGATTCTTGCGCAGTTCTTACGAATTCTTGCTTACTGCTACTCCTGGGCTAGCCCCCCTGAAACTGGCGCGGGCTTTGGCCCGTGGCTCGCTTAAAGGCCGCCGCAAAATGAGCCGGCGACGCAAAGCCCAGCGCATCGCTGATGGCTGCCACGGGCTGGCTGGCCGCCGCCAGCAGCTGGCGCGCGCGCCGGATTTTCCAGTCCAGCACGTACTGATAGGGCGGCCGGCCGGTGGTCAGCTTAAAGCGCCGGGCAAAGTGAAACACGCTCAGGTTGGCTAGCCCGGCCAGCGCTTCCAGCGTAATTGGCTGCTCGGCGTGGGCCTCCAGGTAAGCGTCGATGCGGGCCAGCACCGGGGCCGGCAACCGGGGACCTGGGCTAGCCACCCGGCGCTCGTAAGTAGCGTGGTGCTCAATGAGGTGGTAGCTCATGGCGTTGGCTAGCGACTCGGCATAGAGCCGGCCCAGGCTGTGCGTGGCGCTGGCGGCGGCCAGTAGCTGCCGCCCAAGCTGCATCAAGAGCGCATCCTCAAACTGAAACCGGTCGCGCAGGGCAAAGTGCGCCAGGTCCATCCCCTGCCGGGCGCGGTTTTCCAGCGCCTGCGCATCGAGGTGCACATGAATAACATCGGCTGGGCCGTTCCAGGCCAGGGGGCCGTAGTCGCCGGCGGGGTACAGGCCCGCCTCGCCGTAGTGAAACAGGCCCTCTTCCTCGTGGCTGCCGGTGCGCCGGCTTGAGCGCACGGGCTGGCTGCCCAGGTGCATAATCAGCAAGTGCTGCGCATGAAAATGGGCCGGCAACTTCGTAGCCTCCAGTTGATAGCGCTCTACCTGTAGCGCTGGCCAGGCGTGCGCGGCGCTGGTTTCCAGGGCGGGCTGGCCGTATAGCGTGGCGGTAGTGTGGTTCATGGGCGGGGGTAAGCGGGTTCTAGCCCGCGTAGCAAGTAGCTGTTTGGCTGGTTTCGTTAGGCGGTGGCGGGCGAGCCGGCAATTTTGGCCAGCACCGTAGCCAACGGCTCCAGGCCGGAAATTTCGGCTACATCGGCGAGGGGCCGGGGCGTACCCAGGCGGTTGAGCCACAGCGGCCGAATACCTACGGCCAGGGCGCCCAGCACATCGGCGTGCCAGTTGTCGCCCACCAGCACTGTTTGTTCGGGCCGGGCGTCCAACTGGCGCAGGGCAGCGTGAAAAATACGCGGGTCGGGCTTTGCCACCCCTACGTCTTCGGAGGTGATGAGCGCATCTATCAACTCTGTTAGTTGCAGAAAAGCCAGCTTATCAGCCTGTTCGGCCGTGCGGTTATTAGTGATAATGCCAATGCGGTAGTGTGGCCGCAGCGCCTGCAACAGCGCCAGCGCACCGGGCACCGGCTGCCGCTGCCGGGGATACTGCAGGTAGTAGGCATCAGCTAGCCGCTCGGCCTCGGCGGCGGTAGCGGTGGGCTGGTAGCAGGCCAGCAGGCCCTCAAACCGTAGGCGCCGAGCCTCTGCGTAGGAGCAGGTGCCGGCTAGCACGCGCAGGTGCAATTCTTCCAGCAAGCTGCTGTAGTGCTGATAGAAAGGCTCAAAATCTACTGCTGCAAAGAAGGGTAGCTCGCAGGTAGTGGCCCGCAATGCTGCCCGCGACGTGGCCGTGTGGTCAAATAAGGTGTCGTCCAGGTCGAAGAGCACCGTAGTTGGGCGTGGTGGCAAGGAGGTAGAGAGGGGCATACAAAAAAGGTGGCTACCATGAGTAGACAACCTAACGACTGCCAGGTTTGGTAAACGCAAAAAAGCCCTTCGCATGGGCTGCGAAGGGCTTTTTATAATTAGCAGGCAGCTATACCCACTTGTTATCCAGCGAAGCGCCGTTTACGTCAATTTTGTTAGCCGAAATAATCAGGCTCAGTACCATCGAGGCCTGCGTTTCGGCCTGGCGGGCGTCAAAGGTTTCTTTGTAGCCTACACAGTAAGCTTCTTTGAAGGCCAGCTCTTTCATT
>Ga0265798_10004818_pt1 | contig 18447 bp, 17 predicted proteins | sample P3T30metagenome_FD_192430 | JGI IMG/M metagenome (GOLD analysis project Ga0265798, IMG submission 192430) | Plant litter microbial communities from East Loma Ridge, Irvine, California - P3 T30 | ecosystem: Environmental > Terrestrial > Plant litter > Unclassified | place: USA: California... | reverse complement strand
GATGGCACCCGAACTCGCTGACGCCCGTGGTGGGTGACGCGAACACCGAGACGCCGGAGTTCAAGGCCTGGCTCGTGAATATCGAGCCGACCACGCCGCCGTCCGACGCGGTCGCCTGAGGGGAGCCGACAGCATGGCCGATTACAGCTCCCTCGATATCCGCCAGCGCTCCGCCTCCACGGAGACGCCGCCGGATATCCGCCGCCAGGTGGAGGTCGCCAAGCTCATCGACGTGTCGAAATGCATCGGCTGCAAGGCCTGCCAATCGGCTTGCGAGGAGTGGAACGACCTGCGCGACGACATCGGGATCAACCGCGGTGTCTATGACAACCCCCACGACCTCACCCCGAAGTCGTGGACCCTCATGCGGTTCACCGAGTACGAGAACCCGGAGACCCAGAACCTCGAATGGCTGATCCGCAAGGACGGCTGCATGCACTGCACCGAGCCGGGCTGCCTCAAGGCCTGCCCGTCCCCCGGGGCGATCGTGCAGTACTCCAACGGCATCGTCGACTTCATCGAGGAGAACTGCATCGGCTGCGGCTACTGCGTGAAGGGATGCCCGTTCAACATCCCGCGCATCAGCCAGACCGACCACAAGGCGTACAAGTGCACCTTGTGCTCGGACCGGGTCGCGGTGGGTCAGGCCCCGGCCTGCGCCAAGGCGTGCCCGACCGGCTCGATCATGTTCGGCACCAAGCAGGCGATGATCGAGCAGGCCGAGAGCCGCGTCGAGGACCTGAAGTCGCGCGGCTTCGAGCATGCCGGCCTCTACGACCCGGCCGGCGTTGGCGGCACGCACGTCATGTACGTGCTGCACCACGCCGACCAGCCGAGCCTCTATGCCGGGCTGCCGAACGACCCGAAGATCTCGCCGCTGGTGGCCTTCTGGAAGGGCGGCGCCAAGGTGTTCGGGCTCGCCGCGATGGGCTTTGCCGCAGTTGCGGGCTTCTTCCACTACGTGACGGCCGGCCCGAACGAAGTCGTGCCGGAAGAAGAGGAAGAGGCGGTCGAGTACGACGAGGCCAAGCGCCGCGGCGAGACCGGCGGCGGCGAGGCTCGGCCGCACTAGACGCGACGGTCTCCCTCCCCCCCCTGCGGGGGAGGGTGGCCCCCGAAAGGGGGTCGGGAGAGGGGAGCGACGGTGCAGGATGGGCGTTGCCCGTCATGCCGGTCGCATCCTTTCCTGAGCCCGGGTTCCCCTCTCCCGACTCCTGCTGACGCAGGGGCCACCCTACCCCGCAGGGGGGGAGGGAGAGCCGCGCGGATCCGGAATCGACAGGGTGGCACCGTCGAGGTCATGCCGCCCTACATTAAGTTTCCGGGTCGATCCGTGCCGCGGAGCCGGCCCCGTCACGCGCGAGAAGGCCGATGACGAGCCAGAACGAGATCCGGGACGGCGATTCCCGCCCCCTCCACCACGCCAAGTCCGAGGCGCCGGAGGTGATGTACGTCCCCCGCTACACCGGGGTGCAACGCGTGAACCACTGGATCACCGCGATCCTGTTCACGCTGCTGACCCTGTCCGGGCTGGCGATGTTCACGCCCTACCTGTTCTCGCTGACCGGCCTGTTCGGCGGCGGGCAGGCGACGCGCGCGATCCATCCGTGGTTCGGCGTCGCCCTGGCGGTGAGCTTCTTCTTCCTGTTCGTGCGCTTCTGGAAGCTCAACATCCCCAACAAGGACGATGTCGCGTGGTCCATGAAGATCGGCGACGTCGTCACCAACCGGGAGGACCGCCTGCCCGAGCTCGGCAAGTACAATGCCGGCCAGAAGGGCGTGTTCTGGGGCCAGACCGCGCTGATCGGGGTGATGTTCGTCACCGGCCTGATGATCTGGAACACCTATTTCGGCGGGCTGACCACCATCGAGACCCAGCGCTGGGCGCTGCTCGCCCACTCGCTCGCGGCCGTGATCGCCATCGCGATCATCGTGGTCCACATCTACGCCGGCATCTGGGTGCGCGGCACCGGCCGGGCGATGGTGCGCGGCACGGTGACGGGTGGCTGGGCCTACCGGCATCACCGCAAGTGGTTCCGGCAGATCGCCGGATCCAAGGCGCGCCGGGGCTCGGTGGACAAGCGCGGATCCTGAGGCGTGGCCAACTTCTTCAGGCGCAAGCCAACGGTACCGTCCGGGACGACGCCCGCCGCGTCCGAGCCCAAACCCCGGCGGCGGGATTTTAGCGAGCTGAAGCCCGATCCCGACAAGATCGGGATCGCGGGCTCGGTCCCGTTCGTGCGGCTGCCCGATCCCGGAACGCTGTTCGCCGACCGGGCCGCGCGCCTGATGGCGGCGGCACCGGGGCATCCGATGGAGGCCTATCTCCGGTTCGTCGCCGAGGTGGCCCGGGCGCAGGCGTCCGTGCAGGCGGCGTTTCCACCCGCCGAGGCCCCGGCTGCCTCCGACATGGCCCTGCGGACCGAGCACGGGATGCCGCCCCTGTCGCGCCAGCGGCTCGAGGCGGATGCCGGCTTCGACGGTTGCCTCACCGCGCTGCTGGACCAGCTCGACCTGTCGGTGTCCCCGGAGGCGTCACAGGCCGCCCGCGCGAGCCTGCTCGCGGCCTCCCCGGCGGACCGGCTGGATCTCGCCGTGCAGGTCGTGGAAGGCGCGCTGCCGGTGGAGCGGATCGCCGAATGCGTGTTCGTGGCGGCGGCTCTCCAGGTCCGGTTCGCCCAGGATGCGGCGCGCCTCGACGCCTCGGCGCTGAAGCCCGTGGCCGACGGCGTTTGCCCGTGCTGCGGCGGCGCGCCGGTGGCGAGCGTGGTGGTGAGCTGGACTCCGGCCGACAAGGCCCGGTACCTGAGCTGCTCGGTTTGCAGCACCCTGTGGAACCACGTCCGGATCCGCTGCACCGCCTGCGGCTCCGGCGAAGGCATCAGCTATTACGGGCTCGACGAGGTCTCGAAGGACGTCCAGGTCGAGACCTGCACGACCTGCCACAGCTACATCAAGCACCTGCACCAGCACCGGGCGCCGACCCTCGACCCGGTGGCGGACGATATCGCGTCCTACGGCCTCGACCTGAAGATCGCCGAGGACGGATTCCGCCGCGCGGGCTTGAACTTGCTGTTCATCGTTTAAGTCCCGGATCAACCTGGTCCGGGACCGCGTGAAGGGGCAGAGCCGAGCCCTGCCCGATCCCGCGCGCTCAGCGATACCCGTACCGGCTCTTGGCGGCGGCCAGCAGGTGGAGCGCCGGGCCGGACTTGCCGGCGCCGCATTCCGCGGCGGCCTGGCTGAGGTCGGCGTTGAACTGGTCGCCCACCGGCTTGTTGAGGTTGCCGGTGGCCACGTCGCTATCCACGATGGCCTTGGTGCGCGCGATCTCCGGGCCGCAGCCGCTGCCGGCGGGCAGGGACAACGGCGCCGGAACGATGGGCGAGGGCTCGGAGACCTTGGGCGCGGCGGCGCGCTGCTGGCAGGCACCGAGCGTCGCGGCGGCGAGAACCACGAGGCTGAGGCGCATCGGAAGACGTGACGCGGGCACGGCGATCATCCTGTTGCGGCGCACGGGCTGCGCCGCCAGGGTTTTGGGCCGAGCTTGGCAGTGGGTCAATCGCCCGGGCGGCATACCCGCACGCTGTGATGATCACACATGGGGTTCCGGGTGGTCTGAGGCTCGATCAGGTGCCCGATCCTGAACCGGGACGCGCCCATCCTCCCCGCAAACGGGGAGGGAACGCGCCCTCCCTGGACGGCACGTTCCGTTGACCGTGTGCATCGTCCCGGGCCCGATCCGCAGATCCGCCGGCCCGGGCGTCGGCGCGCCCTATTTGGCCTTGTCGGACAGCGCCTTCAGGCCGGATTCGTAGATCCCCTGGATGGCGTCGACCGCCACGGTGTCGGGGGCGCCCTTGGCGTTGAAGGTCCCGCTCCAGGTCACCTTGGAGCCCGTGCCCTCGGGGGCGACGGCCAGCGTCGACTTGTAGTCGGCGACCGGCAGCGGGCCCTCCAGGATCGTGTAGGTGTAGCTCATCACCTTGTCGTCGCGGGAGACCTGCTCCTCCTTGAGGGTGCCGCCGCCCTTCAGGCTCAGCGTGCGGACCTTCAGGCCGTCCTTGTCGGACAGGACGCACTTCTCGATGGCCGGGTGCCAATCGCCGATGCCGCAGAACTCGCCGATCGTCTGCCAGACCTTGGCCGGCGGCGCGGCGATGTCGGCCGAGCGCGTCACCTCCAGGGCGTGGCCCGCGACGGTGGAAGCGGCCAGCGCCAAGGCGGCAAGCGGCAGGGGCCGGCTGAAAGCGAAGGGCATCGGGGGGTCTCCATCCATATCGATCGCGGCGGGCGCCGCGCAGGCTCTGGGGCCGCGCAGGAGCTAAGCCGCGAGACCCGCCGGGGCAATGGGCCGGCCTGACGGACGGCGGCTTCCGCGCCCAGACGACGCGGCGGGCGGACAGGGCGTCCCGGTCGAAGCCCCTACCCTACCACCCCTCCCCCACGTCGCCCTCGACCGGGTCGCCATATCCCTGCACCGGCGCGTAGGCCGGGCGCACGGCGGTTCGGGCGTACGAGGCCGGGAGCGTGCGCCGGCCCATCTGGTCCAGGTCGGCCAGGGTGTCGTCCGGGGCATAGGGATCGCGGCTCCGGGCGAGCCGGCGGGTGCGCGTGCCGCGCTCGGCCACCAGGGCATCGGTGCCCTCGATCTGGACGCGAGTGCGGCTCGCCCCCTGGGCCTTCACGAGGTTGAACAAGGTCGCGGCGTTGCGCACCGACAGCCGCACGCAGCCGTGCGAGGCCGCGCCCCCGAGGCTGCGGACGTGGTTGGTGCCGTGGATCGCGTGGCCCTGGTTCGTGAAGAACATCGCGAACGGCATGGGCGCATCGTCCCACTCCTTCGAGAAGTGGGTGCGCTCCATCCGGAACGGCCGATAGGAACCGGACGGCGTGTCGTAGGCCTCGACCCCGGTGGAGACCGGCCAGGTGTAGCGCGGCTGCCCATCGACCGTGACCTCCATGCGCTGGGAGGATTTGTCGACGGTGATGAGCACATCCGCCCGGGCCGCCGGGGACGCGGCGCCCCACAGGAGCAGTCCGGACAGGACCGAGACCAGACCGATACGCATGAATGACCTCGATGGAGGAGGAAACCGCTTCGAGATAGGCTAAGCCCTTGCTAACGCCAAGGTTCCTGGGCGGGATCCTGCCGCCGCGGGGTTCGACTGCGCAGGCGCTGCGACGGCCGAGGGGCCGCCCGGATCCGGCCGCCTGCATCGTCGTCGCGGGCGGTCCCGAACCCACCCGGTGGAGCGCTTGCACGCGGAACTTGGCTTGGTCCTTGGCCGCTTCCCCAGGCGGGCGGCCCGGCTTCGGCACGGAAGATGCCCCCCGGAAGTTGCGCCCGTTGACACCCGCCCGCCGCCGGGCGCCTCCTACCCCATCCCAGATCCGGAGATCTTATGGCCCTCGACCCCGCCCTCGCCGCCGAGATCGAAGCGTCCGTGGCCGAAGGCTTCGCCGACCAGGTCGCGCACACGCAGGCGCTGGTCCGGTTCGCCTCGCTGCGGGGCGCGGAGCATGCCTGCCAGGATTACGTGTTCGGGACGTTCCGGTCCCGGGGCTACGCCACCGAGCGCTTCGCCATGGACCGCGCCGCCATCGCGGCCCATCCGGGCGGCTCGAAGATCGACGAGCGCCACTCGGACGCCCCGATCGTCGTCTGCCACCACCGCCCGCAGACCGAGACCGGGCGCTCGCTGATCCTGCAGGCCCATGTCGACGTGGTGCCGGAAGGGCCCCGCGACCTGTGGACTCACCCGCCCTTCGATCCGGTGATCGAGGGCGACTGGCTCTACGGCCGCGGCGGCGGCGACATGAAGGCCGGGCACGCCGCCAACCTGTTCGCCCTCGATGCGCTGGCCCGCCTCGGCCTCCAGCCCGCCGCCGCGGTGACGATCCAGTCAGTGGTCGAGGAGGAATCCACCGGCAACGGCGCGCTCGCGACCCATCTGCGCGGCTACCGGGCCGACGCCGTGCTGATCCCGGAGCCCGAGGACGAGAAGCTGGTGCGCGCCAACACCGGCGTGCTGTGGTTCACCGTCGAGGTCCGGGGCGTGCCCGTCCACGTGCGCGAGATGGGCGCCGGCGCCAACGCGATCGACGCGACCTATCGGGTCATCGCCGCCCTGCGGGAGCTCGAGGCGCGCTGGAACGCCGAGAAGGGCGCGCACCGCCACTTCGAGGCCGAGGACCACCCGATCAACCTCAATATCGGCCGGATCGAGGGCGGCGACTGGGCCTCCTCGGTGCCGGCCTGGTGCCGGATCGACTGCCGGGTGGCGCTTTATCCGGGCATGGAAGCGGCCCGGGCCGCCGCCGAGATCGAGGCCGCGGTCTCGGATTTCGCCCGCTCGGATTCCTTCTTGGCCAACAACCCGCCGCGCGTCGCCTTCAACGGGTTCTTCGCCGAAGGCTACGTGCTGGCGGAGGGCTCAGAGGCGGAAGCCGTCCTCGGTCGCGCCCACGAGCGGGCGAGGGGCGCCAAGCTGCAGAGCTTCATGTCGCCGAGCTACCTGGATACGCGGGTCTACGCCCTCTACGACCGGGTGCCGGCCCTGTGCTACGGGCCGATCGCCCAGAACGTCCACGGCTTCGACGAGCGCGTCAGCCTCGTCTCGGTCAAGCGCTGCACCACCGCGATGGCGCTGTTCGTGGCCGAGTGGTGCGGGACGGAGCGGCGGGCGGGCTGAAGCACGGGCTCCGCGCGAGCGGTTCGCTACGACCTGCCTGCCCGATGTGAGCGCCCGCGATCCCCCTCTCTCAGGGGATCAGCCGGTCCGCCCGGAGCCGGGTGAACAGGTCGTAGAACGCGTCGTCGGTGGGCTGATACGCCGTAAAGCCCAGCCGGCGGCTCTTGCTCATGTCGGTGACGACCTCGATCGGCCGGCCGAGATCGGCATCGGTGTGCCAGGGGGAGGCGAGCTTCGCGAGGTCCGTCTCGGCCAGGCCGTGGCGCTCGGCGAGCTCGGCCCAGGCCGGCCCGTCCTGCGCCATCCTGTCCTCCAGCGGCCGGACCGTGCCGTCGAAGGGCACCGCCTCGATCCCGAACCAGTCGGCGATCCGGCCCCACATCCAGCTCCAGCGGAAGACGTCGCCGTCGACCACGTTGAACGCCTCGTTGGCGGCCTTCGGCTCGGTGGAGGCCCAGAGCAGCTGGCGGGCGAGCAGCCTCGCGTCGGTCATGTCGGTGAGCCCGTTCCACTGGGCGGCCGAGCCCGGGAATGTGAAGGGGCGCCCCAGCTCCCGGCACAGGGTGGCGTAGCAGGCCAGCGTCGTGCCCATGTTCATGGCATTGCCGACCGCCTTGCCGATGATCGTGTGCGGGCGGTGCACGCTCCAGGTGAAGCCGTCGCGGGCGCTGGCCGCGAACACCGCGTCCTCCTGGGCGTAGTAGAAGTTCTCGACGTCGAGCCGGCCCTGGTCCTCGCGGAACGGCGTCTGCGGCAGGGTGCCTTTGCCGTAGGCCTCGAACGGGCCGAGATAGTGCTTCAGCCCGGTCACCAGGGCGACGTGGCGGACGCTCTTCTGGGGCCGCAGGGCATCGAGCAGGTTCTCGATCATGGCCCGGTTGACCCGGATCATCTCCGCCTCGGTCGGGCGCCGCTGCCAGGTCGCCAGGAACACGTGGCTCGGTGCGAGGCCGGCGAGCGCCTTGTCGAGGGAGTCCGGGTCCTGAAGGTCGGCGACGACCGGCTCGACCCCCGCCATCGCCACAGGCTTGCGGGCGAGCCCCGCGACCCGCCAGCCATCCTCGGCCAGCAGCGCCCCGGTGGCGCTCCCCACGATCCCGCTGGCGCCGACGATCAGGGCGGTGTTCGACATGCACATCCTCTCGACCCGGCTCACATCCCGGTTGAGCGGCAGATGCGGCCGCCCCCCATAGGCTTCAAGGCCGCCCGACGCCGCCCTCCCCCGCGTCGCGGGTATTGGCGGAGGCGCTTGGTAGACAGGCGTTCTCGTCGCTGGCCGCTTTCAGGATGGGACCGATCGTGCTCGTGGAGGACTCGGGCGCAGAGAGCTATTTCTTCTTTGAAGGATGCGGGCGTTGCACCGCCGTCCGAACATCCTCCTTGTCATCCCGGGGCCGCGAAGCGGAACCCGGGATCCATAACCGCCGACAGCGCAAGCACTTTCATCGTCGGCGGATCTGGATTCCGGGTTCGCCTTCGGCGCCCCGGAATGACAAAGCGGTTTATTGTGCCGCCAGAGCATCATCATCGATCGGTGTCGTGATGCGCGGCCGCCGCTCCCCGCTCCTCACGCCACCCGGTCGATCGCCGCGCCCAGCACCTCGACGATCTCGCCGATCTGGCCGTGTTCGATGATCAGCGGCGGCGACAGGGCGATGATGTCGCCGGTGACGCGGGTGAGCAGGCCGCGCGCGAAGCAATCCACGAACAGGTCGTAGGCGCGCTTGCCGGGGGCGTCGGGCCGGGGCGCCAGCTCGATGCCGGCAATCAGCCCGATGGTGCGGATGTCGATGACGTTCTTGCGCCCGCGCAGGTCGTGCATCGCCGTGGCCCAGTCGTCCGCGAGGTCGGCGGCGCGGGTGAGCAGCCCCTCCTCCCGGTAGATGTCGAGCGTGGCGAGGCCGGCCGCGCACGCCACCGGGTGCCCGGAATAGGTGTAGCCGTGGAACAGCTCGATCCCGTCCGGGCCGTTCATCAGCGCGTCGTGCACCGCGCGGCTCGCGAACACCGCGCCCATCGGCACCGTGCCGTTGGTCAGGCCCTTGGCGCTGGTCACGAGATCGGGCACCACGCCGAAATAATCGGTGGCGAAGGGCGCGCCGAGGCGGCCGAAGCCGGAGATGACCTCGTCGAAGATCAGCAGGATGCCGTGCTTGGTGCAGAGCGCGCGCAGGCGTTCGAGATAGCCCTTCGGCGGGATCAGCACGCCGGTGGAGCCCGCCACCGGCTCCACGATGCAGGCCGCGATGGTCTCGGCCCCATGGAGCGCCACCAGCCGCTCCAGGTCGTCGGCCAGCTCCGCCCCGTGCTCGGGCTGGCCCTTCACGAAGGCGTTGCGGGCCGGATCGTGGGTATGACGCAGGTGATCGGTACCGTTGAGCTGCGGGAAGACCCGGCGGTTCGACACGATGCCGCCCACCGACAGGCCGCCGAAGCCGACGCCGTGATAGCCGCGCTCGCGGCCGATCAGCCGGGTGCGGGTGCCCTGCCCGATCGCCCGCTGGTAGGCGAGCGCGATCTTGAGGGCGGTGTCGACCGATTCGGAGCCGGAATTGGTGAAGAACACCCGGTCGAGGCGGTTGTCGGGGCCGCCCGGGGCGATCTCGGCGAGCCGCTCGGCGAACTCGAACGCGATCGGGTGGCCCATCTGGAAGGTCGGGGCGAAGTCCAGCGTCGCGAGCTGGCGCTCTACCGCGGCGGAGATCCCCCGGCGCCCGTGCCCGGCATTGACGCACCAGAGCCCGGCGGTGCCGTCCAGCACCGTGCGGCCGTCATCGGCCGTGTAGTGCATGCCCTCGGCGGCCACCAGCATCCGCGGCGCCGCCTTGAACTGGCGGTTGGCGGTGAACGGCATCCAGAAGGCGTCGAGCGACGGCGTGTTGCGCAGGGGATGGTCGGTCATGGGTCGGCTCTCCGGGGCGACGTCCAGTCCAGGGGACACCCTGGCGGATCGGGCAACAAGTCCTTTTCTGATCGCCGCCAAGCCCTTGCAGAATCGGGGCCGCGGACGGCACCGTTGCGGGATCCTCAACACCTGAAACGGGGCCGGGACGGATGAGCATCGATGTCGGCGCGCGCCTGCGCTTCGTGCGGGCCCGCCACGGCCTGTCGCAGCGGGCGCTGGCCAAGCGCGCCGGGGTGACGAACTCGGCGATCTCGCTGATCGAGGCGAACCGGGTGAACCCCTCGGTGGGTGCCCTCAAGCGCATCCTCGACGGGGTGCCGATCGGCATGTCCGAGTTCTTCGCGCTCGAACCGGAGCCGGAGCGCAAGGCGTTCTTCGCGGCACACGAGCTGACCGAGATCGGCCGCAAGGCGACCAAGGGGGCGATCTCGTTCCTGCAGGTCGGCGACAGCCTGTTCGGGCGCAAGCTCCAACTCCTGAAGGAGCGCTACGAGCCCGGGGCCGATACCGGCCGGGTGCCGCTCTCCCACGAGGGCGAGGAGGGCGGCATCGTGCTGTCCGGCCGCCTCGAGGTCACGGTCGGCGAGGAGCGGCGCATCCTCGGCCCCGGCGATGCCTACAGCTTCGACAGCCGCCGCCCGCACCGGTTCCGCTGCGTCGGCCCCAACCCGTGCGAGCTGGTCAGCGCCTGCACGCCGCCGAGTTTTTAGAGCCGGATGCCGGGCGACAGCGTCATCCTCCTCCACGGTCTCGGGCGGACGTCCGCCTCGCTCGCGCGGATGCGGGCGGCGCTGACCGCCTCGGGCTACCGAGCGGTGGCGCTCGACTATCACTCGACCCGCCACGCCCTGCCGGACCTCACGGCCTCACTCGGCCCCCGCATCGCCGAGATCGCGCACGGGACCCCGGGGGATCTGCACTTCGTCGGGCACTCGATGGGCGGGCTCCTCGCCCGGGCCCTGATCGCCCAGGCGCGGCCGGAGCGGCTCGGCCGGCTGGTCATGCTCGGGCCGCCCAATCGCGGCAGCGAGATCGCGGACCGGCTGGGTCATCTCGGGCTCTACCGCCGGGTCTTCGGGCCGGCGGGTCTCACGCTCGGGACCCGCAGCGTCCCGGTCTGGCCCGATCCGGATTACCCGGTCGGCGTTATCGCCGGCACCCGCACCGTCGATCCGATCGGCTGGCTGATGCTGCCCCGGCCCAATGACGGCCGGGTCAGCGTGGCCGCGACCCGGATCGCCGGTCTGCAGGGTCATCTGGTCCTGCCGGTGAGCCACGCGCTGATGATGCATCATCCCACCGTCATCGCGCAGACTTTGCGGTTCCTGGCGGGCGGCGGATTCGGTACTGGCAGGTGAATGCAGAATGCCACCGCGAGCGCGCGAGGATCGATGGCCGTCACGCAGGAAGCCCCGGGATCGGCACCCGGGAAGAGCCAGTCGACGCGGGCGGCGGTGGCGGCCTTCGTGGGCACCACCATCGAGTGGTACGATTTCTTCATCTACGGCACCGCGGCGGCCCTGGTGTTCGGGCCGCTCTTCTTCACGGCGGAATCGCCCTACATCGCGACGCTTGCGGCCTTCGGCACGTTCGCGGTCGGCTTCCTGGCCCGGCCCCTCGGCGGGGTGATCTTCGGGCATCTCGGCGACCGCTTCGGGCGCAAGCGCGCCCTGGTGGCGACCCTGGTGATGATGGGCATCGCCACGTCCGGGATCGGGCTGCTGCCGACCTACGCGTCGGTCGGCCTGTGGGCGCCGGTGCTGTTGGTCGTGCTGCGGCTGGTGCAGGGTATCGCGGTCGGCGGCGAGTGGGGCGGGGCCGTGCTTATGGCCGCCGAGCACGCGCCGGCCGGGCGCAACACCTTCTTCGCCTCGTTCGCGCAGCTCGGCAGCCCCGCCGGGCAGATCCTGTCGCTCCTGGCTTTCCGGCTCGCCAGCCTGCTGGACAAGGAGACCTTCCTGGCCTGGGGCTGGCGCCTGCCGTTCCTGGTGAGCGTTCTGCTGCTGGGCGTCGGCCTCGCGATCCGGCTCGGCGTCGCCGAATCGCCCGCCTTCGAGAAGACCCGGGCCGCGGGCGGGCCGCCGCAGGCCCCCGTGCGCGAGGTGCTGTCGTCCTTCCTCAAGCCGGTGCTGCTGGCGGCCGGCGCCAACACCTTCGCGATCGCCTCGGTCTACCTGTTCAACACCTTCATGATCGCGTTCACGACGCAGTATCTCGGAATCGCCCGCGCGACGATCCTGGACGCGCTGCTGATCGCGGCCGTGGTGCAGCTGGTGATGACCCCGGTGGGCGCCCGTATCGCGGAGCTCATCCGCAACGAGCGGCTGTTCCTGCAGGGCGCGCTGGTCTGGGCGATGCTGGCCCCCTACCCGCTGTTCTGGCTGGTCGAGACCCGGTCGGTGAGCTTGATCATCCTCGGGCTCGCCCTGAACGTCGTCGGCACCGCGACCTTCTACGCGGTGATCGCCGGCTACCTCGCGGGCGCCTTCCCGGCCCGGGTGCGCTATACGGCGATCTCGATCGCCTACCAGTTCTGCGGGGCGCTGGCCGGTGGCCTGACACCGATCGTCGGCACGGTGCTGGCCGAGCGCTTCCAGGGGCATTGGTGGCCGATCGCCGTGTTCGGGACGGTCCTTGCCGGGATCTCCTTCCTCTGCGTGACGCTGATCGGCGGCTACCGGGCGCGCCAGCGCGGCTTTCAGGACGACTGAGGGTCCCGGGTTTTCACTCAAAGGCGGCGGATCCGGCTAACGCCGGATTCAAGGGCTCGCGTTAGAACGGTCGCATGAGCACCCTCGCCGCCACGGCCAGCCAGATGCTGGCGACGTCCCAGAACCAGGCGATCGGCACCGCGGTGGCGCGCCAGCAGATCGCCGCCGAGAAGGCGGTGGCCGGCCTGGTGGCGGAGACCGCCCAGGGCGGCGCCGCATCCGGGCCGCCGGCGCCTCCCGGCCAGGGCCAGCGCCTCGACCTACGGGTCTGAAATCGCCTACCCGAAGCCGTAGAGCCGGCGCGGGTTGTCGACGAAGAGCCGGCGGCGCCTGTCCGCGTCCGGCACCCACTCGGCCATCAGGTCGAGGAGGTCGGACAGGCGCGGCGGGCCGTCCCAGGCGGCGACGTGCGGCCAGTCCGAGCCCCAGACGCAGCGCTCGGGGGCGGCCTCGTTGAGGGCGCGGGCGAAGGGAATCGTATCGGCATAGGGCGGCCCGGCCACCGAGTCCCGGAAGGCGCCCGACAGCTTCACCCAATGGCCGTCGCGCACGAGGCCGAGCAGGGTCTGGAAGCCTGGATGCTCCACCCCGGCCGAGGCCGGCATGTGGCCCATATGGTCGAACACCAGGGGCACCGGCAGCCGCGACAGGCGGCTCGCAATCGGCGGCAGGTCGCGGGCGTCGAGCAGGAACTGGAGGTGCCAGCCCATCTCGCGGGCCAGCGCCCCGTAGGCCTCCACCGCATCGAGGCCGATGCCGCCGCCGAACAGCACGTTGAGGCGCAGGCCCACCACCCCGGCCTCCTTCAGGGCGGCGAGGTCCGCATCGGGGAGGCCCAGCGGGATCACCGCGATGCCGCGCAGGCGCTGCCGGTTGGTCCGGAGCGTCTCCACCATCAGGCGGTTGTCGGTGCCGTGGACGCTGACCTGGACCAGCACGCCGTTGGCCATGCCGGTGGCGTCGAGCATCGCGAGGTACCGGTCCGCGGGGGCGGCCGGGGGCGTGTAGCTGCGGTCGGCCACGAGCGGATAGGCCGGTGGCAGGCCGATCACGTGGGCATGGGTGTCGACCGCGCCCTCCGGCACCCGGTAGCGCGTCGGGCCGCCGGGGTGCGGATCGGGGGCCGGGCAGTCTCTGATCTCCGCCATGATCAGGTATCCGCGTGCAGGACCCGGCCGCGGGTCTCGGGCAGCGCGAAGGCCGCCAGGAAGAAGATCCCGTAGGCGATGGCCGCGAAGATCGCGATGGCCGAGGCGAGGCCGGCGCGCTCGGCGAGGTAGCCGACGAGCGCTGGGAACAGGGCGCCGATGCCCCGGCCGAAATTGTAGCAGAACCCCTGCCCCGAGCCGCGCAAACGGGTCGGGTAGAGTTCGGTCAGGAACGCGCCCATTCCGGAGAAGTAGCCGGAGGCGAAGAAGCCGAGCGGGAAGCCCAGCACCCAGAGCACGCCGTTGGAGAGCGGGATCTGCGTGTAGGCGACGATCACCGCGATGGCGCCGAGCGAAAAGATCAGGAACAGCGGCCGGCGCCCGAGCCGGTCGGCCAGCCACGCGCCCACGAGATAGCCGGCGAACGAGCCGACGATCAGGGCCGCGAGGTAGCCCGTGGAGGACACCACCGACAGACCGCGCTCCGTGGTCAGGAAGCGCGGCACCCAGGTGGTGATCGCGTAGTAGCCGCCCTGGCATCCGGCCGCCGCCAGCGAGGCGAGCAGGGTGGTCTTGAGGATCGGCCCGGAGAAGATCTCCCAGATCTTCGGCCGGTCGCCGGTCGCGATGGCCCGGGCACGAGTCTCGGCGGCGACCTGCGGCTCCTGGACGTAGCGGCGCAGGTAGAAGATCAGCAGGGCCGGCAGCGCGCCGATCGCGAACATCCAGCGCCAGGCGATCTCGGGGGGCAGCAGCGAGAAGGTCACGGCCTGTGCGAGCACCGCCATGCCCCAGCCGATCGCCCAGCCGGACTGGACCGAGCCGACCGCGCGGCCGCGATATTCGGCCCGGATGGTCTCGCCGATCAGCACGGCGCCGGCCGCCCACTCGCCACCGAAGCCGAGCCCCAGGATCGCCCGGGCGATGAGCAGCTGCTCGAAGTTCTGCACGAAGGCGCAGAGCAACGAGAACACCGAGAACCACAGGATGGTGATCTGGAGGGTGAGCACCCGGCCGATCCGGTCGGCGACGAAGCCCGCGAGCCAGCCGCCCAGGGCCGAGGCCAGCAGCGTCACCGTGGCGGCGAGGCCGGCCGTGCCGGAATCGACATGCCAGAGGGCCATGATCGTCCCGATCACCAGCGGGTAGATCATGAAGTCCATGCCGTCGAGGCACCACCCGGCAGCGCAGGCCCAGAAGGTGTGCCGCTCCGTCGACGTCATGGAGCGGTAGAAGGCCATCAGGCTGGCATCGCGGATTTCCACCGCCTCCACGCCCGGATGTCCCGGCCCTGCTTCCGTCCGCATCACACTCTCCCGTCAGCGGATACCAATATCGGCGCCAATAGCCGAGCTGTGCAACCGTGGGGAGGTGCTACGCAAGGAAAAGGCCGCCCTGAGGCGGCCTTTTCCGAGACGTTCCGGTTCAGGCGTCGCTCAGTAGCAGCGCTCCACCAGAACCCGGCGGTAGCCGTAGGGGGTCCAGCGCACCCGCGGGACCGTGTAGCAGCCACCGCCGTAGCCGTAATCGCCGGCGAAGCCGACCGGGGCGTAGCCGCCGCCATAGCCGTAGCCCGGATAGCCGTAGCCGCCGCCGTAACCGCCGTAGCCACCATAGAGGCCGCCGGCCGCCAGACCCAGGCCGACGCCGAGACCCAGGCCGCCGAGCCCGTAGCCGTAGCCGCCGCGATAGCCGTAGCCGCGGCCGTAGAAGCCCCGGCCGTAGCCACCGCGGAAGCCGGCGCCGCGGAACCCGCCGTAGCCGCCCCGGAACCCGCCGAAGCCACCGCCGCGGAACCCGCCGAATCCGCCGCCTCGAAACCCGCCGCCGAATCCACCACCGTGGAACCCGCCGCCGTGGAAGCCGCCTCCGCCGAAGCCACGCGCGTCGGCGCTGGCCGGCATCACGACCAGGGCACCCGCCGCCAGCATGGCCGAGCCAAGCACTGCACCCTTCATCATGTATCTCCGTGGATCTAGACCGCCCTCGTGGCTAAGAAACGCCGAGTACTGAAAACAGTTCAGCCGCCCCCCGCGGCGCGCCGCCGCTCCCGCAAGGCGCAAGCCCGGCGCCATCCTGACCGTGGACGGTGCGGTTCCGGACACCAAAATCGCCGTTTTCCCAGGTGAGAGCTCCTGCGTCGGCCCGCGTCTCCGCCTGTGGGCATCACGGAACCCTCGATGACGACGCGCCCGGTTCACGCCTTCTTGATCGCGCTCCTGGCGCTGGTCGCCCTCGGCCGCGGAGCCGCGGCGGCGCCGGCCGCCCCGGACCTCTGCCGCGCCGTCCAGGCGCAGGGCGAGAGCTTCACGGTCTGCACCGTCGACCTGCGGCGCCAGCGGGTGCGGCTGTTCTGGCTTCAGGAGGACGGCCGGCCCTACGGTGCCCTGGGGACCCTCGCCGAGAAGCAGGGCGGCCGCCTCGGCTTCGCGATGAATGCCGGCATGTACGACAAGGAGCAGGCGCCGGTGGGCCTCTACGTCGAGGACGGGCGCGAGATGAAGCACGTCTCGACCGCGGACGGGCCGGGCAACTTCCACCTCAAGCCCAACGGCGTGTTCTGGCTGAAGGGCGACAAGGCCGGCGTGCTCGACACCGGACATTATCTCCGGGCGAAGATCCGGCCCGACTTCGCGACCCAATCCGGCCCGATGCTGGTGATCGACGGCCAGATCCACCCGAAAATCTCGGCGGACGGGCCGAGCCAGAAGATCCGCAACGGCGTCGGGGTACAGGAGGACGGCCGCGTGGCGGTGTTCGCCATCTCCGAGCGCCCGGTGACGTTCGGGGCCTTCGCCCGCTTGTTCCGGGACGACCTCGGCTGCCGCAACGCCCTATTCCTCGACGGAACGGTGTCCAGCCTCTACGCGCCGAATCTCGGCCGCTCCGACATCAGCCGGCCGCTGGGGCCGCTGGTCGGGGCGATGGCGCGCTGACGGCGCGCGCTCGGCATCCTGCGTCACCGCGGATCCGATCCCGGACCACATCACGGTACGCCCACGAGGCCCCACGTGGCCAGACACCGGCAGGCATGCGAGCCGGGGCCGTGAGGTCGATTGCCCGGCGGTCCGGAACCGCCGTCAGCGCTTGAACGCGCGCCCAACCCCGATATACTCAGACAAAATAAAGGGGGGCAACATGAGTCGGTCGAGGCTTTTCGGCAGCGTCGCAGCTGTGCTGATCGCGACGAGTTCGGCGGGGGCGCAAGTCCCGCAAACGATCCTGTACGGCGCGGCCTATTACGATGAGTATACGCCGGTCGATCGGGTCGACGAAGACGCCAGGATGATGAAGGCGGCGGGCATCACCGTCGTCCGGATCGCCGAATCCACGTGGGGCACGTTGGAGCCTCAGCCAAACGTCTTCAATTTCACCCCGATCGACAGGACCCTCGCGGCGATGAACCGTGAAGGCATCAAGGTCATCATCGGCACGCCGACCTATGCCGTGCCGACGTGGTTGGCGCGTCAGCACCCCGACATCCTGCTGCAGCCGGGCGCCTACGGTCCGCGGCAGAATATGGACATCACCAATCCCCATTATCGCGCAGCCGCCGAGCGCGTGATTGCGGCCCTGATCGCCCACGTGAAGGACGATCCGGCGGTCATCGGCTACCAGGTCGACAACGAGACCAAGTCGTTCGGAACCAGCGGCCCCAACGTCCAGGCCGCCTTCGTTGCGGCTCTGAAAAGAAAGTGGTCGAGCCTCGACGAGCTCAACAAGGCTTGGGGGCTCGACTACTGGAGCAACCGGATCAACAGCTGGGACGATTTCCCGTCGGTCAACGCGTCGATCAACGCCAGTTTGACGAACGCCTTCCAGGCTTTCCAGCGGGGGCTCGTGACCGACTTCCTCGCGTGGCAGGCTGATCTGGTCCGTCGTCACGCCCGTCCCGGCCAGTTCGTCACCCAGAATTTCGACCTCGACTGGCGCGGCTATTCCTACGGCATCCAGCCGGACGTCAACCATTGGGAAGCCGCCAAGGCGCTCGATGTGGCCGGCATCGACATCTACCATCCCAGCCAGGAGAAGCTGACCGGGACCGAGATCGCCTTCGGCGGCGACGTGGCCCGCTCGCTGCGCGGCGGCGAGAATTACCTGGTGATCGAGACTCAGGCGCAGGGATTCCCGGAATGGACGCCCTTTCCTGGCCAGCTTCGCCTGCAGGCCTTCAGCCACCTCGCCTCGGGTGCGAAGATGGTCGAGTACTGGCACTGGGCCACGACCACGAACGCGTTCGAGACCTACTGGCGCGGGCTCCTGACGCAGGACTACAAGCCCAACCCGGTCTACGACGAGGCGAAGACGATCGGCGCCGATTTCAAGCGGCTCGGGCCGAAGCTCGCCGACATGAAGAAGAAGAACCGCGTCGCCCTCTACGTCAGCAACGCCGCGTTGAGCGCCTTCGATTCGTTCAAGATCAACACGCACGACTTCAAGGCCAATGCCGATCGGAAGCCCGTCACCTACAACGAGGTGGTGCGAGGATTCTACGATGCGCTTTACCGGCAGAACATCGAGGTGGATCTGATCTCTCCGTCCTCCACGGTACCGCTCGATCAATACAAGCTGATCGTGGTGCCGGCGCTCTACGCGGCGAGCGATGCTGAGATCGCCAAGCTCAATGAATGCGCCAAGGCGGGCGCCCACGTGCTCTACAGCTTCAAGAGTGGCTTCTCCGACGAGAACACGAAGGTGCGCTTCGCGGCGCAGCCGGGCGGGATCGCGCAGGCGGCAGGGGTGACCTATCAGCTGTTCACGGTTCCCGAGGGCGTATCCCTCGCCGGCGACCCGTTCGGCGTCGGCGCTGTCGACAACAAGGCCCGCTGGTGGATGGAGATGTTGACCCCGACCACGGCAACGGTGGTGGCGCGCTACCAGAGCCCGTCCTGGCCCGCCGCCGCCGCGGTGACGCGCAACAGCTGGGGCGCGGGCGAGGTCACCTATGTGGGCTTCATGCCGACAGATGCCCTGGCGGAGAATATCCT
>Ga0265798_10004817_pt1 | contig 18447 bp, 19 predicted proteins | sample P3T30metagenome_FD_192430 | JGI IMG/M metagenome (GOLD analysis project Ga0265798, IMG submission 192430) | Plant litter microbial communities from East Loma Ridge, Irvine, California - P3 T30 | ecosystem: Environmental > Terrestrial > Plant litter > Unclassified | place: USA: California... | reverse complement strand
ATGCGGTGTGACAAGATTGATTTTCCGACCGATATTCAAATCGAGAGCGTCAGAGGTTCTACATCGACCGAGTCTGCTCAGATCGAACCCTGTGCATTTCCCGTTGACTACGTGGTCTTCGGTACCGCACAGCGCCCAGATCTGACTAAGGCTGGACCCGTCGAGTTCGGACCACGAGGAACGTGCCGGTTATCGTAATGAGCCTGGGGTGCTTAGTCTGCAGTGTGGGTCTGGCGGGTCTTTCGCTGCGCGACCCGGCGCGCGCCGTCGTCCTCGAACGCTGGAGCGGCATCTTCCTGGTGCTCGGGCTGACCCTGCTGGGGATCGCGCTGCACGGCGCCCGCGGCTAGTCTCGGCACCGCGCAAACCGATTCTCGGAACGCCTGGGCCGACAACCGGTTGACAGCCCGCCCGGCGCACAGGTCGGGCCTCGATTATCGGAGCGGACCTATGAGCCTCCTCGGCAGCATCGTCGGCAAGATCCTCCATCCGTTCGGCGGCGGTTCCGCGGACGCCGCGCCCGCGTCCACGTCGGGCTCCGCGAGCGGCTCGACCGGCTCGGGCACGGCTTCGGCCCCCGGCAGCGCGGGCGGCGGCGAGCCCGTGGACGTGGAGGCGGTGCTCACCGGCCTCGCCGAGAAGAACGGGCAGAAGCTCGACTGGCGCCACTCGATCGTGGACCTGATGAAGCTGCTCGGCCTCGAGTCGAGCCTGACCGAGCGGAAGCAGCTCGCCGACGAGCTGCACTACACCGGCGACAAGGACGACTCGGCTTCGATGAACATCTGGCTGCACAAGCAGGTGATGAAGAAGCTCGCCGAGAACGGCGGCAAGGTTCCGGAAGACCTGAAGAACTAAAACCGAGACCTGAAGGCCCGGCGCATCGAGCGGCGCCGGGCCTTTCTTTCAGCGCCCGGTGCGGACCCTGGTCCAGAGCCGGGTGACGTAGCGCTGAGTCCGGTCGTCCCAGGCCGTGTTGATCGACAGGCGCTGCATCGTCGCCTCGTCCGGGTAGATGCCGGGGTTGCTCAGGATCTCCGGTTTCACGAACTTCTTCGCCGCGAGGTTGCCGCTGGCATAGGCCACAAAGTTCGTGTTGGCCGCCGCCACCTCGGGCCGCAGCATGTAGTCGATGAAGGCCAGGGCCTCGGCCGGGTGGGCGGCATCCTTCGGAATCGCGAAGGTGTCGAACCACATCAGCGCGCCCTCCTTGGGCACCACATACGCGATCTCGATACCGTTCTTGGCCTCCTCGGCCCGGCGCTTGGCCTGCAGCACGTCGCCCGAATAGCCGACCGCCACACAGATATCGCCGTTGGCGAGCGCCTGGATGTATTCCGATGCGTGGAACTTCCGCACGGTGCCTCGGACCTTGTAGAGCGCGTCGGTGACCAGGGTCAGGTCGTCCAAGCGCTTGGAATCGGCCTTCGCGCCGAAGACCGGCAGCATGCTGGGGATCAGATCCTCGGGACTGTCGAGCATCATGATCCCGCAATCCTTGAGCTTGTTCGCGGATGTGGGATTGAGGACGACGGTCCAGGAGTTCAGCGCCGCGTTGACACCCAATCGCTCGCGCACGGCGGCGACGTTGTAGCCGATGCCGGTGGTGCCCCACATGTAGTCGACCGCGTAGGTGTTGCCGGGGTCGTAGACGGCCAGCCGGCCCGCGATCTCGGGCCAGAGATTGCCGAGATTCTTTAGCTTCGCCTTGTCGAGGGGCAGGAAGGCGCCGGCCCGGATCAGCCGCTGGAGATAGGGGCCCGACGGCACCACGATGTCATATCCGGAGCGGCCGGCCAGCAGCTTGGTCTCCAAGATCTCGTTGTTGTCGTAGGTGTCGTAGACGACCTTGATCCCGGTCTCCCGGGTGAAGGCGTCGAGCACCTTCGGGTCGATGTAGTCCGACCAGTTGTAGATGTTGACGACCCGCTCGTCCGCGGCCCGCACGGGCGCGGCCGGGCCGAGGACGAGGAGGGCGGCGAGCAGCGCTGCCATCCCGGTCCGCAAGCCGCTCTCCGAGCGCGCAGCCGCCCAGCGTCGGGCCGGGACGAGGCGCCGGAGCGATCGTCCGACCCGGCCCGTCCCGGCCGCGATCACGCCAGCCTCGCCGCGACGACCACGATCTCGACCAGATATTGAGGATCGCACAGCCGCGCCTCGACGGTGGCACGCGCCGGCGGCTGATCCTTGGACACCCAGGCATCCCAGGCGGCGTTCATCTCAGCGAAATGGCCGATGTCGGCGAGGTAGATCGTTGCCGTGAGGATGTGATCCTTGTCGCTGCCGGCGGCCGCGAGCAGGCGGTCGATCTGGTCCAGGATATTCTGGGTCTGGGCGGTGACCCCGGTGCCGACCGGGTCGGATGCAACCTGGCCGGCAAGGTAGATGGTGTTGCCGTGGATGGCGCCCTGCGACATCCGCGAGCCCGGTTCGATCCGTTCGATGTTCATTCAAGTCTCCAGCCGGCGAAACGCCGGTATCTGCCGCGGCTCCGGGCCGATCGTAAAGGGCCGCGCGCCGACGCGCCGCGGGAACCGGCGGAAAATTCTCCCTTCGTGTGCAGTTGCGAGCAACCGGTGCCGACCGACGTGCGTTCACACGGCATCGCTTGTCACGCCTTGGGGTTCGTCATGGGTATTCTCTGGACCATCATCATCGGGTTCCTCGCTGGAATCATCGCGAAGTTCCTCATGCCCGGACCGAACGAGCCGTCGGGCTTCATCCTCACCACCATCCTGGGCATCGTCGGCGCCTTCGTGGCGACCTTCCTGGGCCAGGCTATCGGCTGGTACGGACCGAACCAGGGAGCGGGCTTCATCGGAGCCATCGTGGGCGCCGTCGTGGTGCTGTTCATCTACGGCATGATCGCCGGCCGCCGCCGCACGACCATCTGACCGATTCCGGCACATCGGAAAACGAAGGGGCGCCTCGCGGGGCGCCCCTTTTTTGTGGCCGGTCGATCCGGTCGGACCCTCAGAGGTGATCGGCGGCCGCCTTGACGGCGCAGTGGCCGGTGGCGCCGCGCACTGCCAGGCCGACGCCGACGACCAGCGCCAGCAGGCTGAGGATCTTGTTCGGCCGGGGCTGCGCGGCCGCCGCGGCGATCCCCAGACCGAGCGCGACCGACACGGCCCGCTCGGTGGTGGACAGGTTCGGCTGCCCACTGAAGATGTCGTTGATCATATCGTTGGCCATGAAACGCTTCCCGTTGTGAGATCGCGGTGCGAACGCGGGCGCGGAGCCAGCGTTCCGTCCGCGCCGCACGATGGAGCGCTGCATATCGCGCACGGCGATCAGTCGTCGCAGCTGAACGCGGCCGGCAATCTCGGCCCCGGGACGGCGGCGGTGCCGGCTGCGCGTCGGCCGTGACGCGGTGCAGTCAGAAATCGGCCTCACCGCGGCAGACATGCGTCGTCACGCATGAAAAAGGCGCGGCCCCGGGGGACCGCGCCTCGCGCATCGTACCCGTGCGGGCCAAAGCCCGCACGGGAATGTCTCAAGCGATTACTCGCCGGCGGGTTCGCGGCGACGCTCGCCACGGTGGCGGCCGCCGTTATCCTCGCGCCGGGGCTCGCCGTCCCGGTCGCTGCGGCTGGAATCGCGCTCGGACTTCACCTTCTCGGTGATGTCCTCGCCGGTCTGCTGATCGACGACGCGCATGGACAGGCGGATCTTTCCGCGGTCGTCCTGACCGAGGAACTTCACCTTGACCTTGTCGCCTTCCTTGACGACGTCCGTCACCTTGGCGACCCGCTGGGCGGCGAGCTCCGAGATGTGGACGAGGCCGTCCTTGGCGCCGAAGAAGTTCACGAAGGCACCGAACTCCATGCACTTCACGATCGTGCCGTCGTAGATCATGCCGTTCTCGGGCTCGGCGACGATCGAGCGGATCCAGTTATAGGCCGCCTTGATCGCCTTGCCGTCGGCCGAGGCGATCTTCACGATGCCGGTGTCCTCGATGTTGATCTTGGCGCCGGTCTTCTCGACGATCTCGCGGATCACCTTGCCGCCGGTGCCGATCACGTCGCGGATCTTGTCGGTCGGGATCTGCATCGTCTCGATGCGCGGGGCGTATTCGCCCAGCTCCGGCCGGGCGTCGGTGAGGGCCTTGGCCATCTCCTGCAGGATGTGGGCGCGCCCGTCCTTCGCCTGGTCGAGGGCGACCCGCATGATCTCCTCGGTGATGCCGGCGATCTTGATGTCCATCTGGAGCGAGGTCACGCCCTCGTCCGTGCCGGCCACCTTGAAGTCCATGTCGCCGAGGTGATCCTCGTCGCCCAGGATGTCGGACAGGACCGCGAAGCGCTCACCCTCGAGGATGAGGCCCATGGCGATGCCGGCCACCGGGCGGCGCAGGGGCACGCCGGCATCCATCAGCGACAGCGAGCCGCCGCAGACCGAGGCCATCGAGGACGAGCCGTTGGACTCGGTGATCTCGGACACGACGCGGATCGTGTACGGGAACTCGTGGGCCGGCGGCAGGACCGGCCGGATCGCCCGCCACGCCAGCTTGCCGTGGCCGATCTCGCGACGGCCCGGGGAGCCCATGCGGCCGGTCTCGCCCACCGAATAGGGAGGGAAGTTGTAGTGGAGCAGGAAGCGCTCCTTGTAGGTGCCGTCCAGCGAGTCGATGAACTGCTCGTCCTCGCCGGTGCCCAGCGTGGCGACCACGAGGGCCTGTGTCTCGCCGCGGGTGAACAGCGACGAGCCGTGGGCGCGGGGCAGCACGCCGACCTCGGAGACGATCGGGCGGACCGTCTTCAGGTCGCGGCCGTCGATGCGCGAGCCGGTGTCGAGCACGTTCCAGCGCACGACCTTCGACTGCGCCTCCTTGAAGGCGGCCTTGACCTTCTCGGCCGGGAACTTCTCGGCACCCTCGGCGCAGAGGGCGGCCATCACCGTCGCCTTCACGGCGTCGACGGCGGCGTAGCGCTCCTGCTTGACGGTCTTGGTGTAGGCGGCGCGCAACTCGGTCTCGCAGACCTCGAGGACGGCCTTCTCGACGTCGGCGTTCTCGGGGGCCTTGAAGTCGCGCGGCTCCTTGGCGGCCTTCTCGGCCAGGCGGATGATCGCCTCGATGACCGGCTGGAAGTGCTTGTGGCCGAACATCACGGCGCCGAGCATCACGTCCTCGGACAGCTCCTTGGCCTCCGACTCGACCATCAGGACGGCGTCCTGGGTGCCGGCGACGACGAGGTCGAGGCTCGACTCCTCCTTGGTCTCGGTGACCAGCGGGTTCAGCCGGTAGCCGCCGTTGATGTAGCCGACGCGGGCGGCGCCGATCGGGCCCATGAACGGCACGCCCGACAGGGTCAGGGCGGCGGAGGCGGCGACCATCGACACGATGTCGGGATCGTTCTCGAGGTCGTGGGTCAGGACCGTGATGACGACCTGGGTGTCGTTGCGCCAGCCGTTGATGAACAGCGGGCGGATCGGGCGGTCGATCAGGCGGGAGACCAGGGTCTCCTTCTCGGAGGGACGGCCCTCGCGCTTGAAGTAGCCGCCCGGGATCCGGCCGGCGGCGTAGGCGCGCTCCTGGTAGTTCACGGTGAGCGGGAGGAAGTCGATGCCGGGCTTCGGCTCCTTGGTGGCGACCACGGTGGCGAGCACTGAGGTCTCGCCGTAGGTGGCGATCACGGCGCCGTCAGCCTGCCGGGCAACCTTGCCGGTCTCCAGGACGAGCTTGCGGTCGCCCCACATCAGCTCTTCACGTTGAACGTCGAACATTCTTGTCTCTTCCTTACCTTCGGCGGGCCCGGCCCGGCGCCGTCGGGGGCAAGACGGCGAGACACTTCGTCCAATGAAGTGTCTCGCGATCCTGCCCCGACGCTGGCGCCTCGAAGCGGCCCGTTTTCGAGCGGCCGGACCCATTCCGGCAGCCCGAGATTGTGAAACGCGGCCCCGAGCCGGGCTCGGAACCGCGCGTGGTCGGTCTTAGCGGCGGATGCCGAGGCGCTCGATGAGGGCGCGGTAGCGGGCCTCGTCCTTGCGCTTGACGTAGTCGAGCAGCGAGCGGCGCTGCGAGACCATCTTCAGCAGGCCCCGGCGGGAGTGGTTGTCCTTGCCGTGGGTCTTGAAGTGGCCGGTCAGGTTGGTGATCCGCTCGGTGAGGATCGCGACCTGGACCTCGGGGGACCCGGTGTCCTTGGCGTCCTTGCGGTGTTCCTTGATGAGCGCGGTCTTGCGCTCTGCCGTGATCGACATCGCATACCTTTCGGGTTGTGCAGGTCAGATGCGGCGCCCCGATCGGGGCGCTCGAGCTCGGCGTTCGGCCGGTGCCGGGATGTCGTCCAGCACGGTCACAGCGCCAAGCGGCTCAAGCCCCGCCCGGTAACCCGGGCCGAGGCTGCGCGATCCATACACGAAACCACCGGATAAACCAGCCCCGGGCCCGGGCGGCCCGCCGAGGGAAGGTTTAACACCGGCGTGCTAGAGCATCGTCCCGAAAGGTTGCCGCCGGCTTTCGGACAAAGACGATGCAGGATCAGACACTTACGGCTTCATCCCGGCTGCCGGGACGAGGCTGGGGCGGGAAGGCCCGACGCAGAGCGGCCCGCCGATGAACGCCAGTCTCACGGACGCGTGCGGGATCCTGGCGGCGACGCTGCTCGGTGTCCCCCTGCTGCTGCTGCCGGGCTACGCGCTGGGCGCTCTGACCGGGATCCTCGGCTTCCGCGCCCTCTCGCCCGGCGATCGGCTCCTGTGCGCGGCTCTGCTGGGCATCAGCCTGCTGCCAGTTCTCGACAGCCTGCTGGTCCAGGCCGCCGGCATCCCGGCCGCAGCGCTGGCCAACCTCGCGCTGGGGCTGGCCGGGCTGGTGCCGGCGATCCGCGCGCTGCGGGGCCGGATCGATCTCTCCGCCGCGGCGTGCGGCCTGGCGCTCGCCGGGCTCTGGCTCGGGATCGTCGGTTACGCGCTGATCGACATCGATACCGGCACGGGCCTGTACCAGCCCGTCACCGTCATCGACCTCGTGAAGCACGCAAGCCTGACCCGCGCGATCGTCCAGGACGGCCTGCCGCCGGTCGATCCGTTCTTCGCCCGGCCCGAGCGCGCCGGCTACTATTACTTCTTCTACACGCTGTGCGCCCTGATCGACCGGGCCGGCGGAACGCTCGTGGACGGGCGCACCGCCTTCGCGGGGCTCGCGTTCTGGACCGGGGTCGGGCTGCTCGGCCTGTTGGACCGGTTGCTCGCCGCCACCGGCCTGGTGCGGGAGGCCTCCCCGCGCCTCGTACGCCGTGCGACCCTCCTGCTGCTGCCGGCGGCCGGGCTCGACATCCTGCTGGTCCTCCGCGACCGAATCGCCACCGGGCTCTGGATCCCGATGCCGGAATGGCTGAACGACCAGGTCCTGAATTGGCCGAGCTCCCTGGTCTGGGTCCCGCACCACGTCGCCGCCACCCTTGCGGCCTGGCTCGGGCTTCTGATCCTCGCGGAGGCGGCGGACGGCACCCGGCGCGCACCGGGCGTCGCGGTCGCGGTGGCGGGCATCGCCTTCGCGGCCTGCGCGGGCCTGTCGGTCTGGGTGTGCCTGGGCGCGGTCGCGGCGGCCGGAACCTGGCTGACGCTGCTCGCGCTCGAGCGCCGCTGGCGCGATGCAGGACGCCTCGTCGCGGCCGGGCTCGTCGCCGCACTCCTCGCAGCACCCTACCTGTCCGGGCTCGTTGCGAGCCGGCATGAGGCCGGGCAAGCGATCGTCCTGGCGGTCCGGAGCTTCGGCCCCCTGGAGGGATTCGCGGACGGGCCGGTCCTGAGCCTGCTCCGCCTGATCCTGCTGCCGGTCAACTACTACCTGGCCTTCGGCGTCTTCGCCGCCGGCGCGTTCCTGTTCTGGCGTGTCGTCCCCCGGCGCGCCGCGCATGCGCGCGAGGCGGGACGCCTGCTCACCATCGTGGCGGCGTCGTCCCTGCTGATCGGCGGCTTCCTGCGCTCGGCGATCCTCTACAACGACCTGGGCTGGCGCGTGGTGTTGCTGGCGCAGGTCGCCGCCCTGGCCTGGACCGTCGCGGCGCTGGCGCGGGGCGCCGGCACGCGGCTCCGGCTGCCCGGCCTGCTCGCGGCGCTGCTCCTGCTCGGCTATGCGACGACGCTCTACGGCTTCGCCGGGATGCGGGCCTACCGCATCTCCGGCCATCCGAGCTTCGCGTTCCTCAACGCACGCCCCGACATCGATCGTGCCCTGCGGATGGCCTATGAATGGGCCGGCACGCATCTGCCGCGGAGTCTCGTGCTTCAGCACGCGGCCGCCGAACCGCGCGTGTTCGACTTCGGCCTCTACGGACGCCAGCCGGTCGCGGTGGCCGACCGGGAGGCGCGGCTGTTCGGGGCCTCCCCCGAAGCGGTCGCGGCGCGGCTCGCGCAGGTCGGGCCGATCTTCTCCGAGACCCTCGGGGCAGACGACGTCCGGCTCCGGGCCGCCGCCGCCGGCATCGGCGCACTCATCGTCACCGCCCGAGACGCCCCCTGGACGGACCCTGATTCCTGGGTCTGGCGGAGCCGGCCGCTCTACGCGTCACCGTTGGTCCGGATCCTGTCCGTTCAGGATCTCAGCCAGGACTCGAGCGGGGCAGCGCGATGACCCGGCCCGCCCCCGCACGTCTGAATGGGGCGCTGCGCTGGCTCGCGGCCCAAGGGGCGCTGCATGCCGGAGCAATCCTCATCGGGTTCGGCTGCTTCGTGCTGCTGTTCCGGACGGACCTCGCATCCAACGTGACGATCCTGTTCTATCGCGGCCTGATCCTGCTGCTGGTGGCTTTCGCGGTCACGGCCGGCGCGATGACGACGCTTGCCGGCCTCGGCCGTCCCTGGGGCCTGCATCGCAGGGATGCTCTAGGAGCCTGCGTGCTATCGCTCGCCCTGAACCTCAGCGTGTTCGTGATTCTTCCGGTGACGATCGACCGCTCGATCAGCGTCTTCCTGCTCGGCCAGATGGCGGCCCGTCCCGAGGAGAGATTCAGCGCCGCGCGCGCGCGCGCCTTGTTCGAATCGGTCTATCTCGGGGAGTACCGGCAGATCGAGCGGCGCCTGGCGGAGCAGACCGCCTCTGGCAACGTCGCGCCGTCCGGGGACGGCTACGTGATCACCCCGCAGGGCCGCGCCTTCATCAAATTCTCGGCCTCCGTGGCCCGACTCTTCCGGACCGATCCGCGGATGGTCGAGGTACAGCCGCCGGCCTCGGACAAGGCAACGCCATGAACACGACGCCGGCACCAAGAAGCAGAAAGCTTCAATGTGCCTAAAAATTCGACCTTTTGCATATTTTGTAGTTCGTTTCAGTATAAAAAATCTATTCGATACCAGAAACCGATCAAACACCAAAAAATTACATTGATAAAATTGCGTGATCGATCAAAGATTTTACTGAGTTATAATAGGGGTTGAATTTCATTGGTGCATTGCACTCGTGATATCAAGTGGGATCCGGTGCACCAAGCAGGACGCGTGATCCTCGCCAGGTCGGCGGGATCCTCGACCCCGGCGCCGTCGAGTCGGGCGGCCGGCACCGCGGCCACGAAGGCGGACCGGTCCCTGTCGGTGGCAGCCTGCGCGGGGGATGCCGCCTTCGAGGTCCAGCGGGCCTCTGCGGCCGCCGCGGAGCTGGGTTCGTCGATCGTCGAGCTCGGCCGGCAGGTGGGCGCGTCGGCGACGTGGCGGCGCTGATCTCGGACATCGCGGGCCAGACCCAACTGCTGGCTCAAAGCGCCAGGGTCGAAGCGGCACGGGCTGGGGCTTCGCGGTTGTGAACGCCAAGGTCCAGGAACGCGACCAGCAGACGGCCCGGGCGATGCAGGCGATCGCCACGCAGGTCTACCGCATCCAGACCTCGACCGAGCAGGCCATCACGGCCGTGGACGGCATCACCGTACGGATGCGCGACATGAGCGGCGTCGCCCCGGCGATTACCACGGTGGTCGAGGAGCAGGGCGTGGCAACCCGGGACATCCTAAGGACCGTCTCGGAGGCCGTCATTGGCACCGGCGCGATCACCGCCACCCTGACCGTCGTCACCGGAGACGTGCAGGTCACGGGCTCAGAGGCCGGCCCCGTGCTCGCCTCGGTCACGGACCTGACGCAGGTTCTCACGAGCCTGCGCGCCGAAGCCGGCGGCTTCATGAACGCCGTACGTGCGGCTTGACGTCGCGGCTTGGATCTTGCTCACCGGGTTCCCATCCGACACAGCTGATGCCGGACGACCGTGAGCCGCGACATGACCGACACCGCTGCAATCGCCCGGATCGAGAGCCCGGCGAACGGTCATCCCGAACTCGCGCGGAGCCTTACGGCCCCCGGCCTCATCGCCATCGGGCTCGGCGCCACGATCGGCGCCGGCATCTTCGTTCTGACAGGAACCGCGGCGGCGCAATATGCGGGGCCGGCCCTCAGCCTGTCCTTCGTGATCGGCGGCATGGCCTGCGGCTTCGTCGGCCTGTGCTACGCCGAGCTGGCCGCCATGATCCCAGAGGCGGGATCGACCTACACCTACACCCGGGCGACCCTCGGGGTTTTCCCGGCCTGGATCATCGGCTGGGACCTCGTGCTCGAATTCGCCCTGGCGGCTGCCACGGTGGCGGTGGGATGGTCCGGCTACGCGCAGTCGCTCGCGGCGGATTTCGGCCTGACGCTGCCGGCCGCGCTGTCGGGGGCGCCGGGGGATGGCGGCTGGTTGAACCTGCCGGCTGTCGGCATCGTGTTGGCGCTGACCGCGCTCTTGACCCGCTCGACCCGGGACGCCTCCCTGATCAACGGGCTCCTGGTGGTTGCCAAGATCGCGATCATCCTGGCCTTCGTGGGCGTCGGCGCCGTCCATCTGCAGCCGTCGCTGTGGCACCCGTTCGTGCCCGAGAACGCCGGCACCTTCGGCAGCTACGGCTGGAGCGGCGTGTTCCGCGGGGCCGCGGTGGTGTTCTTCGCCTTCATCGGCTTCGAGACCGTGGCCACCGCGGCGGGCGAGTGCCGGGCGCCCCAACGCGACGCGCCGGCCGGGCTGATCGGCTCGCTGGCGATCAGCACGGTCCTGTACGTGGCGGTGGCGGCGGTGCTCACCGGCCTCGTGCCCTACCGGGAGCTCGACGTCGCCGACCCGATCGCCAAGGCGATCGACCGGCTGGCGCTGCCCAGCTTTGCCATCGTCATCAAGATCGGCGCGCTGATCGGGCTGACCACCTCGGCGCTCACCGCGCTCTACGGGCAGGGCCGGATCTTCTTCGCCATGGCCCGGGACGGGCTGCTGCCACCCCTGTTCTGCCGGGTCGATCCGGCGACCCGGGCGCCGGTGTCGAGCCAGGTGGTGATCGGACTGTTCACGGCGGCGGTGGCCGGGCTGGTGCCGATCGACATCCTGGGCGAGCTCGTCAGCATCGGCACACTCCTGGCCTTCAGTCTCGTCTGCGCGATCGTGCTGATCCTGCGCCGCACGGACCCAGGCAGGCCCCGGCCGTTCCGAGTCCCGGCGGCGACCCCGATCGCCGTGCTCGGCATCCTGTCCTGCGTGATCCTGATGGCTTCGCTGCCGCCGGACACCTGGATCAGGCTCGCACTCTGGCTGGTGATCGGGCTGGCGATCTACGCCGGCTACGGCCGCCGCAACGCCCGGCTCACCCGAGAAGGTTGAGCGTCGCCCGGCTCACCGTGTCGATCGACACCTCGGCGCTGAGGTTCAGCTCGTAGTTGCGGATCACGCGCTGCAGGTCGGCCGATTCGAGGGCGACGTTGACGTTGGGCAGGCGGACATAGCCCTGCCGATCGGCGGACACGTTGGTCGGGTCGTAACGCCTGCGGAAGTCGCTCGAATCGCGCACGATGCGGCCGACCGGCTCGCGCCCCGCCTCGACATCGACCGGACGGAACACCGCGATCTTCCGGGCGTAGGGCGCCCCATTGGGATTGGCCGGGACCGAATCGGCGTTCGCGATGTTCTCGGAGATCGCACGGATCTGGCCGCTCTGGATCCGGCGGCCGTAGGCCAACGCATCGGTGGCCGCCTTGAGGGGGCTTGTATCCGGCATGCGAACAGGCTCGGTCGGAACGGGACGTTGGGCTGACCGATCCTTCTCGAAACAGGCTTAAGGGCCGGTTAACCGGCCCGGCCAGACAGGCTCACCGCCTCGCGCAGGTCCCGTCCGTCGGTCAGGCGCAGGCCCCTCCGGCGCAGGGAGGCGAGCAGCGCGCGATCCGGAAACGGACAGTAGGGCAGGACGGCGGTGCTGCGGCCCTCGGGCATGCGGCCGGTGCGGGCGATCTCATCGAGCAGGCGGTCCAGCAGTCCGCGGCCATGGGCGTGGAGCGCCACGGCCGCCCGGGTGGCGGTGGTGTCCGCGGGCAGCGGCACGGCCTCCTGGGCGAGGATAGCCCCGGTGTCGATCGTGGCGGCGAGCCGGTGCAGGGTCATGCCGAAGGCGCCCGGGCCGTCCGCTAGGGCGTGGATCGTCGGGACCGGCCCGCGATGGCGCGGCAGCAGCCCGGGATGGCCGTTGATGCCGCCGAGCCGCGCCAGCCCGATGGTCTCGGCCTTAGGATCTGATCGAAATGATAGGTCAGGATCAGGTCGGGGGCGGTCTCGCGCACCCTCTGTGCGACCTCGGGACCGTTGACGTCGTCCACCGTCAGGGTCGGGATGCCGAGGCGCCGACACAGGGTCTTGAGCGGCGTCGATTCCGGCGCGTCGCCGCTGCCGGCCACGGCCTGGGTCAGGGGCGCCAGCGGCCGCAGCAGGTCGGGCAGCCCGAAATTCACTGCCAGATACGGAAGGATCCCGGTCCCCGACCGCGTGAGGTGGCGCCGGACCTGCCCGGTCAGCCCGCCGCTCGACGGCCGCTCCGCGTTCGAGAGCCCGACGAAGGCGATGTCGGCGCTGTGATCGGCCACGAACCGGCGCACCACCCGGGCATTCGGCAGCGCCTCCAGCACGAACAGGGCGATCCGGGCGCGGCTCATCAGCGGCGCGGCCGCCGCTGGAACCGGAAGGCGTAGAGCCCGGCCCGGCGAATGCTCTCAGGAAGAAGCAGGACGGTCCTGGCCAGGGCCGCCAGCGCGAACGGGAAGGCGATCACGTCGCGATCCTTGGCGACGCCCTTGGCGATGCGCAGGGCAGCCTGCTCGGCGCTCATCTCCAGGGGCCGCCAGCCCTTCAGCTCGCCGCCCATCGGGGTCTTCACGTAGCCCGGCGCAACGACGTTGACCTTCACGCCCCGTGGCCCGACCTTCTGGCGCAAGGCCAGCCCGTGGGCGACCAGGGCGGCCTTGGCGCCGCTATAGGCCGGGGCATCCTGCAGCGGCGCGTAGGCCGCCAGGGAGGAGACGAGCACGATCTGGCCGCTGCCGCGCTGAAGCATCAACGTCAGGGTGGGCAGCACGATGTTGAGAGAGCCCGTGTAATTGATGTCGGAGGTCTCGAAGGCCGTCTCCTCGGACTCGACCTCGCCCTTCTGGTTACCGCCGTTCACGGCCGCGTTGGCGATCACGAGGTCCAGCGGCTGCGCGGCGTGAAGCCTGTGGATCAGGGCGATCGCGGCGGCCCGGTCACGGGTGTCGAGCCGCACGGGCTCGACGGTCGCGCCGCTCGCCCGGCAATCCCGGGCCACGGCTTCGAGCCGCTCGACGTTGCGTCCGACGAGGATGAGGCTTGCGTCGGCACGCGCGTAGTGGCGTGCGAGCGCAGCGCCGATACCGCTCGACGCGCCAGTGATCAGAATGCGGGGCATGGTGCGGGTGCTACGCCGCGGAGCACGGACAAATCAAGGCCGGGGACGGCTCTTCGGTGACTTAATGGGTCGGCCGGCCCCGGAAACTGTCAGCCGGAACCGACACGTTTGCCGCCACGCTTCAGTAGACGGGCGCGAGTTGCCCGTCGCTCTCGCCGCCTTCGCGGATCACCCGCGCGGCGGCCAGCATCGAATCGGGGAGGGCGGATTCCATCCGCGGCACCGAGCCGGCCACCGCCCGCTCGATCGCCCCCTTGGAGAAGAAGCCGCCGTTGACCTGTGTCCGGTGTAGCACCACGCGGCGGAAATCGGCCATCAGGCCCATGTCCGGCGGGGTCGGGTTCGTCCAGAACCCATCGAGGTCGGCCTGATGGGTCAGTCCGGCCATGTTGTAGATCGCGGTGCCGACCGCATGAGTCGGCCGGCCCATCTCCAGCGACAGCATGCCGACGGTCGAGTTGACGATCACGACGCCGCGGGCGCCCTTGATCAGCGACGGAAGGTCGCCGCCGTCGATGAAGTCGAGCCGGTCGCTGACGCCGTGGCGCCGGGCCGAGGCACGGGCGAACTTGCGCCAGTTGATCAGGCCGCTGTCCAGCGGATGCAGCTTCACGAGGAGGCGCGTCGGCGCCGAGGACGCGTCCGCGAAGGACTTGATCACCCGGTCCATGAAGCCTTCGACGCCCAGGAACGGCGAGTGCACCCGGATCTGGTAGTCGCTGTCGAGCTGGAGCGGCAGAAGGAAGTAGTCGCAGCCGACCGCACGGTAGATCTCGTCGCAGCGCGCTGCCTCGCGGCGGGTGTGGGAGCGGCGGCTGAACTTCTTGATCCAGCCCGCGTACTCGGCCGCGATATGGGTCGGCCGGTGGCTGCGGAAATGTGGGAAGAGATAAGGGAAGGCGATGTTGGCGATGTTGTAGCCGACATCCCAGACGCTGCGGCGGGCCATATCGCCGGTTGAGGGCATCGCCCGGCCGGGCTGGGGCAGGCGGCGCGCCAGCGCGCGGACTTCGGCCGCCGTGCGGGGCAGGGACGAGAAGCCGTTCACCCCGCCGAGCTCGCAGGTGATCCAGTTGGGACGGATGTAGCCTTCCTCGAACACGTGGACGCGTAGGCCGCGGACCTCCGCGATCATCCGGGCCGCCCGGTGGAACGGCCGGCAATCGCCGAACAGCACGATGTCCGTGACGGCCTCGCGGTCGAGATATGATTCGAGATACGTGCCCCACGCCTCGCGGCGGCCGCGGTAATTGTCCGCCTTACCGTTCCAGAACAGCCAGTCGCCGGGGCACAGGTTGATGCGCCGGACCTCGTGTCCCCGGGCGCGCAGCGCCGTGCCGAGATCGGAGAAGAACGGAGACGCGATGCCCTGCAGGAACAGAAAGGTTGCGGGGCGGTCGCGGAGGGCGTCGGGGGCGGTCTTATGCATTCCGCGGCGCTTCTATCCTTGACCCTCGGCCGGACGGAGCCGGACCGGAAAGACTAACCTGAGGTGGCACGCCTCGGCGCGAGCCGGCAATCCGAGGCCGCGTCGCAGGAGGGCGTTTCCGCTCCGGCGTGGCCCGTCTGCAACGGTCGCACTTTCGCGGCCCCCGCCTGGATTGAAGGGTCAATCACGGCGACGATATGTCCAAATCCTTTCCGCGACGTGACGCTTTGCGCGAACGGCCGCGCTTGTCCCTGTGATTTCGGTGGTTTTGGGCCGGCCATCCCATGCCGGGGAAAATGCGCTACACGACGGCCCGAACGAGTCAGATGACCGGAGCCGGGCGCCCCATCATGTCCCTTGAACCGACCCCGTCGCTCTATGCGACCGGCCGGACGATCCACCGCCTGCGGACGGAGATCGAGGCCGCGACGGGTCTCGCCTTCGGGCCGGTGCGGCCCGGTGCAGTCGGCGCCGTCTGGGAGGCGGGAAGCCTGGCGGCGCGGCTGCTCGCGCTGACCGGCCGGCGCAGGCTCGTCGTCGCGCCGGGTCCCCTGGTCAGCCCGTACGATCGGCCGGAGACGGGCTTCGCATCCCTGCGGATCAGCCTCGACGACGTGCCGCTCGGCGGGGAGGGCGGCATCCACTACCTCGATCCCTGGACCCGCGCGCCGATCGGCCGCGAGGCCTGCGCCGAGGCGGTGGCCTGGCTCGCCGCACGCTTCGCCGAGAACGACCGGCGCGTCGTCTATGTCGGCATGTCACGCTGGAAGAGGCCGGCCCTCGACGTGCTCGGCACCGGGCCCGCCGGGCGCCCGGTCCACACCATGACGGCCGAGGCCGCGGTCGAAGCGGGCCAGCGCCATCACGGCCGGATCCTCGCCTGGGCGACGCGGGCCCCGGGCAAGCTTGAAGACGCCTGCACGCTGGCCGGCCTGCCGCTCGCCCGGGTGGAGGACGGATTCCTACGCTCGGTGGGCCTCGGGGCGAGCCTGCAGCCCGGCGCCTCGATCGTGGTCGACGACCTCGGCATCTACTACGATCCCCGCCGGGAGAGCCGCCTGCAACGGCTGCTGGCCGAATCGGATTTCCCGCCCGAACTCGTGAACCGGGCTAAGCGCCTGCGTGAGGAGGTCGTGGCCCGCCGCCTCAGCAAGTACAATGTTGGCCTGGACGCCGCATCGCTCGATTGGCCGGCCGGCCGCAGGATCGTGCTGGTGCCGGGACAGGTGGAGGACGACGCCTCGGTGCAGCACGGCTCGCCGCTGGTCCGGTCCAACCGGGCGCTGCTCGAGGCCGCCCGGCGGCGCAACCCCGACGCCTTCCTGCTCTACAAGCCCCATCCCGACGTCGAGGCGGGGTTTCGCCCCGGCATCATCCCGGAGGCGGAGGCGCTGGCGCTCGCCGACCGGATCGTGGCGGGGGTCAGCATCGTCGACCTGCTCGACCGGGTCCACCACGTCGAGACCATGACCTCGCTCGCGGGCTTCGAGGCGCTGATCCGCGGGCTCACCGTGGCCACTCATGGCCGTCCGTTCTACTCGGGCTGGGGCCTGTCCGAGGATCTGGCGCCGGGAGCCGACCGTGGCCGCAAGCTCACCCTGGACGAGTTGGTAGCCGGGGCGTTGATCCTCTATTCGCGCTACCTCGACCCCGTGGCGATGAAACCCTGCAGCCCCGAGCAGCTTCTCGACCGGCTGAGCGCCGCCCGCGAGGCCGCACCGCGCAGCGCGCTCTCGATTGGCCGCACCGCCCATTGGGTCATGCGCGCCCGCTACGGCTTGTTCAATCCGATCGTGCGGGCGTTGCGCCGGCGCCGCGGCGTCGGCCGCGAGGCTGGACCGCGCTGAGGGCAGGGAGCACCGCCGTGACATCCGGTGTCCCGGATTTTTCGAGCCCGCAAACGGGGATAGGGCCGGCTTCTCTTGTAGCGGAAGAGGGGGTGACGCCGAGGCCCCCGCTTCAGGGAACGTCCCGAAGCCCTTGTTTCAACATGTTCTTCCGTGCCGGGTCGGATGCCGTATCGCTCGCTCGCGCGCTTGCCCCTCTCCGAGTTCCAGGACCTTGACGACGTTCCTCACCGCCGCCAGCCTCGCGCTGGCCCTCTGCCTTGCCCTCGAAGTCTTCGTCGGCGATTCGCTCACCCGGGCCAGTCTCGCGCCGCGCGATCTCGCCCTGCGGTTGCTCGGCTACTCGCTGATCCTGCTGTTCTGGTTCTGCTTCTCGTGGCGGCCGTGGCTGGCTGCCCTGACCTGCGTGGTCTCCGTGGCGGCGCTGATCTATGTCAGCCGCGCGAAGCGATCGGTGATCGGCGAGCCGCTGCTGTTCAGCGACTTCGTCCTGCTGCCGCAGGTGCCGCGACACCCGCAGCTCTACTACATCCCGCCGCTCTGGGATCCGCGCATCGCGGTCCCGGTGATCCTGACCCTGATCGCGACGGTGATCTGGTACCGGACCGAGCCCAGCGTCTTGCCGGGCGGGCCACTCCTGCGCGTCGCGGCGCTGCTCGGCTTGCCGCTCGCCCTGTGGATCCTGTTCCGCGCCGCGTCCCGGCCGCCGCTCGCTGGCCTCGTCGCGCAATGGTTCCCGGAGCCCGACCTGGAGGCCGATGTCGCGCGGGTCGGCCTGCCGGCGAGCCTGCTCGGCTACACGGCCCGGGCGCTGGCGGGCAGCGCCCCGGTCCCGGACGTGCCGGTGCTGCCGGCCGGCCCGGGCGACGACGTGGTCGTGGTGATCCAGCTCGAATCGTTCATCGACCCGGAGCGCCTCGGCGGCCCGGCACTGCCCGCGATGGAGCTGTTCCGCACCCGGGCTGCGCAATACGGCCGGCTGCGGGTCCCGGCGCACGGCGCCTACACCATGCGCAGCGAGCACGCCGTGCTCACGGGCCGCCCCTCCGAAAGCCTCGGCTTCGGCCGGTACGATCCCTATACCTCCCGCAGCGGCGACGAGCCGACCAGCCTCGCCCGGCTGGCCCGGAGCCGGGGTTACGGCACCCTGTTCCTGCACCCGTTCCACCGGGATTTCTTTCGCCGGGCGAAGGTCATGCAGGCCTTCGGCTTCGGCGACCTGGTGATGGGCGAAACATTCGCGGCCGCCCCCCGCATCGGCCCCTATGTCGGCGACGTCGCCCTCGGGGAGCGTCTGCTCGACGAGGTCCGGGGGCGGCGCACCCCGCTGTTCCTATTCTGCGTCACGATGGAGAATCACGGACCGTGGAAGCCCGGTCGGCTGCCCGGGATCGACGCCCCGGAGGCGCAGTACCTCCACCACGTGGTCAATACCGGGCGGATGGTCGAGAACCTGGTGGTCGGGCTC
>Ga0265798_10004816_pt1 | contig 18452 bp, 14 predicted proteins | sample P3T30metagenome_FD_192430 | JGI IMG/M metagenome (GOLD analysis project Ga0265798, IMG submission 192430) | Plant litter microbial communities from East Loma Ridge, Irvine, California - P3 T30 | ecosystem: Environmental > Terrestrial > Plant litter > Unclassified | place: USA: California... | reverse complement strand
GATTATGTCCATCTTGCATTCGTCGACACTGGGCACGGCATGTCGGATGCCGTCAAGGCGCGCGCATTCGAGCCATTCTTTTCGACCAAAGGTGTCGGCAAAGGAACAGGCCTGGGGCTGTCGATGGCGCATGGCTTCGTGCATCAAAGTGGCGGACATATTGACATCGACAGCGCAGAGGGCGTCGGCACGACCATCCACATCCTGCTGCCACGAACCGAGGCCGAACTCAGCGCAAAGTCGGACTCGGTCCTTGTCACCGATAAAGGCGGCAGCGAAACCATTCTGGTCGTCGACGACGAGCAGGACATTGTCGACAACGTTGCGGCGATCCTGCGTGATTTTGGGTATCGCGTGCTGACTGCCTCCAGCGCAGACGACGCGCTGACACGCCTGGCCGGGCAAAGCCGCATCGACCTGCTGTTTACCGATGTCGTCATGCCCGGGGGGATATCGGCAACCGAGCTTGCCGAGAAAGCACGTGGGTTGCACCCGGGGATACGCGTGCTGTTCACCTCGGGCTATACCGAAAACGCGTTGATCCACAATGGCCGGCTCGATGAAGGCATCAACCTCCTGAGCAAACCATATGGACGTGCTGAATTGGCGAGTGCGGTCAGGACGCTCCTATCGGCATCGACGACGGCAACCATATTGGGTTGATGCGCGCCTTTACATCAGCAATGAGCAACACGCCGCGCCGGCTAGTCCAGACTGAAGAAGGAGGAATCGAGGACCAGCTCGCGTAGCGGCTGGTACTTTTGCTTGGCATGTTCCGCCTCGGCCCGCATACGCCCGGCGGCTTCGCGGTCGCCATCGGCATCGGCCAGGTCGGCGCGCTGCTCGAGCAGCAGGATACGCTCCTCGATGGCGCGCACGGCATCCCACAATCCCTTGTCGATGGCATCGTTGACTTCGACCAGCAGCGACTTGAGGGAATAGGCGTGACCGGTATGGCAGCGAAAGCGCACCAGCTTGCCTTCTTCGATCTGCACCAATACGCCATGACACTCGGGACAGGTGTATTTCGAGACCTTCCCGAGTTCCATCACCCCCGCCTGCATTCCGTTGCCCTCGAGGGCGATCAGGTTCTCGATCTGCTGGCACTGGCTGGGTTTGTCGACGGCAGGCATGGGCACCTCGCTCATGAGCTCACGTGATATCTCGGCCGCCAGGGTCTCGATCGTGCCGATGCAATCCACCTTGACATGCTCGATCGCGCTGAACGGCATCGATGGGTACTGGGCCTCGTCGGGGTCCTGCACGAAGGCAAGGCCCTGGCGGTCCTTGATCTGCCACAGGCCCGCCGTGCCATCGTCCAGGGCGCCAGTCAGGATAACACCGATGACGCGTGGCCCGAACGCGATTGCCGCGGAGCGGAACAGGACATCGATCGACGGCCTGGCGCGGCACTCCTTGGGGCCGCGGGTAACCCGCACGCGGTCGCCCTCGATCATCAGGTGACGATCCGGACCGGCGATATAGACCGTATTGGGCATGAGAAGCTGGTGGTCGTGGGCGAACGCCACATGCATGCCCGTGTGCTTCTGCAGAATCTGGTCCAGCGTGCTCGGCGAATGCGCCGCCATGTGCTGGGTGACGAAAAAACTCGCCGAGGAATCGGACGGCAGGTGGGAGAACAATGTCCGCAACGCCTCGATGCCGCCCGCCGAACTCCCGATGACGACGATGTTGCGCTTGCCGAGATCCATGATCGCGTCCATCCCGTCTCCTCTCAGCCGTATGCGTCGATTCTACGCCCTTACGCGATGGCGCATCGGAATCATCTTGCAGAGAGATACCCGGGAACGGCTGACGGGCGCCGATCGCTTCCCGATCTGCCCGGCATCAAGGCTGTCTGGAGAGATTGACGGCTGTTTGGCAAAAGAAGATGACTGAAACCTTCAGTGTCCGCTTTGGGTCACCAGAGGCTGTCGAGACCGTCGATACTGCATGGACCCTCTGGTTGAGCATTGTGCGTCATGGCAGATGCCTCGCTTAGGGCTTGCGAAACACGATCGCATGCTGGATCGGCAGCGACTTGATGCTGCGTTCCCACTTCAGGCCATGTGCCGTGGCTTCACGCCGTACCTGCGAATCGCTCATCTTATGCAGCGGCTTGATCGCGACTGCCGGATCCTCGGCGCGATATTCGACGAAGACCACGCGCCCGCCCGGCTTCAGGGCGCCGACGATGCTGTCGAGGACTTCCGAGGGATAGGCGAGCTCGTGATAGACATCGACCATGATTGCCAGGTCGATGCTGGCCGGCGGCAGTTTGACGGTAGTTTCGCCGCCAAGCACCGAGACCACGTTGCGCACGCCGCGCTTTGCCATCTGGCTGTCGAGCAGGCCGATCATTTCCGGCTGCACGTCGACTGCATATACGCGCCCACCGGGCCCGACCTGTTTCGCCAGTTGCCAGGTGTAATAGCCGGTGCCGGCGCCGATGTCGGCCACCGTCATGCCGGGCGCCAGCGCCAGTTCCCGCAACAGCAATTCCGGCCGCTCCTCGCGTGCGCGGCTTTCGCGTTCGAGCCATTGCGCGCCCTCCCATCCCATCACGCCAGCAATCTCGCGGCCCATGTAGCGCTTGCCGATGCCATCCGGGCTGGGTACGGTGCGTTCGTAGTGCGTATCGGCGGCCGCTGCCTGTGCCACGGCATCGATACTAGCCGATGACAGCAGCGTCAGAGCCGACAGGCAGGCGAGCAGGAGGGGTAGCGTACGGTGGGTGTGGCAGGTGCGGCAATTGCGCGGGCGGGTGCGGTGCATGATCGGTTTCCGTAAGAAGTCGCTGCCTGCAATGGCGTTGGCAGGCTTGCCGTGAATGGGCATGAACAGTGTAGCTGCGTTGTTTGCCTGGAGTTCGTTGTTTAGCCGATATGCGTTGCTGTATCAGAATTTCCTTCATCACTACAAAGGCGTTGATCGACTTTCCCGTGGCGCCTGGCGTCGAACGATGCGCGCTATCGACAAGGGCTTAGCGAGCGAGAGGCGGGCAAGACACTGACAATGCGTTTCTCTTCCCAAGCAGGGTTGCGGACTCGCCGCATTTGTCAACGCGACAGTACGCGCGCATCGTCAGACGATGGGTAGCCTCGATTGGGCTTGACGTCGCGGCCTATGGCACACATACGATGCGCCGAACGAAAGCGACGCTGATCTATCGAAGAACCAAGAATCTTCGTGCGGTTCAGCTGCTTTTGGGACATACCAAGTTGGAAAGTACAGTACGATACCTCGGCATCGAAGTCGATGATGCACGTGAGATAGCTGAGCAAACCGAGGCGTAGGGCGTGCCGCCGCTAGCCTTGGTCGGCGGTTAACTGCCGGCGAAAAACCGGCCTGGCAGCGACCGGCGGATTTCGGCCCAGGCTGTGTAAAAACGTAGGCCGATGTAAACGAAACCGATTCGGTAAACGTTGAGGAAGTATCTCATCACTGGGGTGCCAAATGAAGCGCTTTATCGAAGGCGAAAATCGCGGACAGGGGACGCTGCTTCCCGAGCTCCTGGACGACTACGTGGCAGAGGATAATCCGGTTCGTGTGGTCGATTTATTTGTCGAAGAACTTGATCTTGGCAGCCTTGGATTTGGGCGCGTGAACCCGGCCATGACCGGCCGGCCGGCGTACCACCCCGCCGTACTGCTCAAGCTCTACATTTACGGCTACCTCAATCGTATTCAATCGAGCCGGCGGCTTGAGCGCGAGGCCCAGCGTAACGTTGAGCTAATGTGGCTCACCGGACGCCTGGCGCCTGATTTCAAGACGATTGCGAACTTCCGAAAAGATAACGGCAAAGCGATCGGCAAGGTCTGCAGACAATTCGTCATGCTGTGCCAGCAACTGGATCTGTTTTCGGATGCAGTCGTCGCTATCGACGGCAGCAAATTCAAGGCCGTCAACAGCAGTGATCGGAATTTTACCGACGCAAAACTCAAGCGCAGGATGGCAGAGATCGAAGCAAATATCGGTCGCTATCTGGCAGAACTCGACACCGCTGACCGGCAGGAGCCGGTCACTGCACAGTCGAAAATCGCTCGTCTCAATGACAAGATCGCAGCGATGAAATCACAAATGGCGACGCTAAAGGAAATTGAAGCGAAGCTAATGGAGACTGGGGAAACGCAGATTTCGCTCACCGACCCGGACTCGCGCTCGATGATGACGCGCGGTTCGGGAATTGTTGGCTACAACGTGCAGACTGCAGTCGACGCCAAGCATCATTTTATCGTCGAGCATGAGGTGACCAACAACGGCAGCGACCGCGACCAATTGTCAGGCATGGCCAAGAAAGCGCGCGCCGCAATCGGCACGACGACACTGACAGTAATTGCAGATCGCGGCTACTTCAAGGGCGAAGAAATCCTTGCCTGTCATGAGGCTGGCATCTCAGCCTTGGTGCCTCCTACGAAGACTTCGGGGGCCAAGGCTGATGGCCGATTCGATAAGGCCGACTTTGTTTACGACTCACTAAAGAACGAGTATCGCTGCCCGGCAGGCGAATCTCTGATATGGCGTTTCGCGAGCGTCGAAAAAGGTATGAAGCTGCATCGGTACTGGAGTTCGAACTGCAAGGGCTGCCACCTCAAGGACAAGTGCACGCCGAGTGCGCAACGGCGAGTGTCCCGATGGGAGCATCAGAACGTGCTCGACGAGATGCAGAGGCGCCTTGAGCAGAATCCCGACGCCATGCGAATTCGGCGTTCGTCGGTCGAGCATCCGTACGGCACGATCAAGTCCTGGATGGGAGCAACACACTTCCTCACAAAAGGATTAGAGGACGTCGCAACCGAGATGAGCCTGCACGTGCTCGCCTATAATTTCCGGAGATTGATAGCGATACTCGGCATCACCGGTATGCTAGCCGCAATCCGGGCCTATGCCCGCTTTCTACAGCGTTTTAGCTTGTTCCGGAGGCTTAGTTTGCCCGGACCACCGAAAGTGTCGAGTAGAGGTCAAGGGGCGTTACAGCCCTTCCTGGTACTCCACAATTAACCGAAACCTTGATTTAACTGGCCCGGCCGACTGATTTCGCGTTTTTACACGGCCTGGGCCAAGAGCGGACGAAAGAACAGCAAACGAAAAGCTCCCGGATCCGATACATGACACCACGTGAAATTCATTCACTGATGAGAAGGCTTTGGTATTTTGGTGTCTCGGCAGCCGAGGGGTACCGGCATCTTATGAGAGGCGGTGACCTTGATTGCGATTTGGTAGGTCAGCTAATTGACGATTACATCGCCACTCAAGACGTTATCGTTTACGCAAGCGCAAAAGCCTGCTCTTGCGTGGAAAAGCGTGCCGCGTTCGGGCTGATTCAGGAGTACAGGCTTAACGATCCTCGTGCACGAGTGCAAGTGGTAGCAGAAAATTTCACTAGTCGGATCGTGATAGAACCGATTGGAGTTGGGGCTGGTGAGCACCGCGAGATCCGGTCATAGCCTGGAGTGGCCGACTGGCGCGCTCACGTCTCTGTTCGTGCCCGCTTCGGTCGGAAGCGGCCAGTTTCAATGCCGGCTTCGCTCGCGCCGCCACTCTTCAGAAACCGAGCCGCTCTTCGGCGTCGCTCATCGCCTGCGCCTGCGTCCCACATGGCGGGCTCGGACGGGATGGCTACCAGCACCTCACCGCGCCGGCGACTTGCGCAGCACGAAGCGATAACGTTCGCCATGCGCCAGGAAGCTGACGCGGTCGCCCCAGCCCGCCGCCTCGACCTCGCGCGCGAAATCGGCGAGCGGCGACTTGAAGACGTCGTAGTCGTTGTAGTGGATGGGAATGGCATGCCGCGGCTGCACGATCTGCAGCAGTTGTATGCCGTCCTTTGCGTCCATCGTCACCTTGAACACCCCCAGGATGCGGGTGCCGCCAAGATGCAGCAAGGCCAGGTCGATGCCGGGAAAGCGCTGCGGAATCGCCTTGAGATCGTCGTGGACCAGGGTATCGCCGGTAACGTACATGCGGTAATCCGGCTGCGCGGGATCGGCGCCGAAGTCATACACCGCGCCCATTACGCTCGGCAGCAGCGCTTGCGCGCCGAACTTGCCATGCCTGCCCGGCGCCGCCGTGATCCGCACGCGCGTGGTCCCTTTCTCGACGTCGAGCCGGTCCCAGTGCGACAGGCCGATAGTGCGCACGAAGCCCAGGCGTTCGAGGGCCTTGGCAGCGCCTGGGGTCGTGGCAATCGGTATGTTCTTGTCGAGCTTTTGCTGCACCCGCTTGTCGAAATGATCTTCGTGCATGTGCGACAGCACCACCAGGTCGATGGGCGGCAAGTCCTCGAGGGCGAGCGCGGGATTGGTGAGGCGTTCAGACGTCAAGCCATAGCCAAGGTGCACGTGCTCACCCTTGTGCAGGAAATTGGGATCGGTCAGGATCGTCAAGCCCCGGTAGCGGATCAGTACCGTTGCCGTGCCGATGAACTGGACGCCATCCTCGTCGGCTGCCGGCGCCGTGGATGCCGCCGGCAGCGTCAGGGAGAAGCCCGCCCCGGTTGCCGGTTGCGGGATTGTCTGCTGCGCCTCGGCGTGCGCAAGGTCGACCATTGCCATGGCCATGGTCAGTGCCGCTGTCAGCAGCCGGCGCCTCACGCTACCGGCGCAACTCTTACCAGGTTTCATCATTGCCTTCCTTTAAAAGGCTGCGTCGGTCAATACTGAAAAGACACTAGCATGATGGGCGGCGCCGTGACGTACGGTTCGTGCAGCACCTGCGTCGCTGTTTATTTCCGCTCCCCGCCAAGCGCACCGAACGCAAAGCGCAAGCCATAATTGTCCAGCGTGCCCGGCAGCCGCGCCGGATCCAGCCGCCCATGCGGCGCCAGCCGCAACGCCTTGCCGTCCGCGCCCTCATCGATCAAGGCCCCCAGCATCACGCTGGTCAGCATCAACACCAGATTACGCGCCGGGCAGGTTACCGGCCCACTACTGAACGGCACCAGCGGCCAGTCCCGGTCCTGCGCATCCCTCACCTGATCGTCCTTCAACCACAGTTCCGGCGCAAAGCGGTCGGCGCACGCCATGCGCCGGTCATCCCGGTGGAAGAACGGCGTGTAGACCAGCACCCCGGTCCCGGCCGGCATCGTGCCCCCATCCCACTCGGTGTCGCGCGTCGTCTGGCGCAGGATCGCCGGCGTCGTCGGCCACAGGCGCAGCGATTCGAGCACGGTGGCGCGCAGGAACGGCAGATACTGGCGTGCCATGCCGGGATGGCTGCGCAGTTCTGCGCGCGCACGCGCCGCCTGTTCCGGATGCGCGGCCAGCAGCGCCAGCGCGCGGAAGGTGGCCATCCCGGCGGCATCGAAGGCGAACAGCCATTGCGGCACCTGCTGGTTCGGCGCCGTGTCCAGGGTCTTCGGGATGCTCGCCGCCACCGCCGCCAGGCTGCCGGGTTCGGCGCGCTCGAGATAGCCCTGGATGCGCGCCAGGAAGCGCTCGCGCAGTCCGGTCTTCTTAGGACGCATGAAGGCCCAGTTGGCCGCCTTGCGCAGCGCGATGATCATATCGCTGATCTGCTGGTCATCGGCCGCACCGGCGCCGAAGACGATGCGCCGCACCAGGCGGGTCCAGCCGGCGTTGAAGCCATCCCAGTCGAGTTCGCCCTTGTTGCGCGCGCCGGCCAGCATGCGCGCCGCCTCGTCGTCGACCGCCGGCAGGAAGTTACCCACCATGTGATGCACCGCGCGTTCGTGCTCGAGCACGTCCTCGTTGAAGCGGCGCCGTTCTGCGCGCTCGCGGCCGCACGAAATCAAGGCCCCTTGCGGTTCGAAGTGCGACAGCGCAGCGCGCTTCTCGCTGCTGGCGGGAGTAAACGGGTCGGGCGACTCGTCGAGCACGCGGCGGACGTGTTCCGGCGCCAGCAACACGGCCTGCTTGCGGACCGGCAGCGGCAGCATCAGCGGCCCGTCTCCATACTTGTCGCGCAGCTGCTGCATGCGCCGCACCGCGCGCCGGTCGAGCTCAAGGCGCTCCGCCAGCGCCACCACCCTGGGGCGGCGCACGATTACGCCCTTGGCAAAGGTCGGGGCCAGCACATCCACGGCCAGGGCAAGCGTGTCGAGCACGCCGGCGGTGGCCAGGCCGCCGTTGCTGGCTGCGCCGCTCTTGCGGGAGGATTGGGACTTCCATTTAGCGGCGACGAAGCCGCCTGCCAAGCCGAGCGCGCCGGCGAGCAGCAGGTTCTGATTGCGTTTGTTCATGTCAGCGATTCTCCAAAATCAGCGCAAACGGGCACGACCGGGGCATATGCCTGGCAGTCCAGTTCGCAATGTGGACTTTACGACAAGGCCGGCAACGGCGACGCACGGCGGCCGGAGCAAAGCCATGTGACATCTGTCGCATAAATTGCTTGCGCCGCATGTGACAACTGTCGCATAATCGTCTCGACCTCAAGGAGACCCAATGCCTGCCGCGACCACGATTCCCTCCCCGACTGAATTGAGCCTGCTCAAAGCACTGTGGCGCGACGCCCCGCTCAGCGTGCGCGAACTGCATGCGCATGTCGCCGACGAACTGGGCTGGTCGTTCTCGTCGACCCGCAAGACGCTCGAACGCATGCTCGACAAGGGCATGGTGGCGCAGGAGAGCGCCAGCGGCATCCAGGTCTACCGCCCGCTGCTGGAAAAGGTCGGCACGCTGGCCGCCTTTGCGCGCGACTTCAGCCGGCGCGTGATGGAGATGGATGCGCCGCTGGCGGCGTCGATGTTCACCGGCAGCAAACTGATCGACCAGCAGGAACTGGAACGACTGGAGAGCCTGCTGCAAGACTGGCCGGAGAACGAAGCGTGAGCGCGCAATGGTGGCTCGTGGCGCTGCACTTCACCGCCGCCAGCGCCGGCAGCGTGCTGTTCGCGGCCATCCTGCTCGCCGGCCTGCGTCGGGCCGCCGCACGCTGGCCGGCGCTGTTGGCGCACCGCAGCCCGTGGCTAGGTGCGCAGGTAGCAGTCGCGCTGGTGTTTGCGTTGGCCTTTATCCCGCGCAGCGAGATCGTGCCCAGGGTGATACTGGCGACGCCGGCCATTGCCGACACGGCGCCTGCCACGAATGAGCGCAATCCTTCGCCGGCAGTCAATACGATTCAGCAGGCACCGGATGCCGATCCGACCGAGCTACTACTCCAATGGCTGCCGCTCGCCTGGCTCGCGATCTATCTGACGGGCCTCGCCTGGCACGCAATGCAGCGCCTGCAGTCCACCCTGCGCTGGCGCGCACTGCTGCGCCAGACGCGCGTGCTTGGCGACGCCGAATTGCGCACCAGCCCTGCCATGACGCCTGGCCAGCGCGCCTACATCGCCGCCGCCATGCTGACGGTGCGTACGACCGGCCTGCCCGTCTCACCCATGCTGCACGGTGTGCTGCGCCCCGGCCTGCTGCTACCGGCGCATATGGCAGCGCTGGACGAGGGCCAGCAGCAGATGATCGTCGAGCATGAACTGGCCCATTGCCGCCGCGCCGATCCGCTGTGGCTGGCCTTGTCCGGATTCGCCGGCCTGCTGTTCTGGTTCAACCGGCCCTGTCGCAAGCTGGGCTACGCCGTGCGCGAAGCGGTGGAACTCGGCTGCGACGACGCGGTGCTGGCCGGTCGCTCGGCCAGCGAACGGCAGGGTTATGCAGCCGCCCTCGTGGCGCAGCTGCGCCTGCAGGCACAGCGCGCCGTGCCGGCGGGCGCCGCATTCGGCGACCTGGGCGTGCGTGGCCGTATCCAGCGCATGCGCGCCGCCCAGCCGGCGCGCCTGTCCTGGCGTGGCCGGCTGCTGGCCGGCGCCGCACTCGGCGGCCTGGCATTCGGCGGCGCCGCGCTGCAGCCGGCATTTTCCTCGCAAGCCGCAACCGTTCCTATGCCATCGCTGGCAGCACTGGAGGCCCCACAGCCCGTGCCGGAAGTCTGGCGTTATCCGCTGGCACAGGCACGCGTTACCAGCCTGTATGGCGTACGCAGCCCGAGCCGCCCCAAGGGCCACAAGGGCATCGATTTCGCGGCCCGGCGCGGCACGCAAGTGGCCGCAGTCGCCGCCGGCAGCGTCGCACAAACCGGCTTCGATGCGGCCTGGGGCCATTATGTGCGCGTCGACCACGGCGGCGGACGCAGCTCGCTGCTGATCCATCTCGAGCGCATCGACGTGGCCGACGGCCAGCACGTGGCGGCCGGCGACCTGCTCGGCACGTCCGGCGCCAGCGGCAAGGCCACCGGAGCGCACCTGCACCTGGAGTACTGGCAGGATGGGCAGCGGCTCGATCCCGCCCTGGTGCTGCCCGACCTGCTGGCGCACGCCACCGCCAGGGCCATCGCCCAGCGCGCGGCGCAAGGCTCTCCCATCCCCCTGGACCGGTAATCCCCATGCGAATCATCCGAACCGGCAGCGCTGGCGCGCTGCTGCTGGCGGCGCACGCCCCTGCGTTTGGCCAGTCCCTGCCCGACGCCGCGGCCGCACCCATGCAACAGGTCGTGGTCAGCGCTGGCGCAGTCGACGCGCGCACGCAATCGACGACCGGCGCCATCGTCGTCGGCCGCGACGAGATCGTGCGCCACGGCGACGCCAGCCTGGCCGATGTGCTGAAACGCCAGCCCGGCATCACCATCGACGGCAGCCCGGGCGGCACGCCCGCGATCCGCATGCGCGGCATGGGCGGCGAGCATGTCGCCATCCTGCTCAACGGCCTGCCCGCCCCAAGCGGCTTCTCGCTCGAGTCGCTGGGACCGGACCTGATCGAACGTATCGAGATCGCGCGCACCGCGACGGCCGAAACCAGCAGCCAGGCGGTCGCCGGTACCATCAATGTGATCCTGCGCCGCGCCGGTGTGCCGAAGGGCGCCAGTGCGGGCGAAATCAAGGCCGGCAGCGCCGTCGTCGACGGCTACGCCGCGCCGCAGCTGCTGGCCCAGTACAGCGGCCGCATGGACGCCCTTGCCTACACCATCACGGCGACGCTACGGCGCAACCGCAATCCGATCACGGCGCGCACCATCGAAGAAGGCGCCAACCCCGCCCTGCTGCGCCGCATCGACTGGACCGACCATCAGGTCGAGGATGTGCTGGAACTGGCGCCGCGCCTGTCGTGGCAGCCGAACGCGCGCGACAGCCTGACGCTGAACAGCTACCTGCGCCAGCGCCGCATCGATAACGTCAAGGCCGAGAATGAAACCACGGTGGTCGGCAGCCCGACCGCGTACCCGCACGCCGACCAGGCCTACCGAACCGACCCGCGTCACGCTTACGCCGACCTGGCCTGGGATCGCAAGCTGGGCGGCGGCGCGCGCCTGGCTGCCAAGCTCTCAGGGTTCTACACCACACGCGACGCCGATTTCTTCTATCACGGCAGCAACCTGCAGGACGCTCTGCTGCGCACCAACACGGTCGCCTCCGGCCCCACCGAACGCGAAGCGACATTCAGCGGCAGCTGGCGCCGCCCGCTAGGGCGCAACCACCTGCTGGCCGCCGGCTGGGAACTGGGCCGCAAGACGCGCACCGAATACCGGCGCGAGCGCCAGACCGGCGCCGATGGCGTCCTGCTGCTCGAGAGCGACGAGGATTACCGCGCACAGGTAACGCGCAGCGCCTTCTTCATCCAGGACGAGTGGGACATCACGCCCGCCTGGTCGGCCTACCTCGGCCTGCGCCGCGAAGACCTGCGCACCAGCGGCGAAGGCAACGCGGCGGCGCCGGTGGATGTCGACGCCGGCGCCTGGAGCCCGATCTTCCAGACCCTGTACCGGTTCCAGGGGACGGAACAAGGGCCGCGCGATGGTCTGCGACTGGCCGCGAGCCGCACCTATAAAGCGCCGAACATCTTCCAGCTGATGCCGCGCCGCTACGTGGTCGACAACAACAACAGCGCCACCAATCCCGACCAGCAGGGCAATCCCGCGCTGCGGCCCGAACTCGCGCTGGGCGTCGACCTGGCCTGGGAACGCGCCATCGGCAAGCACGATATGTTCAGCGTCAGCGCATTCCACAAGCGCATCCGCGACATCACGCTGGTCGACGTCACCGTGAACGCCGGCATATGGACCGCCACGCCGCGCAACCGCGGCCGGGCCACCGTGCGCGGCCTGGAATTCGACGGCAAGGCGACGCGCGGCGCGTTTTCAAGCCGCATCAACCTGGCGCGCAACTGGTCGCGCGTGGACAGCGTTCCCGGCCCGGACAACCGCATCGCGGGCCAGCCGGCCTACAGCGGCAACGTCGGCCTGGACTATGCCTCGACCGCCGCCCGCATCGACGCCGGCGCCACCTATACTGTGCGGGGCCGCGCCGCCAGCCGCACCAGCGCCTGGCTGCTTAGCGAAGACGGCGCCGCACGCCAGCTCGATCTGTACGCGCTGTGGAAACGCAGCACCAGTGCGCGCCTGCAGCTGGCAGTGACGAATCTGCTGCATGACGATGTGCGCGAACGGCGCACGTTCGACGGACCCGCCGCGCTGGTGCGCACGACGCTGTTCCGGGTGCGCCCGACCTGGCGCCTGGTGTGGGAACAAACCTTGTAAGGACCGATGATGACGCCTCCTGTTTCGTCCCACCGCAACTTCGGCATCGACTGCCTGCGCGGCCTGGCCATCCTGCTCGTGATCGTGCACCACCTGGCGCTGCCGTTCCGGCTGCCGCTGGGCCCGAGCTTGCTCGGCGAGTGGCTGCCCAAGCGCCTGATCGACGCCGTCAGCTTCAATGGTTATGAAGCGGTATTCATGTTCTTTGCGATCTCGGGCTTCCTGATCACGCTACGCATCATCGAGCGCGATGGTGGTATCGAACAGGTCGACCTGCGCCGCTTCTACCGGGCGCGCGCACGGCGCATCCTGCCGCTGCTGGGGCTTGCGCTAGCGCTGCTGTCGGTGCTGGCCTGGTGTAGCGTGCCCGGCTTCGCACCCGAATCCGACCGCCAGTCGCTGGGCGGCCTGCTGCTGTCGGCGCTGACCTTCACCTTCAACTGGTACGAAGGCCAGACCGGCTGGGCGCCTGCAGGCTGGGACGTGCTGTGGTCCCTGTCCATCGAAGAAGTGTTCTACGTCGGTTTTCCGCTACTCTGCCTGTGGCTGCCGGGCCGGCTGCTGATCGGCGTGCTGCTGGCGTGGGCGCTGGGCATGAACTTCCTGCGCGACCTGGTTCCCTTCAGCGACGAGGTATGGCGCGAAAAAGCCTATTTGCCAGGCATGTCGGCGATGGCCTGGGGGGTCCTGAGCGCGATGCTGGCGCGCCGCTTGCGCGGGCGCGGCTCGCGCGTTGCGGGCCTGGTCGGCGCCTGCGGCCTGCTGCTGGTGCTCGGCTGGTCCGACATCGTGTACCGGCAGCTGTTCAAGTCGAACCTGTACCTCATCTGCGCCGGCACCTGCCTGATGCTGCTGGCCTTCCACGCGCATCCACCTGCGCCCGTGCGTGGCCTGCGCTGGCTGGCGCGCATGGGGACCCTGAGTTATGAGCTGTACCTGTTCCACATGTTCTTCGTGCTGGCCGCCGTCGGCCTGTATCGGGGCCTGGTGGGCGAAGCGCAGACCTGGACCTTTGCCGTCTACCTGCCGGTGCTGCTGTGCAGCGTCGCACTGGCGCGGCTGCTCGAACGCGGGACGGCGCGCCTGGGCCTGGGCGGCCACATGTCATGGCGCCGCGCCAGCAAGAAGGATGCGGCATGAGGACGTTTGGATGGAGGGGGTGGACAGGCCTGTTCGCCGCCGGCCTGGTGGCGTATCTGCTGGCCTATTTGCTGGTCGCCGCCGTCTGGGCCTGGTCGACATTCGATGCGGCGATTGCGCGCTTTGCCCCGTTGCCCGACATGCCGCTGTCGGCGCGCCAGGTTGCCATCCTCACGCAGGTGGAAGACCCGGCATTCGCCACGCACCACGGCATCAGCCTGGGCGACGGCCAGGGATTGGCTACCATCTCTGGCGCGCTCGCACGCGATGTCTACCTGGGCGGTAGCGATGTCGATGGCGTGGCCGGCACGCTGCAAGGGCTGTACCGCCGCATCCATGATTGCTGCAAGAAGATCGACCTGGGCCGCGACGTGATGGCGGTGGTGCTCGATGCTCGCCTGTCCAAGCAGCGGCAGCTGGCGCTGTACGCGTCGCGGGTGTATATGGGCACCCATGGCGGGCGACAGATCAGCGGCTTGCCGCAAGCCGCGCTCACCTACCTGGGCAAACCGCTGGCCACGATCACCGACCGTGAGTTCATCGGCCTGGCCGCCATGATCAAGGCGCCGAACCACTATCATCCGACCCGCAATCCGGCGGCCTGGTCGATCCGCGTGGGGCGGATCACTGCCCTCTTGGCCGGGACTTGCCAGGCCAGCGGCTGGTTCGATACGCAGCTCGAAGGCTGCGCAAGGTAAGGCAGGCCTTACTCGAGATCGCGCCACCAGGCGCGCCCGGCTTGCGGCTGCCGCAGGTCGACCGCCTCGCCCATCTCCGGCGTGGTCAGCTTGACGCCCTTGTCATCGGCAAGCTTGGCGATGCGGTCGAACGGATCCTGCCAGCGGTGCATGCCCAGGTCGAAGGTGCCGTTATGCACGGGCAGCAGCCACTTCGCATTCAGGTCCTGGAAGGCCTGCATGGTCTGTTCCGGCTGCATGTGCACATCGGGCCAGCGCTTGTCGTAGGCGCCGGTCTCTAACAGCGCCATGTCGAACGGGCCGTACTTGGCGCCGATCTCCTTGAAGCCCTTGAAGTAGCCGGTGTCGCCGCTGAAGAACAGGCGCAGGCTGTCGTGCTGGATCACCCATGATGCCCACAGCGTGGTATTGGTGTCGAATGGGGTGCGTCCCGAAAAATGCTGTGCCGGCGTCGCCACGAAGCGCACGCCATCGAGTTCCGTCCCCTGCCACCAGTCGAACTGGCGCACCTTGGCACGCTCGACACCCCAGTCGATCAGGCGCTCGCCCACGCCCAGCGGCGTCAGGAACATCGAGGTCTTGGCGGCCAGCGCCTTTACGGCCGCATGATCCAGGTGGTCGTAGTGGTCGTGCGACAGGATCACAGCCTTGATCGGCGGCAGGTCGTCGATCGAGATCGGCGGCGCGTGGAAGCGCGCCGGGCCGGCCCATTGCACCGGCGAGGCGCGTTCGGAGAACACCGGATCGGTCAGATAGAACTCGCCGCCCAACTTGATCAGCATGGTCGAGTGGCCGAGGCGGTACAAGGTGTGGTCGGGCGCGGCCAGCAGCGCGGCCTGCGTCAGCGTCTGCACCGGCACCGTTTGCTGCGGAATCGTCCCCTTCGGTTTATCGAACAGGAAGATCCACCACAGCTTGGCCATTTCGCCCACGCTCATCTTGTACATCTCGACAGGGTTGCGGTACTTGCCGTCCTGGAGTTGGGGCGAGGCCGCAATTTTGGTGGTGGCGGTGGCGGAAAAAGAGGTGCAGGCAGCCATGATAGCGAGTGCTCCAATAAAGGTGATGCCGAATAGTAGGCGCATGTTTGTGGGTAAAAGGTCAAAAGTACACTACACAGTGTAGTATCGAATTTTGAGAAAGTAAACTCGCGAGTGTAAAATTTAGGTATGCACACTTCGACCCGCCTGACCGACCGGAAACGCAGCGCCATCCTGGCGGCAGCTGCCGAGCAGTTCCGCGTCCACGGTTACGAGACCGCCAGCATGGACGACATCGCCGCGCTCGCGGGCGTGTCCAAGCGCACCGTGTACAACCACTTCGGCAGCAAGGAAGAACTGTTCGGGGAGACGCTGATGCAGATGTTCGAGAGCAGCGCCGGCCTGCTCGAGCTGGGCTACCAGCCAGAACGCGACTTGCGCGCGCAGCTGGTCGAGCTGATGCGGCTCAAGATGCGCACCCTGGACGATCCGGAATTCATTGCGCTCGCGCGGGTGGCGATGGGCGAAGCGATCCACTCGCCGGAGCGCGCCCTGCCGATCGTTGCACGCCTGGGACAGCGCGAGGAAGGCGTCACCACCTGGATCCGCGCGGCCCAGGCTGACGGCAAACTCAAACCCGGCGACCCCATGTTCGCGGCGACCCTGCTGCAGGGCCAGATCAAGACGTTCGCATTCTGGCCGCAGATCGCGATGGGCGCCCCTGCCCTGTCGCCGGAGCAGCAGGAGCTCGTCATCGACGCCGCAGTGTCGATGTTCCTGTCTTACTTTGCGCAAGACACACAATAGTTGTGTTCCGGTGCTAATCGGTACCTCTCGTTCAAGAAACATGGCGCAATATCATGGCAGACAAGCAGACAGGAAGGTCTGCAATAATCACAGTGGTCGCTGAACAGGTTTTTCCTGTAATTGTTCTGAGATTATTAACGCTCCACACTGAATCGTTCTTGAGACTGCTTTCGGCCAAAAGCCGCCTTTCGACTTCGAAATAAAGGATTTCATGAGCGATTCACCCGACAAAAAAGCAGGAAGATTCATAGGCGTTGGAATGTGTTTTGGAGTAGCGATTGGATGCGGCATTGGAGTCGCAATCGGAAACCTTGCCCTTGGCATTGGTCCGGGAATCGCAATTGGAGTTGCTATTGGCGCTATATTGTCGAAGTCCAAGCGCTAAATTTTGCATTTGGCCGTCAACAACTCTGTTTTTTAGCACAGACTTGAAGGGCCGCTTCGGGTCGGTTCCGGTCCTTCGTGACAGTCTGCGATCTTTCGGCCCTGGCGACCTGCTATGCTGAGCTCAAGGGCCGAGATCTGCCAAAAGCGGACGCTCGACTGGGTTGACATGAATGAATGTTAGCCAACCAGGCAGTTCATTTGGGCACCTACACGTTGCACGTTGCACGTTGCACGTTGCACGTTGCACGTTGCACGTTGCACGTTTCAGTAGCTGATCACTTTTAGGCGTTTGGTAACCGATGAGATTATGAATATCTATCCTCGACACATAATTTGCGTCCTTCATAAGGTAGACACGCCTGTTCGCGAGATAAGCAGTCAGTTTTCTGGCTTTGATTACGATGTCGATTTCTCGCAAGACGTCGCAGACCCGAGAATGATGTCTTCTTTCATCGCGTCGGCCGATCGAATCACCCCTTCTATCAGTACCAAAGATTGGCAGGCAATCGAGGCGCATTCGGCCGTAAGCTATATTCTGTCGACACGAATAACACCTGAAAACGCTATCGCAGTGTCCGGAAAGACATTGGCCTTGGCCGCTGCGCTGCTACAGGCCGGCGCTTTTGCAGTCAAAGGCGAGAGTTCGGGAATAGCTCACGGCCGAACTTACTGGCTCGAGCTTGACAACTTGGCCTCCAGGTCTCTGGAATCCGCTCTGATCCGTGCTTGGGTGCGATATCCGATCTCTGATGATTGCTTCTTCTATTCAGTTGGAATGCACCTGTTGGGTATGCCGGACGTCGAAATTGACGGCATCGGCATTTCCGAGGTGGATGCTTTGAATGTCATTAGCGGATTCATGCATTTTCTGCTGATCGACCGACCACGGAATCTCGATGCTGGACATACTTTTCATACGCGGCCTGATTCCGCGCGCTTTCAACTCTCAAGGGCGAGGTGCACCCGATACGAGGCTGACGACTTCTTCCATAATCCATATGGATATTGGCGTCTCTGCGCAGTCGCTTAACCTTCAGCTCATACGCGTGCACTACAGCTGTGCGCATTTCCGGAAAAACTAGTCCAAGGGATGCCGAGGTGACTGTCTGTTATGGGTCGACAGCTGCTTCTCAAGACGCTCAATGACTCCTCCAGCCCGGCAACCTGCTAAGCTAACGCGAACGGCTGGGTTCGGCCAGAAGCAGACCTTGGGACACGCTCAATTCATGCATTCCAAACCGAGGATGACCTGGTGCGCTTAGGTCGTTCGGTACTTTCGTTTTGTTGGGCAGTCATACCGTCAGTTTATCGCGACCATGCTGCACCGCCAAACTGGCCAATTCGTGCAACAAAGCCGCTATCGCGCTACCATACAGCCGCCATAAATCAGGAGAAACTATGCTCAATCACATCATGGTCGGCACCAACGACATTGACCGGTCCAAACAATTTTACGATGCCGTCCTTGGCCTCCTCGGCGCCAGCGAACCCATCCGCAACGTGGCTGCATCGGGCCATACGCGCCTGTTCTACACCCACCACGGCAACAGCTTCTGCGTCAGCGAGCCGATCAACGACGAACCCGCGACTGTGGCCAACGGCGCGACTGTCGGCTTCAAATGCAGTTCGCCGGAGCAGGTGCAAGCTTTTCACGACGTGGCAGTAGCCCATGGGGGCCAATCGATCGAACAGCCGCCGGGCGTGCGCGATACGCCGGCCGGCGGCGTCTGCCTCGCATACGTACGCGACCCAGACGGCAACAAGCTCTGCGCGCTGCACCGGATGCCGTAACGGTTACAGCAGGCCCATCTTGAAACGCTTCGTGTGCGGCGCCCAGTTGCCTTTGTAGTTTGCCAACACCAGTATCCGCTGTCGAGCAGCCCGCAGCGTCCGCTTTGGGTCAGGCGCTGACGGTCGTGTAGCTCGCGAGACAATCTGCAGGCGGTGAGAAAAT
>Ga0265798_10004814_pt1 | contig 18455 bp, 29 predicted proteins | sample P3T30metagenome_FD_192430 | JGI IMG/M metagenome (GOLD analysis project Ga0265798, IMG submission 192430) | Plant litter microbial communities from East Loma Ridge, Irvine, California - P3 T30 | ecosystem: Environmental > Terrestrial > Plant litter > Unclassified | place: USA: California... | reverse complement strand
TAAAGCCGATTTTGAGCAGCTCCTGCAGGTGGTCGCGAATGGCGCGGGCCGACACGTTGCGGGCGCGGGCCAGCGCCTCGCTGTTGGTGGCCACCGGCGGCGGGGTGCGGTGGGTCGGGTCGGCGTCGGTGGCCTCTTCCAGCAGGAAGGGCACGCGGCGCAGTTGCTCCACGGCGTCGATGCCGTAGACGAGCAGCAGGCGGGCCGTGGCCTGCGCGCCGTCGCTGATGGCTTTGGGGCGCACGAGGTAGTGCTGCACCTGGCCCTTAATAAGGCGGGTGCGTAGCTGGGTGGGCAGTTCGCTTTGTAGCTTTTTGAGGTAGGCGGCGAACTTGCCGAACGCCGAGCGTTGGGTGTAGGGTAGCGGCAACAAGCGAGGGGCGAGTTGAAGAGTGGGGAAAAGAAAGAGGGTGGCCAGGCGCGGTATGGGCAGCCCAAAATCCACGCACTGGCCGAACCTGCGTGCAGGCCCTGTGCGCCCCGGCCAGCCGCGAGGCCGATGCGTTCCCACTTGGGACGGGGCAGATACTAAGAAGAGGGTAGCGGGGCCGGGCGGCACCCTACGGCTAGGTATGACTCAGGGCCGCGACCAGCGCGGCCAGCAGGGCGGCGCCGCTCAGGCGGGCGCGCCACCAGTGGAGCGGCCTAGATGTCGTCATGGTCCTCTCCTTGGTCTGAGAAAGTGCCGTCGAGCGGGTCGCCGTGCTGGTAGAAATCCTCGGCTTCCTCCGCACTTAGCGGCTGCGGGGCTGCGGGGCGGGGGGCGCTATCCAATAGCCAATCCTTTTGCACCCGCGTCAGGTCGAGGTATTCGTCCGTGCACCCCGGCAATTCCTGGATAAGCACTTGGTAGGGGTAAAACTGCCCTGGCGTGTTCACCTGAATCTGATACACTTGCCACTGCTGCGGCCCACCGGGCGACGACTCGCCCAGAAACACGGCTTTGGTCCATTCAGCCATCCGCCGGTCCTCCTTCCTGGCTTAGGTAGCCTAAGTTGAAGCCTAATCCCAGCGCTTCCCGTGCATCTTGTACGGCGAAGGTGACCGCTACCAGCTCATGCCCTGGCACCGGTTCCTCGGCAAGAATTTCAGGCTTAAAGGGCTGCTTGGCAGGTATTCCGTTCAACCACTTTGTTAGCTCCTCGCGCACGGCCGGCAGCCGCTCGGGCTTGAAATGCATCGTCACGCGCTGCCGGTGGTCGAGCGCGGCGGGGCGGGGCAGGCCCAGCGTCATGTTGGCGCGCAGCAGCCGGGAAACGCCGTCCTTTATCTGCTGCTCGGCCTGCGCCCGCACCTGCTGCCAAAGCGCTAAATCCACCAGGTTACTGCTCCAGGTGACCGACTCCGTAGGCAGGGCCTCAAACAGCGATAAGTCGGCCCGTAGCGCCTTCATGTGGCTTTCTACCTTACCCTTCACGTCAGCGGTGATGCCGACCCCGCCCCGGATTTGATTCAGCAACACATCCTGCCGGTAGTGGCGCGCATGTTCTTCAGGCGAAAGCGTTGAGAGAGCCAGATGCGTTAAGGCTATGTTGCCAAGTGTCTTCACGTAGGCCATGCACTCGCCCCACGACCAGCGCGTAGCCGGGGCAGTCACGTACGTATGGTACGGGGCCTCGTCACGGGAGCCGGGCCAGGCCAGCACGGGCGTGTCCACCGGGTACTGCTGGTTCCACTGGGTGAGTTGCTCGTCGGTGCAGCTAGCCATTGGGCGTCCCTCCTTCCTGCGGCAGCTTACGCCAGGCTTCCTGTGCTTCCCGCAGGAACAGCGCGAACCAATAAGCGGTCGCGGGTTTCTCAAACCACAGCGAAAAGGTTACGTGGGGGTTACCCAGTGCCGTGCGCCCTTCCTCCTCGTAGAGAATTTCTACTGTGAGCGGCTCTGTCAGGCGCGTAGGGTCTTCCTGGTCGCGGTAGCGCAGGTTGTGCACCAACACTCGAAATAGCTCGGCATCTTGCGCTGGGATGGGCAAGTCGAGGTGAATTTTCTTCTGCTCAGCCATTAGCCACCCCTCCTTTCACCGCTTGCAAGTGCCCCAAAATGCCGCGCTGGCGGGCCTGCAGCGCGCCGCGCTGGGCGTAGAGCCCGTTTTCCTGCCCCGCATCGAGCCGCTGGCGGCCCTGCTCGTGGGCATTGAGCTGCTCGCCGATGGCCACGAGCTGCAGCGTTACCTCCTCCAGGTCGGCTTGCAGCGCAGTGAGCCGCCGGCGCGGCTGCGGCCCGGTGGCCACGGCCTGCTCCAGCTCTTGCAGGGGCCGCAGCACCAAGGGGATGCCCAGCTTCTGCAGGTTGAAAAAAGCCACGGCCAATTGCGTGGTCGAAGGCTCAGACGAATAAACGGTTACCGTTCTCATGCGGGTAGTTGGTCAAGCTCGGGGTTAAAGGAGAGGCTAGCGGTGCTGGCCGTGAATTCGTCGCCTTCCATTTCTTCCAGGCGCACGCGATGCAGCTTGCGCAGGGTGAGCAGGCTCGTGAGCCGGTCGAGCTGCTCGGTGCGGGCCGGGCCGCCGGGCAGCAGCGTCAGCTCGTGCAGCGACTTCTCGACCGCCTGCTCGTACTGCTCGAGGGCCACGCGGTGGGTGGGTGAATCAAGGTTCATAAACTCGTCACCGGTGAGGGTTTCAATGGACATAGCTGGCAAAGAGAGGGTTGTGTGAAGAGGAGGGAAGCATTAGGAAGCCCGGCGCAGGGCCTGCTCGGAGGCGAGCACCTTGGACTTAGGAGGCGTTTTTTTGACCGGCGCGGCACCGGCCGGGGGCAGTTGCAATTGCTCGGCATCAAAGCCCATGGCCTGCCCAAACGCCAGCAGCGCCGAGCGCGGCACGCGGGGAAAGCCCGGCGAAAACTCCAGCGTGAAAAGCCGGATGATTTTGCCCCGGCGGTCGGGCTTGCCCTCAGCTATCCACTTGCGCACGGTCTTGGTGCTGCTGTTGGTGGCCGTGGCTACCTGCTCGACGCTGAGGTAGTCGTCGGCGGGCTGCGCGGCCGCCGTCTGCTGCTCCAGAATCTGGCGCAGCAGCGCTTCGAGGGGCGCCAGGTCGTCGGAGGTGAGGAGTTGAGCAGACAGCGGCATAACTTAGGCGGCTTGTTTGAGGGAGAATTCGCGCCGGTGGTCCGGCAAGGTGATTTCGCGGATGCCGGCCGGCAGCTCGGCTACCAGCAGCACTTCCAGCTCGGTGTGGCCGTCCTCGACGGCCGAGCGCATGGCCGGGGGCATCGTGCCGTTCACGTACACCGTCCAGCCGTGCTCGGCGTGGGGCACGTAGCCAAGAATTGGCAGTGGCTCCGGCACCAGCGCATCGCCGGGCCGAAAGGCCGCCACGCGCACCCGCTTTCCGGTCACGGCATCGGTGAGGGAGATGGGCTTAGGCATCTTAAGCGACCTGGACGAGGGAGTGCGACACCTGCAACTGGCCGCTTAGCGCCCGGCGGCGGCGCACCTCGTGAGCCAGCACCACGGGCGTTTCTTCCTGGTACTGCGGGTGGGTGGCGTTGATTTCGCGGATGCGCCGCTTGAGCTGCTTTAAGGGTAGCAGCGGCACCACGGCGGCCGGCAGCAGCCCGCTGGGGCTGGTGAGGCGGGCGAGGTCGCGCCAGCAGGGCTTGCCGAGCGGCAGGGCAGGGGTAGTGTTCAGGTGCATTGGCAAAGAAGGGGTTAGGTGTGAAAGGGCATGGATTTTAGTGCAGTAACCTGCCGCTTGCTAGGCGACGTGGTGCTCGTCGCCGGCTGGGATGTGGGCCAGCGCCTCGCCCCGGCTGACCGTGGCCAGCGCGTGCACCAGCAGCCGGGCGCAGTAGGCCACGTTGTTTTCGAGGTAGATGGTCAGGTCAATTTTGTCGAGGGGCACGCCTACCTGCGCCGATGTCTCTTCGTCGAGCGAGCGGGTGAACTCCACGTGGGTGATGCGCTGGCCTACCACGTGCTCGGCAATGCCGGCCGCCATTGGGCTGCGGTCGCCTTCAAGTGCTTGGGCACCTGGCACGTGCTCGCCGGGGCGAAAGGGGTGCGGAATCTGCTCAGCCATAGGAAAAAAAGGGAGAGGGTTATAAGGCACTAAGGGTGAAGGTGCCTGCCGGCAACAGGCGGCCCGGCACGTCGAAATCGGGCATGGAGTAGCGCACCAAGGCGCAGAGGTCGTGCAGGTCGGGCACCTTGCCCAGCTTGACGTTGCCCAGGCGCACGGCCGCGTTTTTATACTGGCTGCCGTAGCCCGCCCGAATCGTGTTGTCGACGGCGTAGTGCGGCAGCTTGCCGCACACCAGGGCCATGAGCAGGTAGTACTTCTCCTTCTCGTCGAGCGGCCCGTTGATGAATTCTTCCAGCATGGTGTGTAGCTTTGAAACCCGTATATATTGACTTGAGAAACTTTCTTCCCTCATGGACTTTGCGCACTATGCCCGCCTAGTAGACGGCCTGTACAGCACCCTTTTAGAAAGCGGCGGGCAGGACGCCGTGGCCCTAACCGAAGGCATCGAAGCCGCCTATCAGGCGATGGAGCACTTGCCCCCGGCGCTCGCCGCCAAGCTGACGCCTAGCCAGGAGCGGGAGTGGAGCAACCTGGGCCACATCTACCACAACCTGGCGCAGAATCCGGGGTGGCAGCCGGAAGACCAGCGGGGCTGGCTGGAGGATGCGCGGGCGCTGCTGCTGGCGGTGCAGCGCTAGCGCGGGCCTGCTGTAGCAGCACCGTGCGGCTCAGCAGCCACGCCAGCTCGGCTGGCTCCTGAACCCGCAGACTCAGGCGGGGCTTGACCCACCCGGTGCCAAGCGGGCCTTCGACTGGGGCTAGCGAAACCAGCACCTCGCCTGCCCCTCCGACAAACACCAGCGCCTTGAAACACGAGGCGGCCAGGCTGGGCCAGTGCGCCGCCAGGTAGGGGTAGCGTTGCGTGGCCGGCCGGGGCTCTTGCTCAAAGCCTACCTCGGCTAGCACCACCAGGTAAGGGGCCAGTATAGCAGTCAGTATATAGGATGCCTGCGCGTCCATCGTGTTTGACAGAGTTCGTCGCCCGCTTCGTTACTTGCTGCGAAACCTGTACAAACTTACGGGTATAGCACCCAAAATAGTGCACAATTTGATGCACTATTTTGGATACAAAGCACTATTCTGGGTGGAACAACCTATTAACCAGCGAATAAAATTTTTACTCGATACGCTCAAGCTTAGTGCTAGAGAGTTCAGTAGAGCGGTTGGCGTTGCCGACAATAACACACAGAACTATATCGCCCCACGGTTTGCCCAACCTAAAGCAGACTACCTCGAAAAGGTTCTACACCATTTTGAAAGCATAAACCCTGTATGGTTGCTCACCGGCAAAGGCGAACCATTCCTCACCCTACCTACCGAAAGCACACTGTCAACCACCAATGCGAAAAAAATTTCACGCAACCAGATTGTAGGCACTAACCATGGCACCGCCTACCAAGAGCACAATACCACTCACACAGACGATGAAGCTCTCAAAAACAAGCTTACCTCAGTTGAGAAGGAGCGTGATGCTTTGAGAATTGAAAATGAATGGCTTCGCTTGCAGCTTAAGATGCAGGAGGCGCTTATTGCGGCCAAGGATGAGACGATTAGCGTGCTGCGTGTGCCTCACCACGGTAATGAGAATCCCTGACTATTCTCCAAAATACTTAATATATATTTTAATTCAAGGCTATATGTCTGATTTAAATAGAATTCAAGAAAGTGAAAAATCACCTACGCCATATGCTGAGGGTTATTTTAAAGTTGGTGCTAAGGATGCACGTGGCAACACTATCAAACATATATATGCTACTAGTGGGTATCATTGTGTTTATGATATAGAGGGAGACATTCATACTTGCTGCGTCACCGCAATTTTTGTAGACCCAGAAGTGCGGTACTCATTAAGTTTGGATAGAAATTATGAGTTGCTAAACCCTAAGCTAAATGAGTTAAAAAGTATATTATATAAATGCAGAAACGATGAAGCTATAAAACGAATGCGTGGAAGTATAACCGCTTTGGGGTTAAATAGTCCTGAGAGTGCCATTATACAGCTGGATAATCTTATAGGTGATATCAACTCTAATTACAGGGTAAATTTTGAAAAAAAGATTTTATATATCGGGGGCGCTTTTGGGATGCTTTGCCTTTTTTGTGTGATATCTGCGGCAATAAGATTATGCTCTATAAATGGAAATATAAATCCTAAATTCGAAACTTTAGAATTGATTTTTTATATTTTGACAAGTGGTGTAGTAGGAGGGTTTATTTCTGTTTCATATAAATTAAAGTCAGTGCTATTTGAGAAAGATATTTCACGTTATTATTTCCTTGTATATGGCATCGAAAGGTTAGTTATATCAATACTTGCTAGTATTGTAGTTTTTTTTGCAATTAAAGCAAATATTATTTTTGGTTTCATCAAGGATACTCCTAATCCATTCTATGGGTATATTTTCTTTGCAGTGTTAGCAGGATTCAGCGAAACATTAGTACCTGACTTGCTTATCAAAATAGAAAAACAAGGATTAGAAGATAAAAAGAGTTAGCACATTATAAGGTTTTTTATTTAATAAATATTTGCTATTTCATTTACAGAGGCTCTGTTAGAATCTAAGGATGTGACCATCGTTTCCGAGGAAGAAAATATTAGCATACTGCGCGCTGCTTTCAACCGACCTAATTAAACAGGAGTCTATGAGTCAAGACCCAAAAGCGGAGTTCGGTTCCGTTGAAGCAACGCATGCTCTCTGGCAATTCTTCGTGGCTCAATCCGACTTGTTCGAGAAAGCATATAGAAGTTCTTACCCTTTTATTGCAGAACGTTGGGGTGTCATTCTACCACTTGCTTATTCTGCTTTAGATACATGCGGTTCTATCGCTTCCTTAGCTCAGTATGGTAAAATGCGCGATTGCTTCGTCTTAAGTCGAACTGCTTTTGAAACACTAGTTAATGTATGTTTCATTTTGGCTAAAGGAGATGCGACAGCTATACGCGCACGTCAGCATGCCTCTCAGAAAGCCTATCGTGACTTATCACGCATATCTAATATTAATGGTGGCACTTTGCATATTAAGTATGAAGGTCACCGCGAGCCCACTCCTGAAATACAAGCGGCACTTGACGAATTCACCAGCAAAAAAGGCCGCGAAATAACCTCTTGGACCCCAGAAACAACTGCTGAACAAATAGCGGTTATAGAAGCAAAATTTGGCCGGGAAGTCGGCACGACGTTTCACTTCGCTTTACTAGCCATTTATAGGCATAGTTCGGAAATAGCGCATGGAACCTACTTCGGCGCCCTATTCGCCCTAGGTATGACTAACCCTAATGGCCCACCAGAAACAAAAGAAAAGTTAGCTCAAAGGCAAAGGGAGAATCTGTGCATGGTGATGCAGATGCTTGGCATGTCACTTAGCGCAACTATACAGGTCTTTGCTACAGAACTGCCGCTTCAAGAAACAGTAGAAGCCTCCCAAGAACTAACTAAAGAACTAGCTAAGGAACCGTGGGTAAATCCTTCGTAAAAAGGAGCTTACAAGCTGTTTGCAATATTCTACACACTATCTAAACAAACTAGCCACGTATGCAACCCAAAATTTTCCTTTCCTACAGCTGGAACAATACCGACGTCGCGGATGAAATAGATGAGGACTGGAAGAAAATTGGTCTCACATTCATACGCGACGTGCGCGAGTTAAGCTTTAAAGGCAACCTCAACCAGTTCATGCAGCGTGTGCACGAAAGCGACTACGTGGTACTGCTCATCAGCAGAGCCTACTTGGAGTCGAAAAACTGCATGTATGAGGCAATGGAGGTGTTTGACAACCCCAACTTTGCCCGTAAAATCTTGCCCATCCTGACTAAGGATGCTCAAATCGGCGACACGCTCACGCGGCTTTCCTACATCGAAGCCTGGCAGGCCCGAGCCAAAGTGCTGGAAAAGGCGCTCAAGCGGACTACTGTTTCGCCGACTGTCACCGCCAGCATTTCGGGGGATTTGCAGCAGGTCACCAAGATTGCCAATTCCTTTGACGATTTTGCCGATGCCATTCGTAAGCTTCTTTATGCCTCTTGGCCAGACGTTAAAAAGATAGGCTATAAGACTATCTTTAAGCACATCGGCTACACGCCAGGCGAAGCAGCTATTTTGCAGGAATGTAGCCGCATCGTGGGCCTAGCTGATACAGAAGACCAGGAAAACGCCTTAGCCCTGCTGCAAGCAGAGTACCCTGAAAATGTGAACGTGCTGTTCGTGGAGTCTACTATTGCCTACCACGAGAAGAAATACAAGAAAGCGCAACGAATCCTAGAAAAGCTCCTTACGCTCTATCCCAACTACGAATTAGCTCATTTTAATTTCGGCATCCTTTTAGACCAGCATCAGGACGACTACGAAGGTGCTAGGCAGGCGTTTAAGCGCGCAATCCAGGTAAATCCAAACTCTACTCTTGCGCACCGCGCACTGGGGATTTTATCGCAGGTTCGGTTTGAAGACTACCCCGCCGCCCGTGCTCACTTCGAGCAGGCCATAGCTATCAACCCGCAGGATGCTGCCGCGCATCATGATTTAGCCCTGCTACTGAGCTCGCAACTAAGTGATTACGCCACCGCCCGCACTCACTACGAGCGAGCCATCGCGCTTGACCCGCAGCACCTGTATCACTACAATTTTGCGATGCTCCTCGGAAACTGCTTGCAGGATTTTGAAGCAGCTAAAGGGCAGTATGAACGTGCAATAGCCCTTAACCCTGCTTACTCCAGCGCGCACAATAACCTAGCCATTGTACTGAACGAACAGTTCGACGACTACGAGCGCGCTCGCTACCATCTCGAGCGAGCAATTGAATCAGACCCATCTAACGCAGAGGCACATTGCAACTTGGCCTCCGCGCTAGTGCTAAAGGCTCAGGACTACAACGCCGCCCGGCAGCATTACGAAACTGCGCTAACGCTAGCGCCTGATTACGTGTCGGCCAGAGCACTTTATGCCAACCTGCTAGACGAACACTTGGGCGAATATGAATTGGCAAGAAAGCACTATGAACGAGTGCTCGAGCTTAAGCCTGATTATGTAGGTATCAGGCAGCGATTGGCTGTGCTACTACAAGAGCAATTTGAAGACTATGCCGGGGCCGTCTACCACGCAGAGCAGGCTCTATTGTACCAGCCTGACAAGGCAACTTCTCATCACAATCTGGCTGTCGCCCTTGTTAAGGTTGGTGATATTAACAATGCGCGTCAGCACTACGAGCGTGCGCTAGCCTTGGATGCCATGCTCCCAGAGGTCTACGTGGGACTTGGTCAGTTGCTAAACCATCATCTTAGCGACTATGAAGGTGCGCTACATCTCTATGAACAAGCCACAAAGCTGTTTCCAGATGATGATATACTTCACCAGCACCTCGGCCTCCTGCTACGTCGGCATTTTAAGGACTATCCTCGTGCGCGCTACCACCTAGAACGCGCACTAGAGTTTGACCCTACCTGGGCTGCTAGTTACTACAATTTAGGCATTTTACTCAGCGAGAATTTTGACGAATCTGCGTTAGCACGTGAATATTTTGAGAAGGCCGTGCAACTGGCTCCGAAAGACCCTATCGCCCACATGAATCTTGCCGGTTTCCTACTTAACGAAGAGGAAAAGTTGAATGCCCAAGCGTATTACATCAAAGCTTGTGAACTAGATGCCAAGTATAAGACGGCAGAGTATGATGAGCTTTTTATGGGTTAGTTTTTAATGCTCACTAATCACCCCGCCCCGGCCGGCACGGCGGGGGCTTTAGTTTCTCTTCTTCCTCCTTTCTATGAACAAACGCATACTACTCGCCTGGGCACTGCTCAGCGCAGCCACCGCTACCCAGGCGCAGGTGCGCCTTAGCGTCGGCCCGCAGGTGGGCTATACCCTGGCTACGGCCAACTACCAGCACCACAACATCGCGTTCGATAACGGCTACCGCAGCGGCTTCTCGGGCGGGCTCACGGCCGAGCTGGGCGTGGGCCACCTGCTGGTGCGGCCGGCCGTGCTCTACACCCAAAAGGGCTACAACCAGACGTTCGTCGGGGCGCCCGTTTTCAACTATCCGTCCGTTAGCCACACGAATCGCACGCGCATTGACTACCTGACTGTGCCCCTTTCTATTGGCTACGCACAGCACGCCGACGGCCAGGGCTTGCAGGTGTTTGGCGGGGCCTACGTGGGCTTTGTGCTAGGCGGCCACTACGCCAATGAGTGGGCGTACAGCTCTCCCACGAGCCCCACCCGGTACGAACTCTACGACGGGCGCGTCGTGGCCGACGGCAAGTCCTTCGTCGGCAACGACCTCTCCGTCCGCTCCCCCGACTTCGGCCTGCAGGCGGGGCTAGGCTACCGCTACCAGCGCCTGCTGGCGCAGGCTGAATTCAGCTTGGGGCTCCGCAATGCAGAGCCCGATAGAATCACTGTCGACGCCTTGCCCACCTACCACAATCGAGTTTTTCAGTTGTCGCTGGCCTACCTTTTTGGGCTAAAGTCTTAATCACCGCGCCCCTGCCGGCACGGCGGGGGCTTTAGCTTACTCGCTATGAACCTACGCCTACTCACCAAGCCCTTGGTAGCCATCCTGCTGCTCAGTGCCCTGGCCTGCTCTAAGAAAGACGCCCCGGCCGCCAGTTCCGACGCTACCGGTAGCTACCAGCTCGATAGCGCCCCCATCAGTTGCCAAGCGAAGGCTTCCACCAGCACGGTCAGCAGCGGGGGCGTATCGGTCGACTACCTAATCATTGACCTGCTTACGACACCCCAGCCCGCCACGGGAGCCGAAACGCTACGGCTCTATTTTGCAAAGCCTAAGGTGCAGTCTAACAATACTTATACCTTGACTGACATTACTTTAGAAAATAGAGGCAGCACCGTAGCTCACTACTTTACCACGGATGCGGCGACCCTTACCACCACGAGTAACGGGGTTTTTTCGGGCACGTTTTCGGGCAAAAATTTCTTCGCGGCCACGTCTGGGCCTTACACCGCTGTCACAAACGGCAAGTTCACCAACGTGCGGCCCTGAGTAGCCCTAACCACCCCGCCCTTGCCGGCACGGCGGGGGCTATTGCTTCTATCCATGTACCGCTTTCTGCTTTTGCTGCTAAGTAGCTTGCTCCCACTGCTTGCGCACGCACAAACCACCCCATCTACTCCACAAAAACTTAACGACTTAATCAGTCGGGCGCTTTGGGTAATTATCCCGCTGGTAGTAGCGGTAGGAGCCCTCGTCATCTTGTGGGAAGGAACGTTGGGCGCCTGGTGGCGCAATCGAAACAATTAACCACCCCGCCTCTGCCGGCACGGTGGGGGCTTTAGTTTCTCACCCTTTTTCGAAAACAACTATGCCTTACTACATTGCTAGAGTCGAATTACGCGGCACTCCCAGTGGCACAGACTACGACAATTTGCATGATGCCATGCAGAAAGCAGGCTTTTTACGCACCATTACCATTGCAGATAAGAATTGGCATCTTCCCGCAGCAGAATACGCATGCGTTGATAATCGCGTACTGAGTGCCGCTTACATGCGCGACGAATTAAAGAAAATAGTAGAGGCCGTTTATGTCAATTACCTTTTACTGGTTAGTCGAACTGAAGATGTAGCTGGCCTATTGGTACCTGTTGCTTAAGCGCTCATGACCACCGAGGAAGAAGCGCACTACATTCAACAGGTACTCCCCCTGATGGTCAAGAAACCCACTGGCTTATACATTGGGGAGGAAGACTATGCTATTGCCAAAGCTGACACCAGTGCGAGCGATTATATCGGACTTGCCAGACGCTTAGTAAAGGAGGAGTTGGCTACCACCAATGGGTCTGCCCTCTATCTGGCCATCACGACCAAAGGCAAGCAAATAGCCGAGCGGCCCGACGGCTACCTGGGGTATTTGCAGGAACAGGAAAAGCGCCTGCGCACGGAAGAGAGCCGCGCCAAGAAAAACGTAGCTGGCACCTTTGGCAGCTTTATCGTGGCTGGCTTAGCCCTGCTTTTCGCGCTCTACACCTACTTCGCTACCAGTCACGAGACTAGTGCCTTAGAAAAGAAGGTACAAGCATTAGAGCAACGCCTCCAGACTCTAGAGCAGCACCGCTAAAGCGATAACGCCTACCGCTACCAGGACTGCCCCCACTAGCGTGCCAGCCATCCAGCCAGCTTGGTATTCCTGCGTGCGTTCAGCGTCCATTATGCCACATAGTTAGGCTTCCAACAATTACAGTGCTCAGGTTCAGAATTAAGGTGAACCCACTTACAAAGCCCAGCACGAAGGGCTGCCGCATCCAGTTGCTCATAGTGCAAAGTACGATATGAAAATATCCCGCGAGCTTCAACGCGATAAACTCAACACCGATGGCCTGACCCCCATCCGCCTAGTGGTAAGCTGGGAGGGCAAGCGCCTGCGCATCGGCACGGGCTGCCTGGTAAAGCCTGAGCACTGGGATGCCAAGACCCAGCTGGTGCAGGTGCGCCCCGGCACGGCCCACAGCAGCATCAACCCGCTGCTCACCGGCGCCAGCAACGCCGCCGGCGACGCGGCCGACATGGCCCGCCGGCAGCAGCGCCTGCTACCTGAGGCCGAACTGCGACGCGCCATTGAGGCGGCGCTGAAGCCAGCGGCCGAGGAGTTGCCGGCCGCTGCGCCAGCAACTACGCAGGCTACGGACTTCGAGAGCCTGTACCGCCGCTGGATGGTCGAGCACATCAACAAGCCCCGTGGTCGCAGTGGCAAGCCGCTCTCCCAAACCGCCAAAGCGGGCTTTGAAGCTACGCTCCAGCGCTTTCTTGGCTACGAGCAGGCGCGGGGCCGCGCCCTGCGCCTGGAGGACATGAACCTGGCCTTCTACCAGGATTTTCGCCGCTACCTGCTCGAAGAACTGGACCAGAGTATCAATACGTTTGGCAAGCACATCTCCCGCCTCAAAACGTTTTTGGGCTGGGCTGAGCTCGACCAAAACCTGCCGGTGCACCGGCAGTACCGCAAGTTTGTGGCCGCCAGCCAGAAGGGCCGGGTCGATGCCCTCACCGAAAAAGAGCTGCACCAACTAGCTGCCCTGGATTTTGGCGACCCGCTGGTGCGGACCCAGCTCGAGGGGCTGCGTCTGGAGATGGGACGCCCGACCGGCGCGGCCCAGGGCGCCGAGTGGACGGAGGCCTGGCTGGCCCACGTGGAGCTGGCCCGCGACAAGTTTTTGCAGTGCTGCTACACGGGCCTGCGCATTTCAGACGCCAACCGCGCCGCCTGGCAGCACGTGCGCGGCAACCTGGTTGTGCTCGACGACATCGCCAAAAGCGACGTCACAGTCTACATTCCCTTTTACGACGACGACGTATTCAAGCCCGTGGCCTTGGCCGAGCGCTACGAGCACCGCTCGCTGCTGGACCTGCTCGTGCCCGAGTGCTACCGCTGCAACGAGTTTCTCAAGGTGGTGCAGCGCCTAGTTGGCTTTACCCGTTTTAACCTCACCACCAAGATTGGCCGCAAGACTTTTGTCACGCTCAAGCTCTACCAGGGCGTGCCCGCCCGGCTGATTATGCAGGCCACCGGCCACCAGACCGAAGAGGCCTTCAACGCCTACGTGGGCGTCGATGAGCTGCGCCTGGTGGAGGAGTTTATGCGCAAGGCCACGCGCCGGCGCGCCGCGTAGGAGGGGGGCAATTTCGGGGGCAGTTTTTGGGCACCGGCTTTCCAGCCGTTTCCCCTGCTCGCCCTCGCGAGTACCCGCTACGTAGCGGCCGCGCACTTTTGGTGGAAACCCGTGGAAATCAGTGCTGCTCAGATGCTCCTAACGCGACCACTAAAAAGGCCCTCACAATAGCGTGAGGGCCTTTTTTATTGTCTGAGGGGTAGTTTTTACTGCACCTACCTGGCGGCGTGGTCTTCTGCGCGATAACATAGGCGTTGTTCTAGCTCGGCCGTATCTTCCTGGTCTCAGTCCCATCTTTTTTACGTAGTTCCCAATCGCCTTGACGGGCGGGGCCCTTGGTGCGGGCGATGCCCTTCATGTTCTTGATGCGGCTGTACTGGTGGAATAGCACGCCCATGCTGGCCATCTGCTCGGTACTGGCCGCCACTACCTGCGACTGGAGTAGGTTTTGCGTCAGCACCAGCCCCTTAGCCTGAATAGCCGCCGCCAGTAGCTCCAGCGCCCGGGCGGCGTAGTCGCCCACTTCCTCGTCGAGGATGCGTCTAAACGCATCTTGATAGCCTGCCATTTTCCCAAATTGGCAGAATGCGCAGGCAAGGGGTCGGACGCAAGCACTAGCACACGGATACAAAAAAACAGGCCCACCGAAGTGAGCCTGTTTGCAAGCGAAGCGACTACTTGGTTACTAAAAATGAAAGAGAATACTGCTTTTCTCGAAGTTTTTACCAAAGCCACCAGCCTTAGCGTCATACGTGACGTTCTTATTAGGTATATCAATGCAGATAGTTACTTCGGCCGTGAATCCGAGGAAACTTCCCCCAATGATGGCACAGAGATTCTGGGGATTAATAGTAGCAGAACCTATAGTTTTGTCGCCAAAGGGTGTTGAGAGCGAAATTGTTACCGTCACCTGGGGAATAGCGAGGTCAACGCTCCAACTGATTTTTAGAAAGCCAAACAGTGTAATACTATCTTGGAAGTTATCGGTGAGTTCTTGAACGTGGGCGTCCGTGAGTTGCAGGGCTTGATTCGGTTCCATAACGAAAAGGGGGGTAAGTGATTGGGAAAAGAAGGTGATTTTTCACTCGACTTGCCTAGCAAAAGCCCCACTCTTTTTCAGCCTTTTTGCACGTATAAACACCTGATTTTGTGGCACGTAATTTTACTCGTGCGGCGACAGTTTTTACTGCCTTATAATTCGTGTGGCCTTCGGGCAAAGCTTGTTTTCATAGCTTGAAAAGCCCCACCTACCTCAGGCTTGTCCTTACCCAAAGCTCAGAAAAGCGCTGGCCGATAGGTCGGCGCTTTTTTTGCGGGTTAGTCGTTGAGTAACTGTCGGGCCATCTTGACGCCTTCGACTAATAGGCGCAGGGTGCGTCGACCGAGCTAGTGGGTTTGCCAACCCGGCGGGCCGTCGCCTTTACGGCCCAGGTGCCCGCCCAAGGCCAGGTACACAGCGCACACCGTGTCTAGGGGCCGGCGAGTGGCGCAGCACCCGTAATTCCGTGTTGGTCAGCCCGGCCGCCTCGGCGGGTAAGTCTGGCTCCATCCGACTTTTCTTGCGCAGGTCCATCAAGCCAGGGCCACTACGCTGAGCAGGGCCACGGCCGCCAAGAGTTGGGCGGCGGTTTGTAACTGTAATTTTTCGGCTCTCAGGCCGGTCTTTAAGGCTTTGTGGAAGTCCTCGATGAGCCAGCGGCTGGTGCGCTGGCACACGCACATCAGGGCCTGGACCAAGTCGATTACCAGCTGGTCGCATAGCGAGGGCCACTCCAGGTCGGGGGCCGCCGCAGGGCCCGTTTCTTCCCAGACCCGCACCACGCTGGGGCACTAAAACTTGCCTGCAACACGACCTCCTGAGCTGGTTGCTGGGGCCACCCCGCAGGGCCAGCGTAAACGAACCTACGCGGGGTAGAGCACGGGCCCACTCGAAGAGGCGGCCGCCGGTGTGTTAGCCAGCCCCGTCACCAAGGCCTGGTCTTGGGCCGCCCGCACGACGAAGCCCAACCCCTGCGCCTGACACTGCGCAAGTGCTCGTAAATGTCGGCCCCACGGTCGGCTACCACTACTCAACGCGTCCCGGCTGGCGGGTGCCCAACTGCCCGCAGGCTGCTCGCCCACAGGGCCGATTCGCGCTCGCGGCCCTGGCGGGGAAGCGAGCCGCCGTGAGGATGTGCTTTTTTGGCCTCGGGCGCGGGCTGGCGCACGTGAAACTGCTGGTCTAACAGGCCCAACAGTGGCAGAGCCGGGCGTTTGGCGGCTGGGTCGGGGGTGGTAGTGAGCCAGGCCACGGCCACCAGCGAGTGCCGTAGCACGCCTTGGCTGGTGGGCCTCCCCAAAGCCTGCCCGGCGCTCGGCGGCCTTAGGCCAGCTCAGTCGTGTCCTCTATCAGTAGGTACGTGCCGGGTAGCTGTTACTATTGGTCAACATAATGAATATAAGGATATTGCAGCAAATTCGACGTAGCCTGGCCTTGGCCCAGCAACTGGTAGGCTGCTTTGCTGTCGTAGACCTGCCCCTGGCTCAATTGGGCGCTGCTGGCTTCCGGTTGCCGCGCCCAGCCAGTGGCCAGGGTGCAGACGCGCCGGGGGCTGCGCACATCGCCCAGCGCCACCACCCCGAAATGGGTCTGCGCCCAGCGCTGGGCCTCCCCAAAATGCGTCGAAATACGCATGCCCGAAAACTACCGCCTACTCCCCAAAAAGAGCGCCGGCTATCGGCCGGCGCTCTTTGAGTTTTGGGTAAGGACAAGTTTGTCGCAGGTGAGGCCTTTTGCTAGCGTGCCCTCCCTTTAAACCACCAGACCAGTAGAATTAGCCAGCCACGTACCGCATAAAAAAGCAAGGCTATGTGCAACGCAATGCCCACCGGTAGGCTCTACGCTACACATCTACCCTTATTTTTTCCTGTTGCCCATGACTTCCCGCACCCTAGCTGTTGCCAGCCTGCTGCTGGCCGCAATCCTGCCAGTAGTTAGCCACGCCCAGACTACCGCCCCGCACGTTTACGCAGGAGCTAGCGCTAATTTGCTCTCTAATACGCCATTCACCTCGGCCGGTGTGCCACTACGACTAGGCCCTGCCCTCACCGCAGGCTATCAGTTCACACCAAACGTGGCGCTACAGGTAGGAGCCTCGTATCAGTGGCAGAATGAAGCTTTTTCCGAAATCTACCTCGCCACGGCGCCAGGTGGCCCCACTACCGCTATCACGAATCGGAACGAGTACCACTACAAATACCTGCTGGTGCCGGTACTGCTGCGCTATACGTTTACCCCTTTCGCTGAGCGCTTTCATGTTGACGCACTTGGGGGCACAACACTGCTTTATTCCGCATTGCGCAGAACCTACGATAGCACGCCTGCTACTGCGCCGCCCGCCGAATACAAAAGCGCTACTTTCAGAGCTAGTCTGACCTTGGGCCCAGCCCTGCGCTATACTGTGGCGCCCCGAGTGGAGCTAACCGCTAGTAGCCTAGTAAATGCAGCGCTCGGCGATTATTACCCCCGCTTTAGCAACCGCCTCTTCCTAAATACCGCTATCGGCGTAAACTACAACTTTGGCTAGCGCTATACCAGCGTAGTCTGCCACGGTAGCCTCTTCAGTAGTAGGGGGCTTAATCAGCCACTCCCAGCCCATTGCGCCGCAAGTAGCCACGTGCACAAATACCTGCCAAAGTACGCTCACTCCCATGTGCGCGCGCCCGCTGTCATGCCTTGGCGCTAGTCAGCCTTGCGCTGATGAGCCTAGCCTTGTTGTAACGCCCATCTGCTGGCAGAAGCACGTAGCCGATGGTAGGTTTGGCAGCGGCATACACTCCTTCGACGCTGACCCCTTTCATAAAGGCGGGCCTGAAGCTGCCAACTGGCTTGAGCATCGCACCACGGGCTTACCAGAGACTGCCCAAGCTGGCTGCTGACGAAAACTATGCATGATACGGCCAGCTATATGCCGGTTTCCAGCACTGAAAAATGCTTTGCTCATCAATCGCTTATCAAATTTTTGCCCCCTAACCGGGCGGCAATTGTGGAGGCCGTTTTTCGGAACTCCTTCCCATATCCTTTGAGGCTAACCCGCAAAACCTATTTAGCGCCTGACACTAGCGGGGTAGGGTAGAGGCCCGCGGTAGGGTTTAATAAAAGAAAGCTTCTGATACGTGCACAAAAAAGGCCATTCCTAACTACTAGGAATGGCCTTTCTGTTTCTACAGGCTTAGCACAGGCAAGCCAACGCGGGATTTGTATCATCGCGCAGCTATCAGCAAAGGAGTTGGCTGAAGCATTGCCTGTGCAAGTAGATTTGGTAGTGGAGTAGCCAACTAACCAGGCCGCAACCCGTTTGGTTGCGGCCTGGCACGCAGTGGCCCTTATTCGATAACCAGCTTCTTCACCACTGTGCCCATCTCCGTGGTCAGGCGCAGGGAGTAAACGCCGGTAGCCAAGTCGGCCAGGGGCAGCGTGTGGGCAGCCCCACCCGCGGGCAGCACCTGGGTGCGTACTATGCGGCCCAGGGCATCGAGCAGCGTGGCCGTCACGGGCTGGCGGTTCAGGCTCAGGGGCAGTTCGATGGCCACCTGGGTTTTGGCCGGATTGGGGTATATACCCACTTGCTGAGCCAGCGCCACGGGCACGGTGGCCAGTACTTGCTGGGGCGAGAATACCAGCTCGAAGCGAGTCGTGTTGAGGGCCGCCGCGTTGCTCACCGTGAACGAGTAGGTGGGCTGCTGGCGCAGGTCGGTAAGGGTGCCGAGCTGGCGGTCGCGCAGGTACACGGGCACGGCGCTCAGGTTCAGCAGCTGGCTGGCCGTGAAGGT
>Ga0265798_10004813_pt1 | contig 18455 bp, 11 predicted proteins | sample P3T30metagenome_FD_192430 | JGI IMG/M metagenome (GOLD analysis project Ga0265798, IMG submission 192430) | Plant litter microbial communities from East Loma Ridge, Irvine, California - P3 T30 | ecosystem: Environmental > Terrestrial > Plant litter > Unclassified | place: USA: California... | reverse complement strand
GGATATGGCTCAACCCCGTCAGCGATTTCATCCGGCAGCACCATCACGTCGAAAGCGCGATAGGCATCCAGATTGCGGTTGGCGCTGATCGCCACCGGCCCGACCTGCGGCCGCAGGCGCGCCAGCACATGTTCGACCATGGTGCTCGACCGGAAGGGCTGCAGGCCCTTGTCGACATTGCCCATGCGCGAGCCGCGACCACCTGCGAGTACCAGTCCGCTGATCATCCCTGTCTCCATGTTCTGTTCTTATCCGCCTATGTAGGACATTTCAACCTTGCGCGCGCCGTCGCGTTGCCCAATGCCCGTCTCCGCCGTGCGCGTCTCGGAATAACGATCCGCCCGTCCGCGCCACAGCTGGGCGATGGCGCCAGAGAGTTCAAGGTCGCTGCGGTCCGCGCGCAGCAGCGCGCGCAGGTCGTGGCCACGGGTGGCGAACAGGCAGGTGTACAGCTTGCCCTCGGTCGACAGGCGCAGGCGCGAACAGTCGCCGCAAAAGGCCTGGGTGACGCTCGAGATGACGCCGATCTCGCCGCTGCCGTCCAGGTAGCGCCAGCGCGAGGCGGTCTCGCCGCTGTAGTTGGCCGCGACGGGTGCGAGCGGCAGCTCGGCCGAGATGCGCCGCACCACCTCGTGCGACGGCACGACGTCGTGCATATTCCAGCCGTTCGAGGCGCCGACGTCCATGAATTCGATAAAGCGCAGGATGGTCGGCGAGCCCTTGAAGTGGCGCGCCATGGGCAGGATCTGGTCGTCGTTGGTGCCGCCCTTGACCACCATATTGACTTTCACCGGGCCCAGGCCAACCGCATGGGCGGCGTCGATGCCATTGAGCACGTCGGCGACGGCGAAGTCGACGTCGTTCATGCTGCGAAATACCTGGTCGTCCATCGCGTCGAGCGAGACCGTGACGCGGTCCAGGCCGGCGTCCTTCAAGGCCTGGGCCTTGCGCGCCAGGATCGAGCCGTTGGTGGTGAGCGTGAGGTCGAGCGGACGGCCGCTCGGCGTCGGCAGCGCGCGCAGCATCGCGACCAGGCGCTCGAGGTTCTTGCGCAGCAGCGGCTCGCCGCCGGTCAGGCGCAGCTTTTCGACGCCGTGCGCGATGAACAGCCGCGCCACGCGCGTGATTTCCTCGAACGACAGCAGGTCGCCGTGCGGCAGGTATTGGTAATCCTTGTCGAACACTTCCTTCGGCATGCAGTACACGCAGCGGAAGTTGCAGCGGTCGGTGACGGAGATGCGCAGGTCGTGCAGGGGCCGTCCGAGCGCGTCGCTGAGCAGGCCAGTCGGGGCTTCGGGCACGGCCGGAACCTGCAGCGCGGATGACCGCAGGTCATTGATCAGAATGATTTTTTCAGCCATTTCAGTACGATAGCACGGGGCGGATGAAGCTGCCCGTACATGATGAGGAATGAACGGCTGGCTTAAAGTAGTTCATGTAAGGCGAGAGAAGTGTTGGCTGGTATGAAAGTGGCAGCCCCAAAATGCGTCGTTCCCGCGAAGGCGGGAACCTAAGTTTGCAAGCGTTGCAATAACGCTCACAGTACTTGGGTTCCCGCCTGCGCGGGAACGACGAGCAGCGGACTGACGGTTACTGACGGGTCGTATCGACCTGCACCAGCGGCTCTGCGACTGGCGCGGCCACTGGCTTGCGGGCACGGCCCATGCGGACCGGGGTTGCCACTGCAGCTTCCTGGGCGGCGCGCAGTTTTTCAGGGTCGGTGGCAGCCAGTTCCAGGCCGGCCTGGGCCAGCACTTCGTCCAGCTTGGCCGGCGCTTCCACTGGCGCGGCAGCCAGGGCAGCGCCCGGCGCCGGTGCGGTCGCTGCTGGAGCAGCAACCGGCGTCGGGGCAACGGTGATGGCCGGTGCGGCGGCCGGGGCCGTCTCAACCGCCGATGCGGCGACCGGTGCAGTCACTGGCGCGGTTTCGACCACAGGAGCTGGGGCAGGAGCAGCTTGCGCCACTGGCGCCTGCTCGACCGGGGCTGGAGCTGGAGCAGGAGCAGGAGCAGGAGCAGCTTCCTGCTTAACCTCGCCACGTGCCGCGGCAACCGACGCCGCGGTCGGGAACGGGTTCTGCTCAGCAGCAATCGATGCCGCAGTCGGGAACGGAATCGGCTCGGCAGCAACCGGCGCTGGCGCAGCCGCTTCGACCGGAGCAGGCGCAGGCGCTGGCGCAGGCGCAGCAGCCTTCTCGGCCTCCACCTTCTCAGCCGCCACCGACGCCGCGGTCGGGAATGGCCATGCATCCTGGGCAGTAGCGCGTGCCGGCTTGGCTTTCGCAGCCTTGGCGGCAGCGGCAACCTTGGCCGCTTCTTCATCGGCTACCGGGGTGAATGCCGGCGCCTCGTCCGAACCTTCCAGCGCCTCGCTGCCCTCGACCTGGTCACGGTCGCGGCGATTGCGGTTGCGGCCGCCACGGCGGCGGCGGCGGCGTGGCTCGTCGCCATCGCCTTCGCCGTCGAGTTCTTCGCCATCCGGGCCGATCGTCGTCACCGACTTCACGACCTGCTGCACGACTTCCTGGACGCCTTCCGGACCGGTGGTGTTCACCACGACCGTTTCGCTGGCCACGACCTGGGTCACGCTCACTTCATCGAGCTTGGCTTCGATGGCCTGGGTGGTGCGCTCGATACGTTCAGTACGCTCGCGCGGCTGGCGTGGCTGACGCTCCTTGCGCTCGCCACGTTCCGGACGCTCGGCGCCCTCGACCCGTGGTGCGCCTTCGACCTGCTCGCGCGGCTCGCGTGGTTCACGCGGCTTGCGCTCGCGCGGCTGGCGCGGCTGGCGGCCTTCGCGGGCTTCTTCGCCCTGCGGCGCCTTGGCAAGCTCTTCGCCTGGCGTGCCCTTGGCAACCGCGTCGCGCTCTTCGCGCTCACGGCCCGGCTTGGCGCCGCGTTCAGCACGCTCGCCATTGCGGCCGCCGTTGCGGCCACCCTTGTTGCGGTTGTTGCGGTCGCCACGCTCGGCTGGCGCAGGCGCGGCCGGCTTCTCGACCACGACCGGGGCCGCGGCTGGCGCTTCCGGTTCGCCGAAGAAGAAGTCGCGCAGGCGGGCAAAGAAACCTTTTTCTGCTGGCACTGGCGCAGGGGCAACTGCTGGAGTGACCGCAGGCTTGGCTGGCTTGGCTGCTTCGCTGCGGTCGACCACCGGGGCCGGCTGGGCCGGGGTGATGGTCTTGACCACGGCTTCCTGGCGCGGCTTGGCTTCTTCTTTCTGGCGCTTGGCGTAGGCCATGTCGGTGTCGGCGGTCTCGGCCATCGCATAGCTGGCGTGCGCGTCTTCCAGGCGTGGATCGTCGTGCTTGATGCGCTCGAGCTTGTAGTGCGGGGTGTCCAGATGCTTGTTCGGGATCAGGATCACGGTGATGCGGTGGCGGTTCTCGATCTTGAGCACTTCGCCGCGCTTTTCGTTGAGCAGGAAGGCGGCGACATCGACCGGCACTTGCACGTGGATCGCGGCCGAATTTTCCTTCATGGCCTCTTCCTGGATGATGCGCAGGACTTGCAGGGCCGACGATTCGGTATCACGGATGTGGCCGGTGCCCGAGCAGCGCGGGCAGGTCACGTGCGAGCCTTCCGACAGCGAAGGACGCAGGCGCTGGCGCGACAGTTCCATCAAGCCGAAGCGCGAGATCTTGCCCATCTGGACGCGGGCGCGGTCGTGGTGCAGGGCGTCCTTGAGGCGCTGCTCGACTTCGCGCTGGTTCTTGGCCACTTCCATGTCGATGAAGTCGATCACGATCAGGCCGCCCAGGTCGCGCAGGCGCAGCTGGCGGGCGACTTCGTCGGCCGCTTCGCAGTTGGTGTTGAAGGCGGTGGTTTCGATGTCCGAGCCGCGGGTGGCGCGCGCCGAGTTGACGTCGATGGAGACCAGGGCTTCGGTGTGGTCGATCACGATCGCGCCGCCCGATGGGAGCGGCACGGTGCGCGCGTAGGCGGTTTCGATCTGGTGTTCGATCTGGAAACGCGAGAACAGCGGCACGTCGTCGCTGTAGCGCTTCACGCGATGCGCCATGTCGGGCATCACGTGGCTCATGAACTGCTGGGCCTGTTCGTAGATCTCGTCGGTGTCGATCAGGACTTCGCCGATATCAGGCTGGAAGTAGTCGCGGATGGCGCGGATGACCAGCGACGATTCATGGTAGATCAGGAAAGCGCCGGCGGACGACTTGCCGGCGCCTTCGATCGCGCGCCACAGCTGCATCAGGTAGTTCAAGTCCCACTGCAGCTCTTCGACGTTGCGGCCGATGCCGGCGGTGCGGGCGATCACCGACATGCCTTGCGGCAGGTCGAGCTTGTCCATGGTCTCGCGCAGTTCCTGGCGTTCTTCGCCTTCGACGCGGCGCGACACGCCGCCGCCACGCGGGTTGTTCGGCATCAGGACCAGATAGCGGCCGGCCAGCGAGATGAACGAGGTCAGGGCGGCGCCCTTGTTACCGCGTTCCTCTTTCTCGACCTGGACCATGATTTCCTGGCCCTCTTTCAGCGCTTCCTTGATGGTGCAGTTGCGCACGTCGACGCCGTCACGGAAATACGTGCGGGCGACTTCTTTGAAAGGGAGGAATCCGTGGCGGTCTTCGCCGTAGGAGACGAAGCAGGCTTCGAGGGAGGGTTCGATGCGGGTGATGACACCCTTGTAGATATTCGACTTGCGTTGCTCGCGACCTGCGGTCTCGATGTCGATATCGATCAGTTTTTGGCCGTCGACAATCGCGACGCGCAGCTCTTCTTGCTGCGTAGCATTAAACAACATGCGTTTCATTTTTATACACTCCGCGGCCCGGCTGGGCCGTGTGATGGCCGCCCTTGCGGACGGCGCAGCTACAGGGAATGTACGCCGGAACGGAGCGAAGGAGGGTTATGCCCGGGCGTGCGGCGGGGCGACGAAACATCGCTGCCGCAACAGGGCGCAAATGGGGCCGAACGTCATTGTCTACGCACGCCGCGACCTCGGCCTGCCGACTGCCACCACATTGGGGTTGGCACGACGACAAGCGAGGGGGTGTGCTAAAACCAGCACGACCAATGGCGCAGGACAACCGGGACCTGGAGGCGAACGAACAGCCTGAGCTTCAGGTCGTGAGGATGGGCCTGCGTCTGGCCGGGCGAAAACGACAAGCGTTATCGACACCATCAACCGACGAGCAGGCGTTGCGGCATGCTTGCCAGTACTTATCCTTACGAATCCAAACAATCCAATCCTGCATCCCTGCGCGCAACCCGATTACAACATCAGGTGCAACCTTGATCGGCGCAAAGATGTGCGTACACGATTTTTTCTCCATCGAATTTGCACTCTGGCGGGGCCGATGGAGCGCGCCCCTGTGTAAAATATCGTTTTAATTCTTACACCAGCAGAGGTTTGACCGCCGCCTGTCGATTATATATTCAAAATGAAGGACTTAGAGAGAATTTCTGGGAAGACAGGACGAATGGCGACCCAAAACGATGTTGTTTCCCCTTCATCACAACAGGCTCTGCAGGCACAGTTCGTGACAATCGGCGAAGAAGACGCCGGACAGCGTATTGATAACTACCTGTTGCGTGTCTGTAAAGGCGTCCCGAAGAGTCACATCTACCGCATCCTGCGTTCGGGTGAAGTCCGTGTCAACAAGGGCCGGATCGACCAGCTGTACCGCCTGGTCGAGGGCGATACGATCCGCATCCCGCCGATCCGGATCGCCGAGAAGGCCCGCAACGACACCGTGCCGGGGACCGAATTCCCGGTCGTGTTCGAAGACGCGCACCTGCTCGTCATTAACAAGCCGGCCGGCGTGGCCGTGCATGGCGGCTCCGGCGTGTCCTATGGCGTGATCGAGCAGTTGCGCGCGGCGCGGCCGGATGCCAAGTTCCTGGAACTGGTGCACCGGCTCGACCGCGAAACCTCGGGCCTGCTCCTGATCGGCAAGAAGCGCAGCGCGCTGACGAACCTGCACGACCAGATGCGCGACGGCACGACCGATAAACGGTATTTCGCGGCCGTGAAGGGCGACTGGCAGAACAAGCGCCAGCACGTCAAATTGCCGCTGCATAAATACACGACGGCCGACGGCGAGAAGCGGGTCGTGGTCCAGGCCGGCGGCCAGGAAGCCCACACCATTTTCAATCTGTTGAAAAAATGGAACGATTTCGCCTTGCTCGAAGCCGAGCTCAAGACGGGCCGCACGCACCAGATCCGGGTTCACCTGGCCTCGAGCGGCTTCCCGATCCTGGGCGACGAAAAGTATGGCGACTTTGCCTTTAATAAGGGGTTGCACAAGGCGGGCCAGGGACGCGGGGCGCTCAAGCGCATGTTCCTGCACGCGCACCAGATCACGTTTACCCATCCGGACAGCGGCGAGCGGATGACCTTGCGCGCACCGATGCCCGAGGAATGCGAACGGTTCTTGGTAAGCTTGGGAGCGTCAAGTGCGTGATCCACGCCTGCGCACGATCGAAAAACTAAGGAGACCGGCGCCCTGTGCAGCCGCTAAATAATGGCAAGAAAACAATTTGACCTGATCGTGTTCGACTGGGACGGCACGCTGATGGACAGCACGGCGGCCATTGTCAAGTGCATCCAGGCGGCGGCGCGCGACCTTGGCCTGCCGGTGCCGAGCGACTCCTCGGCCGCCCACGTCATCGGCCTCGGCCTGGCCGAGGCGATGCAGGCCGTGATGCCCGACATCCAGCCGGCCATGTACCCGCGCATGGTCGAGCGCTATCGTTATCACTTTCTCACCAAGGACCACGAACTGGTGCTGTTCAAGGGCGTTCGGGAGATGTTGGCCGATCTTAATAATGAGGGTTACTTTTTGGCGGTGGCCACCGGCAAGAGCCGGGTGGGCCTCAACCGGGCCCTGAACGCCACCGGCCTGCTGTCGATCTTCGACGCTACCCGTTGCGCGGATGAGACATTCTCGAAGCCCCATCCCGCCATGCTGCAAGAGCTGACCCGCGAGCTGGGCCAGGACCTGCGCCGCACCGTGATGATCGGCGACACCACGCACGACCTCATGATGGCGAACAATGCCGGCGCGTCCGGTATCGCCGTCGAGTTCGGCGCGCATCCGGTGGCCCAGCTGCAGGCCTGCCATCCATTGTTCTCGGCGCGCTCGATCCCCGAGCTGCACGCCTGGCTGCTCGAACACGCCTGAACTTCGGGAGCAAAAATGGCGGATGATGAACGCCTGTTCGTGTGCGATGCCGATGGTTTGCTCGACGCCGGCCGCGGCGTGCGCTTCGCGCTGCTGGCCTGGGGCCAGCCCGCCACCGGTTTCGTGATCCGCCACGGCGGCCAGGTGCATGGCTACCTGAACCGCTGCGCCCATGTGCCGGTCGAGCTCGATTGGCGCGAAGGCGAGTTCTTCGAATCCGGCGGCCAGTACCTGATGTGCGCCACCCACGGCGCAGTGTACGAACCCGGCAGCGGCAAGTGCGCTGGCGGTCCCTGCCGCGGCGGGCGCCTGCATCCGATCGCCGTACACGAAGGCGCGGGCAAGATATACTGGCTGCCCGACGAGCGGTTCCGCGCACCTGCGCAGGGATAGCGCTCGCCGTCGACCCATCCGACTTTATGAGTGACCAAACGAACCACCCTGGCGACAACCGGCTTGCATCGAATCCAACGATTGGCAACTGGGAGCGCGAAACGCTCGAGAAACTGGTATTTGCCACCGTTCAGGAACGGCGCCGCGCCCGGCGCTGGAGCATTTTCTTCAAACTGAGCTTTCTTGGCGTCGCCCTGCTGGCGCTATGGGCGTACTACGACTTCAATTTTGGCAGCGGCGACGTCGAAAACCTGGGCCGCCACACGGCCCTGATCGAAATTAACGGCGAGATCGAAGCCGAAGGCAGCGGCGCGGCCGATACCGTGATCCCGTCGCTGAACAAGGCGTTCTCGGATCCCGGTTCGGCGGCGGTGGTGCTGCGCATCGACAGCCCCGGCGGCAGCCCGGTACAGGCCGGCATTATCGTGGACGAGATCCAGCTCCTCAAGCGCGGCTATCCGGACAAGCCCCTGTACGTGGTGGTGGACGAGATCTGCGCCTCGGGCGGCTATTACATCGCCTCGGCGGCCGACCGCATCTACGTCAACAAGGCGTCGATCGTTGGCTCGGTCGGTGTGCTGATGGACAGCTTCGGCTTCACCGGCACCATGGACAAGCTCGGTATCGAGCGGCGCCTGTTGACGGCCGGCGAAAACAAGGGTTTTCTTGACCCGTTCAGCCCGCAGTCGCCGAAGCACCGCGAACACGCCCAGGAAATGCTCAATGAAATCCACCAGCAATTCATCGCGGTGGTGCGCGCCGGACGCGGCAAGCGCCTGAAGGAAACCCCGGAAACCTTCTCCGGCCTCTACTGGACTGGCGCCAAGGCGGTCGACATGGGCCTGGCCGACGCCTTCGGCACCGTCGATACGGTGGCGCGCGACATCGTCAAGGCCGAGGACATCGTCGACTACACGGCGCACGAAGGATTGCCGGAACGGGTGCTCAAGAAATTTGGCGCCGCGGTTGGCGAAAGCGCGGTCAAGGCGGCCTACCATGGGGCCGTGCCGAAATTGCGCTGAACATTTTGTCCTTGAATACAGACGTCCAACGGCTATAGTGGAACGGTAGCGCGAGCAGCAAGGGTCGGCAGAAGGCTCGCTTCGATCGGCCCGGGCAGTGATACGCTATCCACCGCACACGGTGCGGTTTTCGAGAGAATTCAATTCCTCACGGTAGTACGTCCCTGGGAGGCTAGCCGCATGGCGCGCCTGCCGCAGGAACGGAAACGACGGCCTTGGCCGTCGTTTCCATTTGTACTTCATCGGGATCTACCTCAGCGTTACTACGACTGCGCTCTTCCAGTTTTTCCGTCGTCCGGTTTCCCGGTCTCATCGGGTGCCTCCGGCGTCCTGCCGGCAGGTGTGCCGGTTCAGGTACAAGTGCCGCACTGACGGGCATCGCCATCGCGATCCGAACCGCAGGGGGGCTGCGAATTCTGCTGCGTAGGGTATGGGTTGTTTTGTTGTGAGACTTGTAATTCACCATGTGACAAGCGTGCTTGTGGTGGATGCCACATGGCCGGTATTCGCAAGGGTATCAGCTCTTCGTGCTGGGCAAAGCCGCCGCGGTCGAGCCAGGCCTGGTGGTCGCGCACGGCGCGTGCATACCAGGCCGCGCGCAGCGGTGGATGGCCGCCGTGCAGGTGAGGAAATCCGCCGCCGCGCCAGCGCGCAAAGGCGAGTCGGGTCGGGAAAAGCGCCGCATGGTCCTTGGCGAGCCGTTGGCGCGCACAATGGGCCTCATGAGCGGAAAGCTTTCCATTTGCTGTGTCGAGATCGTCGTTCACGTTCATTCCTATCCTTTGGCTATTGCGTCCTCCTATGAAGGACGCCGTAGGTGCCGTTAGGCGGATTCCTAACGTGTTGAAGTCTATCAATGCGAATTTCGGAAGGCTTGACGCTGCTCAAATGAACGATTGCATGCGCAATGGGTCAGAGGTAACGCTACCAAATTCAGCCGATAACGCTTTCCCAAGGGCTGTGCGCATCTGGTAAAGTCTCGGCCCATGAGTAAATTGTCCCTAGACCGTATCCTGCAATCGCAGGGGTTCGGCACCCGCAAATATTGCCGCGCGCTGATCGAGGACGGCGATGTCGCCGTCAACGGCGAGACTGTCGACAGCTTCAAAGCCACCTTCGACACTGACGGCCTGGTCCTGACCGTGTTCGACGAAGAATGGCCGTACCGCGAGCACGCCTATATCGCGCTGCACAAGCCGGCCAACTTCGAATGCTCGCGGAAGCCCAGCCACCATCCGGGCGTGCTGACCCTGCTGCCGGAACAGTTCACCTGGCGCGATGTACAGCCGGTCGGCCGCCTCGACCACGACACCACGGGCATGCTCCTGATGTCGGACGACGGCCCCTTCATCCACGCCCAGTCCTCGCCCAAGCGCCACGTGCCCAAGGTCTACCAGGCCACCACCGCCGAGCCGGTGACCGAAGAACTGGTCGCCCACATGCTGGCCGGTGTGCAGCTGAACGACGAGCCGGCGCCTTTGACGGCGGTGTCCTGCGTCCAGCGCGGCGAGCACACCCTCGAGATCGTGCTGGAACAGGGCAAATACCACCAGGTCAAACGGATGCTGGCTGCCGCCGGCAACCATTGCAGCGCACTGCACCGCTCGCAGATCGGCGGCCTGACCCTGGAATCGCTCGGCCTGGAAGAGGGCGAATGGTGCTTCCTGGACCAGGCACAGCTCGACTTGCTGGTGCCTGCCTGATCGGTCCGCAAGAGGGGGAAGTCGATCCGCGCGTTCCTGAATGCAATACGTGCGACATCGATAAAAAATTTCCGCGACACTTACGCGCGATGGCAACTGAACATCAGTTGCTGCACGAACGTTTTGATATAGAACAATAAATATGCACGCCTATCGCCCGAGACTTCCCCATACCATCGCCCTGATTCCGCTGCTGCTGGCCCTGCCGGCATTGGCCCAGACCGCACCGCAAACCCTGGCGGAATGCGCCGCCATCACCGACGCCAGCGCCCGCCTGGCCTGCTTCGACGGCGTCGCTGCCAGTCAGACGGCCGCTGCTGCCGGCGCCGCTCCGGCCACCGCGGCCGTGGCCACGCCGGCCACGCCGGCCGCCGTGACGCCGGTGCCGACCACCGCGCCGGTGGCCGAAGGCGCCTTCGATGCGCCGCGCACCAGCGCGGTGGACCGCACCGCCTCGGTCGATCCGGTGGTGCAGGCCGCGTCCCAGTACACGCTGAGCAGCCACTGGGAACTCGATGCGCGTGATAAACGCGGCGTGTTCAAGTTCCGTCCGCATCGCCCGAGCTACCTGATGGCGACCCGCACCCACCGTCCGAACGAAGAGCCGTACCGCGACTTCCTGGCGACCGACCCGGATGCCGAAGGCCTGTCGAAGGCCGAGCTGGAATTCCAGCTCAGCTTCAAGATGAAGATGGCCGAAACCTTGTTCGAGCTGCCGGTCGACGTCTGGTTCGGCTACACCCAGAACAGCTTCTGGCAGGCGGCCAACCACGAGGCGTCCAGCCCGTTCCGCGAGACCAATTACCAGCCAGAAGTCATGGTCGTCACGCCGCTTGATTACGCGCTGGCCGGCGTCAACGTGCGCTTCCTGAACCTGGGCTTCGTGCACCAGTCGAATGGCCAGTCGTCGACCCTGTCGCGTAGCTGGAACCGCTTCTATGCCCAGCTTGGCCTGGAACGCGGCCCGCTGACCATGACGGCCAAGGTGTGGAAGCGCGTCAACGAATCGTTCGACGACGACAACAACCCGGACATCATCGACTACATGGGCCGCTTCGAGCTTGAAGGCAATTACCGCCTGAATGGCGGTCATGAGCTGTCGGCCATGGTGCGCCGCAATTTCAGCACCGACAAGGGTGCTGTCCAGCTCGGATGGGCGTTCCCGCTGGCCGGTCCGGTCAAGGGCTATATCAATGCCTTCGCCGGCTATGGCCAGAGCATGATCGACTACAATTACTTCCAGCGCGCGCTCGGCGCCGGCATCATCGTCAAGTACTGAGCGTGAAGTACTGACGGGTAACGTAGAATGGCGGCCTCGCACCAGGAGGCCCCTCCATGAAACTCGCCACGCTCGACGACGGCACCCGCGACGGCCAGCTGGCCGTGGTGTCGCGTGACCTCAAAAACGCCCATGTCGCCGACGGCATCGCGCCCACCTTGCGCGCCGCCCTCGACGACTGGGCCTTCATCGCCCCCCAGCTCGACACCCTGTATCGTCAACTGAACGAGGGCAAGTCACGCCGTCCCTTCGACTTCGACCCGGCCCGCTGCATGGCCCCGCTGCCGCGTGCGAGCGCGCGCGTGCGCGGCGCCGCCTACCTGCATCACCACGATCTGGAACGGCGCGCCGCCGGCGCTGAGTTGCCGGCGGCCTGGCGCGAGGCGCCGCAGCTGGCCTGGGCGGCCAGCGACGGCTTCCTCGGCCCGCGCCAGGACCTGGTGCTGGCGCGCGAGGAGTGGGGCATCGATTTCGGCGCCGAACTGGCGATCGTGAGCGGAGACGTGCCGCAGGGCGCGACGCCGGACGCGACGCATGGACAGATCCGCCTGCTGTTGCTGGCGAACGACGTGAGCTTGCAGAACCTGGCGGCGGATGAACGGGTTGTCGGCCTGGGCCTGCTGCATGCCAGGCCGGCGACCGCGTTCGCGCCGGTGGCGGTGACGCCGGACGAGCTGGGCGACGCCTGGCGCGGCGGCAAGGCTGCACTGCCGTTGCGGGTGGTGTGGAACGGCAATCCGGTCGGGACCCTGGAGGCGGGCGAAGACATGGCCTTCAGTTTCCCGCAACTGCTGGCGGCGCTGGCCGGGAGCCGCAGGGTTGCGGCGGGCACCATCGTCGGGGCGGGTGTGGTGGCGAACCGCGCGACGCGCCGGCACACCCCGGGGTATGCCAGCATCGCCGGCCAGCGCTGGCAGGAAACGCTCGATGGGGGAGAGGCGGTCCCCCAATTCATGCGCTTCGGCGACACGGTGCGCATCGAAATGCTCGATGAGAATGGGAAATCGCTGTTTGGGGCGATCGAGCAGACGCTCAAGCAGCCGGGTTCGGCCTGAAATACCTGCACGTCGTTCCCGTGGAGACGGGGGCCTAAGTGCTGCATGAAGCGCTGCAGTGCAGGCAGCACTTGGGTTCCCGCCTCCGCGGGAACGACGTGCTTGAGCTACGATGCAAAAATTGGCGACAACAAAGATTTAGCGTTCTGCGTTCCAGAACTCGCCATCTGCCCGCTCGCCCCGCATCTCCACCTCCACCGGCCGGCTGACCCGGCGCAGGGCGTCGGCGCGCAGCAGCCGGCCGTCGGGTTCGTGCAGCCGGTACCACAGGAAGGCGACGCCCGACAGGGACAGGCGTTCGCCGCCGAACAGGTTGCCGCGCACCTGGCTCAGGCCTTCCAGCCGCAGGTCGACGTCCAGCACCAGGGCGCCGGCGCTGCGTTCGGCCTGGCCGAGGTAGCGCGCCGCCGTGAACAGGGGACTTTTATCGCTGGCCTCGCCCGCGTGCAGCCCCTCGGTGAAGGTGTCGACCGCCTTCAACTGGGCCCTGGCGGCGGCCTCGACCGCCTGCAGCTCCTTCTTGAGCTCGCCCTTGGCGGCGTCGGCCAGCACTTCCAGGCGCGCGGCGTGCTGGGCGAGGATCGCCCGTTCCGTTCCCATCCGCCTGACCCGCGCGAGCAGGCGCTCATGGCGCGCGATGTCAAGTTCGCCCATATAGCCGCCGCTGAGGCCGGCCAGGCGGGCAGGGCAGCTGCGCGCGAGCGCGCTGGCGAACAGGGCGCGCGCGCCGTCGCCGTAGGCGCTGCCGGCCAGCGTCGCGTCGCTCTTGAACAGGCTGGCCAGGTCGGCGCCGGCGCGCAGTAATACCGTGGGGGCAGTGAGCCAGATCAGCGGTATTGCCGGACGGCGGTCAGCCGATTGCGGGGTCTGCGCGTTAATGTAGCGTTGCAGTTCGAGATTGCGCTCTGCCAACTCCTGTGCGGTGCGGCCGAGGGCGCCGTCGACGGTGCGCGCCGCCACCACGCCCTGGCTGACGATCGGGTCGTACAGGGTGACCTGGCGGTCCTGGGGCAGGCTGGCGCAGACTTCATGCGCCAGTTCGAGCGCCAGGTCGAAGGCGCGCGCCAGGCCGGCGGCGCCGAATTTGGCGGCGTCGACGTTGCCGCTCAATGCCCTGGCCTGGGCCGGCGGCAGGCGCGCCAGCAGTTCGGCGCGCTCGGCCTCGGCCAGCGCCTGCCGGGTTTCTGCTTCCAGCAGGCGGGCGCGGGCATCCAGCAAGTCGGGGGACGGGGTGTTTTGGGGCCGGGCCGTGTCCGGATACAGCGCGCCCAGGCATAACACAATGCTGAAAATGAAATAGTGCGGAATTCGATTATGTTTTGCCATGGTCCACCTAATTTGTGAACAAGAAATAAATCTATCCAAATATCACTGAGGAAAAGTGTAACAATTTGTCGAGAAATATTAGGAGAAGTTTCAGGGCGATTGATTGGCAGATCGCAATCTACCTAGAATCGTCGAATTGTTCTTGCACAATCAATGGCTTGCATTACACAACGGAGCATTTGTGACATTGGGTTAGAATCCGTGCCCATGCACTTTTGCAGGAAGATCAACGAGAAATGCGCTAAAATTGACGAGTTAACAAATTGGTTCTATGAGTATTAATAACCTTCCCATGGCCGGCCTCGAAATCGGTTTTGCCACATCGCTGATCTGCTCCCTGCTGCTCGTGTTCACCACGCGCTGGCACGGACGCTATTCGCTTGACGCGACGCGCGGTGTCCAGAAATTCCATATCACCCCGACCCCGCGCATCGGCGGCGCCGCCATCATGATCGGCCTGTGGATGGCGCTGGGCGTCTTGCCGCAGCCGCAGCAGGAACTGCTGCTGCCGGTGCTGGTGGCCGCCTTGCCGGCTTTCGTGTTCGGCCTGGCCGAAGACCTGACCCGCACCGTGTCGGTGCGTGCGCGCCTGCTGGCGACCATGGCCAGCGGCGCGGTGTGCTGGTTCCTGACCGGCGTCACCCTGCAATATACCGGCCTGGCGCTGATCGACGGCCTGCTGGGCTGGCTGCCGTTCTCGGTGCTGTTTACCGCCTTCGCGGTGGGCGGCGTGGCCAATGCGGTCAATATCATCGACGGTTTCAACGGCCTGGCCAGCGGCACGGTCGTGATCGGCCTGGCCACCCTGGGCCTGATCGCCGTGGGCGCCGGCGACGTTCACCTGGCCCAGCTGTGCTTCGTGATCTGCGCCGTGACGGCCGGCTTCTTCGTCGTTAATTTCCCGTTTGGTAAATTGTTCCTCGGCGATGGCGGCGCCTACCTGCTGGGCTTCCTGCTGGCCTGGCTGTCGGTGATGCTGGTCTACCGCAATCCGTCGGTCTCGGCCTGGGCCCCGCTGCTGGCCTGCGCCTATCCGGTCTTCGAAACCCTGTTCACCATCTGCCGCCGCCTGTGGTGCCGCCGCCATCCGGGCCATCCGGACAGCTGGCACCTGCACAGCCTGGTCAAGACGGCGATCACGGCGCGCTACCTGCGCATGCTGCCGGCGCCGCTGCGCAATGCCTGCGTTTCGCCGGTGTCATGGGGCATTGCCCTGGTACCGGCCGCGCTGGCCGTCAACCACGCGGGATCGCCCGACGTGCTGATGCAGGGTGTAATCGCCAGTTTCGCGCTGTACCTGGGCGTCTACGGCCTCGTGGTCGCCGCCTGGCGCGCCCGCCGCCGCCTGCCGACCCACATGGCCTCCGCCCCGCTGGCGCCGGCCACCACGGCCACCGTCAAGGCGATCAAGCCCATCGCCACACCGATCGCCCCGATCGTCCCGATGTCCGCGCCGGTGATTGCGCCGGTCATCGTGTCGGCTCGCGTCGCCAAGCCCGTGGCGGCCAACCAGGCGACGCCGCTGTCCGACCTCGGCCGCGAACAGTCGGCCCCGGTCTTCGTCCGCCGCCGCATGTAATGCCCCCCGGCCGCGAACAGCGGCCGGTTTCCATGTCTATTTTCCTCGTGGCCGCACGGCAATTCCGGCGATAATTTCATTTGCGCGGTACAAAGGCGCATGTGAAACAGTTTGGCGGAGCAGGGCATGTCGGAAGATAGCGACGCAGAAAAGACAGAAGACGCATCGCCCCGGAAGATCGAGAAGGCACGCGAAGATGGCGACGTTCCCAGATCGCGGGAGCTGGCCACCTTTACCGTCCTGATGACCGCCGGGGCTTGCCTGTGGGCCTTCGGAGGCATGCTCGTCGGTAAACTGAGCCTGGCGCTCAAGTCCGGCCTGTCGCTCGACCGCGAACAGATCTTCAATCCCGCCATCCTGATCGAGCGCATCCTCAATGACCTGGTGGGCGTGCTGCTGGCCTGCCTGCCGATCGCCGGCGCCATCATGGTCATCGCCCTGGTGTCGCCGCTCCTGATCGGCGGCTGGCTGTTCTCGTCCAAGGCATTCATGCCCAATTTCGGCAAGCTGAACCCGATCAAGGGTATTGGCAATATGTTCTCGAAAAACGCCCTGGTTGAGCTGTTCAAGGCGGTGGCCAAGACCATCGTGGTGGGCGTGGTGGCCTATATCGTCGTCAGCGGCCAGAAGGAGGCAATGCTGGGGCTGGCGGTCGAGCCGCTCAACGAAAGCAGCGCCCACGTGGGCGCCATGATCGGCAAATCCTTCCTGTTCATCGTCGGCGCGCTGGGCTTCATCGCCCTGATCGACGGTCCCTACCAGTTATGGCACTGGAAAGACAAATTGAAAATGACGCGCCAGGAAATGATCCAGGAATCCAAGGAATCGGACGGCAATCCTCAGATTAAGGGGAAGATTCGCCAGATGCAGCGCGAAATGGCCCGGGGCCGGATGATGCAAAATGTCCCTACTGCAGATGTGATTGTCACTAACCCGACCCACTATGCAGTGGCGCTGAAGTATACGGATGGCAAGGGCGCGCCGAGGGTGGTGGCCAAGGGCATCGACGACGTGGCCGCCAAGATCCGCGAGCTGGGCCAGGAACACAAGATCATGCTGATGGAAGCCCCAGTCCTGGCCCGCGCCCTGTACAAGCATACCGAGATCGACGACGAGATCCCGGAAAAGCTGTATTCGGCGGTGGCGGAAGTACTGGCGTATGTCTACCAGCTGCGCGCCTACAAGAAGGGTGAAGCGGACTACCCGGATCGCCCGACGAAGTTGAAAGTGCCTGACGAGATGGACCCGCTGAACCCGGCGTCGCAGCAGCCTCCACCGAAGGAGGCGCCGCCGAATTGAACCGAACCACGGAGTGAACTGAATGACCAACAGCATGAAACTGCCAGCCTGGATGAGCGGCCTTGGTGCACAAGGCAGCAAGGCGGCGGCGCCGATCCTGATCATCATGCTGTTGGCAATGATGATCCTGCCGCTGCCGGCGTTCGTGCTGGACGTATTCTTCAGTTTCAATATTGCGCTGTCGATCATCGTGCTGCTGACCGCGCTGTACACGGTCAAGCCGCTCGACTTCCTGGCCTTCCCGGCCATCCTGCTGGTCTCCACGATGTTGCGCCTGGCGCTCAATGTGGCGTCTACTCGAATTGTCCTGACCGAAGGCCACACCGGCGGCGCCGCGGCCGGCAAGGTCATCGAGGCCTTCGGCCACTTCCTGATCGGCGGTAACTATACCGTCGGTATCGTCGTCTTTATTATCCTGACCATCATCAACTTCTCGGTCGTGACCAAGGGCGCCGGCCGTATCGCCGAAGTCGGCGCACGCTTCGCCCTGGATGCGATGCCTGGTAAACAGATGGCGATCGACGCCGACCTGAACGCCGGCCTGATCGGCGAAGCCGAAGCCCGCAAGCGCCGCGCCGAAGTCAGCCAGGAAGCCGAATTCTACGGCGCCATGGACGGCGCCTCGAAATACGTCAAGGGCGACGCCGTCGCCGGCATCATGATTACCGTGATCAACATCGTCGCCGGCCTGATCGTTGGCGTGGTGATGCACGACCTGGCCTTCGGCGAAGCGACCAAGATCTACACCCTGCTGGCCATCGGTGACGGCTTGGTGGCGCAGATTCCTTCGCTGATCATCTCGATCGCGGCCGGTATGGTCGTCTCGCGCGTCGCCAACGACGAAGACGTGAGCTCGCAGCTGACCAACCAGCTGATGGCCAAGCCAGAAACGATGTATATCACCGCCGCCATCATCGGCGGCCTGGGCATGATCCCGGGCATGCCGAACCTGGTGTTCCTGCTGCTGGCCGGTTCGCTGGCCGGCGCCGGCTACATAATTTCCAAACGCAAGAAAGGCGCTCCGGCCAAGGAGGAAGCCGCCGCAGCCGCCGCAGCCGACGCCACCGCCGCCAAGCAGGCCCCGGCCGAGAGCGAAGAAGCGACCTGGCAAGACGTGATGCCGGTCGACACCCTGGGCCTGGAAGTCGGCTACCGTCTGATCCCGCTGGTCGACAAGAACCAGGGCGGCGAGCTGCTCAAGCGTATCAAGGGCATCCGCAAGAAGTTCGCGCAGGAAGTGGGCTTCCTGGCGCCGCCGGTGCACATCCGCGACAACCTGGAACTGAAGCCATCGGCCTACCGCATCACCCTGAAGGGCGTGGAAGTGGGCAGCGGCGAAGCGCTCAACGGCCAGTTCCTGGCGATCAACCCGGGCATGGCCAGCGGCACGCTGCCAGGCCTGGTGACCACCGATCCGGCCTTCGGCCTGCCGGCCACCTGGATCGAAGCGAGCCTGCGCGACGAAGCGCAGAGCATGGGCTACACCGTGGTCGATGCCGGCACCGTCGTGGCGACCCACCTGAACCACCTGATCACGATGCACGCGTCGGAACTGCTGGGCCGCATGGAAGTGCAGGCGCTGCTGGACCACCTGGGCAAGGAAACCCCGAAACTGGTCGAAGACCTGGTGCCGAAGGTCGTCTCGCTGTCGACCCTGCAGA
>Ga0265798_10004811_pt1 | contig 18458 bp, 16 predicted proteins | sample P3T30metagenome_FD_192430 | JGI IMG/M metagenome (GOLD analysis project Ga0265798, IMG submission 192430) | Plant litter microbial communities from East Loma Ridge, Irvine, California - P3 T30 | ecosystem: Environmental > Terrestrial > Plant litter > Unclassified | place: USA: California... | reverse complement strand
TGGTGGTGCTGGCTGTGCTCCTAGGTGGGCAGCCGTGGCGAGCAGCAGCCCAAGTGGCCGCTGCTGGGCCGGGCTGCGCGCTGTCGCTGGCCGGGCGCATCACTGACCAGCGCACCGGCGAGCCGCTGCCGGGGGCCGTGCTGCGCCTGGCCGAAACCAGCGTGGCCGAAGCCGCCGACCCCGACGGGCACTATCATTTTCACCAGCTGTGCGCGGGGCAGTACCACGTGCATGTCAGCTTCGTGGGCTACGCCGAGCAGGTGCTGGTAGTGGAGCTACGCGGCTCCCTTTCTAAGGACATCAAGCTGAAACCCGACCCTAGGCAGCTCGGCGAGGTGCGGGTGGCGGGCGACAAACAAACGACGCCGCTCGTCAGCCAAAGCCAAACTACGCTCAGCGGGCAGGCCTTGCAGCAAACCCGCGGCCTGAACCTGGCCGAGTCGCTGAAGGGCATTACGGGCGTGTACAGCATCCAGACCGGGCCCACGATTGCCAAGCCCGTCATTCATGGCTTGTACGGCAATCGGGTGCTGATTCTTAACAATGGCGTGCGGCAGGAGGGCCAGCAGTGGGCCCTCGACCACGCGCCCGAAATCGACCCCTTCACGGCCACGCGCCTCACTGTTATCAAGGGCGCGGCCAGCATCCGCTACGGCGCCGACGCCATTGGGGGGGTAGTGCTGGTGGAGCCCGCCGCCTTGCCCGACACGGCCGGCGTGAGTGGCGAAGCCAACCTAGTGGGCATGACCAACGGCCGCCTAGGGGCGGTCTCGGCCTTCGTGCAGGGCGCCATTCCGGCCGATACGGCGCGGGGCGGCGGGCGCGGACTGGGGCTACTGCATGGCCTCAGCTACCGGGTGCAAGGCACGCTGCGGCGCGGCGGCAACACCCGCGCGGCCAACTACTACCTCGCCAATACCGGCCTACAGGAGCGCAATTACTCGTTGGCGCTGGGCTACCGCCGGGGCGTTGTAAATACAGAGCTGTTCTTCAGTCGCTTCGATACCAAAATCGGCATTTTCGCGGGCTCGGAAACGGGCTCGGTGAATGACCTGCTGGCGGCCATTGCCCGCGACCGGCCCCTTACTCCCGACCAGTTCACCTACGACATCAACCGGCCCTACCAAGCCGTAGTGCACCAGCTCTTCAAGGCCAAGACCACGGTGGCGCTGCCGGGCGAGAACCGGGTAGAAGCCACTTTCGCCCGCCAAACCGACGCCCGCTCGGAGTACGGCAGCCAGTTGCCCTACAACCCGGCCCTAGGTGACGTGCCCGACCTGTTTCTGAGCCTTACCACCCATACCCTGGACGTGGCCTACGTGACAGCCGCCGCCCGGCCGTGGTCGCTGACAACGGGGGTGAGTGGCCTGACGCAGGCCAACATCCGGCAGTACCAGTACCTGATTCCCAACTTCCGCAACTACGGGGCGGGGGCCTATGTGCTGGGCAAGCACCGCGGCGAGCGCCTGACCCTGGAGGGTGGCCTGCGCTACGACTACCGCTGGCTGCGCGCCTTTCTCACCGACGTCACGACTGGTAGAGTCATTCAGCCCACCACCGTGTACCAGGCCGTGACGGGCACCCTAGGTGGCCTGCTCGACCTCGGCCACGGCTTGAGCCTGACGGCCAACCTGGCCACCGCCTGGCGCCCGCCCAACGTGAACGAGCTGTACTCGGCCGGGGTGCACCAGAGCGCGGCCAGCTACGAGCTCGGCAACGCCAACCTGACCAAGGAGCAGGCTTATAATGCCAGCGCTAGCCTGCTCTACAGTGGCCAAAAGCTGGAAGGCGAGGTGGGCGGCTACGTCAACTACATCCGCAATTACCTGTACTTGCAGCCCGCGCTGCGCTACATCCGCACGGTGCGCGGGTCGTACCCAGTCTTCGACTACACCCAGGCTAATGTGCTGTTCAAGGGCCTCGATGCGCGCCTGAGCTACCGGCCCGTCGAGCGGCTCACCTTCACGTCGTCGGCTTCGCTGCTGTGGGCCTACAACTACTCGGTCAGCGACTACCTCATTTATGCCCCACCCAATCGCTGGCAGAATGGCCTGCGCCTGAACCTAGGGTCGGCGGTAAGCCCTAGCCAGTTGCGCCAAAGCTACCTAGGTATCAGCAACGTGCTGGTGACGCGGCAAGGGCGCACGCCAGCCAGCGGCGACTATGCACCCGCCCCGGCGGCCTACAACCTGTGGGGCGCCGAAGCGGGCACCACGCTCCGGGTGGGCCGGCAGGTAGTCGACCTGAGCCTGACGGCCAGCAACCTCTTCAACCGCGAGTACCGCGACTACCTCAACCGCTTCCGCTACTACACCGCCGACGTGGGGCAGAATATCCAGCTGCGGCTGCGCGTGCCCTTCTAACTGACTTATTCCCAACACGCTGCTCATTTTTTATTTCTCACTCCCCAATCCCCCTTTTATGTTTTCTACCTTGAGAATTGCCCCCCAAGCCCGCTTCTTCGCCGGAGCCGCCCTGCTAGCTACCCTAGGCCTGGCCAGCTGTAACAAAGACGAAGAAGTGGTGTCGCCCTCCGTTGAGAACGAGGCCGTGACCACCATGACCCTGACGGTGACCAACGCCGCCACTCCCACCGATACCCAAACTGCCACTTGGGAGCAGCTGCTCGATGCCCAGGGCAACCCTGTAGCCAGCGGTCCCAACGTGAGCCAGGCCAACCTGACGCTCAAGCCCAACACCACCTACAACGTGACCGTGGGGCTGTTCGACAAAACCCAGACCCCCACCTTCGACGTGGGCGCCGAGATTAGGGAGCGGGCCAACATTCACAGCTTCTTCTTCCAGCCGCTGCCCACCACGCAGCCGCTCGTCATTCCGGCGCCCACCGGCAGCGATACCTACCCGCTGCCCATTCCGACGCCCGTGCCCGCCGGCAACCCGCTTAACCTGACAGTAGACCGCACCGACCGGGATAGTAATACTACGCCGCTGCCCCTAGGTATTACCAATACGTTTGTGACCGGCGCGGCCAGCACGGGCTACCTGCAAGTGGTGCTGCGCCACCAGCCCAACAGCAAGGATGGCACCTACACCCCCGGCTCTACCGACTTCGACGCCGGCTTCACGGTCAAAATCCAGTAATCGCCCTTCTCTTACCAGCTTACTTCTGCACTAGCATGAAATTTAATGTAGCAATCCTGGCGGCTGCCCTCGCGCTGCCGGTGGCAGGCTGGGCGCAGTCGTCGCCCAATAAATCGTACATTGGCATCAATGCGGGCGCCTCGTTTGCCACCGGCAATTTTCGACACACCGACGCCGAGAATACCGAGTCGGGCTTTGCCAAAACCGGTTTTCACGTGGCTCTGGATGGGGCACACTTCTTTAAGGGCGGCATCGTGGGGCTGGCCGGCCAGGTGGCGTTTTCGGACAATGGCCGCCTGCTCGCCGACGACCTGACCAAGCTTGGTGAGGGTTACACCGAGGCCTTCGATGTCGATGCCACCACCCTGCGCGCCACGGGCCGCTACCGCCGCCTCACGGCCCTGGTGGGTCCCACGTTCATGTTCGGCGGCGACAAGCTCAAGTTTGAAGTGCGCGGCCTGGCCGGCATCAACCAAATGCTGGGCACGCCCCAGCTAACAGTGCAGCTCGAAGACGACCCCACCAACACCTTCACCCAGAAAAGCTCGCACAGCACCACGTTTGGCTACTCGGCCGGCATCGGCCTGCACTACGCCCTGAGCGAGAAGCTGGGCCTGGTGGCGCGCTCCGACTTTATGGGCAGCTCGCCCATTACCATTAAAAACGAAAACCGCAACAACACCGTCGGGCGCTTGTCGGAAAAGCAGCCCGTCACGGCCTTCACGGCCACTTTAGGCCTGGCCTTCACCCTAGGGCAGTAGCCAATGGCCTAGTAGCTAAGGCGCGGCGGGCACTGTGCCGCCGCTACCCCCGGTTTTCTCTGGTTTGGTTTTAGAGAAAATGCAAACAGACCCTGGCTGGTAGCCGGGGTTTGTTTGGGGTGGGGGACGCCCAAGCTAGCAGCTTTATCAAACCAAGTTACTTCAACGAGTAGTGCTTCTCTCTGGCTTTCATGTCAACTGTCGACCACCGTCTTAGTGAGCTCCTAACCAGCCACCAGCTGCGGCCCACTCCTGTGCGCTTGGCCATTATGCAGGCGCTGGTCGAGTCGCCCTTTGCCTTATCGGCCCACGAGATAGAGCAGCTATTGCCGCCCCCCACCGACCGCATCACGATGTATCGGACGCTGAAATACTTCGAAGCGCAGGGCCTCATTCATCAGGTGTTGGACACCAGCAGTATCATTCGCTACGCGGCCTGCTCCATCGAGTGCAGCGCCCACGTGCACTTCGACAACCACGTGCATTTTAAGTGCACTAGCTGCCAGCGCATCTACTGCCTCAAGCAAGTGCCCATCCCGAGCGTGAGCTTGCCGCCCCGGTTTGAGGTGCACACCCGCGACTATTTGCTGGTAGGCACCTGCCGCACTTGCCAGCCTACGTAGCTCTTTGCGCAAGGTAGCTTGCTGGCGGCCCGCCTAGGTAGCAAAATAAAGGCCCGGTACCATAGCAGTACCGGGCCTTTATTTTGCTACCTAGGCGGGCCGCGCTACAGCTCCATTACCAGGGTTAAGGCTGTTTCCAGAACCAGGCCGGTAGTTGCCTGGGTTTGCAGCGTCACCTTGTATTCGCCGGCTGGTGAGCCCGTATTAGCCAGTACACTGACCTTGCCGGTCGTAGCGTCGACGCTGAACAGCTTGGCTGTATCTGCGAACGGCGCGCCGTTCCGCTCAATAGATTTGAGGGTGTAAGTGCCTTGGTATTTGGCCGGATAGAAAGTGGGCGCTTTCGACGTGAAGGCCTTACCTAGTTGCAATACGAGGCGGTTTTCGAGTACCGTGATATTATAGTCAGAGTAATAGGTGCCAAAGAAAAACTTGGGTTTGGGCATCAGCACCACCCGAAACTGCCGGTAGGCCACCCGGTAGCCATCCTTGGTGAGGGTCGGCAGCAGGTCGTAGGTCCACTCGTATTTCTGGTCGGGGTCGCCGGCACCGGCCGCTACCACTACCTGCTGGTTGGCAATGCTCACTTTGCCATCGGGGCGGCCGTTTACTTCCAGCTGTAGCTGTATGTTGGCCGCATTCAGGCCCGCGTAGTCCACGGTGTAGGCGAGCGGCTTGTTATCATAAATGCCGTAGGCATAGGGGATAACGTCGGTAGAGGCTACCTCCACCAGGTTGAGCTGCGCTGGCAAAACCTTGATTTTGAGGCGCGACTGCACCTGTTTGAAGCCCGTGCTCGACGTGGCCGTCAGCGTAGCCAAGTAGTTGCGCGGCGTGCGTACGCCGTTCGTGCTCGACGTAGTGGTGGTAGGGTAGAGCTGGCTGGCGTCGATGCTGACCTTGCGCGTGGCTTGGTCTACTGTCACGGCGCGGGCCACCAAGGTAGTCAGCGAGTCGCTGGCATTCACCTTCACCTTGGCGTTGTCCTTGAAGCTGAGCGCCAGCGTGACGTTAGGCAGGTTTTGGTACTCTGCGGGTAGGTCGAGCTGGATTTTCTGCCCGTAGGTCAGGGCCAGCGAATCGGGCAGCGCGATGGGCGGCAAATAGCCTAGGTTCACAATTTCTTCGACCTCCGTTTTGCGGCAGCTCGATAGGCTAAACCCAGCCAGCCCGGCCACGAAGGTGGCAGCTAGTAGTATGCTTTTACGCATCAAGAAAAAAGTAAGTGGGCTATGCACCCAGGGTGAAACGGCCGCAAAGGTAGCTGTACTTATTAAATGCATCATAGTTGCATTTATAATTTGCTTGATTAAGCTGCTTGGTTTCTTTGAGGTATTGAAGGTGCTCTGTAGCCATTACTTATATACTTTAATGTGAATCCAATTCATTTTATATTGCTTAAATCCCCGTCCATCCGGCTAGTAGAAACGATTCTTGTAAGTGCAACTTAGTTTCCTTTGTGTAATCTTTGCAGTAGACTATAAAAGAGGTTATGGTAATTACTACTGCTTGCCGCGCAGCCGCGCTCGTTGCGGCGCTGCTGGGCGCAGGCCCTGCCAACGTGCTCGCACAGAATATTTTAGATTTGCCCCCCGCCCGCCCGTGGTCGGGCAGCAGCGAACGGCTGATTGTTAAGCCAACCGATAAATGGATTACGCCGGCTGAGGCCGCTGACTTCCAGACCACGCCGCGCTACGCCGAGGTGCGTGCCTGGCTAGAGCGCCTCGATGCTGCCTCGCCTTTGCTCACCCTCCACACCTTCGGCCGCACAGGCGAAGGCCGCGACCTGCTGTATGTGCGTGCCAGCAAAGGCGGCCCCGCCAAGCCGGTGGTGCTGGTACAGGCGGGCATTCATGCGGGCGAGATTGATGGCAAGGACGCCGGCCTGATGCTGCTGCGCGACATTGCGCTGCGTGGCAAAGACCACCTGCTCGACCAGGTCGATTTGGTGTTCGTGCCGATTTACAACATCGACGGCCACGAGCAGATGAGCCCCTGGAACTTCCCGCAGCTGCGCGGCCCCGCCGAGAAAGGCTACGAGAACACTGCCCGCAACCTCAACCTGAACCGCGACTACGGCAAGGCCGACGCGCCCGAGACGCGGGCCATGATTGGGCTGCTTCGTGAGCTGGACCCCATCCTCTATATTGATTGCCACGTCAGTGAGGGGTTTGATATGCAATATGATATAACCTTCACCTACGCGGGCTGGGGTACCTATGCGCGCCACCGGGCCACGGCCGACTGGCTGCAGGAGCGCTTTGGCCCGGCCGCGATGCAGGCGCTGACCAAGGCGGGCCATATCCCCATCATCTACCCCAGCCCCATCGATACGCGCGAGCCTACCAAGGGCATCCGCTACAGCCCCGAAGGCCCGCGCTACTCCACCGGCTACGGCGACTTTATCAGTGTGCCGACCGTGCTGGTCGAGAACCACATGCTCAAGCCGTACCGCCAGCGCGTGCTCGGTACCTACGTGCTGCTCGAAGCTGCGCTAAAGCTGGCGGCGACCGACGCCGACCGCATTGCCGCCGCCAAGGCACAGGACCGCGCCAGCCGCCCCACCGAGCTGCTCACGCGCTGGATACCCGCGCCACAGCCCATCGGTTGGGTTGAGCAGTTTAAGGGCATCGCCTTCGAGCTATACCAGTCGCCGGCTTCGGGGCGGTTGGAGCAGCGCTGGCTGGGGCGGCCCATCACGTTTCGCATGCCCATCATTGGGCAGCAGCCCACCCAGACGGTGCAGCTACCTAAAGCCTGGTGGGTGCCCGCCGCCCAGGCCGAGGTGCTCGACCGGTTGCGCCTACACGGCATCGCGTTTGAGACCCTAGGTGCCCCGCGCACGCTGCGCGTCGATAGGGTGCGGCTCGTCGAGCCCAAGCTCTTGCCGCCCACCGAAGGGCGCGTGCCCCTGGCGGCAACCTTCGTGCATGAGCAGAGCGAGCAGGTGATGCCGACGGGCAGCGTGCGCGTGCCCGCCGACCAGCCCAACGGCTTGCTGGCGGCTGCGCTGCTAGAGCCCGAAAGCCAGGACTCGTTTCTGGCCTGGGGATTTTTCCCCGAAATGATGACCCCCGCGCCCAGTACCGACGATTTTATTTTGGCTGCGCTGGGTGAGCGCCTGCTGGCCACCGAGCCCGCACTGAAGGCAGAATTCGAAGCCAAGCTGCAGGCCGAGCCCGCCTTTGCCGCCAACCCAAGCGCCCGCCTTGCCTGGCTCTATGCGCACGCGGGGCCTGGCGACCTCTACCGATTGCGCTATCCGATTGCCCGCGAGCTGAATTGATGGATAGGGCATAGGCCCGGGGCGAGCGGGGGCGCTCAGCGCGTTCCCTAGGGTACTAATGCCAGCGGCCGGCGCGCCAAACACTAAATTTTTATGACCTAGGTCGTCTTGGTCGCTCGGCCGTGGGCACTATGGCGCCCAGATGCGCGTTAGGCCCCGCCACCCGCTGTACCTTTGGCTCCTGAATGCCGCTCCTTCGTTTTTTAAGTTTCTGGATTTTGCTGGCGCTGACAGCCCTGTCGCTGCCCGCGCAAACCCCGCGCCGCCCAGCCGCCAAAGCGCCGGGGGCCCCGGCCACTGCGGCTACCCCCGCCAAAGGCACACCCGTGCAGCTGCTGCCTGGTACCCGCGAGCTACAAGGTGGCATCTTCAACGGCGTGAAAATCCGCAAGCTGCTGGGCAATGTCAGCTTTAAGCAAGAAGACACGTTTTTGTATTGCGACTCGGCTTACCAGTACCTAGACCGCAATGAGATTGAGGCCTTTAGTAACGTGCGTATCATTCAAAATGATACCGTTACTATCAACGGCGACCGGGGCTTTTACGACGGCGACCGGCGCACGGCCCGCATGACCGGCAACGTGGTGATGCACGACCCGCGCATGACGCTCACCACCTCGGTGCTCGACTACGACCTAGCGCGCCAAACGGCTTACTACACCACCGGGGGCCACCTCACCGACCCGCAGAATACCCTCGACAGCCAGCAGGGTTTTTACGATACGCGCAGCAAAGTATTTGTGTTTAAGCGCGATGTGCACTTGGTTTCGACTGATGTCAAAGGCAGCCAGACCGACCTGCGCAACGATACGCTGACGTTTAACACCATTTCTAAAATTGCCTATTTCAACGGTCCTACCCGCATTAAGGGCCCGCAAGGCAACCTCTACGCCGAGAAAGGGGTGTACAACACCATTACCAGGGTGTCTAACTTTCAGCGCAATGCCAAGATTGAGACGCCCAACTACCTGTTAGGCGGCGACCAGCTGGTGTACGATGAGGGCAAGCTCTACGGCGTAGCTACGGGCCATGTCACGCTTATCTCCAAGAAAGACAACCTCTTGCTGCGCGGCGACGTGGGCCGCTATTGGCGGGCCCTAGGGCGTACCAAGCTTTACGGAAGCCGGCCGGTGGTGCGCAGTATCTCGGGCCGCGACACGCTGTACCTAGCCGCCGATACACTGCTGAGCATCGAGTCGCGCCCCACCAAGGTCAACCAGCGGCCCATCCTCTACGCTTGGCCCAAGGTGCAGATTTTTAGGGGCAGCCTGCAAGGGCGCTGCGACTCGCTGACCTACGACCGGCAGGACAGCATCATCTACCTCAACCGCGACCCTATTTTGTGGCAAGCCCACAACCAGATGACGTCCGACTCGATGGAGATTCGGCAAAAGCGCGGACAGATTGACCAGGTGCGGATGTTTGCCAAAGCCTTCGTGATAGGGGAGGACACGCTGCACGATTTTAACCAGGTAAAAGGGCGTAACATCCTGGCGTACTTCAAGCAAAACCGCATCAGCCGTATCGATGTGCTCGGCAACGCCGAAAGCCTTTATTACGCCTTGGATGGCGATACGGCGGTATCGGGCGTGAATAAGTCGCTCTCGGCTACTATACGGGTGGGCTTTGCGGATGGTAAGATTAAGACACTCAGTATGCTATCTAACCCGGATGCTACGTTTATTCCGCCGCACGAGCTCAAGGAAGACGACACCCGCCTAAAGGGCTACCGCTGGCGCCCCACCGAGCGGCCCACGCGGCGCACCGTATTTGGCAAGCACTTCGCCAGCGACATCAAGGCGAAAAGCAAACCTAGGGCAAAGCCTAAGCCCACTAAAACCAAAGCTAAGCCTGCCCGCAGCAAGCGCGCCGCGCCACCCCCTAAGAAACCGAACGCCCCCACCAAAGCGCCGGTAGCTGCAACCAAGCGCTAAGCAAGGCGGCTCTTACGAGCAGCACTGCGGAACGCAACAGTGCGCGCCCATCGTTTTCCTCGTACCTTTGTCTTTCGTATGCGATTCTCCCGTCTTATTTCTGTCACGCTGCTGGCCAGCACCCTTTCGCTGGGAGCCTGCACAGGCTACCAGAAGCTGCTTAAGAGCACCAACGTCAACGAGAAATACGAGGCGGCCATCAAGTACTATGACAAGGGCGACTACTTCCGGGCGGGTACGCTGCTGGAGGAAATGATTCCCTTGCTCAAAGGACGACCCGAAGCGGAAAAGGCGCAGTTTTATTTCGCCAACACCAACTTCATGCAGCGCAACTACGTGTTGAGCGCCTACTATTTCAAGCAGTTTACTGACACGTACCCCAACTCGTCGTACACCGAGCAGGCTAATTTCTTGCGGGCTAAGTCGTTGTTTCGCGACTCGCCCGGCTACCAGCTCGACCAAACCAATACGGTATCGGCGCTGGAAGTAATTCAGGACTATCTGAATACCTACCCGACTAGCGAATACCGCACCGAGGCGGAAAGCATGTCGCAAGAGCTGCAAAAGAAGCTGGAAAACAAAGCCTTCCAGAGCGCTAAGCTATACTACTCGCTGCGCTATAACCAGGCGGCCGTCACGGCCCTAGGTAACTTCAATCAGCAGTATCCCGCCTCGGTCTATGCCGAGCAGGCCGACTTTTTGCGGCTTACGGCGCAGTATGCCTGGGCTAAGGAAAGTATCGAAAGCAAGCAGCGCGAGCGCTTTCTGGATGCAGTAGCCATCTACCAGCATTTCATCGACACCTACCCGCAGAGTAAAAACCTGCACGCGGCCCAGACGATGTACGACGACAGCCGCGCCGAAGCTGAACGCCTTAAAAGCCTCCCGGCCGACCCCACGGCCGCTAATTAATGGTTAATTGCCATTGATAATTAACTGTTAACAGCTAACCATTAACAACTAACATTTCCATGAAGACTCCCGCTTCTGCCTCCATCGTCACCCGCAACCTAGCCGACATCGCCTCTGAAAAAGGGAACGTGTACGAGGCTATCTCCATCATCTCGAAGCGCGCCAACCAGCTGTCGCTGAAGCTGAAAGAAGAGTTGACCGAAAAGCTGGCCGAGTTTGCTACTACCGTCGACAACCTCGAAGAAGTATTCGAAAACCGCGAGCAGATTGAAATCAGCAAGCAGTACGAGCGCCAGCCCAAGCCCACCAGCCAGGCTATCGAGGAGTTCATCGCGGGCGAGCTGCACTACGAAACCCCCGAGGTAGCCCCTGTTGTCATTCCGCGCGAACTGTTCTAGGTTTGGCTGGCGCTGTGGGCGGGCTGAGTGCCTAGGTTTGTATTCCTTTGCGAGCCCATGACTACTCCTGCCACCAGCCCCCCCGCACCCCATGCCCCGCTTCAGAACCGCCGCCTGCTCCTAGGTGTCAGTGGCAGCATCGCGGCTTACAAAGCCGCCCCTCTCACCCGCCTGCTAGTGAAAGCTGGCGCTGAAGTACAGGTTATCCTGACCGAGGCGGCTGCGGCTTTCGTTACGCCCCTCACGTTAGGCACTCTCTCCAAAAAGCCCGTCTTGACGGGCTTTTTGCGTGATGTGGCCAGTGGGCAGTGGCACAACCACGTTGACCTAGGCCTGTGGGCCGAGGCCCTGGTAATTGCGCCAGCCAGCGCCAATACCATCGGCCAGCTTGCCAACGGACTATGCCCTAATCTGCTAAGCGCCGTGTACTTATCGGCGCGCTGCCCGGTATTTTTGGCCCCGGCCATGGACCTGGACATGTATGCCCACCCGGCCGTGACGCAAAATTTGCAGCGCCTACGCTCGTTTGGCAACCATATTTTTGACTCGCCCAGCGGCGAGCTGGCCAGCGGCCTAGCCGGGCCGGGCCGCATGCTAGAGCCTGAAGAAATAGTGGCCGAGCTAGCTCAGTTTTTCGCGCAGCGCTAGCGTGCTGTCAGTAAATAATGAGCAATTGAATATTATAGACAATTGTTAATTGAAAAGATGCACGTTCTTCTTACGGCGGGCCCTACCTACGAGCCGCTCGACCCGGTACGCTTCCTAGGTAACCGCTCGACGGGTAAAATGGGTTATGCGTTGGCCGCCGCTTTTGCCGAGGCGGGCGCCGACGTGACGCTTATTAGCGGGCCCGTGCAGTTGGCGCCGCCGGCCAGCCCCCGCATTCGCACGGTGCGGGTCGAGACCGCGCAGCAGATGTACGAGGCCGCCGCGCAGGTGGCGCCCGCGGCCGATGTGTGGGTGTTTGCCGCGGCCGTGGCCGACTACCGGCCCGCGGTAGTAGAGCCCGAGAAAATTAAAAAAGCCGGTGAGACGCTCACGCTAGAGCTGGTCAAGAACGTGGATATTGCCGCCACGCTCGGCCAAACCAAGCGGCCTGAACAATTTGCGGTAGGTTTTGCGTTGGAGACTACGAACGAGCTGGCGCATGCCCTAGGCAAGCTCCAGCGCAAAAATTTCGACCTAGTCGTGCTTAATTCTCTGCGCGATGCGGGTGCTGGCTTTGGCCACGATACCAATAAAGTATCGGTGCTGGACCGCGCCGGCCAGGTGCTTAACTTTGAGTTGCAAGCAAAAACTGACCTAGCCCGCGGGCTGGTGCAGCTCATTCAGTCCCGATTTGTTATTCCTCATGCGTAACGTATTCACGGTGTTGGCCTTGCTGCTGGGGCTGCTGGTCGCGTGCCCCAGCCAGGCCCAGGAGCTGAATGCCGACGTGCAGGTATCGCTTCAAAACGTAACCATCACCGACGCCACGCTGGTAAACCAGATGCAGGCCGAGATGCGCCGCATTTTAAACGAAACCCCTTGGACGCGGCTCACCTATGCCCCCAACGAGCGCATTAATCTGCGTATGTTCGTGGGCATCACCGCTATTCCGCAGAGTGGTACCTATGTGGCTACCATGCGCCTGATTGCGACGCGTCCGGTGTATGGCACGGGCTACGAAACCAATGTGCTGAGCCTCAACGACCGAAATTTCATTTTTAATTATTCGCCCGCTACGCCTATTTCCTTTATTCCGGGCAGTAACACCTTCACGAGCAACCTAGCTTCGTTGCTGGGCTTCTACGCTTACCTGGTTATTGGCACTGACCAAGACACGTTTTCGCGCCTAGGGGGCTCGCCATACTACGACCAAGCGCGCCTGATAATGCAGTACTCGGCGGGCCAGACCACGACTACCAACGAGACGGATGCTGGCTGGACCGACACGAACCCCACGAACCGCTACTGGCTGCTCAACAACCTCACCGACCCGCAGCTCGAGCCCTTCCGCACCAGCCTCTATGGCTACTATCGGCAGGGCATGGATGTGTTTATCGAAAAGCCGGCCGATGCCCGCACCTCGATAATGGAAGCCCTAGGGGCCATTCAAAAAATCAACGTTCTTCGGCCGGGCACGTTGTTCGTGCGGGCGTTTTTCAACGCCAAGGCCGACGAGATAACCAACGTATTCCGCACCGGCACCCCCGAGCAAAAGCAACAGCTCGTGACCATGCTCAGCGATACTGACCCCGACAACCTGGCAAAGTATCAGACGCTGTTAAGACCCTAAATTCATTTAACAATTATCATTTAATAGTTGATAGCCATTTCTTGCTGGCTCAACGTTAGCTGTTAAATGATAATTGCTTGTTGTTAAATGACGCTATGCTACTCGATTTACGTATCCAGAACTATGCTCTTATCGAGCAATTAGAGCTGCGACCTTCGCCGCTGCTCAACATTATTACCGGTGAAACGGGAGCGGGCAAGTCTATCATGCTCGGCGCCATCGGGCTGCTGCTCGGCAATCGGGCCGACTCGCGCATGCTCTTTAACACTGAGCGCAAGTGCGTGATTGAGGGGCAGTTTGACATCAAGAACTACCAGCTGCAAGATATTTTTGAGTCGGAAGACCTGGACTACGACGCGCAGTGCATTCTGCGGCGTGAAATCAGCCCCTCGGGCAAGTCGCGGGCCTTCGTCAACGACACGCCGGTGACGCTGGAAGCCTTGCGCAAGATTGGCGCAAACCTGATGGACATTCACTCGCAGCACGATACGCTGCTGCTGGGCGATGCCGTGTTTCAGCTCAACCTACTGGACCTCTACGCCAACCTAGTGCCAACCCGCACCCAGTACGGCAATGCTTACCGCCAGTACCGCCGACTCGAAACCGACCTTAAAACCCTCGAAGACCAGGCCGCACAGGCAAGCAAAGAGCTGGACTACAATAGCTTTTTGCTGAGCGAGCTGGAAGAAGCTAATCTCGACAAGGAAGACCAGGAGGCTCTGGAGCAGGAGGTAAAGCAGCTGGAGCACGCCGAAGAGATTAAGTACAAGCTGAGCCAGGCGCTGCATGGCCTACGCGATAGCGAGTACTGCGCCACCGGCAATATGAAAGATGCGGCCGTGCTCCTAGGTCAGGTGGCAGGCTATTCCGACGCCCTTAAAGACCTAAAGCAGCGGCTCGATTCGTGCCTCATCGAACTGCACGACGTAGCCGACGAGGTAGAGGCCGCCGAGCGCCGCACCGAGGGTGACCCTGCCCGTGCCGAGGAACTGCAAGCCCGCCTCACAGTACTCTACAATTTGCAGCGTAAGCATCAACGCCGCGACGTGCCCGGCCTGCTCGAAACCCGCGAAGACCTGCGCCAGAAAGTGGGCTCGGTGCTGAACATAGACAAAGAAATAACGCGCTTACGCAAGGATTCGGACGCCGCCCTGGCCCAAGCTACCAAGCAGGCCGCCCGGCTGTCGGAGAGCCGCCGCAAGTCGTTCCCGAAGTTTGAGAAAGAGCTTAGTGCGCTGCTCGCCGACCTAGGCATGCCGCACGCCCGCATTGTGGTAGAGCACAAAACCGGGCCCCTAGGGGCCAGTGGCTCCGATGTGGTGAGCATCCTGTTCACGGCCAATAAGGGCGCGCAACCCCAAACGCTGAGTAAGGCCGCTTCGGGCGGCGAGTTTTCGCGCTTGATGCTGTGCATCAAGTATATGCTAGCCGATAAAACGGCCCTGCCCACTATAGTATTCGACGAAATTGACACCGGTATCAGTGGGGAAATTGCGGTGAAGGTGGGCCGCATGATGCAGCAAATGGCCCACAAGCACCAGCTGGTAGCCATTTCGCACCTGCCGCAAATGGCGGCGGCTGGTGACACGCACTACTTCGTGTACAAGGAAGACCGTGCCGACCGCACCGTGAGCCGCATCCGGCAACTGAGCCAAGACGAGCGCATTAAAGAAATTGCGCACATGATAGCTGGTGCCAAGCCCAGCGAAAATGCTTTCCAGAGTGCCCGCGAGCTGCTGGCGTTGCGTGGCGAAGAGCTAGTAGGGTAGGAGCTGATAATCAGTCGGCTGTCGTGCTGACGAAGGAAGCCTCTTGTTAGGGTAGCGAACAGTAGTTCGGCCCTGACAAGAGGCTTCCTTCGTCAGCATGACAGGTTAGTGTACTTTTGTGGGGCTAACCCTGACTATTCTCATGTCCCACAACCTCCTCGCCGGCAAAGTCGGCATCATCTCCGGCGCCCTCAACTCGCAGTCTATCGCCTGGAAAGTCGCCCAGAAAGCCCACGCCGAAGGGGCCCGCATTGTGCTCACCAACGCCCCGCTGGCCATGCGCATGGGCGAAATCAAGGCCCTAGCTGCCGAAATCGATGCGCCCATTATCCCGGCCGATGCTACGTCGATGGAAGAACTCGGCACGCTGTTTACCGAGGCGCAAGCCCACTTTGGTGGTAAAATCGACTTCGTGCTGCACTCGATTGGCATGAGCGCCAACATCCGCAAGGGCAAGAGCTACGGCGACCTGGACTATAAATTTTTCCAGCAGACGCTGGACGTATCGGCACTGTCGTTTCATAAGATGATGGCCGTGGCTGAGAAGCAAGACGCCCTCAATGAGTGGGCCAGCATCGTGGGCCTGAGCTACATCGCGGCCCAGCGCGCCTTCCTCGACTACACCGATATGTCGCAGGCTAAGGCCGTGCTCGAAAGCATTGCCCGCAGCTACGGCCAGCGCCTAGGTAACCTCAAGAAGGTGCGCGTAAACACCATCTCGCAGTCGCCGACTAAGACCACTGCCGGCACCGGCATCAGCGGCTTCAACGCTTTTTATGAGTACGCCGACAAAATGGCGCCGCTTGGTAACGCGCCCGCTGAGGCCTGCGCCGATTACTGCGTGTCGCTCTTCTCGGACCTCACTCGCTTCGTGACTATGCAAAACCTGATGCACGACGGTGGCTTCAGCAGCGTAGGTATCTCGGAGGCGATTGTGGACGCCATCACCAAGGCTTCAGAGCCTGCTCAGTAACTGTCCTAGGTACAAGAACAAAGAAGCCCGGCTCTATAAGCCGGGCTTCTTTGTTCTTGTAGTAGTGCGGACTTTCGGTTCGAATAGGAGCTGCTTGTTTGAGTCGAGGACTAAAAGTCTGCGCTACTTCGAGCGCTCGTCGCCATCTATTGGCTCGCCTTGTTTGTGCATTTGGGCAGCTACTAGGCTGTCGGGTAGTACGTTGCTGATGGCGGCCTGCACCTTGTTCATGAAGCCGGAAACTACTTTGTCTTTGCCGGCCATCAGTGCCTCGTAGCCATCCTTGGCTACATCGGCGGGGTCAGCCTTGCTGCCTTCGGCCACGAGCTTGGCGCGCTCCATACTGGCTTTGTTGAAGAAGTCGGTATCCGTCACGCCTGGCTCCAAGATGGTGAGGGTAACGCCGCTATCCTTGGTTTCCTCGCGTACGGCTTCAGTAAACGACGTAATGAATGCCTTGGTACCGTGATACACCGCCTGGAGCGGCCCCGGAATTTCGGCCCCTAGGCTCGAAACCTGCAGGATTTTACCGCTCTGGCGGGTTACCATCTCCTGCAGGTAGAGCTTGGTGAAGATGACGTAGGCCCCGATATTGAGCTGGATAATGTCTAGCTCGCGGTTGATGTCGGTAGTGGTGAACGCCCCATATTGGCCCTGGCCGGCATCATTCACTAACGCGTCGATTTGAATACCTAGGGCCTTTATTTCGTCGTAAACGGCAAATGGCGCCTGAGGCTCAAATAGGTCTTTGGCAATGGTCTTAACCTGCACGCCGTACTGCTGCTGCAGCTCGGCAGCGGTTTGGCTAAGCTCGTCTTGGCTGCGGGCCACGAGCACGAGGTTGTGCTGGTCTTGGGCAAAAAGCTTAGCTAGCTCGAGGCCGATGCCGCTGGTGCCGCCCGTAATGAGGGCATATTTCTGTTGGTCTGCCATGGTAGAATGCTAGGAGAAAGAAGAACTTTGCCTAGGTTAACGCGGCCAGCAGAAGGGGGTTATTGCCGTGCTTTAGGTAAAGAGGAGGTTAAAAGCTCGTTTCTGGCTACCTAGGTGTGCCCGCCACTTCACCCGAGCATTACGGCAAAGCCCGTAGCTTTAGACGCTTGAAAGCGGGCCGGTCGAGCCAGCGTTTCGGCCCTTACCCTACCTAGCAGTATGTTTTTCCCTTCTTCTCACCGCTCCAATTTTTTGCGTTTAAGCGGCTTAGGCTTTGCTACCGTGTGGCTCGCGGCGGGCTGCGCCACGCGCCCGGCGGGTACTACCGCCAAGGCGGGCGCCGGCTACCTCGTGTACGTGGGCACCAACGTGACCTCTGACCAGGAAAATACTATCTACCTCTACCGGCTCGACGCTGGCACGGGCGCCCTTACCCCGGTAAGCGCTCAGAAGGGAGGCGCCCAGCCCACCTATCTCACCATGGACGCTGGCCACCGCTACCTCTACGCAGTGAGCGAAACCCAGTCGTTTCAGGGCCGGGCCAATAGCGGCGGCGTGAGCGCGCTAAGCATCGACCAGCACACGGGTGCCCTTACGATGCTCGACCAGCAGCCCTCGCTAGGGGCGTCGCCATGCTACATCAGCCTCGACCGCTCGGAGAAAAACGTGCTGGTAGCGAATTATTCGACCGGCAACGTGGCCTTGCTGCCCCGGCAAGCCAACGGCCAGGTGGCCGCACCTACCGATAGCGACCAGCACCAGCCGCCCCTAGGTCCACACAAAAACCAGGACAACCCGCACGCGCACTGCATCATCACCGACCCGGCTAACCGCTATGCCTTCGCCGTGAACCTAGGGACGGACAAGGTGTACAGCTACCGCCTCGACCCGGCGCACGGCAAGCTCGGCGGACCCGGCACGGCTGCCTTTACGGCCAAGCCGGGTACCGGGCCCCGCCACCTTACGTTTCACCCCAACGGCCGCTGGGCATACCTAGAAAATGAGTTGAACTCGACCGTGACGGCGCTTACCTACAACGCCACAGCGGGCACCTTCCAAGAAATTCAGACCCAAACCACTCTGCCGGCGGGCTATACGGGCAGCGACAACTCGGGCGCCGACGTGCACGTGTCGCCCGACGGGCGCTTTGTGTACACGTCCAATCGGGGTGATAACAGCATCGCCGTATTCGCCGTGGATGGCGGCAGTGGCCGCCTAACGCCCGTGCAGCACGTGAGCACGCAGGGCAAAACGCCGCGCAACTTCGCCCTCGACCCGAGCGGCCGGATACTACTGGTAGCTAACCAAAATTCGGGTAATGTTTTTACGTACCAGGTTGATAAGCAAACGGGTAAGCTTACGCCCACGGGGCAGTCGGTACAAGTGCCCTCGCCCATGTTCGTACAGGTAGTGCCCGATTTTACGAAGTAGACTTGTGCTTATAATTAAGAAACGTGTAAAAACGGGTCATGCTCGTTTATAGAACTTT
>Ga0265798_10004810_pt1 | contig 18459 bp, 19 predicted proteins | sample P3T30metagenome_FD_192430 | JGI IMG/M metagenome (GOLD analysis project Ga0265798, IMG submission 192430) | Plant litter microbial communities from East Loma Ridge, Irvine, California - P3 T30 | ecosystem: Environmental > Terrestrial > Plant litter > Unclassified | place: USA: California... | reverse complement strand
CGATCAGCGACATGGCCTTCCGCGATCCTACTGCGGTCTTATTAGGGACATCATATCCACTCCACAGATCTTGTTGCACTGTGATGAGGGATTCTGAGTTTTCGCTCGGAAACAAAGGTCCGATCTTGGTAATCTTGTCTAGGCCACTCAGTGCGCGTTTCATTCGTAGCCCTGTTCCCTGCGATCGGAGCTTGCTAAAACTCCGACGTTCATCCAGAACCAGTGTACCCTGTTAGGAGGTGCCCGGACCTTTGCAAGCTGACGCCGCCTCGAGGTTGAACGGACTGGAAATCATTCGCGCAAAAGCGCCTTGGAAGGCACGAGGCACGTGGTATACGGTACGCCATACCACGCCAAACGGTACGGCCGCACCGACGCTAACAGAAAATCGCCGGGGGTTGGACCGAAAACATGGAAATTGAGGAGACGAGACGAGGAATTCCGGGCCCCCGGGAGCCGCATTGATCATGACAGTTGTAGCTTCAACGATGCAACGGAGCCCCACAACTGTGAAGGAAGTCAGAATCCAAAGTCTCAGTCGCATCATGTGTTGAAGCAGAAGGTGCGCCGGCTGCGACGTCTGGTTGCAGAAGAGCTGAGTAGTACGTTTCCTGGTCATAGTATTCATGCGACGCGGTCCAGTGCAACTTTACTTTGCAGCCATCCGTAGTCGACATCTGTAGGCAAATCACAGTACGCGGAAGGATCGCCACACCTACCGGTAAGCCCACCGTAGCTAGTAGCTCAACATCATCGTAGACACGGTAAAATCCTTGCGCGCCGCCAGGAATCTTGACAGGCGCTATAGCTTGGAAACAGCACCAGCTGCGCCGCCGCGCGTGTCAGAACAGACCTCTAGTTTCTACTCCGGAGTACATCCCTCACCGCTGCCAGCTGTGAAGGGATCTGCAAACTTAGAATCTGCCAATGCTATGTCGCAACCAAGACATCGCAGCCTGAGCGCTTCCCCGGCTGTCTACATGCTGACATGCATCTACCTGAAGCTTCTGCAGTAAGATTCGAACACCACCCCGCGAAAGGGATGTCCTTCCCTGCCAGGCGAGCATTAGTGTTCCAATAAGATAGATCCCGTCCCGTACGCAGGTCGGACCAGGCACCGCACTATCCCAGGGCAAGCGACAATGCTGTTACAGGCTTAGTAGCACGATTCACGAAAGGATCGGTCGTTTGGCGTCCCAGATATCCACACAAGCCTGACGCCCAACGAATAGAAATAATCCTTCTCGAACATTGGGCCACTACGCCACTTTCTACTGAACCTTATTCCGACTCGAGAATCTGTCAACTCTTCGCTTCATCTCCTGAAGTCTCCTTAGCTGCCGTTATGGACCACTCAGTCTGGACAAAAGATGGCCAGGGTCTCGCTTGTGTCATTACGATTCATCTTCCACCGATCCTATATCGCATACAACAACACGTTCGCTGAATTGTGAACGCTCGTTGTCAGGCCTCCCTCGCATTGCACCACATTTCTACGCCGACCCAACATGAGCGGCGAATTCAGAGATGTACCGTCCTTTCAACCATGGGGCCCTTTCATCTCAGATAGTTACGAGAACGAACCTATCACCAAATCAGATATCATCATCGCCTCCGTGGTGTGGGCGCTGACACTGATTAATGTCATTGTAGCCCTATGGCTTATACAAAAACAAACACGAGGATCTCGATCACCACTGAGGAGTGTGTACATCTGGATGATATGGCTGGAACTTATTGTCTCGTTCGTGATGGGACTTGAGAGTTTCCTGCACTTGTTGAAGTACATCAGACCGAGTAAGTGGCTCCAACGTTCGGCAATCTGCGATTATACTGATCAGAGTACAGGTTTCGCATTTTACTTCACGGTTCTCTTCTGGTGGTGTATTCAGGTTCAGCTTCTGTTGCAGATTATCATCAACCGTATTCGTGTCATCGTACCTGACCGAAGGCGGTCGAGGTGGATCATGATCGCCACTGCTGTCTTCGTCACCGCCATCAACATCAGCGTATTCAACATCTGGATTCCAGCACGGTTACAGATTAACTCAACGTAAGTTGCATTTTCGCTAAGCGCGTTGTATGAATGGTTGAAATGAGAAAGATGGTTGTCTGAACTCAATCGACATAGCAGTCGTGGCAACGACATTGTTGCAGAGAGCGCACTCAATTGTACCATACAGTGCACTAACAAAGCATCAGGTATCATATTGTCAATGAGTACTGGGACCGAATCGAGAAGGGTCTTTACCTTCTTGTCGATGCAGCGTTGAACTGGTATTTCTTGAAGACTGTCAAGGAGAATCTCATCAACAACGGCCTCACCAAGTACAACAAGCTTGTTCGCTTCAACCAGCAGATTGTCATGGTATCACTTCTTATGGACGTCATGATCATTGCTGCGATGTCGATACCAAACTCTTTTGTGTACGTACTTATTCCATTGAGCGCCCACCTAGCTCGCTTTCCTAACCCATCGTTTTCTAGATACATTCAATTCCACCCACTTGCCTACCTAGTTAAACTCAACATCGAGATGACAATGGCCAACCTCATCAAGCGCATCGCAATCTCCACATCACGCAAAACCGGCATGGCATCTATCGCGCAAGAGTTCAAATCCTCGTCCAACCAATCCACATCCGGCCAGCGCACTGGCGGCACAGTTCCCCACAAATCGCGCGGCTCAGTCCACGAGCTCGCGAGCTTCGCTTCCTATACTGTCGATACGAAAGCGACAAGCGACCAAGACCAGCATCGTGTCGTTAGCTTTGCCCCCACAGGAAATCAAATCAAAGAGACAAGGGAAGTCATCGTGCATACTGAACCAAATCCACACTACGAGCGCAGAGGCTCTGAAGTGGAGATTTCAGGGGGTCCTGGGAGGAGACAATCGCACGGCGTGGTGATTGAAGAAAGGGGACTGCCCAGGCAAAAGAGCCTGGAGAGCATAACCGAAGGCAATGAGAGTATGAGGAGTGGCTTGACGCCGAAGCGGCTAGTAGACGATAGTGATGACGAGGCGGCGCTCGTGCAGCAAAAGAGCTGGGGATGGCCGAGACGACCGAGCTGAACATGAAGGCCATTGATGTATAGAATCTTTGTTTGCTCGTTTAGCACGGCTCGGTTTAAACATATAATACCTATTGTTTTCGCGATATAGACATGCGATGAAATGACAATTATAGATCAAATAATTACGATTAGACGGAATGTTTCGTTCCTCATGCTTGTGTCCTCTTAGCCACGCTGCGACCCTCGTAGAGCATAAATGCTTTTCTCGACAACGTTCTTCAGTCGATTAGAGCGCTCTCTTCCCCTCAGCGAATGTCAACCACACTCATGTGCGTGGGCGCATGCTGAAACCCGGCTGAATTGGACAGGCATCTGATTCTAGACAGACCAGCACTGGGTATCAGGTGTTGAGTGATCACGCCGAGCAGAATTTCGGATACTATACGTCAGATACGCCGAGTTGATGGGCCGAGTGGTCATGCCGAAAAGTAAGCAGACATGATGCCGTCGGTATTATGAGAATCGATGTGAGGCCATGCCGATATGCAAGACTTGATACTTCCGGAAAAGCCGCTGGTGACCTGATCGATAGGATGGCAACGTATGCGACGAAAACTCCATTTGAAAGACCAACTCACAAGACTTTCACTTAACTTATCATTGACATGGCGATGACAAGCCGGTGTAAATCGCAGCTTCGCCTGGTCGTTTGTCTGAAACCACAAAGACACGCAGGGAGAGCGGATGTTTTATCCATCAGGAAGACAAGAGGTTGCCGCACTGTGCGCTTGACTATATTAGGTAATCTATGCATACACGTGACATTATTGCATTTTGATTCTCACTTTTCGATGCTCGAGCAGAAATGCATTGCGAGTACGGAGACTGTCCGCACATCGGAGATTGCTGCGAGGATGTTGCGGGTAGAAGGAATGCTCACCTTGCTTCCCCGGAGCAAAGCAACGATTCCCCCGCACTTGCCAACAAGGAAGGTTTGCCGACCATGCACAATAACCGTTCAGGAAAGATTGCTTGGCATGCTACACGCGTATACGGATTGAACAAAGCTGGTAAGCCGTGTACTCAGCTGATGGCACGTCCCGAGTCCTATGACCATGTTTAAAAGATGCTTCTTGTGCTGTAGTCATATAAACGTCTTCAACTTTGCCATCACATAGCCTGTATTCGCTCAGGTTTCGTCCCTACGTCACTACACAAGCCACGAACATGGGGGTAGGCGATATTTCAATCCGCTCCAGCGAGCGTCCTGAGACGGGCAGCGTCAACATACCAGTTGGTGTGTTCCCAGCGTCGTCAAAGAGCGATTCAGTCGATGCACACAGGGTTGCGAACGAGATAGTCACACGGTTCAACGATGCGCTTGCGAAGCGAGATCATGCAGCGATTGCAGACCTTTTCTGCAAAGACAATAGCTACTGGAGAGACCATTTGGCCATGACTTGGGATCTGAGAACTGCGAAGGGCAGCTGTAAGTGTCCCTGCGCGCACTGCATACGAGACATAAACTGACTTCGTACGCCCACGTTCAGCCGAAATCAAGAAGTACTTGGACTCTAGCAAGGTCCGACTGGAAAAAGTTGAAGTGAGCAAGAGCTCGGATTATCGGGCGCCAAAGTTTGGAGCAATCGACGTTTTGGGCGACGTCAACGGCATAAATCTTTTCGTGACCTTCGAAACAAGTGTTGGGCGTGGCGAGGGTGTCATGAATCTCACGGATGACAGCGGGCAATGGAAAGTGTTTACGCTCTACACCTTGCTAAAGGAGCTCAAGGGTCATGAAGAGCCGCTGGGGCACCGACGGACGAAGGGTGTTAAGCATGGCGGGGACCCAGCCAGAAAGACCTGGAAGGAGACCCGGGATGCGGAGAAAGAAGAGATTGACCCGAAGGTGTTGATTCTAGGTGCTGGGCAGGGTGGTCTGACAGTTGCTGCGCGCCTGAAGATGCTCAACATTCCTGCACTCATGGTGGATCAGAACGAAAGAGTTGGCGATAACTGGCGCAAGCGGTACCGGCAACTCGTACTGCACGATCCAGTGTGGTACGACCACATGCCTTATGTACCTTTCCCAGCACATTGGCCTATCTTTACCCCCAAGGACAAGCTCGCTGAGTTCTTCGAAGCTTACGTGAACCTGCTCGAACTTAACGTATGGACTTCTACGAGCCTCAAATCAACGTCATGGGATGAGGGCAAGAAGCAGTGGACTGTGACTGTCGAGCGTCGGAAAGCAGATGGATCCGTTCAAACGCGGACTTTGCACCCGAGACACATCGTGCAGGCAACTGGTCATTCAGGCGAGAAGAATTTCCCCCAGATCAAAGGCATGGAAAGCTTCAAAGGCGATCGGCTATGCCACAGCTCTGAGCATCCTGGCGCGAATCCAGAATCTAAAGGCAAGAAGGCTATTGTTGTAGGGTGCTGTAATTCCGGGCATGACATTGCCCAAGACTTCTTCGAGAAAGGGTACGACATTACTATTGTGCAGCGCAGTACAACATGCGTTGTCTCCTCCGAAGCCATCACCGACATCGGCAACAAGGGTTTGTACGATCAAGATGCGCCGCCCGTTGACGATGCCGATCTTACTTTCTGGGGCTTGCCAAGCGAGCTTCTGAAGGCACAGCAGATCAAAGTCACTAAGATCCAAGCTGATCATGACAAGAAGATCCACGACGGCCTTCGCGCAGCTGGCTTCGTTGTTGACAGTGGGCCAATGGATTCAGGCCTTCTTATCAAGTATTTTCAGCGCGGTGGCGGCTACTACATCGACGTCGGAGCATCTCAACTCATAATTGATGGGAAGATCAAGGTCAAGCAAGGCCAGGAAATTGCGCAAATTCTGCCAGATGGAATCGAATTCGCGGATGGTGATAAGCTGGAGGCCGATGAGATCGTGTTCGCGACTGGGTACCAAAACATGCGCACGCAGGCACGTAAGATCTTTGGCGATGAAGTAGCGGACCGCGTCAGCGACGTGTGGGGATTCAACGACGAAGGTGAGTTCAGAACCATGTGGCAAAAGAGCGGTCATCCTGGGTTGTGGTTTATGGGTGGTAATCTGGCGCTCTCAAGGTTCTACAGTCGGATACTAGCGTTGCAGATCAAGGCTGTAGAAGAAGGCATGATAGAAGATGCTGAAGGTGCGAAGGCAAGGCTGTAGTGATATGTGACTACCATAGAACCACGAAAAGGGCCGCGGAGGTTCAACGCATCTGGTTCAAACAGCTATCCGAAGCCTTTCTCCCAAGTTTTGCCATTTTCAGATCTAGCGCGGGGTATGTCCCCACTTCTGGGTGCCATCTTAAACGACACAAGCTCCAAGTCTGCATCAACTAATCTGCGTGCATCATCCGTCATACGTGCATACTTACTCAAGTTCTTCCTCCAGACGTCATGGCATCGAAGCCCCAGGTCATCCTCGTCGTTGGCGGAACGTCCGGAATTGGATACGCCATCACGCAATGCATTCTTTCATCGCCTTACCTACCATTGAATGCCAAAGTAATCGCATTTGGGCTTATAGATTCAACCATCAAGCTCGAGTTTACGAAACAACAGAGAGAGCGCCTAAGGATAGTCGAAGGCGATGTCACAGTAGAGGAAGACCGAGAGTTAGCGGTCCAGACATGTTTTAACCATTTTGGAGGACTCGATACATTGGTGTACTGCGCGGGCGTTATCACACCGATACAAAGATTGGAGAAGTTGGACATGGAAGCTGTGAAGAGAAGTTTTGATATCAATGTTTTCGGGGCCATGAGTATGGTAAGTAACAACTTGACATCCTAGCACTCTGAGCACATCTCGTACTGCAAGGTATTGCTCAATTACTGTCCTCATGACTAACGTCTCTTAGGTTCAGCTCACCCTCCCACATCTCCGTGCGTCACGGATATCTCATCCTCTAAATGCTGGTCGTGGCAAAGTTATAATCTTATCTTCAGCATGCGATACTACAATATCCTACCATGGTTGGACCCCTTACAGCACCACCAAAGCCGCACTAACCCGGTTCATTTCCTGTCTCGCACATGAAGAGCCTCTACTCAGCGTGCAGGGCGTATACCCGAAGTTAACGCGGACGAAAATGATCGATGGATTAGTTGAAGGGAGGTATCAGGGGGTTATGGCGGACCATGAGATTGAGCGGTTCAGGATTTGGGACGAGATGGGCGACGAGATGGTGGAGCCACCTGAGCTCTGCGGAGACGCTATTGCGAAGTTGGCGCTCGGACTTTTCGAGGGTGGAAAGAGTGGAGAGACTCTATATTATTACGAGCACATTCCACGGAAGATCGCGGGGACATGATGCATATGCTGACCGCGATCTGTCTGATTGGTAAAGCACAATATTCATGCGTGTGAAAACAGTAGTTTCGTATTGAATCTCTGCTCAAGATCTCAAGCTATCTTTTCTCCAACGAAGGCTTTTCATACCTTACGCTTCTCCTTCGCAGCCTCCTTAATGATATCCGCAGCCTTTTCCGCAGTTGCATAAACAGTGGTCATGATATGGGAAGCTGGCAAGATGGGCATTACACTCGCGTCCACAATCCTCAAGCCCTCCACGCCGTAAACCTTCAGGTTCTGGTCCACGACACCACCATCTTCTCTGGAACCCATCTTGCAGCTACCTGCGGGGTGGTAGAGTGTCGACGCAGTACTGCGGATAAAAGCGTCGATATCCGCGTCGGCGGTGACATTGCCTCCGGGCGAGACTTCGAAGGGGTTGAGCGAGAGAATGGACGGCGCAGCAGCGAGTCTTCGAGCAAAGTGCACACCTTCGCGCAACAGTGCAGTATCGACTTCGTTGCGTAGAAATCCCACATCGGCGACCGGAGCATCGAACATGCTGGACGAACTTGCCTTTACACTTCCACGCGAGTATGGATGCTGAAGTCCGAGAACCATGACGCCGTCAGCCCAGATGACCTCCATCATTGCGGAGTCATTAGCCTGAAGCTTCTTGTTAAGAGAATCAAATTGCGCTCCATAGCCTCGTGCGACTTCAGCGGGCGTGTTGGGTGGGAGGGAGGCGGATGATCCACCAGCGATAGCCTGAGACAAAATGGATCGCGTGGCGTTAGAGTAGGTTTGCACTGGCAAGAAAAGAAGGAAATCGCCGGTCGGGGAGGTCAATGGGCCAGATCTGTCATTGTCGTACTGCTCGCGAGCTTGCGCGGCGAAGGTAGTGTTCGTTGTCAGGGTGTTGGTCAGGATAGTGGTGTTTACTGTGCCGCTGTCAGTGGTTTCTTCAGCTGGAACATATAACATTATACTCACGTATGTTCACTACAGCAATAGAAAGATGGTCGTGCAAATTGTATCCAACGGCAGGAAGATCAACAACTGTCTCAACGTTGATTGACTCGAGCAGAGAAGCTTCACCAATACCAGACACTTGCAGCAGTTGAGGCGTATGTAGCGTTCCAGCAGCAAGAATGACTTCCCGCTTGGCTTTGGTCTGTTGGCGGGTCGCATTTGCAGAGGCCGAGAATTCAACACCAGTTACCTTGACCGCTTCCGTATCGTTGCATTTTTCTGTGAGAATACGCGATACAAGGTTGCCGGTAAGAATGTGAAAGTTTGCGCGCGCTTCAGCGGATGCATAATAGGCTTCCTCCGCAGAGGATCGTGTTGCAGTCTTCGGGTCCAGGTTGTGTGGGCAAAAGTAACCACCGAATGCGTTTCCAGTTGCTTGGTCGTTGACAGAGATACCGAGTTCCTCGGTAGCTTGCACTATATTCTCTGAATAAAGCGTCAGTATCTCATGTATTGCAAAATTTGTGTTGGACTCACTCGTTGTAGGCCAAAAGAAGGGAGAGTAAGTTGTTTGCATGTATCCTTTGTCTCCGTGGTATTCGGGATTGACTTCGATGTTATATTCTGCTTCAATCTCTGGTGTCGGTGGCGTAAAGTTCTCGTTCTATAACCTGGTTAGATGCTTTTACGCTGTTGCTGAGCAAACGTACCTTTTTGAAATACGGTAGGAATGTTTCAAAGTTCCAACCCTCGTTTCCTAACGTCTCCCATCCGTCATAATCAGATCGTGCTCCACGATCAAAGACCATGCGATTGAGTTTCGTCGATCCGCCCACAATTTTGCCTTGCGGGATGGAAACAACGCGACCGTCCAACCCTTCATCCGCGGCGTAGGAGATATTCCAGTCGTACTTTGTTCCAACAGCACCGCCTGCTAGGCCTGGAATGGTGACATAATCCTCATTTTGGTCGCTGACACACAGGTTAGTATCTTAGCGATGCATGTAGATCTCATGTAACTCACAAATCGCCAGCCTCGATGACCAATACGCTTACATCTATTCAGGGTCATGTTAGCCGCCTGCATGCCACGCGACATGTGTAAAGCCTACCCTGATCCTCGGATAGTCGATTGGCAACTGTGAGACCCGACGCGCCGGCGCCTACAATCACATAATCGTATTCTGGGAGGACGTCTTCTGCTCTCGAAACCAGTTGCGCATTGGAAAGTGGGTGTGCGAGAAGACCAGTCGCAGAAAGGGCGACAGTCACTCCGAGATTCAATAGTGAAGGCATGATCGCAGCGTACAACAACAATCGTTTGTGTCGTCCTGCCAAAAGTACTTAGGTATATGTACATGTACATGTCGAGCAACCGTAATGACACCGCCAGTCGGGCCGCCCGCATCTGCCGATGTTGAGCACCAAGAGCGGCCCAGCCGAGGCGGGTTCATCAGGCTCGTCGTCATATCGCCGCATGGCGCGTTGGCGAGTTTCCGATTTATAATAGTTCAGCGGCTTTTGTACTACGTACGCAATAGCTTTTGAGCACAAACAGATTAGCGGAGGCGGAGTTGGACCCCACCCGATCCTCCGACCTTATCCGGGGAGTGTGCCGTGGTGGCTTCATGCGCCGTTATTGTGGCTTAAAGGATCGGCTTAATGGACCCGTAATTGGTTTCCAGCATCAGTTCGGTTGCTTGATGGAAGCAGGCTGTGTTAAGTAGCCTAAAACAAATATGTGGTCCCTTGTACATCTGAGCCAGTCTATCGGTCCTGTTCCTTCCAGTCGCAATTGTTGGTGTTGCAGCACAGTCGAGTACACATCACGTGCCATCTGTGGGTCCTGTACCTCGGGCCGGGCGAGTTTCGCTGGCTGTCGTTGGCAAGCACGTAAGCTGGCAAGCAACCACCCATCAATCTCGAGCAGTGTAATCGACGGAAAGAGTTGAACTGCCGACGCGATCTAGAAGCTCGAGCGACGTAATAATTGTTCCGCGTTAAGATTTAGAGATGAAAGTCGGGTTGCAGAGACACCTTTTAGGTGTAGCGCTCTCAGAAATGCGGTGGATTACTTGCAGATGAACATGTCATCGTTGCTGATTGTCGCCCAAGAAGTACACCAGTGTTTGATGCGATCCATGTCCACCCAACCATTTGTCACGTCCGGGCTGCAAGCATCGAAGCACATTGTGAATCCAATAGATCGATTGAGATACACTGCAAGATCTGTCTGCAGGGTCGAGAAGTACCGCTGAACGCTAAGAGCAGTAAACAATGATTGTGCATAAGGAATCCATACACGGGCAAGTCTTCTCACCTAGAGAGGTCAATGCGACTACTCACGAAACCGCCCAGATACTACTTCCTTGCAATCTGCCACGCCTCCTCTCCTTCTCCGATCGCAACTCTTTCTCCCTACTATGTTGGTAGTTCTCAATTATGAGGCTTTCGCTGGTAGGTTCCGATATTGGTTATTCAGCAGCATTCCTCGCCATTCCATCAACAGTGAAGATGACAAAGGTATCCTGTCTCTTCGGCGCCGACATTGCGGCCTCGACGAACGAGTGATTCTTTCTCTCACTCACTGTACGCTTCTCACAAACCGGCTGATGCTCCCTGGACAAGTGATCCTTACTTATTACACCGCCGCACCCCTAGTGTTTGCAGGCGATCTCCTCGTACATGCTGACGTGTAAATGGAATGTTTCCTTGGCGAACTTGGTGTCCCAATCAAGCCAAGAACCACAATTGTTGCACTGTTTGAACCCCTGGACCGACTGTGGTGTTGGTTCTGATGCATAAGTAGGTGAGCGCAGCCAGTCATGCCATCAAAAAAGGAGGCATGATGCTGGTAAAATGAATTACCATCTGACGAAGTTTCATGTCATCCTTCGTTGTACGATAGCTAAGCTTAGCCGTTAACATCGGCGCAGAATCCCAAAATCAACGTCACTCAATAGCATGCCCAACTTCGCCTACGAACACCAGCTCATCCGCTTCGGGCGCCTGGTCTACAGGTTCCTGAACATCCGCCCCACCATCCATCATACCCAAGGCCTTTTTCCTCAGGTTCAGTACAGCCATCAGGTGGTTCGCATTTAGGGGCTCCTCTTTCTTCGCTGCGAGAATCTTTGCGGTTTTGATCGCGCTCTTTATTTGACGGCCATTGAATTCCAACTTTGCCAAGTTGATCACATCTGATTCCTCAATGTCGATCTTCTCGTTTTCCATGGTAGCCAGGAAGTTACGCCAGACCTGCTGGCGGTCAGCTTCTGTAAGTGAGCTGTAGCTCAGCGTAATATCGATTCGAGATTCGAAAGCTGTGTCGATGCTGCGCATCCGATTCGTGGTCAGAATCATGATGCCTTTGTAGTATTCGAGTAGGCGAAGGAAAACCGAAACAAGTTCGTTGCGTTGAAGGTTGTTTGATGTGCGCGCCTCCATGAATACGTCCGCCTCGTCGAGGAGGAGAACAGCACCGAAGTGGCCGCACAGCTTTAGTGCCTTCTCAAGGTTGTCCTCGACAATACGCGCTGTCGTTCCTAGGTCACCAGCACCAAGCTTATACAGGGGTCGACGCAGGTGTTCCGAGACAGCCTCCGCGGTAAGTGTTTTACCAACACCTGGGGGACCACAAAGAAGCATAATCATGCCCTGACCTTTGCCGCCGATGAAGCTAAACGTGAATGGACAAAGTCAGTATCTTCTCACGGGCAGTTCATACGGGGACATTACTGACTCGTCGAATGGCTTCCCTTGCCTGAACTGATCACGGTCTACCAGAGCAAGTACCAAGTCCTTTTCATTCTGATCCAGTACTAGACTGTCGAAAGCACGCTTAGCCCATGGTATCTCATGGATCTTTGTGACGTCCAACTTCAACCACTTCTTCTTTTCAATATCGAAACCTCTGACATAATGAACAGCCAAGAGACATTCTTTGTCGATCATTGGCGAAAGGTCCACTTGGATTGGCGATCCCGCAGTACTGGGTATGCTGGAAGAGTACCGATTCATCGATTGGGCCCAAGTAAGTTGTCCAATCTCGGATAGTTGAGCATAGTCCGGAAATGATGGAGCCTCGAATTTGTGGTATGCTCGCGCATCAATGACCATTCGTTCGTTTACACGCTCTTCATACTCGTCGGTGAAGGCTTTGAAGAAATGGCCGCGAAGCTGTTCGAATCTCCGACCGCGAGTGATAAGTCGCTCACGAACCTTTTCTTCGTTTGGAAGTCCGTCGAGGGGCGAAACCTCCAGTGCAGTCAAAGCTCGCAGACCTAAGAGGTGCGTGTATGAAGTCAGTGTATGGCTCACATGCATTTCATGAGGGGTCATCTCTCACCATAGTATTGGGGTACACGCTTTGCTTGAGCAAGAAGACCACATCGTCTTCCATCCCAGTCAACCACATCAACGCCGATCGACCAGAATATCGGGTTGGGCGGAGGAGGATACATCAGTTGGCAACTGCGTACCATGCCAGCCGAGTCGGTCTCATGTTCCAGAACTATCATTGCGGGTATATACACTAGATTCAGGTCTTCGAACGCCACATGGCCCGTCTTTTTCACATCTTCGATCTTTTCGAACGATTCCTTCAGTAGAGGCTCAAGAACTTCCTGGAGCAACTGTAGGTGGCGTTTAGTTTCAGAGTCTGGGTCCAGATGATCTTTGTAGCTAACCATCGCTTGCCATCGATGAATGAATGGGAGAAATGGTGGTGAGAACGACTTCATCTCATGTTGTGTCAGGCCCGGGTAGCCTTCCAATATCTTCTCCAGGGCCGTATGGAGAAGCTCGCTGTTTATGCGTACTTCGTGGATAAGCCATTCGTCTGTTTTCTCATTGAAACGATGGTAAACATTCACTGCAAAGGCTTCTCGAGTTTTCTTCGTTCGTAGCTTATCGCCAGTAGCGCCGTAATGAAGCGGTTTCTCATCCACCCAGTGAAACCTGTCTGGATCTTGATCGGTCGGGACATAGTATATGTCTCGGTGACTGCAGCGCTTGCCCTTCTCTACAGCCTCGGCTAGGTCATCTTCGGGAGGAAGCTGATTACCGGGAGGTAATCCAGGTCCTGGAGGAACAAACCCAGGCTGTGGACCCAGAGTAGGGTCCCAGAACCCGGCGTAGTTCATCTGAATCCAGTTAGTAGCTTGCTGAGAGTCTAAGCTGTAGCGCTGGTGTCTGACCATCTCTTGATCTGAATTTGGCCTTACCCGGCGTCGTCGGGGCCGCGACCGTGGGCTACTGACCTCATACTGCAGCGGCATACCAGGCTGACTGTACATGTTTCTTTGTAGACGAGGCTGTACAGTAATAAACGCGTCAGTTGTGCGTGCTTCTGATAAGGTCAAGATACTGGCAGCACGATAATTCGAACATAATAATAAGAGAAAGCGAAGACGAGGTGCGCGATGATTCAACGAGACGAAGGAATACTTGAGAGACCATGGACACCTTTTTGAGTGTGTAGCAGACGTGTCAAATCTAGGTTCACCGGAAAGACATTCGTGCGTCAATGGATGCCTGATAAGACCGGTCAACGCCTTGCTACACGAAAGCCTCACGAACCATTGGCTAGGGGCTTAAAATAAGATCCCCGCAGCTCAACAACATCCGGAAGAGTAAGTCGGCGTGAAGAACATGCGTGACACCACACCCGTGAGCGAAAAGGAACGGAGCATCTAATCGCATCCTCCACCTCCATGACCTCCTCCATCTCCGCCGAAGCCAATAGTATCCGTGCCCGCATGCCCGAAGGCTTCATAACCTCCATGCGATGAGATATCGTGCTCACCACTCCCAGAATCATCCTTTGTGGAGCATGTAGAGCTTGGATGTACGCTGTTCGTCAAGTCATCGTTTCCACCACGCGTGCAGCCACGATCTCCAGCGCAGCCAGGGTCGTGGTGTATAACGTCCGGTCTTCCACCAAACCCAGAGCCATAATGTTGGTGATGATCGATCTGAGCGAAAGGACAAAAGAGCAAGGACCGGATCGCAGGGTCAGTCACATCCTGCACCCTGGGTATATCTGAGCCACGCGATCGGTATCTCGGCGGAAGAGGTATAGCTGCGTCTCTTGTCTGCACAGGCTTGGTGCTGGCGAGCGGATTGAGTTTTATGAGACGTGCGGGCTGTCGCTTCCGAGTCGACGAAGCTGCGGTGGCTTGTCTGAGATCGCTATTTACTACTTGGTGTTCGGAAGGCTTATGACGACGTGTGGGAAACTAGTGATAGTCAGTAGAAGTCTACAATCTTTAGTGCTAATACCATACTATGCAACACATCGTGGCGGGTTTTCGTGACGCGTGAGGATAAGCTGGAAAGACCCTGGTAGTCAACGCAAGTTATGGACACGAAAAGACACAGGCTCAAAGCATGGAGCAGGACCGCCGTGGGAAAGGGTTGGCTGTTACGTTACGCACATATCGCCGTCCTTCGCAGCAACACCATAGCCCGGGTCCTGCCTTGTGGTACCCGAGGAGCCGTGGTGCAGCCTTTAAAAGTACCACGAGTTGTACTGTCCAGGATAGAAGCGTAAAAGACTACACCTTTGATGAATCGCATACCTTGTCCTGACTGAGATAGCCCTGAACGGCTCGTTTCGCTGCATCGCGCAACGCGACTTTACTAATTAGCTGCAATAGCTCCTTGCTTGCATTGTCTCGCGAGAAGTTCATGAAGACCAGAAGTGGTTCGCAGATTACAGCGTATGGATTTCCGGGTATACTGACCAAGTGCATCGCGACAAACCTTGGGAATGCAGTCCCTCTCCCACGACGCGACAACAGTGCGTGTAAGAACGGACTTTTTGGACATGGCTCCCCACACATTTACGCATTAGTGGTGACTGCAATGTCAAACAATGCTAACAATGAGACGGCATGATAACGTTGACCGAGTTAGTTGATGGCAAAGTGAAGTGGCAGACACGATGAGCCAGAGTGATTGTGGCCAGCGCTCGCGCTAGGGCCGGCGCGACATTGATTCTGCTAAACCGCTGCCACAACACGGCCATAACATCTTCTGCTGTTGTTCATTATAGGGCCGAATCCTGCGATAACGATTCAGGATTTCCAATGAATTTACCACCCAGCCATGCCACCCATGAGCAGATCCTCGAGGTTATGACATCATCGCAGTCTGGCTTTCCACATCCGATACGAAACGCAAGGGCTATCGGAGGGCCAACCCAGAATGATTGTGGTGTGAACCCCTATACCAAACAGTATATCGCGCACACGCAAAAGTGCGCCAAACTTCACTGCTATGGTCGATTGTCCGACATATTGTAGATGAAGAACCGCTTACAATAGCTCAATGGGTCCCTAAATTGAACCGTCTTCCGGGCGCACGTAGCAATAGTCTGAGCTGACAACTTGAGACCCGAATCATCACGTTTTTCCATGGACTGCCACGTCGACGAAAACACGTGAGATCCTTGTGTAAATCACTTCACCGCTCCACTCAGGAATCAAGGCACCATGGCAGGATACGAGAGTTGATTGTTGACATATGACAAGTCATGGCTGATATGTCAAGTCACTCATAGTATAGATGTCATGTGCAAGTTGATTCACTCAACACAACTTTCGTGTTCTTCAACTCAAGCCCCAGAACTTTTGCGCTGAACGACCCCACAAACCCTTGCGCACCTTATTCCACCGCACCACTTAAAGTCAAGACCCCTGCTACGTCATATTTGTGCGCCTTAGTCAACCTTGGTCAACCAAGAAGTCGCAATGTGCTACCACAACTACTCACAGCACAATGGGTAAGTCGATTCGTACCGCAGCGGGATCGCTGGAGTGCGGTTCTTCTTGAAAACTGCCTCTCTGACTGCTGTGATTTACAGGTGCGGTCATATTGGGGAGTCGCATACGCACCCATGGACGCTGTGCGACACAGCGATAGAGGCGCTTAACCGAATTCGCGGGCCAAACTCCCCACCAGTCTCTCCGCCTGCAGTAAACTTCGCATCACCACCCAAGCGCAGCTCGTCTACACGACGTTTTTTCTCGCTGAGTGGTCAGCTTTCCCGATCGTCTACAAATGCATCAATAAATTCGCGACGCGCTGTTTCTGGCCCTTCAGGCGCAACCACGCCCAGAACCTCAGACTCAAGCGCAGGGTCCTACAACTGTACCACGACTCTGGACTACAGCACCCTACCAGATCACCAGCTCGCGGCCGTGAGATGTGAAGTCCCAGTCAAGCGCACCCATGTCAGTAGGGAAATGGTCGTCTGCAAAGACTGCGCACGCGAGATCGGCCATATGCGCAACATGATCCGGACTTATGATAAAACCGGTAGCATACGTGGCACCATCGCGTTTGAAAAGTTCCTTAAGTGGGAAGGAGAAGGCGGAGGTGAAAGAGAGGGCGACCTGACGGTACCGTTGAATGATGGTGATGATGGAGGGGTGTTTGGGGCGAGGCAGGCCATCATTCTGGGTCATCCAGAAAGCTCGTTGAATGCCGAGGGGCCGCGTGGCTTGGGAACTTTGGAACGCGAAGGCGGTACTGGGTATCACTATTAAACAAGGGGATATGCCTCGAGAGATTCAGAATGAGGGGTGAAGACGTCTTGAGTCTTGGTGGTGACTGCGGCTGCGCAACCCCCTACCATTCGTGTGGTCCGGCCCCTCCCCAACTTACCAATAGTGTGTCATAGGTATGCAAAGTATGAAATAATGTTCGAGATCCTTCTTCATCATGCGACAAGACGATCGCGATGCACGACCCGGAAGGCCCGCCCCGCAGAGCTGTCAAAAGTCGTATAAGAATTCGAATCATAGTATGGTCTCGCCACGGTCTTGGTATGCCGCGGAGCTTGTACCTGGATATGCACACACGACCCACACGAATCACTATTCCCGTCACTAGTCCACATGAGTCAGATTTCAAAATCATGTAAGGGAAGTGATCCTCAAGTCAGGATTGCCGCGGGGCACTGCTATTTGGATATTCTGATCAGCTCAGTGGCAAACTCCTGTCGTCCACGTTTGGCGCATGTTCAAGAAGGCTACATTGTCATATCCCGCGGAATGTGCGTTTCCACCTACTTCTCTGAATTGGAGTTTTGCGCATTTTCCGTATCCATGGCCACTTCTTTGACACTGTTCCCTGTTCGCACCACTCGTCCCTAACACCATGCATAAAAAGTCCCATATCCGGAAGCTGCTTCAGGCTACGGGGCGGCAATCACGGTTGACGTGTAACCTTGAAGTGAATCCTACATCCCGGACATGCAGGGTTGCAAGCTTATTAGCTGATTCATATGTCACTTCACGGCTCCCTGCAACCTTGCCATTCAAGGTTGCAAGCAGAGAAACTTATCTCTAGGATGCTTACAATCCTACTGTTCACCAAAGCAGGACTAATGATCATTGCCCTACAAATTTCAAGCCTCCAGCAGACTTAAAGGCACATCTCCATCATCGTGTCTCCCACATGTATTGTCTAGGTAGAAAGTGGTCTCAATTTTCTGCTATACATCACGGTGCCAAAAACTGGTTGCTGAAAATAATTTGCCTTTTCCGCCCACAATGTGTCCATCACCCATAGCGATTATATGCACGCCTCATTGCAAAGCTGTGATGATTACGAAGGCACCGAGTTTCATCGGTAAGTTCCGTTACTCGCATGGGTATCGGAGAAAGTCACCGGCGGCGATTAGACTAGCAGAAGTGACTGACGCTCCGCGGCGTCTGGTGAGCACTACACTAGGCGGGGAGCAGCTTCCGTGCAGCTCCACATTTTATTTATAGTCTCAGTGGCCAGTGACCTCGATTAGAATTTCCAAGTCTGGAGATGATCGTGAACGCTGCCTTTCGTTCGTCGGTCTTGCTCTCCGCTGCAACAACACTCCTTCCTTCCTGCCTAAAACTTTCCACACTGAGTAGTTTGCTTTCGGCAACATCCACCGTAATCTCCTCTTGCCACTGACCTAGTATCTCTACAAGGAAACTATCTGCCCGCGGTAATTGCTTCCGCGGTGCGTAGTCGCGAGCTTGAGATGAGACCAAACTATTGGCTCGGCGTCATTTCTGCAGTCTTCAACAGACATGTTGTCTACCTACTCAATGTAGATATATGGTTAAGTTTTTGGGTATGCCAAGCCATCTCAACTCCTGCTACGAGAGT
>Ga0265798_10004809_pt1 | contig 18461 bp, 16 predicted proteins | sample P3T30metagenome_FD_192430 | JGI IMG/M metagenome (GOLD analysis project Ga0265798, IMG submission 192430) | Plant litter microbial communities from East Loma Ridge, Irvine, California - P3 T30 | ecosystem: Environmental > Terrestrial > Plant litter > Unclassified | place: USA: California... | reverse complement strand
CCATCCCGAACTCAGCAGTGAAACGATGCATCGCCGATGGTAGTGTGGGGTTTCCCCATGTGAGAGTAGGTCATCGTCAAGATTAAATTCCAGAACCCCTCATCGCTCACGCGGTGAGGGGTTTTGTTTTTGGGTGCTGGAAATATCTCTGACGCCTCTATGTTCAGGGCAAAAAAAACCACCTGTTCAAGGTGGTTTTTGATATCACTCTCCGCGGTACTCACACCCGCTTGTGCAGGTTTCGTGAATACGAACCGCCGAGAGTTCAGGTAGAAGAGGCTTCAATTCATTCCAGATCCATTTCGCCAGATTCTCGCTGGTCGGATTTTCAAGGCCCGGGATGTCATTGAGGTAGTTGTGATCGAGGCGCTCGTACAAAGGCTTGAAGATCGCCTTGATTTCAGAGAAGTCCCGTATCCATCCCGTGTGCGGATCTACCTTACCTGCCAGGTGAATGCCCACGCGAAAGGAATGCCCATGCAAGCGTCCACACTTGTGGCCTTCCGGTACGTGTGGGAGGCGGTGGGCTGACTCAAATGTAAACTCTTTAAAGATTTCCAAAATGTATTAGCTCTAGGAAAATGGCGATCGCTGATGCGACAAATGCAGTACGCGAGTTTAACAGCAATGGTTTGAAACTCCATGATCGCACAGAGGGAAGGGCGGTTTGAACGCCTCAAGGTGATGGCTCCTAGCCATAAGTGTTCAGTTTGAATTAAGTTCCCGGCGTTATGATGGTTGCCATAAAAGCATCGGCCGCCATGGAGCCTTCCAATAATGAAAATGCCGATCACATTCTTGACTGCTTTAGCGCTTTCAATGACTGCCTGTATGATCCACGCACGCAACATTGATCCCGACGAGGTCTTGCGACTGAGCAGTGCGGGGACGCTTCAGCCTTACGAACATCTTGATGCCCAGGCACTGTCCACGCATCCAGGCGCCAGGATCATCGACACAGAGCTGAAGAACCAGTACGGCAGGTATGTTTACAAAGTCGAGCTGCTGGACGCTAAAAACGTTGAGTGGGACGTCGAAGTAGATGCCGTCACAGGTCACGTCTTCCGGAATCATCAGGATAATTAATGAATGTCGACAAGCCTCTCTGCGCAATCCTTGGTTTGAGCCTGGTTTGTTCCTTTGCGTATGCCAGAGATCTGAATCAGGATGAAGCCCTAAGGCTGAGACAGCAGGGCGTCATCTTGCCTCTTGAGCAGTTCATCGAGCATGCATTGGGCCTTCACCCGGGCTCCAAGCTGCTCGAGGCCGAGCTTGAAGAAAAGCATGATGTATACGTGTACGAATTCGAATTGCTGACCCCGCAGGGCGTTGTTCGTGAGCTGAAATTTGACGCTCGCGATAGCCGACTGCTGAAAGACGAGGAAGATTGATGCGGCTGTTACTGGTTGAAGACCACGTGCCCCTGGCGGATGAACTCATCGCTGCACTCGGGCGGCAAGGCTACGCGGTTGACTGGTTGGCCGATGGGCGTGATGCGGTTTATCAGGGGGCCAGCGAGCCTTATGATCTCATCGTTCTTGATCTGGGTTTGCCCGGCATGCCCGGCCTTGAGGTACTTGAGCAATGGCGAAGCGGTGGACTTGCCATTCCGGTGCTCATACTCACTGCTCGTGGCTCCTGGTCCGAGCGCATCGAGGGGCTTAAAGCCGGCGCAGATGACTACCTGACCAAGCCCTTCCATCCTGAAGAACTTCAGCTGCGCATTCAGGCGCTGTTGCGCCGCTCTCACGGGCTGGCCAACCAGCCCACGCTGGAAGCAGCAGGCCTGAAACTGGACGAGGGGCGGCAATCCGTATCGCTTGATGGTGCCGATATTCAGCTCACGTCGGCCGAGTTTCGTTTGCTGCGTTACTTCATGCTGCATCCCGAGCAGATCCTCTCCAAAAGCCATCTTTCCGAGCATTTATACGATGGTGAAAACGAGCGTGATTCCAATGTGATCGAGGTGCACGTCAACCACCTGCGTCGCAAGCTTGGGAAAGGTGTGATCGAAACGCGCCGTGGTCAGGGCTATGTATATGGTGGAGCAGGCGGTTGAAGTCCATACAGCGGCGGTTGAGCCTGGGCCTGATTGCCGTCATGGTCGTCGTGGGACTGGTCATGGCGCAGACCAGCCTCTGGCTTTTCGAACTGGGCCTGCAGCGCTATCTGGAATCGGGTCTGCGTAACGAAAGCGAGAACCTGCTCGTCGCCTTGGTCCGCGGGCCGGCAGGTCTGCAACTGGATGATCATCGTCTTTCAGGGGCCTATCAGCGTCCATTGTCTGGACACTACTTCCGTATGGATCTGCCGCAAGGCCACTGGCGGTCTCGTTCGCTGTGGGATTTCGAATTGCCCGAGTCAGGCCCTGTCGGTTTGCATGCTAACTTTGAACTGGGCCAGACAGGTCAGTCGTTGCTGATGCTGACCGCGGAATACCGAAAGTTCGGCAAGAAGATCACGATCACCGTGGCTCAGGATTACACGCCGGTCAAGGCCAGTTTCCGCCGAATGCAGCAGATCGGTCTGGGTTTGGGGCTTGCCGCATTGATACTGGTTCTGGTGCTGCAGCGTGTGACTGTCTTCAGAGCGCTAAGGCCGCTGGAAACCGTTCGTGAACAGATTTCGCAACTTCAGCAAGGTCAGCGCTCCCAACTGGACGAACATGTGCCGCTGGAGCTTGAACCGCTGGTTGCCCAGATCAACCATCTGCTCGCCCACACCGAAGACAGCCTCAAACGCTCGCGCAATGCGCTGGGTAACCTGGGCCATGCGCTTAAGACCCCTTTGGCGGTGCTGCTCAGTCTTGCGTTGAGTAATCAACTCGACCACAACCCGGCGCTGCGCAAGACTCTTCAGGAACAGCTTGAAAACATTCGACTGCGTCTGGAACGCGAGCTCAACCGCGCCCGGCTTTCCGGTGACGCGCTGCCTGGCGCGCGCTTTGATTGCGACGCCGAGTTGCCCGGGCTTTTCTCCACGCTAGGCATGATCCATGGTGGTCATCTGGACCTGGTCAACAAGGTGCAAGGCGGCATGTACCTGCCCTGGGACCGGGAAGACATTCTCGAGTTGCTGGGTAACCTGTTGGATAACGCCTGCAAGTGGGCGGACAGCGAGGTGCAACTGGACATCCTGCGTCAGGATCAGGGCTTCCGTTTGCTGATTGACGATGATGGTCCCGGTATTCCGGAGTCTCGACGCGCAGAGGTGTTCAGCCGGGGCGCCCGTCTGGATGAGCAGATCACCGGGCACGGTCTCGGTCTGGGTATCGTTCGTGACATCGTGGAAGCCTGGGGTGGCCAGCTCCAGTTGCTCGATAGCCCGCTGCATGGACTGCGGGTACAGATCGATCTTCCCGAGCGAACCGCCCCTTGAAGCGTCTTCAGCTCAACCTGACAGAAAATCAGGACAGGTCTTAATGTTCAGACACGGCCGCCGATAACAGAGAGGTATACCTGACTTTATAAAAATAACCATAAGGCCAATCCTATGCGTCTTAGTCTGAAAGCCAAGGTGCTGTCACTGGCGATACTGCCGGTTCTGATGTTCGGGCTGGTGATCAGTGCGACCACAGTGTTCATGTTGCACCAGCAGGCTGACCGAGAAGTCAGCGACACGCGAGAGCGCTTGCTCTCCGAGGCCAAGACCACTCTGCAAAACTACGTCGCCATTGCGATGACTGCCATCAAACCCCTTTACGAGGCGTCCGCTCCCGGTGACGAAACCGCGAGGGCCACGGCCATCAAGCTGCTCTCCGCAGTCTCCTACGGCAAGGATGGCTATCTCTTCGGTTACGATTCCCAGGTCATCCGTATTTTCAGAAGTACCAATCCCGACGGTCTGGGCAAGAGCTTCAATGACGTGCGCGATCCGAATGGGGTCTACCTCAATCGCGAACTGGTTGCCGTCGGCAAGGCGGGGACCCATTACGTGATGTATTCCTCGGCGCTGCCCGGCAAGACCGAGCCCGTACCCAAGATCGGTTACACCGAGTACCTGCCCAAATGGGACTTGGTGGTAGGCTCTGCGGTCAATCTGGACGGCATCGATGCTCAGGTTGCCGTCGTCAGGCAGAACGTTGAAGCGCGCCTGCAGGAGATGCTCTACAGCATCCTCGGAATCACCTTGCTGGTCCTGGTGGTCATCAGCATCGCCGGCATGCTGCTGACCGGCACGTTGTTGCGTCCGTTGCGCCTGATGAAGGACAACCTTGATGACATAGCAGCGGGTGAAGGTGACCTGACACGTCGTCTGGCGGTGACCAGCAATGATGAGCTGGGTGAGCTTGCTACGTCTTTCAACCGTTTCGTGGACAAGATCCATGGGATGGTTCGGCAGGTCACTGAAATGACCGGGCAGTTGAATGGGCTGGTGAGTGAAGTGTCGTCACAGGCTCAGCGTTCAGAGAGCGCAATGGAGCGTCAGCGCCACGAGACCGATCAAGTGGCCACCGCCATCAACGAGATGTCAGCCGCTGCACAAGAGGTCGCCAAGAGCGCGCAGGGCGCTTCGGTGGCCGCGCAACAGACCGATGAGCAGGGGCGCACCGCCAAGCGTGTCGTCGATGGCAGCATTCGGCAGATCCACGCACTGGTGGACGACATCCGCAAGAGCGGTACATCGCTGGACAGCCTGCAGCAGGACGTTTCCTCGATTGTCAGCGTGCTCGGTGTGATTCGCTCCATTGCCGAGCAGACCAATCTGCTGGCCCTCAATGCCGCCATCGAGGCCGCAAGAGCAGGGGAAGCGGGTCGTGGCTTTGCCGTGGTGGCAGACGAGGTGCGAGCGCTTGCCAGCCGCACTCAGCAGAGCACGCAGGAAATTCAGGGGATGATCGACCGTCTGCAGCACGGTACACAGGAAGCCGTCTCGGCCATGCGCCGTTCCAGTGAGGCCGGTGACGGGACGTCGACCCAGGCCAACGAGGCCGGGCTATCGCTGAGCACGATAGGCGAACTGATTGCGACCATCAATTCGATGAACGCTCAAATCGCGAGTGCGGCTGAAGAGCAGACGGCCGTGGCGGAAGAAATCAATCGCAGTGTCCACCAGATCGCCGGAGCGGTCGAAAGCGTGGCAGACGAAACCCGGCAAAGTGCGCAGACGTCGCGCAGTCTTGCCGAACTGGGTTCACGTCTGGGTGGACTGGTGGGCCAATTTCGGGTTTGACCCGGCTGTCATCGTTTCCCATGGCACTCGTACGTTTGTCCGCTGACTAACAGCTAGACCGCGCGCAATGCGCGGTCTAATGACATGGACTGGACATGAACGAAACCGTACAGCAATACAAGACACTACTTCTGCTACTGGTGGGGGTGACCATCGCCTTCATCTGGATTCTGCTGCCGTTCTACGGCGCGGTATTCTGGGCCGTTATCCTCGGCATCATCTTTGCGCCGCTTCAGCGCAGGCTGTTGCTTCGATTTGGCTGGTCACGCAACCTGACATCCCTGTGCACGCTGATGATCTGTCTGGTCATCGCGATTCTGCCGGTGATCATCATCAGTGCGTTGCTGGTTCAGGAAGGCACCACGCTCTATAAAAATGTCGAGACCGGGCAACTGGATATCGCGGGCTATCTGGCTGAATTCAAGACCTTGCTGCCTCACTCGCTGCAGGCGTTGCTTGACCGGCTTGGCATGGGCGACCTTGAGGGACTGCGTGACAAGATTGCCAAGGGCGCGATGCAGGGCAGCCAGTATCTGGCGACTCAGGCCTTCAGTTTCGGGCAAGGGACCTTCGATTTTGTGGTGAGCTTTTTTATCATGCTGTACCTGCTCTATTTCTTCCTGCGAGACGGCCACGAGCTGGTCCGCAAGATGCGCAACGCGGTTCCGCTGGCCGAACAGCAGAAGCGTCGTCTGCAGCTCAAATTCACCCGTGTCGTGCGTGCCACAGTCAAAGGCAACGTGGTCGTAGCGGTGACGCAGGGCGCGCTGGGCGGGTTCATTTTCTGGGCGCTGGATATCCCGAGCGCGTTGCTCTGGGCTGTCATCATGGCCTTTCTGTCCTTGCTGCCAGCGGTGGGGGCGGGGATCGTCTGGGCGCCTGTTGCGTTGTACTTCCTGCTCAGTGGCATGATCTGGCAGGGCGTTGTACTGGGTCTTTTCGGCGTGTTTGTCATTGGCCTGGTAGACAACGTGCTGCGTCCGATTCTGGTCGGCAAGGACACCAAGATGCCGGACTACCTGATTCTGATCTCTACGCTGGGCGGGATGTCGGTATTCGGTTTGAATGGCTTTGTGATCGGTCCATTGATTGCAGCGCTGTTCATCTCCACCTGGGGCTTGTTCAGCGGTGCGAAGAAACCGGTTCGATTGCCGGGCTAGGTTTATTGAAGGCGAAAAAAAACCCTGCTTGATAGCAGGGTTTTTATGTTCAGGCAATCAGCCCGGCATGTGAATGCCCGCGTTGACCACCAGATCAAGCAACGGTTGCGGGTAGACACCCAGCACGAAGGTCAGGATCGCCACGGCCAGCAGCATGACGCCACCGGTGCGTTGCGCCCAGTTGAAGGCTGCGTCGTGACGCGGCAGCTTGGCATCGACCAGGTACATCGTGACCATGACGCGCAGGTAGTAGAACAGGCCGATGGCGCTGCCCAGTACCAATGCACCGACCAGCCACCACAGCTGGGACTCGACGCCCGTCGCGATCATGTAGAACTTGCCGATGAAGCCAGCCGTCAGCGGAATACCCGCCAGCGACAACAGCATCAGGGTCATGACAGCGGTCAGGTACGGGCGACGCCAGAACAGACCACGGTACTCAAACATCGCATCGGCATCGCGACCGCTGTAAGGCGACGACATCATGGTGATCACACCGAAGCTGCCCAGGGAGGTCAGCACGTAAGTCGCCAGATAAACGCCGATGGCTTCTACTGCCATGCCTTTGCTTGCGACCAAGGCGATCATCAGGTAACCGAAGTGCGCGATGGAGGAGTAACCCAGCAGACGCTTGAGGTTGGTCTGAGTCAGTGCCAGCAGGTTGCCGACCAGAATCGAAGCCACTGCGATGACTGCCAGCACGTCCTGCAGAACGCCACTGCTCGCGGCTGGGGAGATCTGGAACAGACGCACCAGTACGGCGAACACCGCGACCTTGCTGGCGGTGGCCAGGAACGCGGCAACCGGAGCCGGAGCACCTTCGTAGACGTCTGGCGTCCAGAGGTGGAAGGGCACGAGCGACAGCTTGAATGCCAGGCCGACCAGCATCATCGCCAGACCCAGGCTGGCAATCGGGCTCGGCATGCCAGTCGCAGCGATGGCCTTGCCGATACCTTCGAAGCTCAGCGAACCTGCTTCTGCGTACAGCAACGCCATACCGAACAGCAGGAAGGCCGAACCCGCAGCCGACAGCACCATGTACTTGATGCCGCCTTCCAGCGAGCGCTTGTTGAAGAAGGCATAGGCCACCAGACCGTAGACCGGCACCGACAGCAGCTCCAGACCGATGAACAGGCCAGCCAGATGCTGAGCGCTCACCAGAACCAGACCGCCAGCGGCTGCCAGCAGGATCAGCAGGTAGAGTTCTTCGCGGTTGCCCGGATACCCGACCTTGGCGTCGCCCAGATAGGCGTGTGCCATGGTGACACAGGCCAGGGTAGAGGCGAGGATGATCGCCATGTACAGGCAGGCGAAGTTGTCGATCTGCAGCAGCGGTGTAACCGCCAGCGGGGCGACTTTCAAGGCCGGGTAAATGGAAAGCAGGGCCAGGTTCAGACCCGCTACCGAAAGCAGAAAGGTTTGCGAGTGATTGCGGCGCCACGCGATTGCCAGCATCACCACAACGATGGTGAGGCTGGTAATCAGCAGCGGCGCAAGCGCAATAAAGTGTTGAATCGTCAGGTCCATAGCGCTCTTACCGGGCCGAAGCGAGTTGAGTGAAGGCAGTGCCTAGCCATTGCTGCACGCCGTGCATGGTCGCTGCCGAGGTGTCCAGGATCGGCTGCGGGAAGACCCCGAGCACGATCAGCAACACGGCAAGGCCCAGCACCATGATCATTTCCCGTCCATCCATGCCCTTGAGAATCTCGTCCGATTTGGACGGGCCGAAATAGGCGCGGTGGATCATGATCAGCGAGTAGACAGAACCGAATACCAGACCGGAGGTGGCAATGGCCGTGACCCATGGCGAGCTGACAAAACTGCCCAGCAGGATCAGGAACTCACCGACGAAGTTACCGGTGCCCGGCAGCCCCAGGGAGGCGGCTGCAAAGAACAGGCTGATGGCCGGCAGGTAGGCGATGCGCGACCAGAGGCCACCCATCTCGCGCATGTCACGCGTGTGCAGGCGCTCGTACAACTGACCACTGAGGATAAACAGCGCAGCGGCCGACAGACCATGCGCCAGCATCTGTACCACGACGCCTTGTAGCGCCTGCTGGCTCCCGGAGTAGATGCCGATCAGTACGAAACCCATATGCGAGACGCTGGAAAACGCGATCAGACGCTTGATATCGGTCTGCGCGAAGGCCAGGAAGGCGCCGTAGAAGATGCCGACCAGACCGAGCGTCATTGCGATCGGCGCGAACTCTGCCGAGGCATTCGGGAACAGAGGCAGCGCGAAACGCAGCAGGCCGTAGGCAGCAGTCTTCAGCAGGATACCCGCCAGATCGACGGAACCCGCTGTCGGCGCCTGGGCATGTGCATCCGGCAGCCATGAGTGGAACGGCACGACCGGCAGCTTCACCGCGAACGCGATGAAGAAGCCCAGCATCAGAATGTACTCGGTACCCGGTGCCAGCTTGGTTTTCAACAGGTCGGCGTAGGCGAAGGTGATCACGCCGGTCTGATTGAAGTGCACCAGCACCAGACCCAGAATCGCCACCAGCATGATCAGACCGCTGGCCTGAGTGAAGATGAAGAACTTGGTCGCAGCGTAAATACGGGTCTTCTTGCCGTCTGCCGAGCTGTGACCCCAGAGCGCGATGAGGAAGTACATCGGCACCAGCATCATTTCCCAGAAGAAGAAGAACATGAACAGGTCGATGGCGAGGAACACGCCAACCACACCGCCCAGGATCCACATCAGGTTCAGGTGGAAGAAGCCCACCTTGCGCTGAATCTCTTTCCAGGAGCAGAGCACCGACAGCACGCCGAGCAGGCCGGTCAGCAGAATCATCAGCAACGACAGGCCATCAAGCGCCAGGTGTACGTCGATGCCGAAACGGGTGATCCACGGCTGATGGAATTCCAGGGTCCAGGTCGGATCCGCGCCGGGCACCGGCGCGTAGCCGAAGTTGCCGGTGGCCCAGAGCCAGAGGCCCAGGGCCAGTTCGAGGGTCATGGTCAGCAGCGCGATCCAGCGCGGAAGGGTAGGGCCGAAGCGCTCACCCAGCCAGCACAGCAGGCCGCCGATAAAGGGGATCAGGATTAGCCAAGGCAGAATCATGACGGGCTCAATTCCTTTCGCAAATTCGCAAGGTTCATGTCAGACCGCAACCAGAATGACGGCACCGAGTACCAGAACGGCACCCACGGCAATCGAGGCAGCATACCAACGCAGCTGGCCGGTCTCGGTACGGCTCATGGTGTCATGACCGCCTTTGACCAGACGTGGGATCAAGCCGATGGTGCGGTCGAACGGATCGCTACGCAGCAGATGACTGATCGCCAGATAAGGTTTGACGAAGAGCTTGTCGTAGATCCAGTCGAAGCCCCAGGCGGCGAACCACCAGGCTGACAGGAAACGGCCGGGACCGCTGTTGGCAATGGCCGTCACCAGACGACGCTTGCCGAGGAACAGCAGTGCCGCCAGCAGGATGCCCGCCAGTGCGATGGCACCCGAGGCGATTTCCAGGCTGTGCTTGGCTTCGCCACCGGCATGGCCAACGCTTTGCGGCAGTACGCCGGCCAGCGGAGGCGTGATCAGCGCGCCGATGAAGGTCGACAGCACGATCAGCACCGACAGTGGCAGCCAGTGAGCGATGCCGTGACCCGCGTGCGCTTCGGTCTTGGCTTCACCATGGAACGCGATGAAGATCAGGCGGAAGGTGTACAGCGAGGTCATGAACGCACCGACCAGGCCAGCGTACAACAGACCGTTGTTACCGCTGGCGAACGCTTCCCAGAGGATCTCGTCCTTGGAGTAGAAACCGGCGGTCAGCAGCGGCAGGGCAGACAGAGCGGCACCACCGACAATGAAGCTGGCGTAGGCCAGTGGCAGTTTCTTCCACAGGCCGCCCATCTTGAAGATGTTCTGCTCGTGGTGGCAGGCAACGATCACGGCACCCGATGCGAGGAACAGCAGCGCCTTGAAGAACGCGTGCGTCATCAGGTGGAAGATCGCGCCTTCCCATGCGCCAACACCCAGCGCCAGGAACATGTAGCCGATCTGGCTTATGGTCGAGTAGGCGAGGATACGTTTGATATCGGTCTGTACCAGTGCTGCGAAACCCGCCAGTACCAGAGTGACGCCACCGACGATGCCAACCAGATGCAGAATGTCCGGAGCCAGAGCAAACAGGCCGTGGGTACGGGCGATCAGGTAGACACCAGCCGTTACCATGGTCGCGGCGTGGATCAGTGCGGAAACCGGGGTAGGACCGGCCATCGCGTCCGCCAGCCAGGTCTGCAGTGGCAGCTGTGCGGATTTACCGACAGCACCACCGAGCAGCATCAGCGTCGCCAATACGATCCAGAAATCGCCGACCTTGAAGTGCTCCGGCGCCCTTACCAGCAGCTCCTGAACGTTCAGCGTACCCAGTTGCTGGAACAGGATGAACAGGCCGATGGCCATGAACACGTCGCCAATACGGGTCACGATGAACGCTTTGAGGGCTGCGTTGCCGTTGTTGCGGTTGCTGTAATAGAAACCGATCAACAGGTAGCTGCACAGGCCTACGCCTTCCCAACCGAAGTAGATGAACAGCAGGTTGTCGCCCAGGATCAGGAACAACATGCTGGCAATGAACAGGTTGGTGTAGGAGAAGAAGCGCGAGTAGCCCGCTTCACCGCGCATGTACCAGGATGCGAACAGGTGGATCAGGAAGCCTACACCGACCACAACACCCAGCATCGTGACGGACAGGCCGTCCAGATACAGCGCGAAGTTGGGCTGGAAGCCATCCACGTCCATCCAGCGCCACAGCACCTGGGTGTAATGACCACCCTCCGGCGGTGCGACGTTGAACTGCCAGATGACCCAGGCCGCAACGATGGCCGAGAGCCCGATGGAGCCGACGCCGATCAGCGCTGCCAGGTTTTCCGAAATGCGACCGCGTGAAAACGACAGCAGCAGGAAACCGATGAGGGGAAATACAAAAGTCAGAAAGAGAAGATTCATCCGCGCATCTCACTGGCAGCGTCGATATCGAGCGTGTGGAAGCGGCGATACAGTTGCATCAGGATCGCCAGGCCAATACTGGCCTCGGCGGCTGCAAGGCTGATCACCAGGATGAACATGACCTGTCCATCCGGCTGCGCCCAGCGGCTGCCGGCAACGACGAACGCCAGAGCTGAGGCGTTCATCATGATTTCGAGGCTCATCAACACGAAGAGAATGTTGCGTCGCACCATCAGGCCGACCAGGCCGAGGCAGAACAGGACACCGGCAACCGCCAGGCCGTGTTCCAGAGGGATAGCATTCATTGGCTTGGCTCCTTCGCCTCGTTGCGGCCCAGGTGGAATGCCGTGACTGCAGCTGCAAGCAGCAGCATCGAGGCAAGTTCCACGACGAGCAGATAAGGCCCGAACAGGCTGATACCGACCGCCTTGGCGTCGACCGTGGTGTGACCGATGGCAGCGCCGGTCTGGTTGGCGAACAGCACATACAGCAGCTCTGCCAGCAACAACACGCCGAGGATGACCGGACCGAGCCAGATACCCGGCTTCAGCCAGGTACGTTCCTGCTCGACCGAGGCCGGGCCAAGGTTGAGCATCATGACCACGAACACGAACAGCACCATGATCGCGCCAGCGTAGGCGATGACTTCCAGCACACCGGCGAACGGTGCGCCAAGACTGAAGAACGTCATGGCGACGGCGATCAGCGAAATGATCAGGTAGAGCAGGGCGTGCACCGGATTCGTGTTCGTGATCACCCGCAGGGTGGACACGACAGCGATACCGGATGCGAAATAGAAAGCGAATTCCATCTTTACTTCCTTAAGGCAGCAAGCTCTTGACGTTGATCGGCTCGGCTTCGTTCTGCGCGGAGCCCTTGGGCTTGCCGGCAACGGCCATGCCCGCAACGCGGTAGAAGTTGTAGTCGGGGTTCTTGCCGGGGCCGGAGATCAGCAGATCTTCCTTCTCGTACACCAGATCCTGACGTTTGAAGTCGGCCATCTCGAAGTCCGGCGTAAGCTGGATTGCGGTGGTCGGGCAGGCTTCTTCACACAGACCGCAGAAAATGCAGCGTGAGAAGTTGATGCGGAAGAAGTCCGGATACCAGCGGCCGTCCTCTTTCTCCGCCTTCTGCAACGAAATGCAGCCCACCGGGCAGGCCACGGCGCACAGGTTGCAGGCCACGCAGCGCTCTTCACCATCGGGGTCACGCGTCAGAACGATACGGCCACGGTAGCGGGGCGGCAGGTAAACCTGCTCCTCGGGGTATTGCAGGGTGTCGCGTTTGCGGAAGCCGTGACCGAACACCATCACCAGGCTGCGCAATTGGGTACCAGTACCCTTAACGATGTCGCCAATATATTTGAACATGGGTCAAATCCTCACTGAACCGAGCCTGCCGGTGTGTTCAACAACACAATCGCAGCAGTCACCAGCAAATTGATCAGGGTCAGCGGCAGACAGAATTTCCAGCTGAAGTCCATGACCTGGTCATAACGTGGGCGCGGAATGGAAGCGCGCAACAGAATGAACAGCATGATGAAGAACGCGGTTTTCAAGGCGAACCAGAAGAAGGCCAGCGATGGCAGGATATCGAACGGGCCGTGCCAGCCGCCGAAGAACAGGGTCACCAGCAACGCCGAGATCAGAATGATGCCGATGTATTCGCCAACGAAGAACATGCCCCATTTCATGCCGGCATATTCGATGTGGTAACCGTCGGCCAGTTCCTGCTCGGCTTCCGGCTGGTCGAATGGGTGACGGTGAGTCACTGCCACGCCTGCGATGAAGAACGTACAGAAGCCGAAGAACTGCGGAATGATGAACCACAGGTTCTGCGCCTGATATTCGACGATGTCGCGCATGTTGAACGAGCCGACCTGTACCACGATGCCCATCAGCGCCAGGCCCATGAACACCTCGTAGGACACGGTCTGCGCCGAGGCACGCAAGCTGCCCAACAGGGCGAACTTGTTATTGCTCGACCAGCCAGCGAACAGCACCGCATACACCGAGAGACCGGCCATGGCGAAGAAGAACAGCAGGCCGATGTTCAGATCCGCCACGCCCCAGGTGGGGGTGATCGGGATCACGGCGAACGCGATCAGCAGGGCACTCATGGCCACGACCGGCGCCAGGGTGAAGATCACCTTGTCGGCGAACGGAGGCGTCCAGTCTTCCTTGAAGAACATTTTCAGCATGTCGGCAGCGATCTGGAACATGCCGAACGGGCCGACGCGGTTCGGACCGTAACGGTCCTGCCACCAGCCCAGCAGGCGACGTTCCACGAAACTGAGCAACGCACCGCAGACAACGACGGCCAGCAACACCACGATGGCCTTGACGACCGCGATGATTGCGTCAATCACTTCAGGGGTGAACCAGGTCATTGCGCTGCCTCCTGCAGACCGTCAACGGATTTGCCGAACACTGCCGGAGGAATGCCCGGCAGACCTGCCGGCAGTGCAACCAGACCGGCGCCGAGTTCTTCGTTGATGCGCAGCGGCAACTTCAGAGTCTGACCCGCGACATTGAGCGAGATCAGCGCGCCTTCGTTGACACCCAGACGATCCGCTTCCGACTTGGCCAGTGCCACGTAGGCCTTTGGAATGCGCTCCTGAACCGGTGCCGCCAGAGACGAGGTTTCGTCGCTGCCGAACAGGTGGAAGAACGGCACAACCTGCCAGGTGCCACGCTCTGGTGCAAAAGCACGAGGAACGCTGGCGAACCAGGACAGACCATCGCCCTTGCTTTCGATCAGGCGTGTGCCCGGGTCGCCAGCACGCAGATGACCGCCGACTTCGTCCTGGAACTTGTTCCAGGCCTGTGGCGAGTTCCAGCCCGGAGACCAGGCGAACGGCACTTGTTGGCGCGGCTCGGCAGAACCCGAATAACCTTCCATGGAGAAGGCAAACGCGGTGTCCTTGTCTTGCGAGGTGCGCGGTTCATGAACGCTGATGTTGGCGCGCATGGAGGTACGACCGCTGTAACGCAGGGGCTCGCGAGCCAGTTTCAGGCCTTTGATGCGGAACGAAGCTGACGGTGCGGCATTGACGATACCAGCCAGTTGCGCGGAGCTGCTGGCGCAGGCTTCGGTGACATGGTCGAGCTGTGTCCAGTCCACCGGCTTGTTGAGCAAGGTCGCACGCAGGGCATGCAGCCAGCGCCAGCCCTCATGGATCATGATGCTGGCATCCAGATAAGTCGGATCGAACACCTGGAAGAAGCGCTGGGCACGGCCTTCCTGGCTGACCAGCGTACCGTCGCCTTCGGCGAAGCTGGCAGCGGGCAGAACCAGATGGGCACGATCGGAAGTCGGCGTTTTCTGATGGTCGGCAACGATCACCACTTTCGCGGCGCTCAGTGCAGCGTCAACCAGCGAGGCATCGACGCGGCGGTACAGGTCGTTTTCCAGCACCACGATCGCATCGGCCTTGCCGGAGATGACGGCTTGCAGCGCAGCGTCAACCGACTCACCGCCGAACATGGCCAGACCCATGCTGTTGGCTTCCGGCACGATCAGACTGATGGAGCCTTGCTTGTCACGCAGCTTCAAGGCCTTGGCGATGTTCGCGGCGGCTTCGATCAGTGCGGTCGAACCCAGCGAGCTGCCGGAAATGATCAGTGGACGCTTGGCAGCGAGCAGCGCGTCGGCAATGCGTTGTGCCAGTTCAAGTGCTTCGCTGTCCAGGCCTTCGACGGCCGGCGCGCTGGCATCCAGTGCATGGGCAACGGCGAAACCGATACGGGCCAGATCATCCGGCGCAGCATGCACACACTCTTCGGCCACATCGTCCAGACGGGTTTCAGCCAGGCTGGCGATAAACAGCGGGTTCAGCTCGTGCTGACCAATGTTCTTCACGGCAGCGTCGAGCCATGGCTGGACTTTCATGGCGGCAGCCATGTCTTCGGCCTTGCCCTTGACGGCCTGACGCAGACCCAGTGCCATACGTGCAGCAGTCTGGGTCAGGTCTTCGCCCAGGACGAAGATGGCGTCGTGATCTTCGATGTCACGCAGGGTAGGAACCGGCAGCGGGCTGTCGTTCAGCACCTTGAGGATCAGACGGATACGCTCCAGCTCACCGGCCTCGATGCCGCTGTAGTAGTGCTCGGCACCCACCAGTTCGCGCAGGGCATGGTTGCTTTCCAGGCTGGCGCGTGGCGAGCCGATGCCCACGATGTTGCGCCCGCGCAGCAAATCGGCCGCCTTGTCCAGTGCTTCGTCCAGGCTCAGTTTGACCTGACCGTTGGCGAGCAGTGGCTGGCGAGGACGATCCTTGCGGTTGACGTAGCCATAGCCGAAGCGGCCACGGTCGCACAGGAAATACTGGTTCACGGAACCGTTGTAACGGTTCTCGATGCGACGCAGTTCGCCATAACGCTCGCCCGGGCTGATGTTGCAGCCGCTGGAGCAGCCATGGCAGATGCTTGGCGAGAACTGCATGTCCCATTTGCGGTTGTAGCGCTCTGAGTGGGTCTTGTCGGTGAACACACCGGTCGGGCAGACCTCGGTGAGGTTGCCGGAGAATTCGCTTTCCAGCGTGCCGTCTTCAACGCGACCGAAGTAGACGTTGTCGTGTGCGCCGTAAACGCCCAGATCCGTACCGCCCGCATAGTCCTTGTAGAAACGGACGCAGCGATAGCAGGCGATGCAGCGGTTCATCTCGTGCGCGATGAACGGCCCCAGCTCCTGATTCTGGTGGGTGCGTTTGGTGAAGCGATAACGGCGCTCGTTGTGGCCGGTCATCACCGTCATGTCTTGCAGGTGGCAGTGACCGCCTTCTTCGCAGACCGGGCAGTCGTGCGGGTGGTTGGTCATCAGCCATTCGACGACACTGGCGCGGAACGCCTTGGATTCATCGTCTTCGATGGAAATCCAGGTGTTGTCGGTGGCCGGCGTCATGCAGGACATCACGATACGACCACGCGTGTCGTTCTCGTCGGTGTACTGCTTGACCGCACATTGGCGACAGGCGCCAACGCTGCCCAGGGCAGGGTGCCAGCAGAAATAGGGAATATCGAGGCCCAGCGACAGGCAAGCCTGTAACAGGTTGTCTGCGCCATCGACTTCGAGGGCTTTGCCGTCTACGTGGATAGTAGCCATGGTTCAAAGATCTTCGTTGGCCCGTTGTCAGCAGGCGTGGCTAATGGAATCTCGGTAGTACCTGCAGCGTTCAGCCCGTCAGGGCGTCAGCAGGTACGAGGACGGCGGCCTTGAAAAGTCCGCCGTCCGGTGTGTCTTGTTATGCGCCGACCATGGTCGGACTTTTGCCGGGTGTCAGCGTGTCAGGTCGTGCGGGTGCGATACCGGCTTCGAACTCGGAACGGAAGTATTTGATCGCACTGCCCAGCGGTTCGACGGCTCCTGGTGCGTGTGCACAGAAGGTCTTGCCAGGGCCGAGGAAATTGACAAGACCCAGCAGGGTTTCGATATCGCCCGGCTGGCCCTGACCGTTCTCGATCGCACGCAGCATCTTCACGCTCCATGGCAGACCGTCGCGGCATGGCGTACAGAACCCGCAGGATTCCTGAGCGAAAAACTCTTCCATGTTGCGCAGCAGCGAAACCATGTTCACCGAATCGTCGACCGCCATGGCCAAACCGGTACCCATCCGCGTACCGACCTTGGCAATGCCACCGGCGTACATCTGAGCGTCCAGATGTTCAGGCAGGAGGAAACCGGTACCGGCGCCGCCTGGCTGCCAGCACTTGAGCTTGAAGCCGTCGCGCATGCCACCGGCATAGTCTTCGAACAGCTCGCGGGCCTGTACGCCGAATGGCAGCTCCCACAGGCCAGGATTCTTGACCTTGCCGGAGAAGCCCATCAGCTTGGTGCCGTGGTCTTCGCTGCCTTCGCGGGCGAGCGATTTGTACCAGTCGTTGCCGTTGTTGACGATGGCCGGCACGTTGCACAGGGTTTCAACGTTGTTCACGCAGGTCGGCTTGCCCCAGACACCCACGGCAGCGGGGAAGGGCGGCTTGGAACGCGGGTTGGCGCGACGACCTTCCAGGGAGTTGATCAGTGCTGTTTCTTCACCACAGATGTAGCGACCGGCACCGGTGTGCACGAAGAGCTCGAAATCAAAGCCCGTGCCCAGAATGTTCTTGCCCAGCAGACCCGCTGCCTTGGCTTCGGCCACGGCGCGGTTCAGGTGCTTGGCCGCAGTAACGTATTCGCCGCGCAGGAAGATGTAACCGCGATAGGCTTTCAAGGCCTTGGCGCTGATCAGCATGCCTTCCACCAGCAGATGGGGCAGTTGCTCCATCAGCATGCGGTCCTTCCAGGTGTTGGGTTCCATTTCGTCCGCGTTGCACAGCAGGTAGCGGATGTTCATGGATTCGTCTTTGGGCATCAGGCCCCACTTCACGCCAGTGGGGAAGCCTGCGCCGCCGCGACCCTTGAGGCCGGAGTCCTTGACGGACTGGACGATTTCGTCGGCTGATTGCTGGAGCAACGCCTTGCGTGCTGCTGCGTAGCCGTCTTTGGTCTGATATTCGTCAAGCCACACCGGCTCGCCGTCGTCACGCAGACGCCAGGTCAGCGGGTGAGTTTCTGCGGTGCGCGCAATGCGGTTCGCAGGGCCGAAGGACGTGATGGTCATAGGTAACCCTCCAGCATCTTGGCAACGCCAGCAGGCTGTACGTCACCGAAAGTATCGTCATCGACCATCACGGCCGGGGCCTTGTCGCAGTTGCCCAGGCAGCAAACGGGCAGCAGAGTGAAGCGGCCGTCTTCGGTGGTTTGACCCAGACCGATGCCGAGCGAAGTCTTGATCTCGTCGACCACTGACTCGTGGCCGCCAATGAAGCACACCATGCTGTTGCAGACACGGATGATGTGGCGTCCGACCGGCTGACGGAAAATCTGGCTGTAGAAAGTGGCCACGCCTTCGACATCGCTGGCAGGAATGCCCAGCAGATCGCCAATGGCGTAGATCGCTCCGTCCGGCACCCAGCCACGTTCCTTCTGAACGATCTTCAGGGCTTCGATGGACGCCGCGCGCGGGTCCTCGTAGTGATGCATTTCATGCTCGATGGCCGAGCGCTCTGTTTCGCTCAGCGCGAAACGGTCTGTCTGGATAAGCGGGCTGTTCATGCTTAGCGGTCCACGTCGGCCATAACGAAATCGATACTACCCAGGTACGCGATCAAGTCCGCGACCATGCTGCC
>Ga0265798_10004808_pt1 | contig 18464 bp, 25 predicted proteins | sample P3T30metagenome_FD_192430 | JGI IMG/M metagenome (GOLD analysis project Ga0265798, IMG submission 192430) | Plant litter microbial communities from East Loma Ridge, Irvine, California - P3 T30 | ecosystem: Environmental > Terrestrial > Plant litter > Unclassified | place: USA: California... | reverse complement strand
TTGAACGACAGCACTGCCGTTCTCCTGCGAACGCAGGAGCCCAGGGTGGCGGAGGGCGGTGCCTGGTATCCTGGGCTCCTGCGTTCGCAGGAGAACACTTGGGCGGTTGGATGCTGCCTTCTGCTCCCCTTCCGCTTGCGGGAGGGGTCGGGGGAGGGGTTTCTTGGCCGGGTGCTCGTAGGACGCCCCTCCCCTAACCCCTCCCGCAAGCGGGAGGGGGATTGCGTGGTGATTGGGGCCGATGTGAGGGCTAGAACGCTTCCTGTGTTGGACGCGTAATACAGGGCATTTACCTGTGCGCCCCGTTGCTCTAGCTCTCGTCCCATGACCGATACCGCTGCGCCGTCCTACGCCCCCTCCTATGTCGACCCTGCCCGCCCGCCGCGGCGGAAATGGCGGCTCGTGCGGGGCGTGTGGAAGTTCCTTGTCGCGATCAAGGATGCGCTCGTCCTGATCGCGATGCTATTGTTCTTCGGGCTGATCTTCGCGGCGCTCAACGCGCGGCAGAGCACCACGGCGATCAAGGATGGCGCGCTGGTCCTCGACCTCAACGGCTCGATCGTCGAGCAGCCCGAGGAGCAGGCCGCGTTCGCAGCACTGTCGGGGCAGAGCCGGACGCGGCAATTTCGCCTGCGCGACGTGGTCCGCTCGATCGACACCGCGCGGACCGATGCTCGCGTGAAGGTGGTCGTGCTCGATCTCGACAGCTTCGGCGGCGCGTATCCGGCGGCCCTCGGCGAGGTCGGCGATGCGCTGGCGCGGGTGCGCGCGAGCGGCAAGCCGGTGCTCGCCTATGCGACCGCGTACACCGATGGCGGCTACCGTCTGGCGGCGAACGCGAGCGAGATCTGGGTCAACCCGCTGGGGGGCACGATCTTCATGGGGCCGGGCGGCAACCAGCTCTATTACAAGGGCTTGATCGACAAGCTCGGGGTCAACGCGCACGTCTACCGCGTCGGCCGTTACAAGTCGTTCGTCGAGCCCTACACGCGGGCGGATCAAAGCGAGGACGCGAAGGCGGCGAGCACCGCGCTGTACGGCACGTTGTTCGCGCAGTGGCGCGAGGCCGTCGCGAAAGCACGGCCCAAGGCGCAGATCGCTCAGTTCATGACCGCGCCCGACAAGGTGATCCTCGCGGCGAACGGCAACATCGCCGAGGCGAATTTGCGCGCGGGCATCGTCGACAAGCTCGGCGATCGGACCAGCTTCGGGCGGCGGGTGGCGGAGATCGCCGGCAGCGACGCCACCAAGCCGGCGGGCAACTACACCGCGATCAAGTACGACGCGTGGGTAAAGGCCAATCCCCTCCCCACGGCGGGCGATTCGATCGGCGTACTGACGATCGCGGGCGAGATCGTCGACGGCGAGAGCGGCCCCGGCAAGGCGGCAGGCAAGACGATCGAGAAGGCGGTGCTCGACGGGCTCGCCAAGAAGACGCTGAAGGCGCTGGTGGTGCGCGTCGACTCGCCGGGTGGCTCGGTGATGGCGTCGGAGCAGATCCGGCTCGCGATCCTCGAAGCCAAGCGGCAGAAGCTGCCCGTGGTCGTATCGATGGGCGGGCTGGCGGCCAGCGGAGGATACTGGGTGTCGACGCCCGCCGACGTGATCTTCGCCGAGCCCGGCACGATCACCGGCTCGATCGGCATTTTCGGGGTCGTGCCGACGTTCGAGAACGCGCTCGCCAAGATCGGCGTGACCAGCGACGGCGTGAAGACCACGCCGCTGTCGGGCCAGCCCGACATCACCGGCGGCACCACGCCGATGTTCGACGCGATTGCGCAGGCGGGAATCGAGAACGGCTATCGCCAGTTCGTCTCGCGCGTGGCGGCATCGCGGAAGATGACGCCGGCGCGGGTCGACGAGATCGGCCAGGGCCGCGTCTGGGATGGCGGCACCGCGCGTCAGATCGGGCTGGTCGACCGGTTCGGCACGTTGCAGGACGCGATCGACGAGGCGGCTAAACGCGCCAAGCTCGATCCGGCGAAGGTGCATGCCGAATATCTGGAGAAGAAGCCGGGCTTCCTCGCGACGATCGCGCAGGATTTCGGCAGTGACGGCGACGATGATGCAGGTGGTGGCGATGCGTTCGCGCATGTCGCGGCGGACCGGCGCCAGATGCTCGCGCGCGCCGTTGGTGACATGAAGCGGCTGGCGACCTCGGGCGCGATCCAGGCGCGCTGCCTGGAGTGTGGCGGGATGGGGCCGACGAGCGCGGGGATCGGCGATGCCAAGCTGCTCGATCTGCTGCTGGCACGGATCGGGTTCTGATGGCGATCCCCGCAACTGGCAACGGCGGCGGGATCGTCATCCGGGCGGCGGTCCCCGAGGACGCTGCGTCGATCGCGGCGATCTATGCGCCGCACGTGCTGGTCGGGACGGTATCGTTCGAGACCGAAGCACCCGATGCGCGGCAGATGCGCGCGCGGATGGCCGCGTCGGACGGGCTGTATCCGTGGCTGGTCGCGACGATCGGATCCGAGGGCGGCGTGCTTGCCTACGCCTATGCCGCGCCGTTTCACAAGCGCGAGGCGTACCGGTTCGCGTGCGAGACGACGGTGTATGTCGCGGATGCGGCGCAGCGTCAGGGTGCGGGGCGGCTGTTGTACGAGGCGCTGATCGATACGCTGCGGGCTCAGGGGTTTACGCAGGCGATCGGGGCGATTGCGCTGCCGAACGATTCGTCGATCAAGCTGCATGAGGCGGTCGGGTTTCGACGGGCCGGGGTGTACCGGGAGGTCGGGTACAAGAACGGGCAGTGGATCGATGTCGGGCATTGGCAGTGTGAGTTGAACGAGCCTGCGGTGCCGCCGGTGGAGCCGAAGCGATTTGCGAATGTCGGGGTGGTGCGGGGGTGACGCCTTTCTTGGGGTGGCGTTGACCGTAGTCGGAGTGGCGCACTCTGGCGGAGGCCACCACCCCGGCGAAGGCCGGGGCCCAGTTGGGGAACGTCGCTGACGTGCGCTGCGCTCCGTTACTCCAACCTTTCCAACTGGGCCCCGGCCTTCGCCGGGGTGGTTGCTGCGTTGGAGCGTGTCGCTCTCAACAAGTAGAGATCAGGCGCGCAAGATTGGATCGAGTAAGATCGGACCGTCGGCTCAAGCCCAACCACCGGCCCACCCATCCTTGTTCTCCCGCGAAGGCGGGAGCCCAGACTGGGTCCCCGCCTTCGCGGGGAAACATAGTAAAGGTCGGTGAGGTTAGCGGCGGCCGCCGTACGCAGGCAGCGCTAGATGAAAGCGGATTGCGGCCGCCCTCAGGGTGAAGCCGGCGCTCGCCGCAATCACCGCGGACAACCCGAGCGGCATCCCCAACAACACCAGCCCGACATAACTCGCCGCCGCCAGCGCCGCCGCCGTCACGTACAGCTCCGGTCGCATCAGTATCGACGGCTCGCCCGCCAGCACGTCGCGGATGATACCGCCGACGCACGCCGTCATCACCCCCATCAGCGCCGCCGGCACCGGTGGCACGCCATACCCCAAAGCCTTGGCCGCGCCGTACACCGCATACGCCGCCAGCCCGACCGCGTCGAACCAGCCGAGCGCTTCGTCCTTCCACCACCGCTCGGGCGTCACCCAGATCAGCAGTGCCACGCCCAGGCACACGCTCGCGGCGCGTGCGTCATGCACCCAGAACACTGGTGCGCCGATCAGCAGGTCGCGCACCGTGCCGCCGCCGACGCCGGTGATAAGCCCGAAGAACACGAGCGTCACGAACGTCTGCCCGCGCTTGGCCGCGGCGAGCGCCCCCGACGCGGCGAACACCGCGAGCCCGGCCAAGTCGAACCAGGGGGCGGCGACGGGGAGGATCTCGACGGGCAAGGGCACGGGCAACATCGCGGCGGCCTAACCGGCCTGCCATCCAGCGTAAAGCGGGACCGCGGAATGATGCCCGTCGGCTGTTGATAGCAATGCGCCGATGCCGGTCCCGAAGATGAACGCCGTGTTGTTTTTGGTTCATGCAACTGGCGGTATAGTCCCCTCGTTACATCAACAGATCAATTCACTAGGGAGTTACATGATGCGTAAGTTCGTTCTGGCCATGGGCCTCAGCGCAATGGTCCTGCCGACCGTCCTCGTGCCGGTTTCGGCCGCAGATGCGCGCGATCGTCGCGAATGGCGTGGTCGCGACGGCCGGGTCTATTGCAAGAAGAACAACGGCACGACCGGCACGATCATCGGCGGCGTCGGCGGCGCACTGCTCGGCCGCACGGTCGACACCCGCGGCGACCGCACGGTCGGCACGCTGGGCGGCGCCGTTCTCGGTGGCCTCGCCGGTCGCGCGATCGACAAGGGCACGAGCAACAATAACCGTCGTTGCCGCTGACACTCATCGGCTAAATCGATGCCGCTATTTCGATAGTTGCGCGTTGTGTAAGGGCGTCGTGGGAAACCGCGGCGCCTTTTTTCTTGTCCAGGTAAAGGATCAAACGATGACCACACGCAGCGGTTCGGCAAAGTATGAGGGCCTCGGCAAGAGCGGCAAGGGCCATGTCTCGACCCAGTCGGGCGTGTTGTCCGACAGCCCCTACGGCTTCAACACGCGGTTCGAGAACGAGCCCGGCACCAACCCCGAGGAGCTGATCGCGGCCGCGCATGCATCGTGCTTCACGATGGCGCTGAGCTTCGCGCTCGCCGGCAAGGGCTATGAGGCAGGCACGCTCGAGACGTCCGCCAAGGTGACGCTCGACAAGGATGGCGACGGGTTCAAGATCACCAAGTCGGCGCTGACGCTGAACGCGAAGGTCGACGGCATCTCGAAGGAAGAGTTTGAGGCGATCGCCGCGGATGCCAAGGCGAACTGCCCGGTGTCGAAGGTGCTCAACGCCGAGATCACGCTGGAGCACAACCTCGCCGAATAATTGCGGGTAGGTTTCGCAATCAGGAGGGCCCGGTGGAAACGCCGGGCCCTTCTTGCGTCAGATGATCCCGCCGCCGAGGCTGAGGCGGAGCGCGAAGATGATGATCAGCACGATGTTGAGGTTGCGGCCGCCGCTGCTCGACGAGAGCGCGCCGACTGCGGCACCGACGATGCCGATCGGGATGACGAGCCAGTTCATCCAGCCGAGCAGCGGGATGAACGCAACGAGGCCAAGCACCAGGGTGACGAGGCCGATGAGGATCGAGACGATGTTCAGCATAGAGTGAACATGGCGAGTCGCATGGGTTCGGGCAAGATCGGCGTCACGCGCTCGACTGGGGACATGCGGAAAACGCTTTCTTCACCGTCTTTCGCGCATAGGATGGCGGTGATGAGTTTTCCCCTGCGCCCCGCCCTGATCCTTTTGCCGCTTGCGCTGGTCGCGTGCGACCGGTCGTCGACCGACCAGCAGGATCTCAACAGCCTCGATGCCGAGCTGACCAACGGCGCGGCGCGCGATCCGGCGCTGACGTCGTCGCTGGGGGGGCAGATCATGGTCGATCCCCGGCTGGCGCAGTCGTCGAATACCGACGCGGTGCGGCCTCCTCCCCAGCCGGATAGTGGCGCGGTGCCGCCGGAAGGTCCGCTCAAGGCCGATCCGGTGGATCCGCGGACTCTCAAGCGCGCGCCGGCAGCGTCCAACGACTGTCCGGAGTGCAAGACCGCGAACGGCGCGCTGACGCTGGGGGCACTGGCGGAGCGGCAGACGACGCCGGATGCCGGGGTTTGCGCGCAGAAGATTGGGTATTCTGCGGGGTGGGCTAACCGGTTGCCGGCGGACCTGCCGCTGTATCCGGCGGCGCGGTTGACCGAGGCTGCTGGGGCGGATCGGGACGGGTGTCGCCTTCGCGTGGTGAGTTTCGCGAGTGCTGCGCCGATGCAGAAGATGCTCGACTGGTATTTTACGAAGGCTAGCGTGGCTGGGTATTCGGCGGGGCATAGCACCGACGGCAAGCAGCATGTGCTGGGCGGGGTTCGGGGGAATGACGCTTACGTGGTGTATGTGACGGCGCGGGCTGGTGGCGGGAGCGACGTGGATCTGGTTTCCAACGCTGGGCGGTGAGGTGTTGCGATAGGTGCACCACCCCGGCGGAAGCCGGGGCCCAATTGGGAAACGTTGCTAATTGAGCGCCGTCCTTCGTTACTCCGACCTTTCCAATTGGGCCCCGGCCTTCGCCGGGGTGGTGGCGTGCGGCGTGGTGGCGTAGTGGGTGGCGTCAATTCTTCCCTCCTTGTTCTCCCGCGAAGGCGGGAGCCCAGACTGGGTCCCCGCCTTCGCGGGGAAACAAGCTTTGGGACAGGGCTCGCACGGTGATCTCGAACTGACGCGGATAACGCGCGCACCCCTACCCTCAACCCCACCTTTCCGTTTTGCCCGATTCACGCTAGGGCGCGAGAATGCTTCCCCTTCTCTATGTCATGGTCGGTGGTGCGGTCGGATCCGGCGCGCGCTATCTGACCGGCCGCGCGATGCTGTCGTTGCTCGGCCCTGACTATCCCTTTAGTACGCTTGCCGTGAATCTGATCGGTGGGTTGCTGATGGGGGTGCTGGTTGGCGTACTCGCCCGCAATACCGCTTCGGAAACGTGGCGGCTGTTGCTCGGCGTAGGCGTGTTGGGGGGATTCACGACGTTCTCAGCGTTCTCGCTGGACGTCGTCACGATGATCGAGCGGGGCGCATTCGGCGTCGCGTTCGGGTATGTTTTGGTGTCGGTGATCGGTTCGGTCGCCGCGTTGTTCGCGGGTCTTTCCGCAGTAAGGGCCGTCGCATGACTGCGGGCAAAAGCGATAGCGATACGGGTTTCCGCGAGTTCAACGTCGGGTTCGACGATGACGGCATCCGGCTCGACCGGTGGTTCAAGCGGCATCTGCCCGACACGAGCTTCACGACGGTGGCGATGTGGGCGCGCACCGGGCAGCTCCGCGTCGACGGCGCGCGTGCGACGCCGGGCGACCGGATAGCGGCAGGCCAGATGCTCCGCGTGCCGCCGCCCGAAGCCGACAAGGCCGCCGCCGACGTCGACAAGCCCAGGCGCGTCCGCGAGCGCGTGATCCTGTCCGACGAGGAAACCGAACTCGCGCAGAGCATGGTCATCCACAAGGATTTCCAGGCATTCGTGCTGAACAAGCCGCCGGGCCTGGCGACGCAGGGCGGGACCAAGACGACGCAGCATGTCGATGGGCTGCTCGACGGGCTGCAATACGACAACGAGGGGCGGCCGAAGCTGGTCCACCGGCTCGACAAGGATACGTCCGGCGCGCTGCTGGTGGCGCGGACGTCGCGAGCGGCGGCGTTCTTCGCCAAGGCGTTTTCAGGGCGGACCGCGCGGAAAGTCTACTGGGCGCTGGTGGTCGACGTGCCGTCGATCGAGGACGGCATGATCGAGCTGCCGATCGCCAAGCAGCCGGGCACCGGCGGCGAGAAGATGCACGTCGACGAGGCCGAGGGCGCACCGGCGCGAACGCGGTACCGCGTGATCGAGCGCGCGGGCAACCGTGCGGCTTGGGTCGAGTTGCAGCCGTTTACCGGGCGCACGCACCAGTTGCGCGTGCACATGGCGGCGATCGGGCATCCGATCGTCGGTGATGGCAAGTACGGCGGGGCCGCTGCGTTCCTGACCGGCGGGATCTCGCGGAAAATGCATTTGCATGCTCGCCGCATCAAGGTCGATCATCCGGATGGCGGGTCGATCGACGTGACTGCCGAGCTGCCGACGCATTTCGCCGAGAGCCTCAAGCAATTAGGTTTCGAGGAGAAGCAGGGCGACGACCTGGTGCTCGACGAGAAGACCGCGCCGACGCGCGAGCAGATGAAGTCGCGGGCTAAGGCGCATGCGAAGTCGGTGCGGAAAGACCGTAAGGGTGAGCGGCGTGGGCGTGGGGTTGTCGAGGAGAAGGCGACGGGCAAGCCTGCGCCGAAGACGGGTGGGCCTCGGACCGGGGCTGGGTCGAAGTTCGGAGCGCCGCGGAGCGGGCCTCGGGTTGAGGGCGCCAAGCCGGCTGGGCGTGGGCGTCCGGGCGGGGCTGGTAAGCCTGGACCTCGGAGTGGGCCTGGGACTCGGTAGTTGATGCTCGTCGGCTTACGCGTGCCCTCACCCTTCCCACGGCCAAGCGGCCGCGGGCCCCTTCCCTCTCCCCTGAGGGGAGCGGGTGAAATGGGTACGTTTGCGCTGATCTTATAGTTGCCCCACCCCGGCGGAGGCCGGGGCCCAGTTGGGGGACGTGCTGACGGAGGGCATCGCTCCGTTATTGCCACCGTTCCAACTAGGCCCCGGCCTTCGCCGGGGTGGGGTATTTGGTTAGCGCTAGCTTCTCCGCGCATTGCATTCCCCCGCGAAGGCGGGGGTCCAGGGGCCATGATCGTCGCGCTGCTTGACTCCTGGGCCCTTGCGTTCGCGGGGGAACTGGTGAGCGCAGTTAGCGCCCTACCTCAGCCACCCGAGCAGCAACCGCCGCACGCCCTCCGTCACCGTCCCGAACACGATATGCGACGCCGCGCTATACAGATGCGTGGTCGGCGTGGTGTTCCACGGCGCATCGCCAAGCCCCACCGCCGGCACCGCCGCCTCATCGAGCAACGCCGTCGTCGCCGCAGCGAACGCGGTGCCGTAGCCGGCGGTCACCGAAGGCCGGTATTCCGCCGCCACCGCATAGGCGACCCCCAGCCCTGCCCCGAGCGCGTAATGCACGACCTGCCCCGCAAGCGGCTTGCGATCGTCGGGGATGTCGTGGCCGACCACGACCTGCGACACTTTGTCCGCCGCCTTCTCCGTCGCCGGTTCCGCATCGCTATCCGATGAGGACAGCGCGGCGATGCCGGCCTGGAACAGGTCCATCGCCAATGACGCGGCCAAGCCGGCGACCAGTCCCGCAGCGGCGGCGGCCCAGATGTTCGGGGTGTGGGTCTGTGCGTGCGCCATCGTTGAGTCTCCAGAGCTATCCGACACGAACCGTTCGCAGGCGCGCGCGTTCCGGTTTGGCGTTCCCTCGCGTGCACGCGTGATCTACGAGGCGGCGATGCGTTGGAAAATCTCATGATCCGTCTTGCCGTCTTCGATTGCGACGGGACGCTTGTCGACAGCCAAGCGAATATCTGTGTCGCCTGCGAGCGTGCGTTCGAGGGCGCCGGGCTGATCCCGCCGCCACGTGCGGACATTCGGCGGATCGTGGGCTTAAGCCTCGTCGAGGCGATGCAGGTGTTGCTGCCGGAGGCGGACGATGCGCGGCACCGGTCGCTCGCCACCGACTACAAGAACGCCTTCCATGCGATGCGCGCGAGTGGTGAGCTGGCCGACGAGCCACTGTTCGAGGGGATCGCCGAGGTGATCGAGACGCTCGCCGATGACGGCTGGGCGCTCGGCGTGGCGACGGGGAAGTCCGATCGCGGGCTCGCGCATATTCTTGCCGCGCACGGGATCACCGATCGGTTCGTGACGTTGCAGACCGCGGATCGGCATCCGTCGAAGCCCGATCCGGCGATGCTGCTCGCGGCGATCGCCGAGGCAGGTGCTGCCGTGGAGACGACCGCGATGATCGGCGATACGAGCTTCGACATGGCCATGGCCCGCGCGGCCGGTGTGCGCGCCGTCGGGGTCGCGTGGGGGTATCACGACGTGCACGAGCTTTCAGACGCGGGGGCGGATGTCGTCGCGACGGCCGTGCCGGACCTGCTGCATATGGTGGCTCGGCCATGACCGACGCGGACAAATTGGCGCAGCGGCGCTGGTTCGTGTTGGTCGTCGTACGGATGGCGGGCGTGGCAGGTGCGCTGCTCGGGCTGATCCTGATCGCGCGCGCGCATGACTGGGCGCCAAAGATCCTCGGGACGGCGATCGTGCTGTCGGCGATGGCGATGATTGCGATCGTGCCGCGCAGTCTTGCGCATCGCTGGCGGAGTCCTGACGCGTGAAGCGGTTCTGGAAAGACGTCGCGATCGATACGGATCGGGTGGTGACGCTCGACGGCAAACCGGTGCGGACGCCAGGGCGGCGGCCGCTCGCGTTGCCGAGCGATGCGCTGGCCGAGGCGGTCGCGGAAGAGTGGCGCGCGGTCGGCGAGACGATCAACCCGCGGACAATGCCGCTGACCGGCCTAGCCAATGCCGCGACCGATCCGATCGCGAACGATCCTGCGCAGTTTGCCGCGCGGCTGGCGGCGTATGGCGAGAGCGACCTGCTCTGCTACCGCGCCGAGGGGCCTCCTTTGCTGGTCGAGCGGCAGGCGGCGGCGTGGGATCCGCTGCTGGCGTGGGCGCGGGGGCGGTATGACGTGACGTTCGTGGTGACTGCGGGCGTGATGCACGTTGCGCAACCGGACGCGACGGTCGCGCGGCTTCATGAGGCTGTGGCAGCGTATGACGATTTTAGGCTGGCGGGCTTGTCGCCGGTGGTGACGTTGACCGGGTCGCTGGTGATCGGGCTGGCGTTGATCGAGGGCGAGATCGATGCGGATGCGGCCTGGGCAGCGGCGGGGATCGACGAGGACTGGTCGGTCGAGATGTGGGGCGAGGACTGGCAGGCGACTCAGTTGCGCGAGTTGAAGCGCAAGGAGTTTGGAGTCGGGGTGACGTTTCTGGGGCTGCTCTAAGCGTTCTCCTGCGAACGCAGGAGCCCAGGATACCAAACGCTACGGCCTGTAACCCTGGACTCCTGCATTCGCAGGAGAACGGGTCAGCGGGTTAGCGCGTCAGGCGGCGGATGAAACCGATCAGGCCGGTTTGGCGCGAGCGCTTGAGGCGTTCCGCCGCCAGGATCGTCTTCACGCCGCGGATGCAGCTGTCGACGTCGTCGTTGACCAGCACATAGTCATAGCCGTCCCAGTGGCTGACCTCGTTCGCCGCGCGCGACATGCGGGCTTCGATCACCTCGGTCGAGTCGGTGCCGCGGCTGGTGAGGCGGCGGTGGAGTTCTTCCATCGAGGGCGGGAAGATGAAGACGCGGACGACGTCGCCGCCGGCGATCTGGAATAGCTGTTGCGCGCCTTGCCAGTCGATGTCGAACAGCACATCCTTACCGGCGGCGAGCAGCTCCTCGACCTGTGCGCGGGGGGTGCCGTAGCGGTGGTTAAAGACGTGCGCCCATTCGAGAAACTCGTCTTTCGCGACCATGTCGCGGAAGCCCTCGAGGTCGGTGAAGTGGTAATCCTTGCCGTCGACTTCGCCGGGTCGCACCGACCGGGTCGTGACCGAGACCGACATCTCGAGTTCGTGCTCGTCCGCGAGCAATCTGCGCGCGATGGTCGACTTGCCGGCACCGGAGGGCGAGGACAGGACGAACAGGACTCCGCGACGACGGAAACCATGCGGGTCGGACGGAAGTGTGTGGGGCATGCGCGCCCTTGCCGCGGACCGCATATGGGCGTCAACCCATGCGCGGCCCGCGCGTGGTATTACGAAGGCGGATTAATAGCCGGCCTTGCGTGCCTTGTTGCGGTCATACGCCTTTTTGGCTGCGTAGCCGCCGCCGAGGATCATGCCGAGCGGCCCCATGCGGCGCATCAGGCCCATCGCCACGACGCCCTTTACTGCGCCCGAGGCGCCACCCGAGCCGTCGCGACGGCCCATCTCGCGGCCGACCAATGCACTGATAATACGTCCGATCATGCTTCTGACTCCCCGAAAACCTGGTCCTTGAGTTCCGCTGCACCGCGCAGCACTGCCCAGCCGATCGCGTAGGTCACGGCAATGGGCACGACGATCTTGAGTACGTTGGCGGTGATCGCACCGATGATCGCGCCGTCCGCGTTGCCGTCGTCGCCGCTGAGCGAGTCGATGCCTGCGCCGATCAGCGCGCCTATGGTCGTTGCGCCCACGTAATTTCTCCTGTCCGTGTGGCGGGTTAGCGTTTGGCGGAGGATTGGGTTCCCGCGCCCCACCGTCATCCGTCATCCTGACGAAAGTCAGGACCCAGGATTACTCAGCGGGCCGATCGTGGCTCTGGTTCCTGACTTTCGTCAGGATGACGGTGTGGGGAGATTACCGGCCCAACATCGACTCGGGTTTGACGACGCGGTCGAAGGTTTCGGCGTCGACGAGGCCTAGCGCGAGGCCGGCTTCCTTCAGCGTCAGCCCTTCGGCGTGCGCATATTTGGCGATTTTCGCCGCCGCGTCGTAGCCGATCTCGGGTGCTAGCGCCGTCACCAGCATCAGCGAGCGGTCGAGCAGGTCCGCGATCCGCCCGCGATTGGGTTCGATGCCATCGACGCAGCGTTCGGCGAATCCTTCCATCGCGGTGGCGAGCAGGTCGATCGAGCGGAGGACGTTGGCGCCGATCAGCGGCTTGAAGACGTTGAGTTCCAGATGGCCCTGCATCCCGCCGACGGTGACCGCCACGTGGTTGCCCATCACCTGGCCCGCGACCATCGTCAGCATCTCGCACTGCGTGGGATTGACCTTGCCGGGCATGATCGAGCTGCCGGGCTCGTTCGCGGGGAGGTCGATCTCGCCGAAGCCGCAGCGCGGGCCCGAGCCGAGCAGGCGGATGTCGTTGGCGATCTTGGTCAGCGCGACCGCCAGCGTGTTGAGCGTGCCCGAAAGGTGGACGAGCGGATCGTTCGACGCCAGCGCCTCGAACTTGTTGCGCGCGCTGACGAACGGCAGGCCCGTGATTTCCGCCAGTTCGTGCGCGATCGCGTCGCCGAACCGGGCGGGGGCGTTGAGGCCGGTGCCGACCGCGGTGCCGCCCTGCGCGAGAATGACCATGCCGTGGCTGATCGCGGGCTCGATACGGTGACGGCAGCGGTAGAGCTGGTTCGCATAACCTGAGAATTCCTGGCCGAGCGTCAGCGGCGTCGCGTCCTGTAGGTGCGTGCGGCCGATCTTGACGATGTCGTCCCAGGCGTTGGCCTTCGCGTCGAGCGCGGCGTGGAGCTTGTCGAGGGCGGGAATCAGGCGGCGTGTCGTGGCGATCGCGGCGGCGATGTGGAGTGCGGTGGGGAAGCTGTCGTTGGACGACTGGCTCATGTTGACGTGGTCGTTGGGGTGGACCGGGGACTTGCCGCCGCGGGTGCCGGTGAGGACCTCGTTCGCGCGGCCGGCGATGACCTCGTTCGCGTTCATGTTCGACTGCGTGCCGCTGCCGGTCTGCCAGATGACGAGGGGGAACTGGTCGTCGAACTTGCCGTCGATGACTTCCTGCGCGGCGGCGTCAATTGCGGTGGCGATGGTTTCGTCGAGGCCGTGCGACCGGTTTACGCGAGCGGCGGCTTGTTTGACGAGCGCGAGCGCGTGGACGATCTCGATCGGCATGCGTTCGCGGGGAGCGAAGGGGAAGTTCTCGATCGAGCGTTCGGTTTGGGCGCCCCAATAGGCGGCGGCGGGGACTTCGATCGGGCCGATCGTGTCGGTTTCTGTGCGGGTGGTCATAGAGGGAGAACCTTCCGGGGCTTGGCGGGATCCCTCGCCCCTTTGGGGAGAGGGAGGGAGGAGCCGCAGGCGACGGAAGGGTGAGGGGCGTTGGGAGAAAGCGGCTTTAGCCTCACTCCCCTCTCCCTTCCCACCGCAAGTGCGGCGGGCCCCTTCCCTCTCCCCGAAGGGGCGAGGGAGTTTGGGTCACTTCTTCCGTTTGAAATCCACGGCTACGACGTTCGAGCCATCCTCGATCGGCACTGCGGTCGGGCCGTCGTTTTCCGCTTCGTCGTGGTCGCCAAGCGCGTCCTCCGCACCTTCCTGTGCTTGGAAGCGGAGTTCGAAGCTTACCGCCGGGTCCTGGAACGCAGTGATCGCCGAGTATGGGATCACCAACTTCGAGGGCACCTGATTGAACGAAAGCCCGATCGAGAAGCGCTCGTCGTCGACGATGAGGTCCCAGTAGCGGTTCTGCATGACGATCGTCATCTCGTCCGGGAAACGCTCGATCAGCCGCTTGGGGATGTCGACTCCCGGTGCCTGCGTCTTGAAGGTGATGTAGAAATGATGCTCGCCGGGAAGCCCGCCGGCCTCCGCGACGGAGCCGAGCACGCGGCCGACCACGGCACGCAGGGCTTCTTGTACGATCTCGTCGTACGGAATCAGGCTATCGGGCAGTCCATCGGTCATATCCCTTGGGTAGCGCCATTCGGATGCCGGTCAAGATTGCATGCGTCGTGGCGCACGTTATGGGAGGTGGCATGCGCACCGCCACGATCACCCGCTCCACCGCCGAGACGGCGATCGACGTCACCGTGAACCTCGATGGGACCGGCGTGTACGACGTCGAGACCGGGGTCGGTTTCTTCGATCACATGCTCGAACAATTGTCGCGCCACTCGCTGATCGACATCCGCGTGCGGACCAAGGGCGATCTGCATATCGACGAGCATCACACCGTCGAGGATACCGGCATCGCGATCGGCCAGGCGTTTGCGCAGGCGCTCGGCGATAAACGGGGGATCGTGCGGTATGGCGATGCGCTTTCGCCGATGGACGAGACGCTGACGCGGGTGGCGCTGGATATTTCCGGGCGGCCTTGGCTGGTGTGGAAGGATCTGTTCTCGCAGAAGCGTCTGGGCGGGATGGATACCGAGATGTTCGAGCATTTCTTCCACAGCTTCGCGCAGGCGGCGGGGATCACGCTGCACGTCGAGACGCTGTACGGGTCGAACAACCACCACATCGCCGAGGCGGCATTCAAGGGTGTCGCGCGCGTGCTGCGGACCGCGATCGAGATCGATCCGCGCAAGGCCGACGCGATTCCGTCGACCAAGGGGATCTTGTGAGCGAGCCGTTTGCGCGGACCGACGCGCCGTTGTGCGTGGTCGTACTGACCTACGTCGCGCCACTGGACGCGATCGATGCGCAGATGAAGGAGCACGTTGCATGGCTCGCCAAGGGCTATGCGGAAGGCGTGTTCCTGGCGTCGGGTAGGCAGATTCCGCGTACCGGCGGCGTCATCCTGATCCGTGGCGAGAAGGCGGCGGTCGAGGCGGTGGTTGCGACCGATCCGTTCGTGAGCGGCGGACTTGCGACGCCTGAGATCACCGCGTTCACCGCGAGCATGGTCCTGCCGGGGATTGCGGAGTTGCTGGCGTGACGCTCGCGCTGATCGATTACGGTGCGGGGAATCTGCATTCGGTCGAGAACGCGTTGCGGACGGCTGGGTGTGTCGATCTGATCGTGACTTCGGATGCGGACGTCGTTGCCAAGGCCGAGCGGATCGTGTTGCCGGGGGTGGGCGCGTATGGCGCTTGCGCGGCGGCGTTGCGCGCGGTGCCGGGGATGGTCGAGGCGCTGAACCGGCGGGTTCGCGACGAGGGTGCGCCGTTTCTCGGGATCTGCGTCGGTATGCAGTTGATGGCCGAGGCGGGGGAGGAGATGGGGACCCATGCCGGGCTCGGCTGGGTTCCGGGACGCGTGCGGCGGCTGGAGCCTGGGACGATGGAAGCAAAAGTGCCGCATATGGGGTGGAACGACGTCGTGCCGACCGTGGCGCATCCGCTAATCGAGCCGGGCGAGGCGTATTTCCTGCATAGCTTCGCGTTCGAGGGTTCCGACGTGCTTGCGACTACCGAGCATGCCGGCCCGGTCACCGCGGCGATCGGTCGCGATACGATGATCGGTGTGCAGTTTCATCCTGAGAAGAGCCAGCGCTACGGTCTGGCCTTGCTCGAACGTTTCCTGGAGTGGCGGCCGTGAGCCTTATCATTTTTCCTGCGATCGACCTCAAGGCGGGTCAGGTGGTGCGTCTCGCCGAGGGCGATATGGACCGCGCGACCGTCTATGGCGACGATCCCGCGGCGCAGGCGATGCTGTTCGCCGAGGCGGGTGCGGAGCATCTGCACGTGGTCGATCTCGACGGCGCGTTTGCGGGGGCTTCGGTCAACGGCGATGCGGTGCGATCGATCGTCGCGCAGTTTCCGGGGCATGTGCAGCTTGGCGGCGGGATCCGGACTCGGGCGAGCGTCGAGGGCTGGTTCGACCTGGGCGTATCTCGCGTCGTGATCGGCACGGCGGCGCTGGAGGACCCCGAGTTCGTGCGCGGCGTGGCGAAGGATTTCCCCGGCGGGATCGTCGTCGCGGTCGACGCGAAGGACGGGATGGTCGCGACCAAGGGCTGGGCGGATGTGTCGACCACGAGCGCGGTCGATCTGGCGCGGCGGTTCGAGGATGCGGGGGTGGCGTCGTTGCTGTTCACCGATGTCGGGCGCGACGGGATGCTGAAGGGGTGCAACGTCGACGCGACGGTCGACCTGGCGCGGTCGGTGGACATTCCGGTGATCGCCAGTGGCGGGGTGAAGGGGATTGCCGAGATCCACGTGCTGGCTTTGCATGTGCGGGACGGGGTCGAGGGCGTGATCACCGGGCGGGCGTTGTATGATGGGCGGCTCGATCTCGCTGCGGCGTTGAGTGTGGCGAAGGCTGCATGATGGTTCACGCGGAGACGCGGAGACGCGGAGAGAAGTTGAGCGCCGCAGGCAGAAACTTGTTCGCGCAGAGGCGCAGAGGCGCGGAGAGCAAGAAGTCAGGCCTTGCTCCCTTCCTCGCTCTCAGCGCCTCTGCGCCTCTGCGCGAAATATTCTTCTCAGCGGCTCTGCCGCGTCTCCGCGTCTCCGCTTCTCCGCGTGAACAAAACCTACGGCACAGCGCATGACAGTTCGCGCGCGCGTCATTCCGTGTCTCGACGTTGCCGATGGGCGCGTGGTGAAGGGTGTGAACTTCGTCGAACTGCGCGATGCGGGCGATCCGGTCGAGCAGGCGCGAGCGTATGACGCGGCTGGGGCGGACGAACTGTGTTTTCTCGATATCGGTGCCTCCCATGAGGGTCGGGGGACGATCCTCGACGTCGTGCGGCGGACGGCGGCGGTGTGCTTCATGCCGTTGACGGTCGGTGGCGGCGTGCGGACGGCGGATGACGCGCGTGCATTGTTGCTGGCGGGGGCTGACAAGGTGGCCGTGAACTCCGCGGCGGTCGAGCGGCCCGAACTGGTAGCGGATATCGCCGAGCGGTTCGGCAGCCAGTGCTGCGTCGCCAGCGTCGATGCGCGGCGGTCGGGTGAAGGCTGGGAGGTGTTCACGCATGGCGGCCGCCGCGCGACGGGGATCGATGCGATTGCGCATGCCTTGAAGCTCGCCGAACTCGGGGCTGGCGAGTTGCTTGTCACGTCGATGGACCGTGACGGGACGCGCAGTGGTTACGACCTCGACCTGATCCGCGCGATTTCTGATAGGGTAAGCGTACCGGTAGTCGCTAGCGGCGGGGTCGGCGGGCTCGACGATCTGGTGGCGGGCATCCGCGACGGGCATGCCAGCGCGGTGCTGGCGGCGTCGATCTTTCATTTCGGGCAGGCGTCGATCGGCGACGCGCATGCCGCGCTGGCGGCAGCGGGGATTCCCGTGCGCTCGCCGGTTCGGTCAGCCTGATCCGATGATCGCCCTGCCTCTCCTTGCGGTGCAGTCGGGGCATAGCGGCATCGTCCATCCCCGCACTGGCCCCGAACTGTCTGACATCGCGCTGTTTGCGTTTGCGGCGATCGGCGTGTGGCTGGTGCGACGGGCGTTGCGCAAGCGGTTCGCGAAGACCAAACCGCCCGCGGAGGATTGACCCGCCTGCGCGCCTGCTCCAGCACGCCGCGCATGGACCCCGTATTCGACCGCCTCGAGGCGACCATCCGCGCGCGTCGCGATGCGCCCGCCGACACCAGCTACACCACGAGCCTGTTCGCGAAGGGTCGGCCCAAGATCGCGCAGAAGCTCGGCGAGGAAGCCGTCGAGACCGTGATCGCGGCGTGCTCGGGCGACGAGGCGAGCATCGTGCCGGAAGCGGCGGACCTGATGTTCCATCTGGCCGTGTTGCTGGCGGATGCAGGGTTGAGTTTGGACGACGTGCGCGCGGAGTTGGAGCGGCGCGAGGGTGTTGGCGGTTTGGTCGAGAAGGCCGGGCGGACGGGGTGACCTGCTCCCCTTCCGCTTGCGGGAGGGGTCGGGGGAGGGCATGACGCACATGCTCCGCCGGGATCGGGATGGCCAGCCCCTCCCCTAACCCCTCCCGCAAGCGGGAGGGGAATATATGCCGATCGACGCCACCTAGCCTTATGACGACCAGAATATCTTCGCGAAGATCCTGCGCGGCGAGATCCCGTCGCAGCGGGTCTATGACGACGATTTCGCAATCGCCTTTCATGACATCAATCCGCAGGCGCCGACGCACCTGCTCGTAATCCCCAAGGGCGCCTACGTCTCGTGGGACGACTTTTCCGCGCGCGCACCAGACGCCGAGATCGCAGGCTTCATCCGCGCGGTCGGCACCGTCGCGCGCGCCGCTGGCCTCGTCGAACCGGGCTATCGCCTGCTCGCGAATGTCGGCCAGGACGGACACCAGGAGGTGCCGCATCTGCATGTTCATGTCTTCGGCGGGCGCCCGCTCGGGCCGATGCTGGCGCGATAGGCCAGCTTCACCGCACTAAAGGATTGCGCGTAATAAAATTGCCATTAGGCTCGCGGGATTGAGCAAGGGGGCCATTTGACCCGGCCCTCGCTATCCCCGGGGGACACCGCGTTGATTTTTGGTCGCGTAAAATCGCTGGATGCCATTCTGGCGACGGCAGAGAAAAAGGGTCTGGCGCGAACGCTC
>Ga0265798_10004805_pt1 | contig 18468 bp, 17 predicted proteins | sample P3T30metagenome_FD_192430 | JGI IMG/M metagenome (GOLD analysis project Ga0265798, IMG submission 192430) | Plant litter microbial communities from East Loma Ridge, Irvine, California - P3 T30 | ecosystem: Environmental > Terrestrial > Plant litter > Unclassified | place: USA: California... | reverse complement strand
GGTGCGCGCTCAGATCTTGTCTCACGTTGCATCGATACGCGCCGTGTCCCGTGACCACCACTAAATCGAGGAGATCTCGAGATCTGTGAATTATTGCGGGCCATGGGAAAGAATAGAAAAAACATGTCGGCGAAATGGGTGGCGGCACTGATACACCGTGAGAGGCTCAAAACTCCAAACATCATGTCCTCTGGTCGCAGAGGCAGCTCGACATCTCTAGATTGTCAAGGACGAGAGGACTCGCACAGTGGTACCAGATCCTCTTGACGGTGATACAGTCATGGAAGCTCAAACTCCTGCATCGTACCCATGTGCAAACGAGCTCTCAGGGCACAGGATTGCACACCTTGTGACGAAATCTACAGTGCAAGCTATCCGTTCGAATGGAGAAGACGGATCAACAGATAAAGGCAAAGCAGTAAGCCAAGAAGAGCTTCGGCCTTAAAATTGCAGCATCATCCATTTGTGAAGATTTGGACCAGTGCAAGGGGATCGATCATGGACATCCTCTAATATTGGCATATACTGTCGTAAGTACGAGGGACCAGCTCAAGGCCAGCACTCGGTGTGAGTCCATTGGCCATTGCTCTCGTCAAACTTGTAGACCTGCCTTCTGGCCTTTGCAGGATCGCTCAAATCCACAGACTCCATGCTCTCGGGCTTGATGATGACCACGCGGAAGTTGGCCCTCGCCACGGGGTCCTCCAAGTCTTCCACCTTGGTTCCAACAGCGAGGTTCTTGTCGTCGTAAGGCTGATCGCACGGCTGTCCGGGCGGCGGGTTCTTGAAAGAGCCTGCAATTAAATCGTTAGCACACCCCTTATTCCTTCCCTCATAAAGGTCCGCTCAAAAAATAAAATAAAACATACCTCTCAACCCCGGCGAGTTATTCCCAAAATGCCCCGTCAACTCCCTCTTCCAACTCCACTCCCCCTCCTTCTCACCATCCACAACCCTCATCCTGCTCCCAACCTCACTCTTCAGAGTCCTGACCCCCGAGCTTTCCATCTCCCCCCCTTCAACATCATTCCCCACCACAAAAGCCTCCCCCTTCATCCTCCACTGCACCATAGCCTCCTTCACCCACCAAACAGCCTCACACGGCCCCCCGCCCCCACTCCCCTGCGCCTGACCCGCATCCCTCGCGTGCCCACTGCTCGAAGCAAAAAGCTCAAGCGGCTTGTTCATGCGCACGTCGGTCGTGAAAGCCGGCATCTCACTCTCGTACACGCGCGGGTTCTGCGGCGCGGTGTTGTGCTTGTTGTCCGGCAGCTCCGCCCAGAAGCCGCGCATGATGCAGTAGCGGGCGCGCGGCAGGTACGGCGTCGGGCTCGCCTGGCCTTCGGGGACGGCGTGCAGGCTGCTGAAGACGAACTCGGGACTGTCCATTTGGGAGAGGTGGGAGAGGAAGGCGGCGCGCCAGGGGGCGGCTTGGGAGGGGGCTGAGTGCGAGGTGGTGGCCATGGTGCGCGAGAGTTGCGCGAGGCGGAGTCTGGGAGCTGGTATGGTTGCTGAGTGTTGTGGTTTGTGTTGTGTTGTGTTGGATGAATGTAGGTAGGTAGCTGGTATAACAGCTAGGTATACTGGAGCTTTGACTAGGTTGTATTTCTATTAATTCAAGTCAAGAGGAAGAACAGGTGGCTTGCACAAGATGTCAGCTTTGCTGTGGAGTGTCGAGAATCATGAGATCATCACCTGTAGAACAGAGTGAAGTCGGCCAATGTGCTGCTCAGGTTCGGTCCGGTTTCACAATTGTTGTCGTCGATGATGACGATGTTTACGATTCGGTGTGGGGTTACCAGATCCAAATCCAGATCTAGATCAGATCTGGCCACCTGAATCATCCGCCCATTAGCTTATTGCGACGGTGGATGAATCTTGACGATATCAAGGGTTGTGAGCTCGCGGGAAAATTGTCCATGGCCAAGAAGAATCTTCAGCATAGGAAGGTGCATTGATATAGTCACTCTGAGAAAGACTAGGAACAGATGAAGCTGTTGCAAACAGATAGTTGTAACACGAATAAGTATGCTATACTAGCACAAAGCCCAAACTCGGCCAAGGACTGCGGACCGCTGAAAGTCCACAGGTACATGTAACATAATGCATCGCTCGCAGTTCATGCCATTTCACAGAAGTTTCCATGGCGCCACAAAACAACATCAGAATCCGTGTGATCACTTCACTCCAAACCCGCCGTTCGCCGGAGCCATATAAAATACAATTTGTGTTTTCAATGCATTTGAAGGACGCAATTCAAACAGTTTGCGACAGCTTCTTTATGCCGTCTTGACCGGTGCGTTCTGGCCACGCCCTTTGGGTGCCTTGGGAAGACCCTTTCTCGGCGCCGCACTGTCCGATGCAGCAGGCGCTGGGGACTTTTGTTGAGTCGTCGGGGTGTTTGAGCCAGTCAACACCTTCTGGCTGCTGGCTTTTCTAGAGCCGGCGGCTAGACCGCCGCTGGTCGGGGAGTTCATCCCACTCTCTTTGGGGACCGGGGCCTTCGCCTTCGGCTTGCTGAGAGCCTTGTTCTGTCCTGTCCTCTTCCAGAAAATTGGGTTGTGCTTGGTCTTCACCCCAGGCATCTTGACGAAACATCCCTTAGTGTTCCGGTAGTGCAACTGATGCATGTCGAACTCGGTCTTGTTTTGCGCATCAGTGAGCTTAGGGTTGCTTTCGGCAGACAAGGCGAGCATGTTGTATCTTGGAATAACGGTAGTCTCTGGGTAGCTCACGTTACGAGGAATGCGCGTTAGTGGCTTCGAGCCGAAGCTCAGTTCATCGTTGAACATCTGTTCGATGGTGTCCTTGCTTGTGACATCCTTGCTGTCATCAATGAGGAAGCCTTGGGCCGTGAGGTTTTTGGCAGGCCGCTGAGCTTGGGGTAGCGAGACTGTCGCACCTGTGCTGACGGGGTTCTCGAGCACATCGGTCCTTGACGAGCTTGCTACCACGAGGGCCGGACCCTGCATCTTAGGCGGAGTCTTTGGTGGCGATGGTGGGGTCTCGGTAGTGATGTTTGTGCGGTTGAACAGGCCATTGAAGCGAGCTTGCCAGGCTTCGTTCTGAACAAGAGGCCGCATGGCACCAGGAGGACCCCAGTGTTGACGGGGCGGCATCATGACTGCTTGTTGCTGCGAGGCTGCGACCGCACCTTGGGGCGGAAGCTTGACTACGGGCTTCGACCTGGGCAGGCGCACATGCGGATGCTTGGCATTACCAGAGTATACCGGATGAGCGGCGGTCTCAGGCGGAGGCGGAGGCTGCTCCTTGGAGTCAACAGTAGGCGGCAGCGGATCAGCAAGAGGCTTCACGCTGCGTGGAGTGCCGACAGGTGCGGGCTGCGGTCGAGAGTGAGGGTGTCCGATGGGCAGTTGCTGCAATGGCGCACCCCCATGCGCCGGGTTCATTGAACCGTTGGGCAGGCGCACAGTGTTTTCGGCGGACTGTTTCCATGGTTGACTCAAAGGAGAGGCGGTTGGTACAGGTACAGCAGGCTGTGTCTGCGTGCTCGGCGGGGCGGGCGCAAAGCTGGCAACTGAGCGTGAACCTTGAGCATCGTGGACAGTCAACTCTGTCTTTTCACACTTGCGAGGCCCACCAAGGCGTCCTCGAGTGGTCTGCTTGAAGGTCTCCTTGAACGTGTCATCCCTCTGTACATGAGGGGTATCGTTCAGGAGACTGGGACCGGTTTGGGCGGCACTAGCGTATTGCGCCGGCAAGGTCTGGGCTGCACTTTTCCATGCGCCGATTCCGTTCGGCTTGTTGTCGTCCATAGGCTGATTTTGCATCGGCGGCTGTGCACGAGAAGGTGGTGCAATAGGCCCCGGGACACGTTGCTGACGGCCCATGCCAGGGCCTGGAGACGCGCCGTTTGCACGAGGTTGAGCCATAAAATGGTCCGGACGGCCCTCCATTCCTGGCGGAGCGAACGCACGAGATTGCTCTGCCATTTGGGTCGATTGCAGACTGGGGGATCTCGACTCGGATCCAAGGCCCTGTGGTGAGATACGATTGGACGTAGCAGGTCGAGTCATGCCGGGCGGCGGCGGCAATCCTTGTTGAGTCATCAGCAGAGGCGAAAATGTCGACCCGCTGTCGAATACACCATTGCCGATGCCCGTAGTACCCCAGACGTTGCCACTACTGGCAGAAGGCCAAGGCGAGAACCCTTCGTTGTTGCCCGCCAAAGGCAAACGACCGAAAGGTTGCTGTTTGCGCTCACCAGGAGACGAAAATGCAGAGTTCGGTGCGCGGTAAGGCGACGCAGTGGTCGACTGGAAAGGCGCGCGCGTGTTGGCTTTTGGCGATAGGGGACCACGCGGAGCTTGCCTTTGCATCTGCTCAGAGATTGATCGGGTGGGCATGCCAGTGCCTTCAGGCTTGGAGACGGACAGTGGCTGTTCGAGTTTGTCTGGTAGGGGGACACTGGCGGCGGCAACGGGTTTAGGTGCCTGTGGCTCGGAGCCAGGCGCGATCGTGGCAGCAACACCAGGTAATTCTGGCTGTGCAGGCTTGACCTCACCAGTCTCGGGTCTCTTGGTGCTCTCGGCAGCTTGCTCGGTAACGGGCTTTGGCGCGGTTGCAGCTGCCTCCTTAGCGGCCTGGCGCTCCTGCCTCGACTGGCCAGCACCTTCGAGCGCTGCCATTTTGGCCTTTAGACGCTCTTTTCGTGCGACTTCTGCCTGCTGCTCCTCTTCTTGTCGCCTCTTGCGTGCTGATTCGCGCTTTTCTTTCATGATGCGCTCCTGAACCTTGACAGGATCTTCGAGCTCCTCTCCTGCGCCCGGTGCTGGTGGCGGCGGCATCTGCTGCGACCAAGCGTCCTGTTGCGAGAAGATGTTGTGGGGCGGCTCGGCCTTGGGAACGACTGGTGAGGCATGGCTTACGGCCACGCTCGGGCGACGGTCGTGAGGGGCAGCCTGCTCTGAAGCCCTGTTGATGGACATCCTTCTAGGAGCCATGCCACTCTGGCTGACGCTTGAACCTCTACGTCGAGCAGCCCACGAAGGCGGCCCGTCAGTTTGACTACCGGAACGAGTCTGGAATGCGGGCGATGGCTCGGGATGATCGGCTCCATGTTGAGACGAGCGGAGGAGAACTGACGGCTTGCGACCGTAAGGATCAGGTCGCGAGCTGCGACGACCTTCGGGCGCTGGCTCGTAGCGACCACTGACAGAATTAAACAGCTCGCGACTCCCGCCTTCGCCCTGCCAGGAACGATCGAAAGTATCGGCGGCCATCTCGCGCGGTGGCGGCGGAGGCATAGATGATTCGTAAGATCTAGCATCTTGCGAGGCAAACGGCAGCGGTGCAGTTACCTGCTGAACCGGGGGGTTGACGGGGGACGCCCTGTCGACAGGAGGCAGAGGTGCCCAGGGTGATTTGGATGGCGGCGCAGGGCTCTTGGCCTTCAACGTAGCCTTCTCGGGGCCAGGCGATTGCGTGCTGACTCCGTTCTGCTTGGCTTGGATTGCAGCTCCAGGCTTGAGGATTGTCTTCGGTGGTCCGGAGGGTTCCTTCTTCATGGCCGTTAGAGACGGTTTTGTGCCTTCGGTCGGTTTAGCCTGGGCTGCTTCGGCAGGCTTGGTCTCTTTCGGGGCTGGGACATTATCCGCAGACGTGAGAGCAGATTTCGTGCCGTCAATCCAAGTAACCGCGTCGGGGACCCAATCGTCCTCGTCTTCGTCAATATCCGCCCATTTAGACTCCTTGCCGTTCTCGTCAGACTGGAGACGTGTGGCCAAGTGGATGCCGTACTGCTGCTTAAGTTCCTCGTCGGTGAATTGCTTTGGAGGTGGCGGAGCTGTGGGCCTGTTCTTGTTCCAGACTTTGCTGGCGTCCGGTCCGCTGGGAGATTCTGCGTTCTGGCGAGCTTTCTGGAGTTGGAGGGATGCGCCACTCTTTGCGATAAGCCTTGGCTTTGTGGCCGGCGGTGCGACTGGGTTGGCAGGAGATGCTTTCAGATTGTTAGTTATGCTCATGCACACAAGGAGGAACCACCATACCTTTCTCTCCCGTCTTAGCCGCAACGGGAGCAGTAGAAGCTGATTTCGCCAGGAAGTTCTTGGTCACAGAAATCTTGCTGAACGTAGCTGGCTTCTTGACCGAGTTGGTGCGCACGTGGAGGTGGCCATCTTTCATCTCCTCTCCTTTGCTCATCTCAGTGTCGGAGTTGACGGCTGACACATCCTGAGACCCTCCATCCTCTATGACAGACCCTTGACTAGTCGCATCGTGAACACCGTTTGTTGTTGGAGGTCCCTGGTCGGCATCCGATGGTGGAGAGATCGCAGGAACGTTGTCAGGCTTAGCCACGGCATCCCCAGCGCTTGGCTCAGTCGCAGCATGTCCTACGTCGATCTTCCTGCCATCCGGTGCATTGTTATCGGTCGAGGAGCGGTCTTGCGGTTTGTTGAAGCTGGTTGATTTGGTGGTGAATGGTGTTGGGTTGCCGCCTTCGGAGGCAGCAGTGGATTTGTGATTCGCAACAACATCGACAAGCGGAGACGAGCCGCTCGCCGACTCGGGAACATTTACCACATTGTGGCTAGCCTGCTCTGCCATAACAGACTGTCGGACTGTTTGCGCAGTATCACTCTTGTCAGCCGACGGGTCTTGGGCGGAAGCTGACTCGGACAATGGCGCGATCATGAAAGAGCGCGCAACACTTCTTCTTCACAAGCGCAGTAAGGTATGAGAAGCGGTCGTGTTGACGCGCGCGGGAAGGAGGGAGTCGTACGGTCAGATGTTGTGTGAGCTCGCCACGGTTAGGTATCGGAATCGGGGGTGTCGGAGATCGGCGTCTTCGGCAGTGTCGCGCGCGCGGTGAGAGGCGCTATGTGTGGTTGGAGAGAGAGCGCGCTCGAGTGGAGAGGATGTCGAGGGTTCCTCTGTGGAGCGCGGTGGAGGTATCGCAAGGTGTTGTAGAGGAGACAGTTGACGTCGTTGTTGTGCTGGTGTAGGTCCAAGCGACAGGTCGACCTGTTTCGAGCACGGACTCTCCGCTGTTCGTTGGAGGCGGGACGGACGGGCCAAAGAGACGTGCTAGTTGAGAGTAACGCATTCTAATTTAACTGCAAGAGAGGCGTGAAAGCCTCGAGGGATTGTGTATAGTCATTTGTTTGCTTCGTTCTCACATGTTCAAGCTGGTTAATACGGTAAGGTATAAGTACCATCTTATAAAAGTCGGATCACGTGACGTTGCCAACCTTCAGGTCTACCTTAGATACCTTAGGTAGGCACTATAATGACCTGAGAATGCTAGTCTCACGCCTGCTGGAAACAGTGGAATGTCACAAGAATCTCATGTCCTCAACCACTTCTCATTCAGCTTATTTACAGATACATGTTCGCCTGGTCACACCCCTCCAGTCGTTGGGTATAGCACACGTCTAGTGGGCGTTGTTCTTGTGGTGACCTGTGAAGCTGTTAGCCACGATCGGAAAGTCTCACTCGCCGCAGCCATCACTTACGCAGGTGGAAGTAGTAGTTCTGAGCGTAACCGATGAGGATGAGGCCGCCAACGAGATGGGCGAGAGCTGGGCCGCAGTCAGTATCCCTAGTCCTCCATTCACTTGTATGCGCGTCGTGTCGAGAACTTACGCATGGCGCGAGGGTTCTTGCCGCTGGTGTAGCGGTGCTGGTATCTCTGGATGAGGCCCTTGGGCTGGGCAGCAGGGGCAGGGCCACGGGGGAGCTTCTCGTAGAAAGCAACAACCCTCTGCATGCGCGCGGCATCGGCGGCACCGCCAATGGCCTGTAACCAAGCCTGTCAGCTTCTCATAGTCCTTCAATCCCCAGCATGTCCTCCGTTATTTGTTTCGCATCAATCCAAGGGAAGTTCGAATGCGCAGTCGGCGGATTTGGTGACAAGTCGGAGGGAAACGGGAGGGGGCTCAGGAGCACGTACGTTGGGAGAGGCGACCTGTATCCACGGTTAGCAGTATTCACGAGAATTTCAACAGCGCTGCATACCTTCGGGGGGACGAGAGTAGAGACCATGTTTGCTGTGTTTTGGTATGGATGGGATAGGTTGGCCGTCGTCGCAAGATCAGGTGAAGCATCGGGAAGTCAGAAGTCTAAGCGCCGGCCGCCAAGCTCCCGAACGCTGACCTCAAGCCATTGGAGCGAGCACTATACCGTCAGAGATACGGCGCGTCTTGCGACTTCACTCGGACACCAAATACACCCACCACCGCCATGACGACCCTACACAGATTCGCAGCCTCGACGCTGCGTGCGTCCGCCCGTCCCTCGCTGTCGCAGCGTGCGCCCGCCCTTGTCCGCCGCGAGACCGTCGCTCACAACCCCGGCATGGCTGCGGACACCTTGGAGAAGCGCGAACGCTCGTCTCCCAGCCAGGCGCCGACTTCGACTCACGGGGATGCCGAAATGGTCAGCAAGGAGGATGCTGCTCAGGCCACCCCCCACAACCCCGACTACAACGTGGCCGTGGACTACAGAACCTCGTAAGAGCAGCCGGGAAGGAGAACAGATTGACTAGGCCATATGCTGATACAGCTGGCAGTGCCTTCTCGCCGATCCCCAAGAGGGTCATGAACGGCTCCGAGCCTGGTCTTGACACTCCCGCCGCTGTTTTGTCCGGCGCACCGACCGACCTTCAAGCCAGGACTGTTCGGTATGTCCGAACATCTGTCAGATGCGATCGCAGGTCGCAAGTACTGACTAAGGTGCAGCATCTACCGCCCCACAAAGACCGCCACCCAGTCCGGCGACTGGCACGGTCACAAGTGGCGCATCGACTGGGACGTGCTGTCCAAGGGCCACAGATGGGAGAACCCCCTCATGGGCTGGCAATCCAGTGCAGACTACATGCAGGGCACCCGCCTGGACTTCAACACCAAGGAAGACGCGATCAACTTTGCCAACAAGCAGGGCTACGAGTACTTCGTCCAGGAGCCCAACGAGAGAAAGCGTGTGTTCAAGGCGTACGCTTCGCAGTTCACCCACAGTCCCGGCAAGCTGAAGCAGGTGAGGACGAAGTAGAGGATGAAAGTAGGAGTATAAGTGATTCAAGGGGTGTACATATTGTATTGTATGGTCGAAATAACAATTACCATACGTCTGTGGCGATGGCGACAGATTGCCATACTGAAGCAGAGGTGCTCTTTAAATTATATCGTGTCAGCTCGGGAGTTCGCAAGACAAGACAGTAACGAGAGAGGTGTTTTAGTAGAGACAAGCTCTTCTTCATTTTCTTTTTTTTTCTAGGTACTGGGATTATCCTCACTAACACAGACCAAACCTTCCTCGACTGCAGCTTTCTGACTGCCGGTCAGACTCAAGAAAAATCCAACGGGCTATGAGAGCTGCTCAAGAAGGCAAGTAAACAAACAAATCGCTGACCATCAAACTCCGGCTAAATCACACTGACAGCAAAAGCAAACAACTCTCAGCATAAGCTCATCTGTCGGGAACCATGCCAACTCGAGACTGCACTCGCCGCAGCGATCAACGTTCCCTCATGTGCAATTCCGCCTCGATGACGACGCTCCTATCCTTCGGCAGCAACAAATTCAACTTCTCCCACCCAAAGACTTGATGGATGCACCTGGAAGCCTTTATGTGGCATCGTACTGTGGCTCAGTCAGAGACTGAGCGGGGATCTGGATCACTGCTGTCAGCGTCCAGTCTTCAGTCCTCATCAGACCCGCTCATACTGACCTCGTCGCAGGCAGAGTCTTCAATCTCTTCTTTGGACTCAGAAGAATCATCCTCGCGCTTCAACTCGAGAAGTTGCTTCTCCAACACTTTCATCCGCCTCCCAACAATAGCCTTGTTGTCGTTGTCGATCTTGTTTTCCTGCTTCCTCTTCATCATCCACGCCGGATTTGAAGTAAGCTCGGCGACGCGCATATTCCTAATCACGTCGTGTCTGATGATCGTCAGCTGTTCCATGGCCCCGATGCACTCGGTCAAACGCGCCGAGCATTTCAACGTGGGATCGCAGTGGAAGCTGTTGCCACCATTGTCTAGAGCTCGAAGCTTGTGGCTGCGGACGATCTTGCTGTAAACAGAGGTCGCGGCCGCTTCGACAAGGTTCCCGATCTTGTCTTCCCCGATCACTTTCATCACCAAGCTATATTGCTCGTCCTGCCATTGCTTGAATACGGGGCGCAGGTCTTCGAAGTCTTCCACCACGGGCGTCGCACTGTACGGCTTGGCGAAAGAAGACATGATCAAGCGTATCCAGGCCTCTTTGCGCGCGACCACGTCCTCGACGTCGTCCGGTTCGTCAAGTTGCAACGGAACCTATTTTGTGAGTCTCTCCTCGATAGCATCAGCGCTCATGTCTGTGTACACCCCTTGTCCAAAGACGGTGGGGGCATAGTCGACAAGCTTCCTCTTAGTGGCCGTGGCACGCATCTTCTTGGCCTTCGGATTCTCACCGCTGCTGGCCGGGCTCCCACCACTGATTTTCGGTCGACGACGCTTCTTCGTCGTTGAGAGGTTGGTCTGAGTCTGCGGCATGCTCTCCTGGGTGATCTGGGTGTTGCCGCCGCTGTGACCATCTCTGCCGTTTGCAAATAGGATGTCTTGGTATGTTTGAGGGTGGGCAGCACGGCTCGGAGCATCGTGCTGAGTCGAGACTTTGGAGACTTGAGCTGTGCTGTAGTGCATAGGTTGGTGTTCGAGGGATTGCAGAGTGAAAGAGCTGTTTGGCTTGGGCATTGATGAGTGTTGTTCAGTGGATGAGTAAGGAGGCGGCAGACGAGGGTAATCGGACGAGAGTTTCGATGGTTGACCTTGATGAAACAAGGGTTGAGCAGTGTCGCGCACCAGGTTGGGTAGCTGTTGTGGGTCCTTTGGGTGCGAGTAGGTGTTCTGCGGACTGTTCACACTCATTGCTGACTTTTCAGGAAACAGATCGGAACCCGAGTCGCCAGCATTGTTATAGTATTCGCGGTGACGAGTGAAATCATCTAGGGCCTGCTGAAAAGCCCTGTCATCGTCCGTGGCAGGCGAGTTGATGATCGGCTGGTGTGTCTCCAGATGGCCAAAGGTCTGGTACTGCTGGATGGGAACCGTTGCATAAGAGCCAGAAGAAGAGATGAACTGATTCGTAGTAGGCTGTGGGTTCACACGGTTGGGGGTTGGAGTCGCAGCTGATCCGATTGTCGCGTTGTTATTCACCTCACCTAACACAGTGGCGTACGATCCATGGGTAGTGTGATATGTGGGTACGGTGTATGCGCCTGCAAGGTTCCTCCTCATATTTGGCGGGTTCATGGCGGGGCGGGGACGGTCGCCTGGTCCTGATGTGCCGGCAGGGTTGGGACTTGGAGCGTTCATTCTCGGTGGATTAGTCGCAGGACGAGGACGATCGCCTGGTCCAGTTGCGCCGGCAGGGTCGGAACCTGGCGCGCTCATGCTGGGCAGTGTCGCGGCGTGCAGGTGGCACTCGGGTGGATTGTTGCAATCGCTTGCGGTTGCTCGGAGTGTTACGAGCTTTTCTTTCAAACGATGCTTGTAAGAGTGGTTGGGTGGTGGTCACAGGATTCCAGTCCAGCAGCGACGCGACTCTTGTAAAGGCGCGGACGACACTCACTGAACATAAGTGAACTCACTTTACGGCTCGGGCTCTGGCGGACGGGAAAGGCGACAGTTATCATCTGGCTTCACTCTGTTCTCCAGTCTTCGCCTTCGTGAATGCCCAAACAGGCGACATGGTGAGCTGGAAGACGAATCGAAGAGACCTGAGGTCCGACAGACAGGCGCAATTGGATCACAGAGAGCATCAAGATGCGTCGGAGCTCCTGCAACGACCTAGGATTGACCTACTTACATGGTCGAAGATAGCCTGAAATCACTGCATTATGGATGAGGCTTCGTTCCGCGAAGACGAAGAGCTGCTTGGAAAGCTACAAAAAGAATGTTGGTGTGGCCAGGCTATCGAGGTGCCTGGTCGGTACCACCTCCTTTGCCATTGAGAACACCGAAGCTTTTCAAGACCATTACATTTGGTACGTCAAGGACTCATGGGGAATGCACTGTTCGACTTTTCATTGCCGCTATCAAAAGTGAAGGCATGCTCGTTGAAACTTGACTGTGCTTGAACAGGTGAAGTCAGCCCGCGCCAAGCGAATCTGTCCAGACGTCCTCCTCAGTCACCCTGTCCACCGACAATCGCATACTTCCGCGAAGCAAAGAATAAAACAAGTCCGCATCAAGCATCCTTCCGCCCGAGTAAAACGGCAGACTGTCGGCAGAATCAGATGCGGTACATCCCACGCGTGTCGTTAGAATATTTCACCGATGGCAGCAGACAGAGCCGCCAATGCGGTCTTCCACAAGTCTACTCAGTCGCTTACTCGTCATCTGAGGGCATCTCGTCATCTTCGTCCTCGGCTTCTTCATCTTCGTCCCCGATAGATAGCGCGCCGTTAAATTCCACTCCACCGACCTCGAATCCGGTGTCAACTTCCCCGTCCGTGAAGTCTCCGATGTCAGCGAGAAAAGTGCAACCATTCAGCAGCTTTTGTGTTTCACTCTTTGCGGCATTCGATGCCTTTCCCTTTGATCCACGAAGTCCTCCACCGGACCTGCCATCTTTGTGCGGGTCCCTGATCTTTTTCCTCTCGTTGGTCACCTTATTGAACTCTTTGACTTTCACTACAACGACCGGCGAGTTGATCATTTCATCAAGTCACTGGCCATTGACGATGTCCCAACTGACGATTGCAGACTTTTCGATGGCTGCGATCACGAGTTTCAAGCGCTCGGAGCATTTCGCCCACTTGTCCATGCCGTGATCGTCTCTACTACTGCACAGTCTCAACACACGAGTCTCATGAAGCAGTATTACCGTGTTGAAGAGGACAACAGCGTGAGCCTCGTGAAGCTGTGGATTTGAATGAAGTCGGGCTCTCGTCTTATCCAAGTGAGTCTTCTGCCACGGTCCAAATTCTGACAGAAGTTCTCCAAATTCGGCAAATGTCGGCTTCGTGCAGTAATTCTTGTCAAACATCTGCATAATGATTGGGATCCATCTCTTGGATTGAGTCTTGATCTTCGCAACATCGTCGTCGGCCTTGGCGATAAGGAGCGCCTCGTGTTTAGTGACGATCGTCAGAGCCTTGTCAAATGTAAGACCCTCCATCTCAACCGTGTTCAGACTGGCCGCAGCGTCGTCCAGCTCCAGCGCTGGGACATTCAGCCCACCTTCAGCTTCGACAGAAACCGAGAAGTCGTCTTCCGGGAGCATCAATTGGACGGTCAGCCCATCCTCATCGCCAATGCTGGGGTTTTCGATGTCAAAGAACATCCGCCTGCATTGCTTATCTTGAGCGCAGCCTTTCAGAAACTGAATCATGTCGTTCGGATTGGTTGGTTTGGCCTCCCGCCAGACTTTCATTGCTTTGGCCAGCGCCATCGCGATCTGTAAGTGACTGGTGGAAGGCGAAGTCGTAGAAGTGAATTCTTGACGCCAATCTCCTACTGCTGACTTAGAGAAGTCGTAAGTAGCTATGACAATCATCCTAAGATGCTCTTCCAGCGCCTTCTCTGGATCAGGTTCCGCGGTGTTCTGCGACTTGCTGCCAGACTTCTGTGCATCGGTCCCGTGAAGTGTTGTGCGAGCAGATACACCTTGTTGTGAGGTGTGTGGTTGTTTGAGAGTCATACGCCGTGGTGTGGAAGAGCTGGCCTCTGACGACTGATTGGCAAGAGACTTGCGAAGCGTCTCTGCTCCGGGCATTTTAGCCTTTCCTTTACCACTCATCGTTGGCTGTGCAGCGGTCCGTTAGTGCGGTTGAAGATAAGTGATGATACTGTGTGAACCAGTTTGACGGTGGCGGAGTCTCGTGGTTGTCCTTTCGACTGGACACGCGAGTGTTAACATACCGACTCAATCTTACTATCAGAGTTTGTTGTGTGGCACCTCCATGGTGGATTCACTGACCGCAAATCTCCAAACCTCTACTCTCCCAAGAGATAAGACTCTTTGTTGTCTAATCGATCAAGCAAAATTGCTTACCTGCATTCAGTGACAAAAGTCTGACTTCGCTGTTAACATGGAACTCAGGGCGATGAGGTGTCTTGTCTAGCATTAACAAGCAATGCAGTTTGCTTTCGTCTAAGCGCGTCATTTAAGCGCAAAAATTGCAAGTGGCATCTCGTCAAAGCAGTCAATCAAACCTAAAGAAAGGTAGCATGTTGCGACGACTCCTGTGGCACACAGGCGGCGCCATCTGCGACATCTTCTGGCAGCATGTTCGACCGAAGTCTGACGGCCCACAGAGGCAGACGAAGAGGACTTTGATGTCCCATTTGTAACAGGATTCGCTGTCGACTGTACATTTGGCCCATTATTTCATCGAGGAGGAAGACGCTGCTGCTGCGAGACATGAGTATGCATTCTCTATACACAATGCGCCGTTGTGAGGTGCTGCCATTATTGTTGGAGCAAAGGGACGGAGATCTGCCGGGATCCAAGAACCCGTTGAAGTCGACCAGAGACTTGGCAAGGGACTGGAGCTTCGAGAGGCTGGAACACTTGCCAGTTTTATCACTCTTTCCATCAACATGGCCAATAGCACGCCATTTCTTTCCCATTCTCCAAGGGTCAATCATTGTCCAGACACCAGAAATGGCACACGGATGAATTGCCGAGAGAGGCGCTGAAGTCCTGTGGCATCCCTGCTAACTACAGAGCACGCGTCTCGCGTGGAGGATCCGTTTGCCGGCTTCCCTGACGAGTCATCTGCACTCCGAACCTCGCCTTCGTTTCGTGTTGCCTCCGCGCTCACAGGAAGAAATTTTGGTTTGAGGATGGTCATAGGGCAACAGCAGATAGTCGCTCCTGAGTACCAACAGCTTGGCCTCTCAAAGACATAACTTCAGCAGGTTGGTCCATCACCTTGTGCCAGGTAGGGCAGTCAGCACCCGACAGGGCTGGACGGTAGCACGACGAAAACTATCGCATCCTACAAACACCTTGTACCACCAACATCGTAAGCGCCAACATCTAGCAGTGCCCGGAGACCCTGCCGACGAGGCGAACACATCGCTTGCAGACGTCCTTGGTCTTCACGGCAGCAAAGTGGTCTAATATCTTTACAAATGGGCAAAACCGAAGGGTGATTTCCCTTATCTCTGCGCTGCAGATAAGCGTTTGCATATCCAAGCCACAAGCGAGCACCTTTCAAGACAACGTGGGCCCTAGCGCCTTCCTGGGGTAAGCGTCCTTTGTTTATCGGGACTTCATCTGACGAACTTGGCCAGTCAAGACGATAGGCACAAACAGCACGCCCAGGAATACACTTGTCGGCTTGGTCGTACCAAGGACCCGTCCGATAACGATCTCCTGAACGTTCGTCCAGAGACAAAGGTGTTGGTCCGCAGCGAAGACATCGAATGAACGGGGATTGCTCTCGTTTGCGTTTGCTGAGTCGAACCGTGCATGGTACGTTGGCAACCGACGAGCGGAGGCACGGAGGTATGCTGCAAGAGGGCATACCCTCAGGCTAGCCTCCCAGCTGCAGTGAAGCGATATGAAACCCAAGGGACTCATGGAAGGAATATGTCCTAGTCTCTCTAGGCCCTGATCTTGGCAACAGACTTTCGGTTATGGTGGAGTGTGTATATCTCACTCCAGGCGCTCGCAAGAGTTCTTTGTTCGTTTCCTCGGCGGCTCGATTACCAAAGTACTGTGAGAGACGGACGGTATTTGTTTTCGATTCACACCTTCTCTACCCTCCTTTGGTGCCTCTTTTTCGAAACAACCGACTGGAATATCCATCAAAATGTCTTCAGGTGTACGTGCATCACATTTGCATCGCTCAGAATTTGAACCAAAGCTGACAATCACAAGCCAGAGTTTGACCCGGCTTTCCCGGCGGGCGGCAACCCATTGGAAGTCGATGTCAACGAACAATACGCCGGCGTCGAATACCACTACGTCTACCTCATCATCTGCGCCTACCTCGTCTGGTTCATCATCCCGGGCATCGGTCTTCTTTATGGTGGCCTAGCAAGCCGCAAGAGCGCGCTTTCCCTACTCTTCCAATCGATAATGGTCTGCGCGGTCGTTACGTTTCAGTGGATGTTCTGGGGATACTCGCTCGCCTACTCAAGGACCTCCTCCGCTTTCATCGGCAATATGGCCAACTTTGGCCTCAGGAATGTCTCCGCAGCACCCTCTCCTGGCAACGCCGACATCCCCGAGATCGTCTTCTGCTTCTACCAATTGCTATTCTGCGCCTGCACCGTCCAGATCTTGATCGGAGGTTCGTTCGAGCGTGGCCGCATCCTTCCCAGTTTGGTCTTTGCCTTCTGCTGGGCTACCATTGTCTATTGCCCGATCGCCTCGTGGACTTGGAACGCCAACGGATGGCTTTTCAATCTGCCTGAGCTTGACTATGCCGGTGGTGGACCCGTCCACGTCGCTTCCGGCTGGGCAAGTCTGGCATATGCCTTTGTGCTCGGCAAGCGCAAGAGTGTTGGCCAGCCAAACCACGGCAAGCCTCACAACACCACTCTCGTCTTCCTCGGTACCATCCTGATTTGGTTCGGCTGGTTCGGATTCAATGGTGGCTCAACTCTCAACGCTACCGTCCGCGCAATGTAAGTCACAACCCCTTCCCATGCCTTCACCACCAACTAATCGCAATTAACAGGTACGCCGCTTTCAACACCAACGTTGCCGCTTCCACCGGTGCCATCGGCTGGGTCCTCGTCGACTACATTCGCACAAAGGGCAAATTTTCCGTCGTCGGTGCGTGTGAAGGTGTCATCGCAGGTCTCGTCGGCATCACCCCGGCCGCCGGCTACGTCTCCCTATGGCTCGCAGCTCTGATCGGCTTCCTCACCGCCGTGGTCTGCGCCTCGTTGCAAGACCTCAACAACTGGCTGAACATCGACGAGGGCCTGTACGTCTTCAAGCTGCACGGCGTCGGCGGCATGGTGGGCTCTTTTCTCACCGGAATCTTCGCCGACCAGGCCATCAGTGCCCTCGACGGCTCCGAGGGCGCTCCTGGCGGCATCAACGGCGCGGGCGTGCAAGTTGGCAAACAGCTTGCGGGCATCACCGCCATTTCTGCTTACTCGTTTGTTGTTTCTTGCATTCTTCTGTACGCTCTCAAGTACATCCCTGGCATGCACCTCCGTATCAGTGAGGAGGCGGAGGCGCGAGGTCTGGACAAGGACCAGTTCTTCGACGAGCAGATTGGAGACTGGGAGAACTTCCAGTCAATGGACCACATCACGCACGGACAGGTCCGCGAGCAGCCGATCATGGGCGTTGATGCGGGAACTGCCTCTGGCTCCGGTCAGAGTCTGCAGCAGGAGGCTGTTCCTGCTGGGGAGAAGAAGGAATAGAGTGGACTTTTGAGGTTTCACAACCGAGATAAACATGTTGATTGTTCAGTAAGCGGCGCTATCTAGTAAGCGGGACAAGCATTCAGAAGAGCCTTTCTAGGATGCATGGCCTTCATGCGGTAAGACTCGATGCGGAGGGGCATATGGGATAGATACATAGCCATCACTGTCTATACACTCTCCACAAACCTCTTCCTGAAATCCGCCACCATCTTCACCTGCGTCACACCCTTCTCCGCCCAATTGACAGCTTTCATCTCCTCCACACCAAGAACCTCAAATACAACCTCCGCCACAGCAACCCTAATACGCGGATAAGGGTTCGTAGCCAACATGCTCAGCAACTTCTTCACAACTTCCCCACGAATACTCTCGACTCCCGCCAGACCCCTGTACACACTCACCGCCGCCAGCAATTTCACCACATCGGAGCTCTTGTGGTGAGACTTCTGCACGCTCGACAGCAGGGAGCGCCACTTGAAGCTCGCCGTCGTCCGCGGGTCTTCCGCAAGCCGCTGCAAAACTCGCATGTCGAGGAAGAAAGCCAGGAGGTCGAGGGCCGGCAGGACCAGCACGCTTGCTGCTTTCTGCTGCGTCGCCGTGGAAGCGACTACCGAGTCGCGCAGGACCTCGGAGTAGACTGTGAAGAGGACTTGCACGTGCCGAACATCCGCGGCGTGAAGGGATGTGGTGAGGATATGGCGTGAAGTCTGCAAGAGGGACTCGGCGCTGATGCCCGCGCAGGAGATTGCTCCTTCGACCAAGGCGCGGAGGGCCCAGGGCTGGTGGTGGCGGTCGGGCTGGAAGATTGGCGCGAGGGCGGACGAGAGGTAGGCTTGGCTGGTGGTGTTTGAAGAGTCCTCCACGCTGAAGTGGGTTGGCAGGCGGGTTTGTCTGCATTCTGCGGCACGGGCGCGGACGCGGTCGAGTTTCTCGAGAGAGAGGCGCAGGACGTCTGATTGCAGGAGCTGGCAGGACTCGGTGTCTTCGCCAAGTATGGCGGTGGAAAGCAGGCGAGAGACGCATGTGAGCCCTTGCAAGCGTACCAGAGAACCGATGTCGCCGCGCTCGTCGATGGTGTAGTCGGTCAAACCGGAATGTATGGCTTGGACGATGGTCGCCGTGTTT
>Ga0265798_10004804_pt1 | contig 18470 bp, 16 predicted proteins | sample P3T30metagenome_FD_192430 | JGI IMG/M metagenome (GOLD analysis project Ga0265798, IMG submission 192430) | Plant litter microbial communities from East Loma Ridge, Irvine, California - P3 T30 | ecosystem: Environmental > Terrestrial > Plant litter > Unclassified | place: USA: California... | reverse complement strand
TGTTCATGGGGTCTTCATTACCAAACAGTTGCTTTGCTACAGGCTCAGAAAGTGCGATGCCACCATTTTGCAGGGCAGTGGCTGCATTGCCTTTAAGAATTTTAAACGGAAAGAACGAGAAGAAGTTAGCTTGTGCGCTCATCACTCTTTCTATAAGCTGCTTTTTTTCCTTGTATTTAAAGATGCCGTTGTCATACCAGCCGTTTGTATAGCAAAAACTTTCTATTTCCGGCACGGCCGTAGGTAGTTTAGGAGCCAAGGCCGCGGCGCTGCTGCCCCAAATGTTACCCTCGCCAAGATTGGTAACCGTATAAAAAACGGTTTCTTTATTAGGGTTCCAGGAGTTGTAGGATTGCTCATCGTTCCAGTACAAAATGGCAAATACCAGCCCGGCAATACCCAGGCTAAGCCCCAAAACGTTTAAGGCAGTAAAGAGCTTATTGTTCTTAATTTGATATAAAAATATCTTTATCCAGTTTTTTAGCATGGTGTGATGATTATGAGTTAGATACTAAAACATCTACATTCCTGCTGTTGTTCTTTTCAGATAGTACCATGCCGTCTTTCATAAAGATGGTTTTTTGAGAGAAAGATGCATCATAATCACTGTGGGTTACCATAAGTATGGTAGCGCCGTTGGCATGCAGATCTGTTAGCAATTCCATAACCTCGTTGCCGTTCTTACTGTCCAGGTTACCCGTAGGTTCATCGGCCAGGATAATTTTTGGGTCGTTTATAAGTGCACGCGCCACGGCCACCCTTTGTTGCTGCCCGCCCGATAATTGTTGCGGATAATGCTTTAAACGATGCGATATGGCAAGCCTTTCGGCAATGGCCTCAACCTTTCTCTTTCTTTCAGATGCAGCCACATTGTTGTATATCAGCGGAAGCTCTATATTATCATACACCGAAAGTTCGTCGATCAGGTTAAAATTTTGGAACACAAAGCCAATGTTCTGTTTCCGGATCTTCGATTTTTCGGCTTCGCTAAGGCCGTTAATTTCGCGGTCGAGCAATTTATAGCTGCCCGATGAAACGTTATCCAACAGGCCCACAATGTTAAGCAGCGTAGACTTGCCACAGCCCGAAGCGCCCATGATGGTTACAAATTCGCCCTGCTGTATTTGCAGTGAAACGTTGTTTAAGGCTTTAGTCTCAATTTCTTCGGTACTAAAGACCTTAGATAGATTTTGAATGTTGATCATGGCTTTTAAATTTTTAATTACTGTTTGTTTTTTGATTGATTTGATTGATGATGATTGAACCCCGTATTGATCATTGCGTGTAAATTTAATTATTAATGTTAAGCACCTCTATGCTTTTATAATCGGTATAGCCCGATGTTACCACACTGTCGCCGGGTTTGAGCCCACTTAGCACTTCATAAAACAGCGGATTTTCGCGCCCCAGCTTAATGTCTTTCCTAACTGCCCTGCCATCGTGAGCAACAAACACCCATTTACCCGATGTATCAGCATAAAATGCCCCTTTAGAAATCACGGTAGATTTCTTTTTTTCTGATAGTGTAAGCCTTACCCCAAAGCTAAGGCCTTGTTTCAGGTCGGGTGCCTTGGCATCGGTAAAGTTAAGTTCTACGGTAAAACGACCACTTTTAACCTCAGGTATTACTTTGGTAACCACAACATTTATATTCTGACCCAAATATTCCACATGGCCTTTAAGCCCTTCGGCTATTTTGTCAAGATAGTATTCGTCTACCTCGGCAAGTAGCTTGTAGCCCTTCATAACATCAATTTTACCAATACTTTCGCCCACGGTGTAGTTCTTGCCCAGTATGGGCTCAAACGATGATATCCTGCCCGCTAAGGGTGCTGTTACCAAAAAGTTCTTTTTGTTGTTGCGCAGTATCTCCAGGCTTTTTTGCATAAAGATTTTCGACTGGTTAATTTGTGCTATCTGCATGCTGTTGGCCTGTTTTTCCTTTTGGATGCTTTGCTGTATGATGTTCTTGCGTTCTTTCTGGAAGCGGAAATTCTCTTTGGTCTTTTGCCACTCATTAGCCGATAGTATCTCTTCCTTAAACAGCTTCTCATTAAGGTCGTATTGGGTTTTAGCGTCCAGGTAATCGTGCTCTATTGCTACAAGGTCTTTAGCAAGGTTAAGCTCCTGGTTGCGCAGGTCGAGTTTGGCTTTGTCAAGGTTGTTTACCTGCTCTATGATTGATGTTTCCTGGGTAACGTAGCTCAGCTCGGTATTGGGGTTGTACAGGCGGGCAAGAGGCTGGCCTTTAACAACCCTGTCGCCGTTTTCTATAAAGATCTCCTGCACCGATCCGCCTTCGGCTACGTTTATCAGCATAGAGTTTAAGGGCTCAACTTTCGCCTGAAAAACAATAAAGTCTTCAAAAAAGGCATCCTCTGCGGTTTTAATTACAATTTCGCTGCGTTTTACATCGAGGCTGCGTTTTTTAGTGACGCTGGCATACACAAAATAACCCACCAATAAAAAAGCGGGAACAGCCACATACAGGTACTTATTTTTTCTATTTTTACGAAGAACAACGGTGTCCATACTAACAATTTTGTAAGACTATATAACAATTTTGTGCCACGATTTTAAAATGTATAAGTGCTTAACCGTCAGCATTTTTTATTTGGGTTAAGATGGCTAACTGTCCGGTTTTGAACACCTTTTGTACGATAATGAACAGCCCATGAAAAAAACGAACGCCGCCATTTTAATTATAGATGACCAGGAAGACATCCTTTTTGCGTCGCGTATGGTTTTAAAAAAGCATTTCGAAACAATTTATACCCTTAGCAACCCCAAAAATGTGGTTACACTGCTTGCCGAAAACCAGATTGATGTGGTGCTTTTGGACATGAATTACCGCATAGGTTTTGAGGACGGCCGCGAGGGGATTTACGTTTTAAAGGAGATAAAAGCGCTGTCGCCACAAACAGCTGTGATTTTGATGACCGCCTTTGGGCACGTGCAAACCGCAGTAGAAGGGCTTAAAAGCGGTGCCGCCGACTATGTTTTAAAACCCTGGGATAACGAAAAGCTTGTTGAAGTGGTTAAAACTGCGGTTGACCAAAGCCGTAAGAACCGTAAAACGGCAGCGAAGCAACCCCAAAACGATGCGTTGTTTATAGGCGAATCGCCTGCTATTAAAAGTGCCTATGCGCTGGCGCAAAAGGTAGCTAAAACCAGTGCCAATGTGCTTATATTAGGTGAGAACGGTACGGGCAAGTACGTCATAGCGCATTACATTCATCAACAGTCCGGCCGCAGCGGCCAGCCGTTTGTGCATGTAGATCTGGGGTCGTTAAGCGATTCTATTTTTGAGAGCGAACTCTTCGGCTATGCCAAAGGTGCTTTTACCGATGCTAAAGCCGATACCCCCGGCCGTTTTGAGTTGGCTAACAACGGCACCCTGTTTTTAGATGAGATAGGCAATGTACCATTGCATTTACAGTCTAAACTGTTGCAGGTATTGCAAAACAAGGCCGTTACGAGATTGGGGGAGGGCAGGGCGCGCCAGCTTGATGTGCGTATTATTACCGCAACCAATAGCAATTTGGCGCAGGAAGTGAGCCTTAAAAACTTTAGGGAAGATTTGTATTACCGTATTAATACTATGGAAATTACCCTGCCTCCCCTGCGCGAACGCCGCGCCGACCTGCAGCCGCTTGCACAGTTTTTACTGGATAAAATGATTGATAAATACGAGCGCAACAACATTGTTTTTGATGATGCTGCACTTGCCCAAATACAACTGCATGCCTGGCCCGGTAACATCCGCGAGATGGAGAACAGGATTGAGCGCGCCGTAATTTTGTGTGAGGATAATAGTATTGCGGTATCTGACCTGAACCTTGATACCATCACTAAAGTTGAAGAAAGCAGGGACGACCTGCCATTATCTGAAATTGAAAAGCACTCGATAGAAAAGGCGCTTGCCAAGTATAATTTCAACATCAGCAAATCGGCGGAGGAGCTGGGGTTGTCCCGCGCTTCGCTGTACCGCAGGATGGAAAAATACGGTATACAAAATAATTAAGCCATGAAGTTATACCAGCAGCTTTTCATCCGTTTATTGCTTATTATCCTTGCCGTGGGCGGGGGCTTTTTGCTGTACCAAAAAGGGCTGTACTACACTACGCTATTTAGCCTGCTTTTATTCGTGCTGCTTTTGGCGGAGCTGTTCTCCTTTGTGCGCAATACGTTTTTGTTTTACGATAAAACCATAAGCGCGATATTAAACAATGATTTCTCCGCCGATTTTACCAAACACAACTCGTTTGGCAATTACAAAAGCCTGTTTAAACTGTATGCACATTTAAAGGTAAGACAGGACGAGCAGGTATCTAAAGACATGGTGTACCGCGCCATTTTAAACAATATAGAGACGGGTGTACTTATCTTAGAAAAGCAGGAAGCCGAATGGGATATCTTTTTAATGAACGATTATTTCTCAGATCATTTTCAAACGCCCAAGGTATCTAAATGGGTGTATTTAAAAAAGCACCTGCCATCCTTGTGTGAGGTTATAGAGCGCCGCAATTTTGACGACCTTAAAACATCGGCACAAATAAGTATTGAGGGGCAGGATACCCAAACTTTTATTTTACAGGCATCTAAAACTAAAACCTACAACCGCGAGTACTATATAGTATTGTTAGACAGCATACAAAAGGTTATAGAGAAGAAGGAAAAAGATGCGTGGATAAACCTTATGAAGGTAATATCGCACGAGCTGATGAACTCCATTACACCCATACGCTCGCTGGCGCAAAACCTGGAAGATATTGTACAGCAGGAAGCACTTAGTAAGGACGACCTGGACGATATCCGCCAAAGCGTATCTACCATGATGAACCGCAGCGACCATCTGCAAAACTTTATAGATAATTATCGCAAGCTTGCCATGCTGCCATCGCCAGATAAGCAAAAGATAGAGCTTACCGCACTATTAGATGGCGCCCTTAATGTTATGGCACCCCTGTTTAAAAAGGCCAATGTAATGCTTACTAACACGGTTGAGGTAAAGCGCTGGCTTATGGCCGACCCGCAGCAAATGGAGCAGGTGCTCATTAACCTGTTTATAAACAGTATTTATGCTTTAGAGGACAAAGAGTATAAACACATAACCATTGGTGCAGAGGTTAAAAGCAATCGTATATTTATAAACATTACCGATACCGGGAATGGCATAGATAAAGAAATTGAAGACAAGATATTTCTGCCGTTTTTTACTACGCGAAAAGAGGGTGCAGGCATCGGCCTAACCCTCTCTAAAAATATTGTGGAAGCCCACGGCGGTTATCTTAGCTACAGCACTACCGATAGCAGTACGACCTTTATCATCTGCCTTATAACCTGATGCAATTAGCCTATGGGCATCCGTTAAACGGTAACTTTTTTACCGTCGCTTCGTGCTGATTTGTAAATGGCCTCTATAATCTTCATATCGCGCAGCCCCATTTCGCCGGGCGTTATTGATTTTTGCCCTTTACGAAAACTTTCGGCCTGGCCATCCATTTGCAGTGCCTGTTCGTAAACACTGGGAAAGTCCATTTTTCCTTCGTTAGTTTCGCCTTTTATACCGTCATAACCATAGGCAGGGCTTAGTTTCCACCAGCCTTTTTCGGCTACGGCCGATAGGTCGCCCATGTTTTCTGCATAGCTTGTAGAACACTCTGCAACAACTCCATCATCAAAATGCATTTGCCAGTTTATGCCTTGCTCAATATCGTTAAATACCAATGGATGCTGATTGTCCATAAATTTTGCCGTAACCGCTATAGGTGTTTTGCCCATAGTATAACAGATGCCCTGTATGCAGTAAATACCCATATCCATTAAAGAACCCCCACCGGCCAACTCTTTATCTAAACGCCACATATCCAGCGTACCTTTTGTAGCATTAAAACCGTTTAATGCCTTTAACGACTTTACTTTTCCGTACACCTGTTGTTGGCCTAACTCCATTACGCGCTTGTTAAAGGGCTCAAAGTGCAGGCGGTACCCTATGGCAAGCTGTACGCCATTTTTTTGGCAGGCATCTATCATACGCTGGGCATCGGCCACGCTGGTTGCCATAGGCTTTTCGCAGATAACGTGTTTTTTAGCGTTGGCGGCGCGAATAGTAAATTCGGCATGCATACTGTTTGGTAGCACTATGTAAACTACATCAATGTCTTTATTATTAATAATATCATCAAAGTTTTTGTAATTGTATACATTCTTATCCGGTATGCCATACTTCTTTTTCCAGGCTGTTGCTTTAGATGGCGTTCCGGTAACAATGCCCGCCAGGTAAACATTTTTAGTTTGTTCTAAAGCAGGTGCCAGCTGAAAGGTACTGTATTGGCCAAGACCTACAAGCGCAATACCCAGCTTGCCGTCTTTATTTAAAGGTTTTAGCGGTACGGCATCAGTTTGCTGTGCAGTTGCGTCGCTGCTATCTGAAAGCGCCGAAAATGCAGGAAAGGTTATCATAGATGCGCCAATAGTAAGGCCCATGTTTTTCAAAAAATTACGTCGGCTGTCTGTAGTAACTGTTTTTTTCATCGCAGGAGGTGTGTATTACTTTATTAAGTGTAATGTTCTGATTTATAAAGTTAAGACGTACGGAATTTGCACGCTCTTAAAATAATTATAAATATAGCACACTTTTTGTATCCTTAAAGGTAATGGATGCAACAATTAAAAAAGCAGGATTTGGCGGTGGTTGCCACTGGTGTACCGAGGCAGTTTTTGCCTCGCTTAAAGGCGTACTATCGGTAGCGCAGGGGTGGATTGCTTCTAACGGCGAGAATAATTCTTTTTCGGAAGGCGTGGTAATTGAGTACAACACCGGGCTAATTAACCTGCAAACGCTTATTGCCGTGCATTTATATACCCATAGTGCCACCTCGTTGCACAGCATGCGGGGCAAATACAGGTCGGCCATCTATACTTTTAATGGTGAGGATGCTGTTGTAGCAAACACCGCTATAGCGGAACTTCAAAATGATTTCGAAGACACCATCATAACTAAAGTGTTGCCGTTTGGCGAATTTACCTTAAACAAAGAAGAACAGCTTAATTACTATTACAGCGATACCGAAAGGCCGTTTTGCGAGACTTACATCAATCCGAAATTGCGCCTGATACTAAAGCAATTTGCAGATGTAGCGGATGAAAATAAGCTGCGACATCTGCAAAGTGATTTTTGAGTTGTGCTGCGCAAAGTCTCACGACTTTGTGGATGCGTTATAAGGTCTCCAGACCTTGATTATGTGCATATCGGAGATATGCCAACACTGCCGCAAAGTCCGGAGACCCTATGCTCCGCAAAGTCTCCCGACTTGTGGAAGCGATATAAGGTCTCCAGACCTTGATTATGTGCATATCAGAGATATGCCAACACCGCCGCAAAGTCGGGAGACTTTGCGGAGCTAACTGATGCCGACAAATCCCCAATCCTGGCTCCCTCTCCTCCGGAGAGGGGCCGGGGGTGAGGACTGACTGTATATGGATACACCAACACTGCGCTTGTGCTGCGCAAAGTCTCCCGACTTTGTGGATGCGTTATAGGTCTCCAGACCTTGATTATGTGCATATCAGCGATATGCCAACACTGCCGCAAAGTCGGTAGACCCTATGCTGCGCAAAGTCTCCCGACTTTGTGGATGCGTTACAAGGTCTCCAGAGCTTGATTATGTGCATATCGGAGATATGCCAACACTGCCGCAAAGTCCGGAGACCCTATGCTGCGCAAGTTTCCCGACTTTGTGGATGCGTTATAAGGTCTCCAGACCTTGATTATGTGTATATCAGAGATATGCTAACACTGCCGCAAAGTCGGGAGACTTTGCGGAGCTGATGCTGAGGTCTTCTAATGCACTGATAACTTCCTGATCATTTGCTCCGAAACAGGATCGGCATACATGCCGTAGGCGCTTAACAGCACACCTTTAATGTTGAACTTAGTAGATGTTATACCGTAAATAATTTCTTCATCGCCGGGATCGGTTTCGCCTTCAAACCTAAACACCCATTCTATATGAAAATCTTCGGGGGCCATTGTAGTTGCACCATTATCAAATTCCAGGTGCTCGTATGCTAAATTCAAATCAGTGGTAAAGCCTTCACTGCGCAGCCAGGTAAGCGTTTCGGTAACGGTATCAAAAGAGGGTTGTAAATTTTGCATGATCTTATAATTGATGGTTAATATAAGTAAATCCTTGCAACTAATTTAGTTGCAAGGGTTTGTTGTTTATTAAGCTGTAGCCGATTTTTCGGCAGCCTCAATAATTACTTTGGTTACTTCTTCGGGCTTGGTCATAAACAAGGTGTGCCCGCCGGTCATTTCGGTAATTACACAGCCTGCGCGGTTGTACATGCTGCGCTCCAGTACCGGGTTAATGGTGCCATCATCGGTAGCCAGTATGGCAAAAGACGGTTTGGTTCTCCAGGCGGCCTGTGTAACCGGGGTTACGAACGATTTTACCGTTAACGGAATCTGCGAATCATACATAAAAGCCGACTTATCTGCGCTTTGCCCTGTTGCAAATGTGGCGTTAAACAGGTCCTTATCAAGATAAACCAAACCTTTGCCGTCGGGCGCAAGGATGCCGTTTACTTCTAATATGGCTTCAGACTGTACCAGTTCCAGCGTAGACTCGCCCTCCTGTGGTACAAAAGCCGCCACATAAACAAGGCTTGCCACTTTATCGTGCAGGCCTGCCTGTGTAATAACCGTGCCGCCCCATGAGTGGCCTACCAGTACCGCCGGGCCATCCTGCCTGTCTAAAACAACATTGGTTGCAGCTACGTCTTCCTCCAGCGTTGAGGTTGGATTTTGAACCAGGCTAACGTTATAGCCTTTAGATTTAAGGATCTTATAAGCACTTTCCCAGCCCGATGCATCGGCAAACGCCCCGTGAACAATAACGATATTCTTTATTTGATTCTTCATAATTGTATGGTTTTGAGTGGTTTGTTATTCAAAAAGGTATTTTTTAAGGTCGGCCGCAGCATGCCTGAAAAGCGATTTAACCTGAGGCAGGTGTGCCAGTGGGTTTAGCAGTCCAAAATCGTGTATCATACCGTTGTAACGGATGGTAGTAACATCTACACCAGCATCATCCAGCTTTCGGCCAAAGGCTTCGCCTTCTTCACGAAGCACATCAGCTTCAGCAACTTGTATTAGAGTGGGAGGAAAATTTTTAAGGATATCTTCCGATGCGTTTAGTGGTGATGCGTATATCTCCTCGCGTTCGGCAGGGTTGGTAGTGTACTGGTCGTACAGCCATTTCATTAACGATGTGGTTAAGAAACGGTCTTTACCGTATTGTTTGTATGTTTCGGTTTCAAAATCAGCAGCAACTATAGGCCAGAACATAATAAGCGATGCTATTTTAGGGCCGTTGTTCTCTATTGCCTTGATTGCCGTAACCGCCGTCATGTTACCGCCCACGCTGTTACCTACCACCGATAGCCTGCTGCCATCAACGTTAATTTCGGTACCGTTTTCGGCAACCCATTTGGTAGCGGCATAAATTTCGTTAACTGCCTGAGGATACTTTGCTTCGGGCGATGGCGTGTAGTTTACAAATACACCAACAGCGCCGCTTAGTACAGTAAGGTCGCGCACCATGCGTTTGTGAGTAGGGTAGTCGCCAAGCACCCAACCGCCGCCGTGTATAAAAATGTAGGCGGGTAGTTTTTCGGTACTGCCCTGTGGCCTAACGATGTTTAGCGTTACCGTGTAACCGTCCTGTGTAATGGTGAGTTCTGACTCATCAATACCTGAATAATCTACCTCCACCGATTTTTGTGCGCCTACCAGTACCAGCCTGGCTTCCTCGGGCGACAGCGTTTCTAAAGGCACGCCACCTGAATTTAGTGCTTTTAGAAATTCTTTAGTGCCTTTAGAAACGGCAGGGTCTTGTAGGTAAGAAATTGGCTCCTGGTTGGTAATTTGATTTGTATTCATAATTTTAAATAATTGATTAAAGATTTATAAACACTAAAACAAAAAAAGAGCCTTTATTGTAAGATTTTGATTTTTAGCGAATTAAGACTTTTAGCTTCAAAATTTTTCACGATATATCGTAATTTTTCAAATAGATTATTTGATTGTAGTGATAAACTATTGAACCTGATGCAGTTATAGAGGAAATATTCAGCGTGATGAGTTTTAGGATAAACCAATGAGGGGTATTTCTTGACTAAAATGTGTGCTTTTTGCTAATGCCGAGCTTTTGCATTTTAGAGGCAAGTGTGGTAGGAGGGATGCCCAATCGTGCAGCGGCACCATTTGGCCCCGAAATTCGTCCGTTGCATAACTTAATAACCTTAAGAATATGCGCTTTCTCAACATCCAAAAGTGAAATATTAAGGTCTTTTTCGTCAACAGGACTGGTTGTGGGGTTAAATTCCGGAAAGTGCATTTGGGTTATTTTTTTACCATCCGAAAGTAAAATGCTGCGCTCAATAGCGTGTTTTAATTCGCGCACATTGCCCGGCCAGGTGTATATCATCATGGCTTCCAACACTTTTGGCGAAAGCGCCACGGGTTTTTTGCCTGCCTTAGCGCAGTAGCTATTTATAAAATAGGCGCTAAGTGGTTGTATGTCAGCTCTTCTTTCACGCAATGGCGGGATAACGATGGGGAACACATTAAGCCTGTAAAACAGGTCGCTCCTAAACCTGCCTTCGGCTACTTCGTCATAAAGGTTGCGGTTGGTAGCGGCTATAATGCGCACTTTTACCTTTATGGTCCTGCTGCTGCCGATGCGCTCAAACTCGTTTTCCTGTAGTACGCGGAGCAGCTTAGTTTGCATGTTTAGAGGTAGTTCGCCTATTTCATCAAGAAAAAGAGTGGAGTTATTGGCGAGCTCGAACTTGCCTTTTCGGCGCTCTGTTGCACCGGTAAAACTGCCTTTTTCGTGGCCAAACAACTCACTCTCTATTAGGTTCTCCGGTATGGCGGCACAGTTTACCCGTATCATACTGCGGTTCTTTAGCGGCGACTGGTTGTGTATAGCACTGGCTATAACCTCTTTACCGGTGCCGCTTTCGCCCAATAACAACACACCCGAGTCGGATGGTGCAACCTGGCTAACCAGCCTGAAAACCTCCTTTAGTTCTTCGCTTTTGGCTACAACATCGGTAAAAATGGTATCGGGATCATGGGCTTCCAGTTGCTGTTCTGCGGGCTGTTTGCCTGAATATGATGGAGTACCTGTGTGAGCTTCAATACTTTGTGTGAGCAATATGTTAGATACCGTTAGTGCCATTTGAAGCGAAATGCTTTTAAGCAGCCGCTCGGCATTTCTATCAAAACTACCTGCCCGTTTATAGAACAAAAATACCACTGTAGGATTATTTTTATGATAGTGCAACGGAAATGCAACTGCCTCGCGCATACCTACCTGACGTGCCCGGGCGATAAATATAGGGATATTTTTAGTAGAGAGGTTTAATAGGTTAAACACCACTGGTTCTGCGGATTGCAAGGCGGTATCAAAAAATCCATCGTCAACAAAATGAGGGGCACCCATAAGTTCCGATTGTGATTTCTCGTCATCATGAAAAAAGATACTGTATTCTTTTTCGGCGGCATCGGCAACGCAAATGACAAAGTTATCAAAAGGCAGGTTGTCATGCAAAAGCCCTTTAATTACAGGGCCTAACGCTGTTTTAGTAGTAACTGCATACAGCTGGTTACACAGGCTAAGTTGCAGCATAAGACTCTTTTCCCTTTCCTGGATGGCTTTAAGTTTGGCATCGGTCTCGGGAATTCTTTGTTGCATAGTTAGTTAGGTTTTTGTGTAATCTTGTAAAAATAATAATAAAATTGAAAAGGTTAAGTGCCTTGTTTCCAGCTACTCTTTTCCCTCCGGCTTTTGCCAGATGTCGTTATACTCATCCGGGTGCCGTTTAAACTGGGCATGTACATAGGGGCATAGCGGGATAACCTTTAAGTTGTGTTCCCTAACGTAAGCCACCATAGTATCAAGCAGTTGCTTGGCGTAGCCTTTTCCGGCAGCGCTTTCATCAACCTCAGTATGGTAAACGGTAAGTAGCTGTGGGGCAATGCTTACCACCATTTCGCCAATTTTGCTACCATCTTCATACAGGTTAAAACCACCGTGTTGCTTTTCGTTCAATTCGAGTTTAATATCAGCCATAATGTACTATATTTTAGTGGGTTAAGTTTAATAATATTCTTGTCGGATGCCCAGCTTTTTCATTTTAGCGTATAGCGTGGCAGGCGATACTTTTAATACCTCTGCCGCACCACCGGGGCCAAAAACTTTGCCACCACACATTTTTAAAGCCGTCATAATGTGCTCACGCTCCATGTCTTCCATAGAAAGCATGGCACCATCAGTCGCTTGCTTAACCTGCGTAGCCTGTGGTGTTACAGCAAGGTCAAATGCTGTAATTTCACTGCCGGGAGCCAGCAATACGTTGCGCTCTATAAGATGCTCCAGCTCACGTATGTTGCCCGGCCAGTCGTACTGCATAAGCTGGTTTAAAGCCTTATTGCTTATGCCTGTAACGTTTTTATGAGCCTTAGTAGCATACTTTTTAAGGAAGTGATACGCAAGGGCCTCAACATCCTCTTTGCGCTCCCTAAGCGCCGCTAACTCTACAGGGAATACGTTAAGGCGATAGTACAAATCGAGCCTGAAACGCCCCTGTGCCACCTCATACTCCAAGTTACGGTTGGTAGCGGCAACAATGCGCACATCTACCTTAACGGTGGTTTCTCCGCCTATGCGTTCAATTTCTTTTTCCTGTAACACCCTAAGTAGTTTAACCTGAGCATCTAAAGGCAACTCGCCAATCTCATCTAAAAAGAGAGTGCCGCCATTTGCCTGTTCAAACTTGCCTATACGGCGCGTGTTGGCACCTGTAAACGCACCCTTTTCGTACCCAAAAAGCTCCGATTCTATCAATGATAATGGCAGCGCTGCGCAGTTTACCACTACAATAGGCTTATTTCTTCGGGGTGAATTTTCGTGTATAGCGTGGGCAATGCGCTCTTTGCCGGTACCACTTTCGCCTAAAACGAGTACCGAAGTATCGGTTGGGGCCACAATACTAACCTTATTCAAAACCGACTGCACGGCATTACTCACTCCTATAATGCCTTCAAAAACAGGCTGGTGTGCCGGGTTATTTATGGTAAGCCTGCTTTTTTGCTCTAAGGCAAAGCGGTATCTGGCAATATCTAGCATTACAAGCAGGTCTTTTTCCCTAAAGGGCTTAACCATAAAGCCATACGGCTCGGTTTGTTTAACCGCTTCAAGCGTACTTTGGTTGGTATTGGCCGATATAAAAAGGTATGGTATATTTACCTCCTTCAACTCCCACGCCAGGTCAATCCCTGTTTCATCGCCTTTTAAAATAATATCCAGCAGCACCCATTCCGGCTTTTTAGCCAGTATCATTTCGCGCGCCTGCGGCGCCGACGATGCTATGCCTACAACATCATAACCTGCCTTTTTAAGTATGATCTTCAGGTCGTTAGCGACAATAAATTCATCCTCAACAATTAATATTTTTTCTTTTGTGCTCATTGTCATGCGGCTACACGTCAGCCTTTCTCTTTATAAAGTTAATTGTTATTACTACCCCGTTATCAGAGGCTATGTTAAACGATCCATCCATTTGCTCCGTTAACCCCATCATAAGGTTCATACCCAGCGAGTCGCGTTCTTCGGTCTCAAATCCCGGGTGCAGCCCAATACCATTATCAGATATCCTTAGCATGTAGTTACGCGCTTCAATTTCTTTCAGTTCTATATTCACAATTCCTTTGGCATCGTTGGGAAAAGCATATTTTATGGCATTACTGATAGCCTCATTTAGTATAAGCCCCAGCGGAACTGCCTGTGCCACATCAAGTTCTATAGGCTCTGTGTTGAGCACGTACTTTATTTTTGAAGTTACATCAAAACAATCTTTAAGATAGTTTACAAGCTCGTGTATGTACCAGGACATATCTATACTCGACAGGTTTTCAGTCTGATATAGTTTTTGATGGATGAGCGACATGGCGTGCATGCGGTTTTGGCTGTTTTGTATTGCCAACAGTGCATCCTTATTTTCAAGGTACGCCGACTGCGTATTGAGCAGGCTGATAACAATTTGCAGGTTGTTTTTAACCCTGTGGTGAATTTCGCGCAGCAGCCATTCTTTCTCATTCACAAGCTGTCGCAATACGTTATTTTGGTTATTTATTTCTTCCTGCTTGGCCTCCAGCTCCTTATTACTTTTTTTCTTTAATTGAAACCTGCTGTATGTTACTACAAGGAGGAGTAACAGCACAATTAGCCCGCCAATGGTAATGTTCCTTATAGTTGCCTGATTGCTAATGGTTGCATCTTTAAGGCGGCTGTTTTGCTGTAACAGCTTAATATCTTTATCCTTCTTTTCTGACTTGTAGGCAACATCTAACTCCCTCATTTTCTTGTCTCTATCGATACTAAAAAGTGAGTCTTTCCATTTATGGAATTGCTGATAGTGGCCTATGGCGCTTAGGTAATTGCCTGAAGCAGAATCGGCCATAAATAAAAACTCTTCATTTTTTGTGATCTCGCTAAGGTTAAAGTTCTTCTTAAGCATTTCAGCCTGCCTTGCCAAAAACGGCTTTGCAAGACTATATTCTCCTGTATAGCTGTAATAATGGTAAACAGTATTGTAAAACCGCTCAATGTAGTTGGGAGACTCGCTAACCGAACGATCTACGGCTAAGAGCTTATTAAAGTGCAACCTGGCTTTGTCTTTATTATTTGCCCTAATGTAAATGTTTGTGAAATAGTAGTTTATGGCGAAATTTAAATCGGGATTGTTAGAAGGATATCGTTGTTCAAGTTCTTTTAACTTGTTTATAGCCTCAGTATCAAGTTGCATCTCTGCAAAGCTTTCTATCAGGCTGAAGTAACTGTCGAGAATAAGATCTGTCTGTTTGGTTTTCACGGCGTAGTCTACCGCCTTTTTAGCATACAGCAGCGCATTATCGTATTGTGAAGCACCTGAGTAGGCAACCGAAGCGTTATGGCTTATAGCGCTCATTGCTGCATTGTTTAGCTTCATATTCTCTGCAAGTTTAAGCGCTTCTATAGTGTATTTAAGGCTGCTTAAATGGTCTTGCGTAGCGCTGTAAAAGTAGGATATATCGGCTAATACTTCGGGTGCTTCCTGCCGGCTGTGCGCCTTGGCCAATTTTAGTGCTTTTTCGAGATGGGATAGGGCAGGGCTAAAATCCCGTGTTCTAATATAGTAAGTTGCTATTTGACGCAGTGTTTTTATAGCGTTAGGCCAGTCTTTAGATTGCTCGTACAGCTTTGCCTGCCGTTGTATGTTTGCAATTTTCAGATCGTCAGAAAGCACGGTAACCTCTTGCGTATTATCTTGAGACTGAGGTTGTGCAAGTAAAGGCATAGTACTCAATAGCAATAAAATACCAAGTAAATTGATGTAAAACGCAGTGTATATGGATGCTTTCTTATTCATTTTTTAAAGGTAATCTATTACTCACAAATTGCAAAATTGCTATTGTGTACTTGTTGTATCGCGGTTATTAAAGTAACATAAAAGCAAAGCTATGCCGGGCACTACTATTATTGACAAGCCAAAAAAATTGCCGGTTACCGCACCTAAACAGCATCCTGCTAAAAATCCGGATAACGTTACCAGTTGGTTTTTAAAATTCAGGCTAATCTCTGCATCTTTAAACCTGGTTTTAAACAGATTGCCAAGATCTAAGGCGGCTTGTGTAACATTACCCGTCATCATGGTGGTTGAGCCGTAGGTTTCTTTTGCATACAGTTTGCCAAAAGCATTTTGCAGCCCCATGGCAAATACAACTACCATAGCAACCGGATAGATAATCCAGCTACTATGGGTATAAGTATGGTTAATGAGTAACAAGATTAAACCACCTGTAGTTAGTAATATACCTTCCCAAAATAACAACCTGTACCTGTTAACTGATGTTGAACCAATACGTCCTCCTGCCATTACAGCTATAATAAATATCGGGAAGGTAAGCAGTTTTACCCACGCCATGATGTCTGAGCCTCTAACAATTTGATATGCAAAAACAATAAAATTGCCTGTAACATGGGCCGAGAATAAAGCATCGGCGGCAACAAATGTAACGGTATCGCAAAAACCGGCTATGATAGTCAATAGAAGGGTAGTGTGCCAAATGTGTTTGGATGGCTGCGGTACTGTATTTTTAATCGGGTACATATACATTATAAATTGTATTACAGTAACCAATAAAAACACCAAACGGTTAAGTGTTTGATATACAATATTTAAAAATTATTTAGGCGAAAATAATTTACGATATATCGTGAATTTATAGTGTTTTTATTATTTGAATGAAAGTCGAAAACAAAACCGCAGCCAGAATATCCGGCTGCGGTTAGTTAAAATTTTAGCTATTATTTTGCAGAATCTACTTTTTCAGTTCCAAAACTCTTTTAACCTCATTTAGTAAAAGCGGGTAGGCAGGATCTGCCATGTTATGTCCGTAACCGTCCAGTTCAAAATGCTGGATGTCAGTATGCCCGTTAAGTTTCATCATGCGTGCCATATAAGCATTCTCATCATAACGGCCCAACATTTCCATTTCGCGGTTACCGGTAATTAACAGGGTAGGTGGGGCATCACCACGTACCCAGAATAACGGGGCAAGTTCATCTATAGTAGGCTGCTTTTCAGGTATTCCTTTTTCTTTACGTGCGGTAAAGTGCGTTATACATTGCGGACTAAATGGTATCAATCCCGCGATTCTGTTTGCGTCTATGTTATATTTAGCAAGCCATTTTTTATCGAGCCCTACCATAAGGTCAAGATATCCGCCAGCCGAGTGCCCCGAAAGGAAAATATGACCAGGATCGCCACCATACTTGGCTATATTATTAAATGTCCATGCAATGGCTGCGGCGCTATCCTCAATACAGTTCACAACTTTTACATTAGGGCTAAGGCGGTACCCTACACCTATAATGCAATAGCCATTATCTTTTAAGGCTTGCGGAATTTCCTTGCTGCCCTGCGTTAGCCCTCCGCCATGAAACCAAATTATGGTTGCAAAATTTTTAATGTTTTTAGGATAATAAATATCCAGCACACAGCGCTCTGCTTTGTAAGCGTCATTCTTATAATCAGCTTCAGGATAATAGCGGATATTGGTTTTAGTGTCGTAATCGGTTTTTTGGGCAAAAGATATCGTGCCGGTAAGCAGCACGAAGAATACAATAAGCTTTTTCATTTAGTTGTGATGTTTTTTCGGAATAGCTAAGATACTGAATTTTGGATTAGCAGTATTACACCAAAGCGCACGTGCCAGCCCTCTCTGTACCATTCAGGGAGATAATTGTAATAGTAGTGAGTAAGCTTGTAAATAATTGACTTTTAGTTGAAATTACTCCTCGTTGACAAACGCCACGCTGTGCGCCGCAACAATAGCAGCAGTTTCAGTGCGCAGACGGGTGTTACCTAAAGATACGGCAACGTACTTTTGTGTCAGCGCAAGATTGATTTCCTTTGTAGAAAAATCACCTTCAGGACCTATAAGTATTGTAACTTTTTGTTTGGGTTGCAAGGCATGCTTCAGCAGTTTCTTATCAGTTTCTTCGCAATGTGCAATAAACAGGTCGCCATCCTTATACTCATTCACAAAGTGAGTAAAAGCAACGGGTTCATTAAGTTTAGGCAAATAATATTGTAACGATTGTTTCATGGCACTTTGCAGAATTTTTTCAAAACGGTCGGCTTTAAAATTGCTGCGCTCGCTGTGCTCGCAAATAAGCGGGGTGATTTCGTTAATTCCTATTTCTAATGCCTTTTCTAAAAACCATTCATAGCGGTCGTTAAGTTTTGTTGGTGCAACTGCAAGGTGAAGCGAGTAGGGTGCAGGTTCAAAAAACTGCTCGGCCGTTATCTTAACTTCACACTTTTTTTCGTTACCAAAGGTAATTTCAGATGTAAATAAATACCCGGAACCATTAGTAATTTGTATGGCATCGCCTTCTTTTTTGCGCAGCACTTTAATAATGTGGCGGCTTTCTTCTTTATCAAACAAAAAAGTAGTGTTTCCTGGAGCAATATCGGGGTTATAAAATAACTGCATTATAGTTGTATACGTGCTTTAGAGGTTACTGAAGCATCGCTAAATGTATGCTCCAGGTATTTATGGTAGCCTACAATGCCTATCATGGCGGCATTATCGGTAGTATATTCAAATTTAGGGATAAAGGTTTTCCAGCCGTACTTTTTCTCAGCCTCCTTAAGGGTAGTCCGAATGCCGCTGTTAGCCGACACCCCGCCGCCAATAGCTACCTGTTTAATACCGGTTTCGGCTACCGCCAGTTTCAGCTTATCCATCAAAATATTAATAATGGTATGCTGAATGGAGGCGCAAATATCGTTCATATTCTGAGCAATAAAGTCGGGGTTTTCTGCCACGTTCTTCTGTACAAAAT